>Ga0075430_100004712_pt1 | contig 11469 bp, 8 predicted proteins | sample RhiMetdeltSRZDD4_FD_75294 | JGI IMG/M metagenome (GOLD analysis project Ga0075430, IMG submission 75294) | Populus rhizosphere microbial communities from Tennessee, USA - Rhizosphere MetaG P. deltoides SRZDD4 | ecosystem: Host-associated > Plants > Roots > Rhizosphere > Soil | place: USA... | reverse complement strand
GTGGTTGCTCGACCGAACATCCCTGTGACTCCACGTCCCACTACGCTACCGCGGATCCACGTTTGCTGTTTAGCGGCCGCGAGCTCCTCGGGCGCCTGCTGGACTTCGATCTCGTGTGATCCGTCGGCGTCATGAACCGTGACGGTTTTGATCGGCTCGGTGGCGCCGAACATCACCCAGATCGCAAACGGCGTTAGCACCTGCGGCACGATGCCGCCGGGCGGAACGGTCCGGAAAATGAATTGAGGAGGAAAGATATCGATGGGCGATTGTTCGAAGAAATCGACGTATCCCGGCGTCGGATGGCAGCCGAAGGCGAAGATGATCACAGCGTCGCGTGTTTGTAAGGCGCTGTAGCTGGCGCGGCCGAGTTGACTTCCACCGGGACCCATATCGCTAATCGATGTACGCGTAGATTCGTTGTCAGACATGTTGAGTACTCCAGGCAAAAAGCCTTAGCGCGGGCGAGCGCGGGCTTGGTTTGGTGCGTCGGGTTGGAACCTGAGATGAGGTTGTATGCAGCCTCTGAGGACCAGCCCAAAAAACTATGCGAGGGTGAAACAGAAGTACTCCCTACGACAGTCCGTTGTCAAGATTCTCCATTGCGGCGATTTCACGTCACAGAATCTCAATAAACTTGGGGATCAATAACAATACTCACTCTGCAAGGAATCTGATAACCTTGGGGCCTCCCTTTGGCAGTTCTTTAATTTGAATCAGTGACGGTCCAACTCACGGATCGCGCCGCGTACGTGTACCGAGGAGGAGAACATCATGACGAGTCGGCATTTCGCACCGCTGCTGGTTGGGACCACGGCGCTGGTTCTGGTTATCGGATCGCTTTTCGCAGGAGGAACAACTTCAGCCGCCGGCAAAGGAGATCGATCGGCGCCGACGACGCCGGCGAACCTTAACGCCAGCAATATCACAACGACCTCGGTCACGCTTTCATGGTCCGGCTCGACTGACAACTCCGGCAGCTTGAATTACAAGGTCCGGATAACCAATCTAAAAAACTCAGCGTACAACTCGGTCGCTACCGTCGGTCAGTCACAAACGACCTACACCGCAAAGTTTCTCGCGACCAACAGTCCATACACGTTCTCGGTATACGCGATAGACGCCGCCGGGAATAAATCAGCAGACAGTAACGTCGTGAGCGCCAGCACGCTCGCCGACTCGGCGCCGCCGTCCGCGCCGACGTTGAGCGCAAAGGTCCTCAATCCGTCGCAAGTGCAACTGACCTGGACGAGATCGACCGACAACGTAACGAACAACTGTTGTAATTACAGCGTCAATATAAACGGCAGCAGGCACACCGGGCACGTTAACTGGGTCGCGGCGCCCGCGGGTAGTCTCTCGCTTGTCATCCGCCACCTGACTCCGGGAACGACCTACTCGTTCAGCATCAGCGCATCCGACTGGTCAGGCGGCAACGTCAGCACCAGCAACATCGTCAACGCCACAACGGAGCCGAGCAGCGACGTCACGCCGCCGTCGCCGCCGACGAACCTGCGGCTCGTTCAGGACGACAGTTGCGGCGAGGTTTGGCTCGGCTGGGGCGAAGCGACCGACAACGGCGATGCGCAGGATTTCATCGAATACGAGATCTACGTCAACGGCGTGCTGAGCCCGATGCCGATCTCGGCCGGAATCGGCGTCGACTTCGTGTACGGCACTAACCACGGCGATAATTACTTCCAGGTCAAGGCCGTCGATCGCTCGGGAAATACCTCAGCACCCAGCAACGTGCTCATACTATACCTCTGGCCGTGTTAGAATCTGACTGTCTGTTGACATGACGAACACGTGATAGGCGATGTTGCGAAACGACATCGCCTTCATCGGTCAATAGTGACGTGCCTCCCGAAAGCCTCACGTTGCGACCCGTCAACTTGTACGAAATTCACACTGGGAGGTGCCAGAATGGTCCTTGACCTGGCCGGACTGCTGGCGCGTGAACAAGCCGTACGCAGAGAGACTGAAATACTCCGGAATGCCAACATTGCCCTGACGGAGAACCTCAGCCTCGATAACATTCTCGAGACCCTGCTCGACTACCTGACGAAGCTCGTGCCGTACGACAGCGCGAACGTGATGCTCCGTCGCGACGACTCGCAATTCGTCGTCAGCGCATTGCGGCGTTACGAAGACTTTCAGGACGTCGAGACCACTCGCGCCATCGCCTTCGACGGCAACGCCAATCCCCTGCTCCGCCGCATCTGCGTCACCAAACAGAGCCTGGTCGTGCGCGATACCTACCATGAGCCGGAGTGGCAAACCGTAAGCGGCGCCGATCACGTGCGCAACTGGATGGGCGTGCCGCTGGTTGCGTCCGGCAAAGTCATCGGTCTGTATTCACTCGACAAGGCTGAACCTGATTTCTTCCGTCCCGAGCACGCGCGTTTGGCGGAAACTCTGGCGGCGCGCGCCGCGAGCGCGATTCAAAACGCGCAACTGTTCGCGCAGAGTCAGCATTACGTGGCCGAGCTCGAACAGCGGATTGCGGAACGCAAACGCGTCGAAGCAGCGCTGCGTGAAAGTGAAGAACGTTACCGCGAGTTGTTCGAGAACGCGCGCGACGCGATTTACGTTCACGATCTCGACGGCAATTACATATCGATCAATCGCGCCGCCGAAAGACTCTGCGGTTACTCACGAGACGAGATCGTCGGCCGCAATTTCGCCGAGTTCGTTGCCCTGGAACACATGGACCACGTGCGCGAGTGTCTTCTTGCGAAGCTTGCTCAAAGCGGTGAAACAGCCTACGAGGTGATGGTGATTGCCAAAGACGGCCGGCACGTGCCCGTGGAAGTGAGCAGCCGCGCCATTTACGAAAAGGGCGTGATCGTCGGCGTGCAAGGCACTGCGCGCGACATCACGGAGCGCAAACAGACTCAGGATACGTTGCGCATGTTCTCGCGGCGGTTGATCGAGGCCCAGGAAGACGAGCGCCAGCGCATCTCGCGCGACCTGCACGATCAGATCGGGCAAGCGCTGACTGCCGTCAAGATGAACTTACACTCCGTGCAGCGCGTTTGCGCGGAGCCCGAGGCATCCCACCGCATCAAGGACAACATCGACGCCGTTGACGAAGCGCTTCGCCTGGTGCGGGATCTCTCGGTCGATCTTCGTCCGCCGCTGCTGGACGATCTCGGACTCGCAACGGCTTTGTGCTGGTATCTCGATCGATTCGCGCGGCGTTCGGGACTCGCCGCGGAAGTGACGATCGAAATGCCCAATCAGAACGAACGATTCTCGCGCGAGCTCGAGACCGCCTGTTTCCGCATCGCGCAGGAAGCATTCACGAACGTCGCGCGCCATGCTCGGGCGAAACGCGTCTCTTTGCAGTTGACGCGTGAAGAAACTTTGCTCGAGATGATCATCAGGGATGACGGCACGGGCTTCGATCCGGCGGCATTGCGCAAACGGGCGCCGCGCGCCGCTACTCTCGGCCTGCTCGGAATGCAGGAACGAGCGCACGCGGCCGGCGGTCAAGTTCAGATACATTCCGAGCCTTCAAAGGGAACCAAGATCCGTTTCAGCGTGCCGCTCGAAAGTGCGGATCAACGAGGCGACCCATCAGTGCTTCAAGCCGGCTGATTGATCCGTCGCCATGCCGGGAGCGTGGTTCCGAATGATCGGCAAACCAACTGGCGTTTTTCGTCGCTTCGAACAGTGCGGGATCGTAACCGTAGATCTCGCGAACATCTATCCCGTGATTCTGCATAGCGCTCAGCCATGTATCGAAAGCAAAGCGCTGCGCCTCGGGGGAGATGCGATGCAGGCCCGCGCTTCGTTCGTAACCTTGTTCGACGAGCGTCAGGTACGTCCGGGCCTGAATCAAACCGGCGAGCAACCCGCCGGTCTCGAGTTGGACGATGCGCGTCGGAACTGCGGCTTCCGCACGGCTCACGAAGTTATACGGGAACCCCATGAAGGCGATATGAATCGGCCCGGATGGACCATCATCCGAGCTGATGTCCCACGTATCGGCAGCGACCTTGAAAGTCGCGCGCCGTTTGAGGTCGCGGATGATTGGTCCAAACTCATGATCGCCGCCCGACGCGCTGATCAGCCTGATGCCCGGACGGTGTGCCAACGGCCAACTGCCCGCGAAAGGATTGCGCCCCGACGCCCCTAACAGGTAATCGCAACGCAACATCAACTCCTGCAGCGATTCGACTCGCGTCAGCCGATCCTGAAGACAGAGCGGGACTGAGCACTGCGCCGCGGGATCGTAAAAGAAGACGCGGCTGCCCTCGCGTAAAGCAAGCTTCGCCAATCCCCTTCCGATACTTCCGAGTCCCGCGATGCCGATGTCCAGGCCTCGCAACGATTTCCCGGCGAGAAAATCGTTACGGAGCCTGTCGATCAGGCAATGCGAGAAGAGGTGGCCGCCGATCTGTAGTTTTACGGCCGCCCTGGCCCACGAAAAGACTGCAAACGGCGGAGGGTTCTCTTCAAAGATGAAGATGCCCCTGGAGGTCTGCTCCACGCCGGCGAACAGATACTTTCGCAGTAACTCAGGAGGAGTGTTGGTGACGCAAACGCCGCCTTCATCCAATACGATGATGCGCTTGATGTGCCGTACTTCAAGGCCCTGGGTGACGACTGTCCAAAGACGCTTGATGTCCTGTTCAAATGATTCGTCAAATCTTCCGGGCTGGGGGACGGTGTTTTCGAGAATGGTTACGCCGAAGTCGCGAATGGCCGAGGTGACCGTGGCGTTGTTCGAATAGATCTTTCCCAAAGCGAAAATGTTCGCGGGATCCAGACCCATTCCGATGAGTGTTCGAAAAAGGTCGACGGTCTGGGCAAGCATGTGCTGCACCGCGACCAACACCGTGTCGTCGCCGAAAGTGAAACGCGCTCCGCGGGCACGTTCGGAAAATGCACCCGTCACTTCCATCAACGATTGTGGTCTGTACATGGTTTTTCGGTTTTCTGGGTGTCGAGAGGGTCACGCTATCAGTTAACCCGCTAATGCGTGCTGCGAGGCGAATGTACGTATTCGGGTTCCGTATTTTGCGAGGAGAACGTGTCTAAGATGCAGCGTAATGCCGCAGAGTTTACGGCGTTTGAAATATCTATAATCTAACGCGTAAAAGGGAGTCTGGTTCAGTTTGGCCCTTCCGAAATCAAGAACAGGTCAGGAAGGGGGCAAGCGTAGCGCGCCCCCGCAGCATCGACGGCGGGGGCGTTGCCCCCTTCCGGACTTGTCCTGGCAAGCAGGCGCTTCTAGTTTTCAAACTGAACCAGTACCTAAAAGGCCCGTTCCTTGACACTCCCGAACGGCGACTGTTAAATTACGCGGTCTTTTTCTGCAATAAATTCGAGTCTGTACGCACAAAGGAGTTGTTTTGACTACCGAAGCAGGTTACCTGTTCACCTCCGAATCCGTTACCGAAGGACATCCAGACAAGATCTCAGATCAGATCTCAGACGCGGTGCTTGACGCCGCACTCACCGCCGATCCCATGGCCCGTGTCGCTTGCGAAACGTTAGTGACGACGGGCCTTGTCGTGATCGCCGGAGAAATCACCACCGACGCCGTCATCGACTACTCGCGCGTCGCCCGCGAGGCAATTCGTGAGATCGGTTACACCCGCGCCAAATATGGGTTTGATTGCGATACTTGTAGTGTTTTATCAGCGCTCGATCGACAGTCGCCTGACATCGCGATGGGCGTCGACACTGGCGGCGCAGGCGATCAGGGGCTGATGTTCGGTTTTGCCTGCAACGAGACGCCTGAATTGATGCCTTTGCCGATTCAGTTGGCGCATCTGCTCGCGCGGCGGCTTTCGGAAGTCCGAAAATCGGGCGAGCTTCCCTACCTGCGGCCGGACGGCAAATCTCAGGTAACAGTTGAATACCGCGACGGGCGGCCGTTCCGCCTGGAAGCCGTCGTAATCTCGTCGCAACACGATCCGAACGTCACCAACGAACAACTGCGCGCAGAGATCGAAGAAAAAGTGATCAAACACACCGTGTCTCCGGAACTACTCGACAAAGACACGAAGTATCACATCAACCCGACCGGAAGGTTTGTCACTGGCGGACCGCAAGGCGACTCCGGTCTCACCGGCCGAAAGATCATCGTCGACACCTACGGCGGTTACGCACCGCACGGCGGCGGCGCCTTCTCCGGCAAGGATCCGACGAAAGTGGATCGCTCCGCTGCTTACATGGCGCGCTACGTCGCGAAGAACATCGTCGCCGCAGGGCTCGCCGATCGTTGTCTCGTACAACTCGCCTACGCCATCGGCGTCGCCGATCCGGTATCGGTGCTTGTCGATACCGCCGGCACCGGACGCATCAGCGAAACGGCGTTGTCGAAACTCGTGCGCGACAATTTCGAACTTACGCCCCGCGGCATCATCGAGGACCTGAACCTGCGCCGGCCTATTTATAAGGCCACAGCGGCGTACGGGCACTTTGGGCGCGACGAACACGGCTTCACCTGGGAGAAGACCGATAAAGCCGAAGCACTGCGCGCCAGTGCAGGTATCTGAAACCTTCATTCAATAAAGGACTAAATCAAGTATGAGTGCATCACCTGCCGTCGAATTCGACGTGAAAGACATTGGTTTGGCAAGTCAGGGCAAGCAGCGCATCGAGTGGGCCGAACGCGAGATGCCGGTGCTGCGGTTGATCCGCGAACGATTCGCGGAGGAAAAGCCTTTGACCGGCACGCGGCTCGTCGCCTGCGCGCACATCACAACTGAAACCGCAAATCTCGCGAGAGCATTGCAGGCGGGCGGCGCAGAGGCTGTGCTGATCGCCTCGAATCCGCTTTCTACACAAGACGACGTCGCGGCGGCGCTGGTTTCAGACTGGGGAATCCCCGTCTACGCGATCAAAGGCGAGTCGACCGAGACCTACAATCGTCACGTACGCACCGCGCTCGACTCCCATCCCGACATCATCATCGACGACGGATCGGACGTTGTCGCGACGCTGCTGAAAGAGCGCGCCGACCAGGTCAAAGAGCTAATCGGCTCGACTGAAGAAACCACCACCGGTATTCAACGTTTGAAAGCGATGGAAACGGCCGGCGTCTTGTCGTTCCCGTCGATCGCCGTCAACAATGCGCAAACGAAACACTTCTTCGATAACCGTTACGGTACCGGTCAATCGACACTCGACGGCATCATTCGCGCGACGAACATCCTGCTCGCGGGACGAAACCTCGTGGTCGTCGGCTACGGCTGGTGCGGCAAAGGCGTCGCCCTTCGCGCACGCGGCATGGGCGCTAACGTCATCGTCACCGAAATCGATCCAATCAAGGCTGTCGAAGCAGTGATGGACGGCTTCCGCGTGATGCCGATGTCCGAGGCGGCGTCGATCGGCGACATCTTCGTTACTGTAACCGGTAACCGTCACGTCATCGACAGCGAACACTTCGCAAAGATGAAAGACGGCGCGATCGTTTGCAACAGCGGTCACTTCGATCTCGAGCTCAACCTCGTCGGGTTGCGTGAGATGGCGGGTGATCCGACGACGGTGCGGCCGTTCGTCGAAGAGTACAAGCTCAAGTCCAACGGACGCCGTGTCGTCGTGCTTGGGGAAGGACGTTTGATTAACCTCGCGGCCGCCGAAGGTCATCCGGCAAGCGTGATGGACATGAGCTTCGCGAACCAGGCGCTGTCCGTCGAGTATTTGGTGAAGAACAAAGGAAAGCTACCGCCGGGCGTGCATTTGCTGCCGCAGGAAGTCGATACCGAGATTGCGAGTCTGAAGTTGCGTGCGCTGGGTGTGTCGATCGACACGCTAACCGCCGAACAACTCGAATACATCTCGAGCTGGGAAACCGGAACTTAGTAAGACAAGTCAGGTTCGCACTCGCGAAAGAAAATAGGTCCCCGCTGCCGCGAAGATCAGTAGCGGGGACCAACCTGCCACAGTCGGCCGCAGCAAACCGTGATTTCCCAACTGCTGAAATCCTCCACCGACAGCCCAGTAAGCAATACCGACCACGACAGCCGCGCAAAGCGCGATCACAGTTCCCTTCCTTCCAAACGAAACCGCTAACGGCATCCCGATAAACGCCATGATGAGAATGCTGAACGGGCCGGCGTATTTCCTCTGTAACGCAACAGCCATCGTCGAAACGTCCATTCCACGCTGCTTGGCGGCGTCGAGATAGCGCTGCAAGTCGCTGGCGCTGAGTTGTGACGGCTTGTCGATCGTCGGCTTGAAAACGGCAGGCGATTCGACGCCGGCGAAAACCGTTTCCGGCTCCGAACGTCGTTCGACTTCCATGCCTTTCAGCGCCAGCGTCTCAGTCTCGGTAAGTTTCAAGTGCGTGGCGTCGATCCACGACGCGCTCTTGCCGCTTACGACCTGGGCCAGGTGTACCGCTTCGTCGTCGAGCTCGTAAACGGTCGGCTCCATCAAGCTGCCGTCTTCGGCGAACTCGTACGAATAAAACCGGCGCGTGTCAGTTGATGCCAGCCATTGCCGTCCGGTGCGCGTGATGGCGCGCGCTTCACCACCGCGAATCCTGGCACGCAGCGCGTCCTGCTTGAGATTGCTGCCCGGCATGACGTGCTCCTGGATCAGCCAGGAGCCGAGAGCGATGGTCAGTGCGAAAAACAACCCCGGCAACATCAAACGATAGACGCTCTGTCCCGACGCCCACCACGCGATCGCTTCCTGTCTCCGCGCCAACAACGCGTACGTCACAAGCACGGAGATCAACATCGTCGCCGGCAGCAACTCGACGGCGACGAGCGGCATTAAGAAAAACAGGTAACGCACAACCAGTCCCGCGCCCGCTTGCGTCATGGCGATAAAACGCCAGAGCTCGAACAGCGTGAAGATGTAGAAGATCGCGGCGAGCGCAACAAAACAGACGATGAAACTGACGCCCAACGCGCGCAGCAGCGTCGCGTCCATCAAGTTAGGAAAGCCGAAGCTCTTGCGAAACTCGCCGCTCGCCGTAGCCCTGCGAACCAGCTCGGACGTTTTCTCCTTTGCGTCTTTTGCTCTTGCTCCTCTTTGCGGCCACAACGGGATCCGTTGGACCAGCAAAAACAGCAAGCCGAGCGCAATGATGAACACCGTCGCCAGCCATGGTCCAACGTGCGGCGACACCGTGCCGACGCGCGCGAGCGACTCGCCCAGCAGCGAGAGCAGGTAGTAAACAATCACGACGATCAGACTGAGCAATACCCCGATGCTCCGGCCGCCGCGACGCACACGCAAACCCAGTGACGCTCCGATCAGCGCAAACACAAACGGCGCAATCGACAACGCCGCTCGCCGGTTGAGTATTCGCGCCGCTTCCCTTTGCTGTTCGACAGTTCCGCTGACCGTGCGGTCGCGCAGTTCTCGCCAATCCATCGAATCCGCGTTCGTGTCGCGCTGGTTCAGACGCTGGACGATATCGGCGCGGCCAGTGTTAATGGAAAACCTCAACTGGTTGAAACGCTCGACCACGTACGACTGCTGATCCTTTCCATTCGCTGGAGCCGTACGCTGGCTCTCGCCGTTGGACGTCGGAAACGTCGTGCGGAGAACATCAGACAAAACAAGTTCCGACTGTTCTCCCGAAGAGTCGATTCGTCCGGCGCGCGCGGTGAACACTTCGTTCTTGCCGTCAGTCTGCTGCGCGAAGATGAAAACGCGTCCCCACGTGCCAAGCGCTTTGTCGCCGTCACGAACGTAGATCACGTAACGCGGCAATGTGCTGAACGTGCGCGGCTCGACGGGCGAGTCGAGTTTCGCAAGCACGCCCTGCAACGCGATGCGTTCGAGATCTCGCGCGGCTTCCGGCGCTTCTTTCAAGTGCAGGTACGTCGTCGCGCCACTGAACACGAGGCCGATCAACAACGCCGGCCAGAGCATGGTCCACGAGCCGACGCCGGCAGCGCGCATCGCGACGATCTCGCTGTCGCTGCCCATTCGTGAGTAGCCGATGATGATTCCAGCGAGAGTCGCGAGTGGGATCGAGAAGGTGAGCACGCCCGGCAACAGTGCCGCGCCGAGACTGCCGAGGAATGAAAACGGAAGCTCCGCGTAGATGACGACCTCGGCGAGGCGGCTCGCCTGCTGCGCCAAGAGAATCGCCGTCAGCAGCAACATCGACAGACCGATGTACGGCGCTATCGCTCCGACGATGTATCGCGGTATCAGGAAGCTTCTGGACTTAAACCTTTGCCTTAACACTATTACGTGAACACGTGAACGCTATTGCATGAAGGTTGGCCGCGCCCGCGGCATTCTTTCGAGGACCCGGCTGATCAATCGATACGTTAACTGTTCCAGCTCTTTTCTTACGTCAGCCGGCACTTCTCTCGTCTCCTCGGCAAACTTCGCCGGCGACAGTTTCTCCGTCGCTCTCAACTGCTGATGTACATGTTTGGAAACGACAGTGCCGCGCCCGCCGCTGCAACTCGCGCAGCGCAGCGACAAGTCTGAGCCCAGATACACGGGCTCTTCACCACTGAACGTCTTCTGACAATTCGCGCACCCGCGCAGCTCCGGCAGAAATCCTTCCAGCTTTAGCAACCACACTTCGAAATAACGGAGCACCCACTCGAGATCCGGAGGCGACTGCGACACCGCTTCGAAGCACGCGAGCGCCATTCGATAAAGATTGTCGTTGGCCTGGCGCGGCGGCGAGAACTCCATCAACAAATCGCCCATGTAACAGAAGCCGCCGAGCACTGCCGCGTCGGAAGACAAGTTGAAGCGCGATCTCAGGATCTCCGTCTGGCTGAACGAGACAAGCTCCTGATGTTCTTTTTCGAAGTAAGTGAGATTGATGAGCGTGAAAGGTTCGAGCGAGGCGCCAAAGCGGTTTTTTAGCTTGCGGCAGTTTTTAGCGACGCCTCGAATCAGTCCCGCGGAGCGGCTGAGGCAAACGACAATCTTGTCGGCTTCGGCGAGATTATAGCTGCGTAGGACCAGGGCCTCAGTTTCGAATAAAGCCATCTTGAAAGGATCATGGAATGAAGCGAAGGAGCCAGCCCAGCACCAGACCGATGACCATGAACTCCGCAAACACCTTAACTCCATAAATCCAGCGCTCTCTCGGAGTGTCCTTCGAAATTGCTCCGAACACGATCGCGGCGAGCGCGGCAAACAGCGCCATCACGAGGAGATGTCTCAAGATTTCCTCCCCGCTGCGATGTCAAAGGCGTCAAGCATCGTCAGATAATTCAGCAATCCGGCGATGAGCAGAAACGTGGTGCCGTATTCGTAAGTGGCGCGAGCGGCTTGCTGCGGATCGTCGCGAAACCCGATGTCCATTAACCAACAAGCGATGTACAGAATGCCGCTGCCGACGTTCGCGGCCATCGGCGGTATCTGGATCAGCACCGACCATTGCAGAAACGACGTCGCGCCTTCCATCGTGACGTAAAATAGGTGGCCGCCCATTGCCAGACCGACAAAGAAGCAGACCCAAACCGCGCCGCCCATCAACGCCGCGCGACCCCATTTGTGTAACGCCAGGTGCCC
>Ga0075430_100004711_pt1 | contig 11470 bp, 12 predicted proteins | sample RhiMetdeltSRZDD4_FD_75294 | JGI IMG/M metagenome (GOLD analysis project Ga0075430, IMG submission 75294) | Populus rhizosphere microbial communities from Tennessee, USA - Rhizosphere MetaG P. deltoides SRZDD4 | ecosystem: Host-associated > Plants > Roots > Rhizosphere > Soil | place: USA... | reverse complement strand
AGCTGCCCTGCCCCACACTCCGGGACGTTCAATGCTGAGGCCCGCGGCTCGAGAGGGAGCGTTTCCCCGGAGCTCGCTCCTGTCACCCCGCGGGGTGCCCGCGACCGGTGGGCCACGATCAGGGCGGCAGCGCGGCGCGCGCGCGTTCCCCGAGCAGCCCGATCCGCTCGACTGGCTCGTTGCTGAACACGAACCGCAGGTAGCGCTCCGCCACCTCGCCTCCCCAGCCGGACATCTGGGTCGCGGCAACGCCGTGCTCGAGGAGCCGGGCCGACGCGTCGGCGCCGTCGATGCCCAGCTCGCCCACGTCCATGAGGGCCGCCCACCCGCCCGACGGCTTGACGATCGGGAAGCCCTCGAGCTGGCGCAGCGTCTCGTCCCGCCGCCGCTCCCACTCCCCGTTCGCCCGCTCGAGGTCCTCGTCTCCCACCAGCAGCGCCTCTCGAGTGCCGATCTGCGCGAAGCCGCTCGCCACCAGCCCGTTGTAGATGTGGCACCGGGTCACGGCCTCGGTCAGCTCCTCCGGCGTCACGACCCAGCCGACGCGCCAGCCGATCATGCGCTGCTCGGAGCTGGGGGCGCCCACCGTCACGGTCCGCTCGCGCATGCCGGGTAGCGCAGCCGGTTGGCGCGGCGTGAGGCCGTCGAAGAGCACGCCCTCGAAGCCGCCCCAGTAAAGGAGCCACAGGTCGTTCTCGACGCAGAGCGAGGCCACCGCGCTCCACTCCTCGTCGCTCGCGACCCAACCGCTGGGGAACGACGCGTTGTTGAGGAAGACCACGCGGCTGCGCGGGCTCACCGCGGCGCGGAGCGCGTCGAGGTCGAGCCGCCACTCGCCGGAGTCCGGGTGAAGCGGCACCAGGCGGGGCTCCGCGCCCACCAGACGCACGCGGTTGAGCATGCCGGCGTAGGTGGGGTCGGTGAGGATCACCTCGTCGCCCGCCTCCGTGAGGCAGAGCAGGGCGTCGAGCATCGCCTGACCCTCTCCGCAGGTGATCACGATCTCCCGCAGCGGGTCGTACGCGGGCCCGCCGCGACGGCTCACGTACGCGGCCACCGCCTCCTTGAGATCCGCGCGGCCGCTGAAAGGGAGCCAGCTGTTGGCGTCGTCCTCGCCGATCGCCGCGCGGGTGGCCTCGAGCGCGACCGCGGGCGGGCTGAGGTCGGTGTCGAGATTCTCCATCCGCAGGATCTCGGGGTCGTCCCCCGCCGCCGCGGCCACGGTGTCGATGTTGAAGCCGGGGATGTCCCGTAAGCGCTCGCCGGGCACGCGGCCAGCCTATCCGCGCGGAACCGCTAGCCCGGGAAGTCGAAGCTCTTCAGGATCGCGTCGAACAGCCGATAGTCGCGTTCCGGCGGCGAGCCCTTCCCGCGCCAGATCACGCCGTAGCCACGTCCCTCGTGCACGAACGTGGCGGCTTGCCGGTTCGGATCGGCACACCCGCGGTAGGCTGCGACCCGGAACTCGGTGCCCGCCACAACGAGGCGCCGGGAGCCATGAGGCGTGCATCCGGCCGACTCGAGCCGCCTGTTGAAGCTCGCGGTCCAGCGAGCGAGCGTCGTGCCGGCAGCGAGGTCCTGCGCCCGGACCGAGAAGCTCGGGAGCGTTCCGCTCCAAACGTGGAGGGCGTAACGGTCGGCGGGACCCGTCGTGTCGAAGGACCAATGCGCAGGGATGGCGAGCGAGTAGCCGAAGCGGCGAGAGGTGAATGGGTGCGAGGCCCATCCGAGCGGAAGCCCCGCGCGCACCTGCGCCGGCTCGACGGGCCGGAGCGGCGTGGTCACGAGCGCCCTCACGCGTGCGGGAACGGGGTCGTGGATCTCCTTCAACCGGAGCGCGCCGCCCTCGATGCGCCATCGGTAGACGCCGGGTGACGAGTCCTGCGTGCCCGTCAGGGTGAGCTCGTGGCCGTCGACCTCGAGCTTGCCCCAATCGTGGGCGATCCCGCTCGCCGAGTCTCCCAGCGTGAAGCAGGGAGCGGAGGACCCGACCCCGAGGTTCGCGCAGCGATCCGATCCGCCTGGGTACAGGCGAAGCTCCCGCGGCGGCGCGTGCCAGGTGCCGCTGAGGGGGGCCGGGACGCCGAGGTCGGCGGAACGCTCCGGCGACGCGGCGAGGAAGGCCGCGGCGGCCGCCACCGCCAGCGCGAAGAGCACCGTCGCCAGGGCCGCCGCGGGCACGTCTCGAAGCGTCACCCGCAGGCGGGGAAGCGCGACGCCACGCAGGCGTCCTGAGCGCTCGCGCTGAAGTGCGGCCCGGTGCAACTCGGTCTCGAGCCTCGTCACGAAGTCGGTCATTGGCTCTCCTTCACCCGTCCCTTCAGCACGGCGAGACCCCGGCTCACTCGCTTGCGCACGCCGGCCGAGGAGATCCGAAGCTCGGCGGCGATGTCCTCGTACTCGCGCTCGTGGACCACCCGTTCCGTGACCGCCTGGCGCTGGTCCTCCGGCAACTCGTCCACGAGTGCGGTGACCTCCACGTCGGCGGCCAGCGAGTCGATCCAGCGCAGGTCGGCGTCTGTCGGCTCGACGCGCTCCATCCCGAGCCGCCGCCGTGCGCGGTCCTCGGCGTAGCCGCGCCGGCGGTAGTCGGCGAGCTTCTTTGCGGCGATGCCGAACAACCACGCGCGAGCGGGCGGCCCGCCCGGGGTGAACCGGTGCTTGGCCTCGAGCGCGGCGGCGAACGTCTCGGCCGTGAGGTCGGCCGCGACCTCCGCGTCACGTGCCCAGCGCATCTGGTAGCGCAGGACCGCCTCCACGTGCCGGCGGTAGAAGACCGCGAAGCCATCAGGGCCTCCATCCGTCAGCAGCTCGTCGTCGCCGCACGACTGAGTTACGACCACCGCTCCTTCTCTCGCGGATCGGGCGCGCTCTGTGACAAGCCTCTCGGATTGGGCCGATTTGCGCGAGTTCGGTCACAGGACGGCTGGACGCGCGAGTGAGGGGAGTGCATGTCAACCCCAAGGAGGCTCTGATGAACTCAGCCAGGCGCGCCTTCGCCGCACTTGCAGTCGTGCTCGCGCTCCTCGTGGCCCCGGCGGCCCAGGCCGCGGTCGACTACAGCATGAACGCGGCCGGTGGCGACTATGCCCCCGCCGTCACGCCCCCGGCCGACACCGCAGCCGGCTCCACCGACTCGGACTTCGCGTGGGGAGCGGCGGCACTCGGTGCCGGGGTGGCAATCGCCGGCGTCCTCCTCGTCGGCGCGACTCGCGTACGGCTGACCACCGTGCGCGCCCGCCGAGAGGCCGCCTGAGCGCCGAGCACGCCCCGGCCCCCCGAGCCGCGCGGGGGCCGGGGCGTATCCTCTGCTGCTCGCCATGGCGCTCGTCAAGACAGAGGTCACCCAGGAGGTCGTGGACTACCTCGCCCGCCACGCGCGGCAGGACGAGGTGCTCGAGCGGGTGGCCCGTGAGACCTCCGAGATGCCGATGGCGATCATGGCCACCACGCCCGACGAGGCCGCGCTGCTCACGATGCTTGCCCGCCTCACGGGCGCGCGCCGCGCGCTCGAGGTGGGCACGTTCACCGGCTTCGGCGCGATCGCGATCGGGCGCGGGCTCGCCGAGGGCGGCCGGCTCACCTGCCTCGAGCTCGACGAGGAATACGCGGCGATCGCGCGCCGCAACCTCGAGGACGCGGGCCTCACAGACCGGGTCGAGATCGTGGTCGGGCCGGCGCTCGAGTCGCTGCGCGCGATGCCGGCGGAGCCGCAGTTCGACTACGCCTTCCTGGACGCGGACAAGACCGGCTATCCCGACTACTACGAGGAGATCGTCCCGCGCCTGGTGCCCGGAGGCCTCCTGCTGATCGACAACGTGCTCTTGGGCGGGCGCGTGACCGCCCCGCAGGAGGAGCGCGAGCGCGTTATCGACGCGCTCAACGATCGCGTGACGGCCGACGAGCGGGTGGACAGCTTGATGGTGCTGGTGGCCGACGGGCTCACGTTCGTCCGGCGCCGCTGACCGGCCCGGTGCGCGCCGTTCTGGAGGCCACGGAGGGCTGGCGGAGCGCCTTTCCCGCGGCGGTGGCCGGCGCCCTGGTGATGCGGGCGGTCGCCAATCCCGAGCAGAGCCCCGCGCTCGAGGCCGCCAAGCGAGCGCTCGAGGAGCGGCTGCAGGCCGGTGCGGGAGCGGACGAGGGCGAGGAGCGGGTGCTCGCCGCCTACGCCGACTACTACCGCGCCCGCGGCAAGACCTACCACGTGCGGGCGCAGCGCGAGTCGGTGGCCTCGGGGCGCCGCCCGATCCCCAGTCGCGCGGCCCTCGTCGAGGCGATGTTCATGGCCGAGCTCCAGAACCTGATCCTCACGGCGGGCCACGACCTCGACGCGGTTGAGCCGCCCGTGCGCGTGGCGGCGAGCGAGGGCGGGGAGCGCTACGTGCAGCTGAACGGCTCCGAGGCAGAGCTCGAGGCGGGCGACATGATGATGGCCGACTCCGCCGGGATCATCTCGAGCGTGTTGCGCGGCCCCGACCGGCGGACCCGGATCGAGGCCGGCACGCGCACCGTCCTCTTCGCCGTCTACGCGCCCGCCGGCGTGGGCGAGCAGGCGGTGGCCGACCATCTCGACCACATTCGCGCGAACGTCCTCCTCGTGGCGCCGGAGGCCGAGACCGAGCTGCTCACGCAGGTCCAGGCCTAGCTGCGGCCGCGCTCAGGGCGCCCCTGCCCGCATTGAACGTCCCGGACTAGCTGCTGGGGCGCATACTCCGGGACGTTCGTCGCGCCGCGCTCTAGCCGTGCCCGCCCGGCCCTCGCGCGCGCGGCCACCCCCCGCGCGGCTGCTCCGCATGGCGTGTGGCCGGCGCGCACCGGGTATCGCCGGACTATGGGCTTTCTCGACCGGCTTCTCGGGCGCGGCGAGCGGCGGCCGCTGCCGGAGGCGGCCGACGAGCAAGCGCTCGAGCGCTACCGCTATCTCGTTCGCACGGCGCCGCCCGAGCGCATCGAGGAAGCGCACCAAGAGGCCTTCGCCAAGCTCTCGCCCGAGCAGCGGCAGGAGGCTCTGCGCGAGCTGAGCGCGAACGTTCCCGAGGGCGAGCGGGCGAGCGCCGACGACCCGCGCTCGCTCGCGCGCATGGCCACCCGCGCCGAGGTGCGCGAGCCCGGCACCGTCGAGCGGGCCTTCGGCGGCGGCCCCGGCGGGCTTGGCGGGATGGGAGGCACCCTCATGGGCAGCTTCGCCGCCGCGTTCGCGGGCACGGTCGTGGCCCAGGCGCTGTTCGACGAGCTCGGCGACCCCGGCGCGGAGGCCGAAGGCGACGCCGGCGGGCAGGATCCGGGCGACGCCGGCGGCGGTGACTTCGGGGGCGGCGACTTCGGGGGCGGCGACTTCGGCGGCGGCGACGTCGGGGGCTTCTGAGCCGCCCTCCGCTCAGGGAGGAGCCACCGGCTCGCCCTCCACCTCGGGATCCTGCGCCGGCGCCCCGAGGGTCTGCACCAGGATCGCCGCGATCACGATCGCGCCGCCGATCAGGGTCGCTGTGTCGGGGCGCTCGCCGAGAGCGATCCAGACCCAGAGCGGCCCGAGCACCACTTCGAGCAGCGAGATGAGGGCCACCTGCGCCGTGGGGATCAGCCGGGCGCCGATCGTGAGCAGCACCAGTCCGAGCCCGATCTGGCCCGCGCCCAGCAGCGCGAGCCAGCCAAGGTCGCCGCTCCCGAGCTCGCTCGGGCTCGCGAAGGGAGCGAATACGAGGACCAACAGCACCTGCGAGAGGATCGTGGCGGGCGCCATCGACACGTCGCGGCGGTGGCGGGTGATCACGAGGGCGAGCGCGAAGCCGATCGAGGTGAGGAAGGCGATCGCGTCGCCGGTGAGGTTCCCGCCGCCGGGGGAGCCGACCATCACGGCCACCCCGGCGAAGGCCATCGCCATCGCAAACGCCGAGCGGCGGCTCACGGGCTCGCCGAGGAGCATCCACGCGAGTGCCGCCGCGAGCATGGGCGAGATGGCGAGCATGAAGAGCACGCGCGCCACGCTCGTCTCGTTCAGCGCGGCGATGAAGCTCCCGGACGCGATGGCGATGCACACCGCCACCCCGACGCCCGCGAGGCCGACCGAGCGGAACGCGTGCAGAACCCGTCCGCGTTCGACGATCGCGACGTAGAGGAGCAGCGACAGGCCCGCGAACACCGCCCGGCCCGCCACCTGGGTGGCGGTGTCCACCTCGACCTGGCGCTGCAGCACGCCGGCGGTCGACCACGCGATCGCGGCGAGCGCGACGTAGATCTGGCCGCGGCGCTGCTGCCGCGCGTCGTCGAGGACCGGTGCCGTGGCCGTCGCCATGCCGCGGCCCAGTATCCCGATCTCACGTTCGCGGCCCCGCTCGCGTTCCACCCACGAACCCGCGAACGAAGGAGAGCCATGGATCTCGAGCTGAACGGCCGCGTGGCCGTGGTCACGGGCGCCTCGAAGGGAATCGGTCTCGCCGTGGTGCGCACGCTGCTCGACGAGGGCGCGCGCGTGGTGGCGGCGTCGCGCAGCCGCAGCGCCAAGCTCGACGCGCTCGACGGCGAGCTGTTGCACGTGCCCGCCGACTTCATGGACGCGGACGCCCCGTCGGAGGTGATCGCCGGTGCGCTCGAGCGCTTCGGCGCGGTCGACGTGCTCGTGAACAAAGTCGGCGGACCCCCGCCCGGCACCAAGATGCCCCAGTTCGGCTTCCTCGAGCTGAGCGACGGCGGCTGGCGCGAGATGTTCGAGTTCAACCTGTTCTGGGCCGCGCGTTCAGGTACGCCTCGAGGCGGTACCTCCCCGGCCGCAGGCAGGCGGGATACGGCGAGAGCTCGAGGTAGTTCACGACATCGAACCGCCGGTTCAGCACCGGATCGTTCCCATAGTCGTTCTCGGACGAGCCCGCCGGTCCCGACAGCTCCGCCACGGCGCCCCAGCCGAGCTTGGGGTCGCGGTGGTACCACTGAGCGAGAGCTGGTCGCGGCTCGGCTTGAAGCCCTTCTCGCCGTGAATCAGGTAGCTCGCCCGCGTCGGGAAGACCGAGAGCTCGAAGCGGGCTACCCTCGCTCGAATTAGAGCAGCTACTCTACTAAGGCTCGGACCACGAGGACGGAGGTGGCAGCGTGAGGATCTTCGTTGCGGGAGCCAGTGGCGCCATCGGCCGGCCACTCGTGGCGAAGCTCGCGGCCGCCGGTCATGACGTGACAGGCACGACACGATCCGAGCGGAGCGCCGAGGAGATCAGGATGGCCGGTGCTACCGCAGCGGTGGTCGACGTTTTCGACGCCGGGGCGCTGCGCGACGCGGTCGCCGCGGCCCGGCCCGACGCGGTCGTGCACGAGCTCACGGCGCTCCCCGGACGCTTCCAGCCGCGCAGCAAGAAGATCTACGACGCCACCAACCGGGTGCGCGCCGAGGGCACGACCAATCTGATCGCCGCCGCCCGGCGGGCCGGCGCGCGGCGTTTCATCTGCCAGAGCATCGCGTTCGCCTACAAGCCGGCGGGGGAGCCCGGGGTGGTGGGCGAGGACGCCCCGCTGTTCGCCAACGCGCCGGCGCCATTCGGCGCCGCGGTGCAGGTGCTCGAGGAGATGGAGCGGCAGGTGCTGGAGGCCGGCTCGCTCGAGGGCCTCGTGCTCCGCTACGGCTGGTTCTACGGCCCCGGCACCTACTTCGCCCGCGACGGCTCCACGTCGCGGGACGTGCGCAAGCGGCGCTTTCCGGTGGTGGGTAGCGGCCGCGGCCTGTGGTCGTTCATCCACGTGGACGATGCCGCGGACGCCACCGTCGCGGCCGTCGAGCGTGGGGCGCCCGGCGTCTACAACGTGGTGGACGACGAGCCGGGCGCGATGAGCGACTGGCTGCCGGTGCTCGCCGATGCCCTCGGCGCGCGGCCGCCGCGTCGCGCGCCGCTCTGGCTGGCGCGGCTGGTGGCGGGCAGTGCGGTGGCCACCATGGCGACGGTGCTGCCCGGCGCAAGCAATGCGAAGGCAGGGCGCGAGCTCGGCTGGCGGCCGGCGCACGAGAGCTGGCGAAGCGGGTTCGCGCAGTCGCTGCGCGCATAAGCTGCTCGCCCGCGCCGTCGCCTGCAAGAAGCCGCCCAGGAAGCAGGAGACCTCCGTCCGGCGCCGATCGGTATGGTGACCACGTCGTTGACCGCCGAATCGTCCGTCCGGCAACGCGGGCGAGCGGGGGAACCAGTGGCCACTTGTGGCCTGGGGCGAACGCCGCGTGATCGCGGCGAAGCGCAACACCAGCGCGAGCCCGACAGCTAACCCCGTAGGCGACCGTCGCCATGACAGCTCGCGCCGCGAGACACCTGAGCCTGTTCGCCACCGCATTGGCCGGGCTCGTCGCTATGCCGAGCAGCGCCAGCGCCGACACCTACGGCTCGCGCACGCTCAGCGTAGGAACGCGCGGGTCCGACGTGAAGCAGCTGCAGCGCTACCTGGCGCTGGCGGGGCACCAGATCGTGCGCGACGGCGAGTTCGGATCGCGCACGGCCCGGGCGCTGAAGGTCACCGAGCGCAACCTCGAGTTGAACATCGACGGCGTGGCGACCCGCCGCGAGCAGCGCGCCATCCGGCGTGCGGTCAAGCGCCCGGGCAGCGGCGGCTCCGCCTACGCCGCACCGCCGCCTCCACCTCCGCCGCAGACCGTGGTGCCGGGCGCGGCAGGGCAGGTGGGCGCGGACGGCTTCGCTGTGGCTCCCCAGTCCGCGCCGCCCGCGGTGCAGAGCGTGGTCGCCGCCGGCAACGCGATCGCCCTGACGCCATACAAGTGGGGCGGCGGCCACGGCAGCTGGATCGACACCGGCTACGACTGCTCCGGGTCGGTTTCATACGCGCTGCACGGCGCCTCCCTGCTGAACAGCCCACTCGTGTCGGGCGCGTTCGCCGCCTGGGGCGAGCGCGGACCCGGGCAGTGGATCACGATCTACGCGAACGCGAGCCACGTCTACATGGTGGTGGCGGGCATGCGCTTCGACACGAGCGCCCGTTCCCAGACCGGATCGCGCTGGACGACGACGATGCGAAGCTCGGACGGCTTCGCCGTCACCCACCCGGTCGGCCTGTAGATGGTTGATTCCAAACCCCCGCGTCGCCAGCCGGTGCCGGACCCACCTCCTAGCCGATAGCGCTTCGGCTATCCAGTTCCGTGCGCACCCGGCCGAGCCGGGTGCTTCCGGCCTCGGCTTCGTCGGCGGTCGGCGCACAGCTCGGTCTGGCGCGCCCCTGGGGGCACGCTGAAGTGCTCCGGGTATGCTCGCGCCGTCGTTCAGGAAAGTCGAGTGAGGAGTCGCTCCATGGGTGTCATCGATCGCCGGGCGTTCCTGAGGCGCGCCGGACTGTCCACCGCCGCGCTCGCCACTCTTGGCGGGCCGCTCCAGGGATTGCTCGCCCGCGGGGCGCTCGCCGCCGGCTCGACGGGTGTGGCTCCGAACAACGGCGGCTATGGCCCGATCGGACCGGTGCCCGACCTGATCGACGACGTGGTGCGGCTGCACCTGCCCCGGGGCTTCGAGTACCGGAGCATCACCCCGACCGGCACGCTGATGAACGACGGCGTGATCACGCCAGGGCGCCACGACGGAATGGCGGCCTTCTCCTGGGGCAAGAGCCGCTACCGGCTCGTGCGCAACCACGAGATCAACGGCCCCGTGGGCGCGATCGGCACGACGAGCAAGGCGTACGACTCGATGGCCGGCGCCGGCACGACCACGGTCGAGGTCAACCGCCATGCGGCGAAGGTGGACTCGTGGGTGAGCAGCAACGGCACGCAGATGACCTGCGCCGGGGGCACCACGCCGTGGGGCACCTGGCTCACCTGCGAGGAGACCGTGAACGGCCCGGACGTGGGCCCCGACTTCACCGGCGCCGACAACAGGCTTCTGAACCAGCGTCACGGCTACGTGTTCGAGGTGCCGGTGGAATGGGGCCCCGGGCAGTACACGAAGCTCGAGCCGGTGCGGTCGGCCGGGCGCTTTGCGCACGAGGCGATGGCCCTCGACCCGCGCACCGGGATCCTCTACGAGACGGAGGACAACTTCCTGTTCCCATCGGGCTTCTACCGCTACATCGCGCCGCGCAACCCGATGCAGGTGCGGGAGCTGCGCGACGGCGGCAGGCTGGAGATGCTCAAGGTCGCGGGCGTCACGAACGCGCAGCTCGACCACGGTCAGACGCCTGGCGTGACCTACGACGTCGAGTGGGTCTCGATCGACACGCCCGACACGACCTTCCCGGCAGGCACCACGAACGACCAGGCGAGCGTGTTCGTGAGCGGCCAGGGCTCCGCCAAGGGCGCCGCGACCTTCAGCCGTCTCGAGGGGATCTTCTACGACTCGGGCAAGGTCTACCTCGTCTCGACCCAGGGCGGGGACACGCCTCCGGGCGAGACGCGACCGAGCGGCGGCTACGGCGACGGCTTCGGTCAGCTGTGGGTGTACGACACGGACAACGAGACGCTCACGCTGCTGTTCGAGTCGCCCAGCCGCACGGTGCTGGAGCTGCCGGACAACCTCTGCATCAGCCCGCAGGGGTCCTCGCTCCTGTGCGAGGACGGCCCGATCGAGAACTACCTGCGCGGCGTGACGCCCGAGGGCAGGATCTTCGACTTCGCGCTCAACGCGATGGAGCGGCGGATGGGCGACGAGTTCGCCGGCTCGACGTTCACGCCCGACGGCAAGGTGCTGTTCGTGAACATCCAGGCGGCCGCCGGGCTGACCTTCGCGATCTGGGGCCCCTGGAAGAAGGGCGCGCTCTAGCTGTAGGTCCTACCCGCTCAGGCCCAGCCGGCGGCGCCGAATGCCTCGTCCTCACTTCGGTAGACCTTGGCCCATACGACCCGGTGGTCCCGAAGGCGCAGGACGAAGGCGGCGCGGTCGTTCAGCTCGACCGTCCGGTGGCGCGCGTGGATGCGCCCGGTGGCCACCACATAGTCGTGGCGGGCGCGGATGTCGTGGATCGCGACCTCGAACTTCTCCCACGTCTCGTCAAGGTCGTTGAGGTAGCGCCGCAGGCCGGCAACGCCGAGATAGGGGGTACGCCGCTCGACGGGGGTCGAGAGCGGCTCCATCATCACGCCGCGATCGACGAGCCCGACGGTGCGCTCCACGTCGCGGGCGGCGAACGCGTCGAACAGCTCGCGCACGACGCGGCGGTTGCGCTCCGTCGTCTCGGGCCCGGGCTCGCGCTCCGGGGCCCGGCTTCCGGGCAACCACTTGGTGAGCCTCAGCACCGTCTCGCCGGGACGGGCGTCGAGCCGCACGTCGTCCATGAGCAGGTTCATGAAGGCAAAGCCGCGGCCGCGCTCCGCCACCGGGTCGGGGTCCGGCGCCCCCGCGTGCGCGAACTCGCCGCAGTCGCGAACCGAGAGCACGAAGCGGCCCGACTCGACGCTCGCCTCGAGGTGGATATGGCGGTCGCCGCAGGGCACGCCGTGCTCCATGGCGTTCGAAACCGCCTCGTTGGCCGCGACCGTGACCTGGTAGCGAGCGTTCGCGTCGAA
>Ga0075430_100004708_pt1 | contig 11474 bp, 8 predicted proteins | sample RhiMetdeltSRZDD4_FD_75294 | JGI IMG/M metagenome (GOLD analysis project Ga0075430, IMG submission 75294) | Populus rhizosphere microbial communities from Tennessee, USA - Rhizosphere MetaG P. deltoides SRZDD4 | ecosystem: Host-associated > Plants > Roots > Rhizosphere > Soil | place: USA... | reverse complement strand
GTCACCATCAGGTCCGGCGCGAGCTCCCGCACGAGGTTTTCGCGCACGTCGTACATCGGCCGACCGCTCTCGACGAGATCTCGAACCTGTGTGTCGATGTCGGCCGGCGCGGCGTTCGAGGCGATGCTGCTCGACGTCACCACATGGCGCGACCTCACGGCGGGCGGGAAATCACATTCGTGCGAGATCCCGACGATGGAGTCGACGGATCCGAGGGCAGCGACGATCTCCGTCGCGGATGGCAGAAACGAGACGACGCGCATGCCTAACGGGTTGAGCGAATGGGAAAAATGAAGTACGTGAGCAACAGACACGCGACCCCGTAGAGATACCACTGCGGGTCGCCGAGCAGCATCCAGAAGAGCCCACCGTAGATCGCGGTGGACTCGCCGAGCGCCCACGCGATCACCGAGAGCGTCGGGCGGCGCTCGGGCGCCACGCGACCCGCCGCGAGGAACATCCCGAGCGTGCCAAGCGTGGCCAATGCCCACACCGCCTGGCCGGCGAGCCGAAGCCCGCGAGGATCCACGCCGTACGATGGCTCACCCGAACGACGGACGAACCAGACGATGCCGCCGAACGCGAGCACGCCGACGAGCAGAGCGATACGTATGATCCCGAGCGTCCGCGTGGCACCTGCGTTCGGTGTGCCGGATGGGTTCCCTCCTGTCATCCGTCTCGCGTCACGGGGGGACGCTCCGCTCGTACACGACCTTGCCGCCGACCTGCGTCGCGAGCCCCCGTCTCGCCGACGAGCTGAACCTTCCCCTCTCGCACCGCCATCGCGTCGGCGAGGGTGGGTGCCTCGTCGACCGCATGGATGCGCGCGTTGGTGACGATCATGTCCGCGGGCTGCGGTGCCGGTTGAGCGGGCTGCTGAGCCGCGAGGACGGTGGGAACGAGCCGAGCGACGACGAAGTGCATTCCTGCCGGGTAGGTGTGATGCCCTGGAAACGCGAGCGATCGAAAATATGGGTCGGAGCGGCCGAGCGCGGCTACCGCCGTCGCCGTCGGAACCCTGGTGCGCTTCGGCCCGTACGGAAGGGAATCTCGCGCCAGGGAGAATCGTGAATGGACAGGGATGTGGCGACGTTCGCGCAGGTCATGACAGTGATCGTTGTGACCGTTGCGTCACTGATTGGCATCGGACTGGGTGCGTTCGCGGCGTGGCGGCGGATCTACCGATCGACACCGGCACGGCCACCACAGATCGACGACTCGCGGCTCGAGCGACTCGAGGCGGCGGTGGATGTGATCGCGATCGAAGTGGAACGGATCTCGGAATCCCAGCGATTCGCGGTCGGGCTGCTGTCGGATCGGCTACCGGCTGGGCGCGGGGAACGCATTGGCGACGTCGCGTCGCCGAAGCGGAACAACACACCGCACTAGGTCATCCCGAGCGCAGCGAAGATCTTCGTCTTCCCGACACAGCGATGTCATCCTGAGCGCAGCGAAGGATCTTCACCGTCCCGACAGAGAGCCCTCAATCGGGACCCCGAAGATCCTTCGCCTCACGACTCAGGATGACAGAGTGCCTGCCGCCTCGGCCCTCCAGCAGCGCGGCTGGCGGTTACCGGCCGTCGCATCAGCGGCGGCGCAGCGGGGCGCTCGAGACCGCTGTGATCTGGAGCGTGTGATTGCGCTCGTCGAGGCGGCCGTCCTCACCTGACGACTGGAGCATGTAGCCCATCTCCACGCGCAAAGAGCGGGACGCGCGCATCCCGACGACGACCGTCGCACGGTTCTGATCGAGGGCCATGTCGCCCGCGTATCCGCCGAAGCTCGCGAACACCTCATCGGATGCGGCCAGGTACAGCCCGCGATCGGCGGCGCGCGTGGTGAGCGGGATCGTCGCGCGCAGGCTGTAGCGTATTCGTTCGGCGGTGACACGGGTCTCGCCGATCGGCACGCCTGCGTCATCGACGCTGATGCCGGGCAGCCAGCGATGCTCGGCGCGGACGCGATGCCCGAGCGAGAGCGGTCCGAGGCCGTGAGCGAGTTGAGCGCTCAGCCATGCGCGATGCTCCGGGCGGCGCGTCGAGAACGGGTCCGCACCGTCATCCCGCGATGCGGTCGCGGTGTACCCGCCCGACAACTTCACGCGCTGCGTGACGGCGAACGACACGCCGGGGCGGAGCAGGACCTGCCGTTGGTGATCGGCGTCCTGCGTCATTCGCAACTGGGCATCGAACACGAGTCCGACGCGACGCGAGACCGGATGGTCGCCGCCGTACACGAGCCAGATCGAATGGCGCGGTTCGGGTGAGCTGGCGGTCTGCGCCCCGAGAGGCGCGACCGCGATCAGCACGCCGGCGGCGGCGAGGCTGAGTTGTTGGCGAGCGCTCATGTGCGATAGACCGATGCGCGGCGCGCGGGGCAACAGCGTCGTCGCTGGTTGTGAGGTACCGCACAATGCACGGGCATTGGGGTCAGAGTCGAGGATGACCTCCGACTCTGACCCCAAGGCGCCAGCGTGCTAGTCGCCGGACACCGCGCCCGGCGCGGCGGGCGTGCCGCCGGTCGGACGCCACGGCGTGAAGCGCCGAAGCCCGAGCCAGCCGACGAACACCAGCGCGCCTAACGGGACCAGCACGCCGAGGCTCGAGATCAGCGCCGCGATGAAGCCGACGAAATTGCGCCACGCCTGGCGGAACGCCACCGTGATCGGCCCGTCGCCCGCAACCGGCACGATGATGGGCGACCGCTCGTGAACGGCGATCGACAGCGTGCTCGTCGCGACACGCGTGCGAAGGTAGCGCAGGCGTCCCTCGTACCGCTCGATCTCCTCGCGGACGCGGGCGAGCTCACGCTCCACCGACAGAACGTCCTGCAGCTTGCCGGTGCGGTTGGCCAGCAGCGAGATGAGCCGCGACTCCAGCCGATGCGCGTTCTCGACGCGCGCGGCGATGTCGACGTACTCCTCACCGACGTCCTGCGCCGTGACGTTGACCGACTCGACCTTGCCAATCGGAGCGAGTCCGCCCAACGCCTCGTCGAAGCGATCGGCCGGCACCTTCACCTCGAGCGTCGCCGACCGAAGCTGGTCGCGGCCGCCCTGGACCGACGTGTTCGCGACGTATCCGCCCACGCGCGCGGCAAGAACGCGAACGCGGTTGATGGCCACGTCGAGCGAGTCGACCTCGATGCCCGCGTACCCGTTGCGGATGACCATCGACGAGGCCGCGGTCGGTTGTGCGACCGCCGTCGCAGATGGCATTCCTGTCGGTGTCGCGACCACCGCCTGCCCGGCACCCTGCGCGCTCTCGGCCAGCTTTCGCATTTCGTTGGCAGCCGGCGAAGAGCCGATCACCCCTCTGGCCGCGAATTGGTCTCGAGCCGCGCCATCCGTGGGTGGCGCCGGCGCGACAGACGGTGCCTGGACCGAGACTGCCGCCTCGTCCGAGGTGCTGGCGTCGATGGATGCGCGTTCGCACGACACGACGGCGGACGCGACGACGAGGGTGATTGCGAACGGGACGACACGGCGACGGTTGACCAGAGTTCGGACGGCGAAGCGGCTGCGATTCGAGGAAGGGCGCATGGGTTATGACCGGCGGGACGATCTCGCGGGGCGGCCGGAACGTGCCTCCGCGTCTGGAGCCGCCGGTATCGCTCGATTCGCTGCAGGCGGCTCTATCGGGAGACGTCGCGACAGCCCGATTCATGCACACCTCGCACACGGCTGCGTACATTCCAGCCACTCTCAACCCTTTCCTGATACGCGCATGTTCTTGCTCCGCCGCTGGTTGCCCGCCGTCGCCACGATATCGCTCTTCTGGGCGGATCCCACGTCCACCGCCAGCGCACAGGCGCGCTCGACCGCCAGCTCAGGAACCGAGCAGTCTGCCGCCGTCGGCAACGTGCGCTACGAGATCACATTCGACCGGTCCACTGCGCCCTCACGCACGCTTCGCGTGTCGATGACGTTCGACGTGACGGGGCAGGGCCCCGTACTGCTTTCCCTGCCAGGCTGGACCCCCGGCGCGTACGAGATGTCGAACTTCGCTCGTTGGGTGTCCGGGTTTTCGGCGTCGTCCGGCTCGCGCGAGCTCCGCTGGGACAAGCTCGATCAGGACACGTGGCGCGTGCGCACCGACGGCGCACGAAACGTGGCGGTGCGATTCGACTACCTCGCCGACACGCTCGACAACGCCATCGCGTGGGCGAACGGGAACTTCGTGTTCTTCAACGGCACGAACGTCTTCCCGTACCCGGAAGGCCGCCCCGCCGAGTTCACGGCGACGGTTGCGGTCAAGACGGAGCCATCGTGGAACGTCACGACGGGGATGAAGCCGGCGGGCACGGCACGGACGTACACGGCATCGAACTACCACGACCTCGTCGACATGCCGTTCTTCGTCGGCGAGTACGACGTGGACAGCACGCAGATCGAGAACACGTGGGTGCGCATGGCGTCGTGGCCGAAGGGGAGCTTCCAGGGCCCGGCCCGCACGCTGTTCTGGGATCACCAGAAGAAGATGTTTCCGCCGATGCTCCGCATCTTCGGCGACAAGCCGTTCGATACCTACACGACGCTGCTCGTGTTCGACTCCACGTCAGGCGGCGGGAGCGCGCTCGAGCATCAGAACTCGCACGTGGGCATCTACACGCCGCTCATCGTCGAGAGCGTGCTGTTCCCGAGTATCACCGCGCACGAGATCGTTCACGCCTGGAACGTGAAGCGGCTCCGCCCCGCGGACCTCGTGCCCTATCGTTATGCGCAGCCGCAGCCGACGACGTGGCTCTGGGTGAGCGAAGGGATCACCGACTACTACGCCGACGTCGTTCTCGCGCGCGGGGGCATCATCGACTCCACCGGATTCGTCATCCTCACCCAGGGGAAGATCGACGAGGTGAACGCGGTGCCACCGATCGCGCTCGAGGACGCGTCGCTCTCGACATGGATTCACCCGACGGACGGCACCGGCTACATCTACTACCAGAAAGGTTCGCTCGCGGGGCTGCTGCTGGACATCCTCATTCGGGATGCGAGCGACAACACGAAGAGTCTCGATGACGTGTTCCGCGACCTGTACCGGAATGCGTACAAGCAGCGATGGACGGGTTTCACGGCCGAGCAATGGTGGGGTGCCGTGAGCCGAGCGGCCGGCGGCAAGTCGTTCGAGGAATTCAACGCGAAGTACATCGACGGACGCGAGCCATTCCCGTACGCGACCGTGCTTCCGCTTGCCGGCCTCCGTCTCCAGGTGGACACGATCCGCGACCCGAGGCTCGGCGTGTCGAGCGCGCCCGACTCGAGCGGGGTACGCGTCGCGAACGTGAGCGCGGGAAGTCCGGCCGACTCGGCTGGTATCCAGCCCGGGGATTATCTGTTGCAGGTCGGCGAGATCGTGGTGCGCGATCCGTCCTTCGGCGAGCAGTTCCGCTCGCGTTATGCACGCGCCGAGGGGCAAACGCTCCCCGTGAAGATCCGGCGTGGCGCTCAGACGATGGACCTCCAGATCCGCGTGCGACTGGTCCCCCGTGTCGAACAGCGGCTCATGATCGACGCGCGCGCGTCGGTGAAGGCGGTCCGGATCCGGACCGGCATTCTCCGCGGGAGCTGAGGGGTCGCCCCTGACGTGGCGCTGACACTCCGCGCCACGTCGCTCTGACGCGAGTTGCCCGCGGCGAGGCGGCGATGTACCGTGCTCGCATGTCGGATCATCACCTCCCGCGGAGCGTCCGATCGCGCACGAAATCGCTCGTCGCGATCCTGATGCTCACCGTCGCGCTCGCGGCGTTCCTGGCCTACGAGGCGTGGGACGCGGCCCGGTCACATCGCGCAACGGCAGAGCGGGCGATTCGGGACTACGCGAAGTTCGCGGCGTGGGAGTTTTCCGTCAGCGCGAAGGAAGCGCTGTACTCGACCCTGGCGTGGGCGTTCAGCCCGACGGCGCAGATCGACGCCCAGGACCTCGACCACCCGCTGCCGCCGCCGTCGATCCTCGACCAGAAGAAATCCTCACACCTTCTTTGCGCGCGAGATTCGTCGCGCTACTTCTTCCGTCTCGACCTCCGGAATGCCTCTCTCGTGACCGCTGGCGCCACCCCGCAGGAGGTCATGAGGACGTGGGTGCTCGACACCGTCCCCGCGAACGCGCGGACGTACAAGACCGACTGGGTCTACGAGGTCGTGTCCGGGTCGGTCGGTGGGCAGCCGCGGTCGATCGTGTACCAGCTCAAGCGGGATCGCGCCGGCAAGCCGGCCGTAGCGTACGGCTTCGAGTTCTGCTTCGCGCAGTTCGCGAGCACCGGGCTCGAGAAGGTGATGAAGCACTACGCCATCCTGCCGCCCTCGCTCACCGGCGGGGTGCCGAACGATTCGGTCCCGAACGACTCGCTGTTCTCCGTGAAAGTGTATGACGGTGGCGGACACGAGATCTTCCGGTCTGGCGTGCAGTATCCGGAGACGTACACAGGCTGGTTCAAGCTCGATTACTTCGGTGGGCTCAAGAGCGTGGTTTCGCTGCGACCATCGCTCGCGCAATCGCTGCTCATTGGCGAGCCACCGAGCGAGCGAGTGCCCCTGTTGCTCGGTGTCCTCGCATTGAGCGTCGCGCTCGCGGTGATCGGGATGATGCAGTTGCGACGCGAGAGCGAGCTCGCGCGTCTCCGGTCCGATTTCATCGCCAGCGTGTCGCACGAGCTGCGCACGCCGCTGGCGCAGGTTCGCATGTTCGCCGAGACGCTGTTGCTCGGGCGCGTGCGCAGCGATGAGGAGCGGCTTCGGTCCCTCCAGATCGTCGACCAGGAGGCGCGCCGCCTGACGCATCTCGTCGAGAACATCCTCCAGTTCTCGCGCGCCGAGCGCGAGGCCATCACGCTCGCGCCGGTGGCCGTCGACCTCGCCGCGCAGGTTCGTGAGGCGGTCGAGGCGTTCGCTCCCGTGGCGCGCTCCCGTCACGTGACGGTGCAGACGGCGCTCGAGAGCGACGTCGTGTGCATGGTCGACCCGGGTGCGCTGCGTCAGATTCTGCTCAACCTGCTCGACAATGCCGTGAAGTACGGCCCGTTAGGCCAGACGGTAACGATCGCGCTTCGTCGCGCGGGGGCATTCGCGCGCATCATCGTCGATGACGAGGGCCCGGGCATTCCGGCCGAGGATCGCGACCGCATCTGGGAGCCGTACCAGCGGCTCGAGAGCGCAGTGGCGGGTGCGGTTGCCGGCAGCGGAATCGGCCTCGCGGTCGTTGCCCAACTCGTCGCCCTGCACGGCGGCCGAGCGTGGACCGAGGAGGCGCCAGGACGTGGAGCGCGCTTTGTGATCGAACTGGCGGGAATCGGGAATCGGGAATCGGGGATCGCGGGAGCGCCGACGGCGGGCCTGACCGAACCGAGGGTCCCCGCGGGCCGCTGATCGATTCCCGATTCCCCATTCCCGATTCCCGATGTCGCGCGTCCTCGTCGTCGAAGACAACCCGGACCTCGCCTTTGGCCTGCGCAACAACCTCGAGATCGAGGGCTACGAGGTGCTCGTCGCCGGCGACGGGCCGACGGGCCTAACGCGAGCACGCGACTGGCGCCCCGACCTCGTCATTCTCGACCTGATGCTCCCGGGGATGGACGGCTACCGCGTGCTTCGCGCACTGCGCGCGGAGGGGTTCGAGCGGCCGGTGCTCATCCTCACCGCGCGTGGTGAGGAAGCCGACAAGGTCATCGGGTTTCGGAACGGCGCCGATGACTATGTGACGAAGCCGTTCGGAGTCCTCGAGCTGCTCGCGCGCATCGAAGCGCTGCTTCGACGCTCGACCGGCGCCGCGCGCTTACCCACGGCGCCGCCGACCGAGCGGTTCGGCGCCGTCGAAGTCGATCGCGCCGCCCGAACGGTGACGCGCGACGGCGTGCCCGTCTACCTCGCGCCGATGGAGTTCGAGCTGCTGCTTGCACTGCTCCAGCGCCGCGGCGCGGTGGCGTCCCGTCAGGAGCTGATGCGGGAAGTGTGGGGACACTCCGCGGTGGTCGTGAGCCGCACCGTCGACACGCACATCGCCGAGCTCCGCCGCAAGCTCGAGCACGATCCCGCTGACCCACGGCACATTCTGACGGTGCGCAAAGCCGGCTACCGTCTCGAACGTTAGGCATGGCCGACGCCGCTGACGGCTGACTCACATGGGCTGACAGCGCGCTGAGACTTTCCGTACACAGCATGGACCCCGACACCACCTGCTGGGGGTCACACGGTCCTACCTTCGCTCCTGCCGCGCATAACGCGCCGCCGACACGCGAAGGAGTGGATCCCCGTGCTGCGACGAGAATGGCACCTACTGGCGAGCGCGTGCTCGCTCCTGCTCGCCACGAACGCGCCCGCGCAGACGTCGCTTCGCGGCACACGGCTCGGTGCCGCCGCCGCAACAGGTCGCGGGCGCGTGGACATGCCTCGCAGCGTGAGGGCGAGACGCGCGGACGCACCCATCGTCGTGGACGGGCGTCTCACCGACGCCGAGTGGCGGTCCGCCGACGTGGCCACCGAGTTCGTCCAGCAACGTCCGACACCGGGCGCTGGCGCGACACAGCGCACCGAAGCGCGCATCGTGTTCGACGCGCAGGCCCTGTACGTGTCGATGCGTCTCTTCGACACGGCACCCGATTCGCTGCTCGCCCCGCTTGGCCGGCGCGATTACGAGGGGCACGGCGACTGGGCGCACGTGCTGGTCGACAGCTACTACGATCGCCGCACTGCGTTTCACTTCGCCGTCACGCCGTCGGGCACGCGACGGGACGTGATGATCTCCAACGACCAGGAGTGGAGCTCGGACGCGAGCTGGGATACCGTCTGGGACGTCGCGACGAGTCGTGACTCCCTGGGGTGGACCGCGGAGTTTCGGATTCCACTCACGCAGATCCGGTTCAACGAGTGTCGCGCTGACGGGCGCCGTCGCGTTGCGCTCACCCGGCAGCCGGCGCGCTCGGACAGCGTGTCCGGCATCGGAGGGTGTGCATGGGGGATTCAGTTCATGCGCGATGTCGCACGCTCGAACGAGCGAAGCGTGTGGGCGCCGATTCCCCCGGATGCAGGCGGCTACGTCTCGCTGTTCGGGACGCTGACGGGCGTCGATGGCGTGCGCGCGCCGCGGAGGCTCGAGGTCGTCCCGTATTCCGTCGCGCGGATGACTCGCTCGCCGGGCGATGCCGTCGATCCGTTCACGAAGCGCACGGCACTGGGTTCGGCGTTCGGTGCGGATGTCGGGATCGGCCTCACATCCACTCTCACGCTCACCGGTACGATCAACCCGGACTTCGGGCAGGTGGAGGCGGACCCCTCGGAAGTGAACCTCTCGGGGTTCGAGACGTTCCTCCGCGAGCGGCGTCCGTTCTTCGTCGAGGGCAGCAACATCTTCCAGTATCCGCTCGGTGACGGCTGGTTCTTCGGCGAGGAGCGGCTGTTCTACTCGCGACGTATCGGGCGCACGCCGCAGGTGGACGACCCGGACGCTGCCGACGTCGTCGATCGACCGGACGCGACGACCATCCTCGGCGCCGCGAAGGTGTCGGGCAGGCTCGGCGGATGGACGCTCGGCATTCTGGATGCGGTGACCGGCGCGGAGCGCGCGCCGTACGTCACGGCGAACGGCCACCGCGGATCATTCATTGCCGAGCCGCGAACGAACTACGCCGTAGCGCGGCTCTCGCGTGACTTCGCGGGCGGGCGCAACAGCTTCGGCGCGATCGCCACGTCGGTGCACCGCGAGCTCGACGCGTACGCCGCAACCCTCCTCCGTTCGAGCGCGCTCACCGCTGGGCTGGATGGCCGTGTACGGTCGCCGAGCCGCAACTACGGGTTCGGCGGAAACATCGTCGCGAGCTACGTGCGCGGTTCCGCAGCCGCGATCACCGAAACACAGCGATCGTCGGCGCACCTGTTCCAGCGTCCCGACCGCGAGGGTGATCCCATCGACACGACGCGAACGAGTCTCGCTGGCCTGTCCGCCGAGCTTCGCGCGTCGAAGCAGGGCGGCGGGCACTGGCGGTGGGGGCTCAACAGCCGCGTCGTGACGAGCGGCTTCGAGGTGAACGACATCGGGTTCCAGCAGCGGAGCAACGTCGTCACGGCTTCCGGGTGGGTCGGCTACTCGCACTTCGAGCCCGGACGCGTCGTTCGCCGATGGGAGCTCTGGTCGAATCACTGGACGATGCGGAGCCTGGACGGACGACGCGAGCGGCTCGCGTCGAACCTGTTTGCGAACGTCCAGTTCCAGAGCGGCTGGATGGTGATGGGCGAGGCACGCCGCGAGTTCTCGAAGCTGTCCACGACGCTGTTGCGGGGCGGTCCGACGACGTACCTGCCGCCTAACGTTGGATGGTCGGGGCGGGCCGTATCCGACCCGCGTCGGGTCGTGAGCGGTGAGATCATGAGCGATGGCTACGTCGACGACGCCGGTGGTGGCCGGCGCATTGGCGTCGCACCGACCCTCACCGTGCGACCGTCGGCGAGAGCCCAGCTGTCGCTGCAGCCGGCGTTCGCGTGGGTCCGGAACCCCGCACAGTTCGTCGAGACGGCGTCAGCCGCCGGCGACACGAGCCATGTCACGGGAGCGCTGACCCAGTCGACGGCGTCACTCACGACACGGCTCGACTTCACCTTCACGCCGTCGCTGTCGTTACAACTGTATGCGCAGCCATTCTTGAGCGCCGGCCGGTACGGATCGTTCGCCGAGGTTCGTGATGCGCGGGCGACGCAGTTGCGAGAGCGGATCGCGCTCTTCGCGCCGAGCGCCGTGACGCCGGCGAGTGGTGGTGACCTGAGGATCGATCGCGGTCCCGGTCGTTCGGCGCTCACGCTCGAGGATCCTGCGTTCTCGGTGCACGAGCTCGAGTCGAACGCCGTGCTGCGTTGGGAGTATCGGCCGGGCTCGGCGTTGTTTCTCGTGTGGGCGCAGACGCGCGATGAGGATACCGGCCTGCCGGAATTCTCGGTACCCCGCCAGGCACGAGCGCTATGGCGCACGGACGGTACGAACGTGCTGCTCGTGAAGGCGAGCTACTGGTTTTCTCGTTGAGGGGACGAGAGTCGGGTCTCATCCGTTCCATCCGCCCCATCCGTTTCGATCCGTATTCCCTCTCGGCAAACTCGGATCATCGAGGGGTCGGTATTCATGAAAGAGTGGCGTCCCGAGCGGCCGTTGCCCCTTGATTGGATCTGTTTTCGTGACGAGACGACCAGCGCCATGACGAGCTGGGTGACTGCGCCGCCGCAATCGGGGTTCAACGTCCGACTCACCGCGGATGCTCACCGGTTCGTGCGTCCGCGACGCAACGGCAACCCGGCTCGCGGACATCCTCTCTGGAGATACTGGTCTTCAACTGGCTCGATCGCCGCAATCCGCGATCGGGCGGAGCCGAAGTGCACCTGCACGAGGTGTTCGGGCGCCTCGTGCGCGCCGGCCATCGCGTCACGCTCGTTGCGTCCGGATGGCCGGGCGCCGCCCGGCGCGAACCTGTGGATGGCATCGACGTCCATCGTGTGGGCGGTC
>Ga0075430_100004707_pt1 | contig 11476 bp, 6 predicted proteins | sample RhiMetdeltSRZDD4_FD_75294 | JGI IMG/M metagenome (GOLD analysis project Ga0075430, IMG submission 75294) | Populus rhizosphere microbial communities from Tennessee, USA - Rhizosphere MetaG P. deltoides SRZDD4 | ecosystem: Host-associated > Plants > Roots > Rhizosphere > Soil | place: USA... | reverse complement strand
CTCCGCGAGCTGCGCGGTCAGCTCGGCTTCGCGCCCCGTCAGTCGCTCGACTTCGGTCGCCGCCGTTGCGTGGTCGTGCCGAGCCGCGGCCAAGGCTGCCTCGGCGACGCTCACCTGTCGTTGGAAGTCATCGCGCGTCGCGGTGGTCTGCGACAATTCGACCTCGAATTGTGCCTGGCGTTCTGCCAGCGTGGTCGCCGCGGTCGTCATGGCCGACGCGTGCTGCCTCTCCGCCTCGCGCCGCGCCGCCTCGACGTGCGCCAGCTGCTGCTCGACATCGGCCCGCATCGTGCGTTCCTGCCGGATCAGCTCCTCGAGCTTTGCCTCGCGCTCGGCGGCGTGCTGGGCGGCCGCCAGCCGGTCTCGGGTGGCGCGCTCGTCGGCTTCCGTGAGCGCCGTCGCGGCGTCGACCAGTCGACCTTCGAGGCTGCGCCGGGTCGTGGCGGCCTCCGCAAGGTGCGCGGTCAGCTCGGCTTCGCGTCGCGCGAGTCGCTCGACCTCGGTCGCCGCCGCCGCGTGGTCGTGCCGAGCGGCGGCCAGGGCCGTCTCCCCGACGTGCACCTGTCGTTGGAAGTCGTCGCGCGCGGCGGCGGTCCGCGACAATTCGACCTCGAACTGCGCCTGGCGTTCAGCCAGCGTGGTCGCCGCGATCGTCATGGCCGACAAATGCTGCCGGTCCGCCTCACGCCGCGCCGCCTCGACCTGTGCCAGCTGCTGCTCGACGTCGGCCCGCGCCGCGCGTTCCTGCCGAATCAGCTCCCCGAACTCTGCGTCGCGCTCGGCGGCGTGCTGGGCGGCGGCCAGCCGGTCTTGGGTGGCGCGCTCGTCGGCCTCCGTCAGCGCCGTCGCAGCGTCGGCCAGTTGACCTTCGAGGTTGCGCCCGGTTGCCGTGGCTTCCGCGAGCTGCGCGGTCAGCTCGGCCTGGCGTCCCGTTAGTCGCTCGACTTCGGTCGCCGCGGTCGCGTGGTCGTGCCGAGCCGCGGCTATGGCCGTCTCGGCGACGTGCACTTGCCGCTTGAAGTCGTCGCGCGCCGCGGCGGTCTGCGACAGTTCGACCTCGAACTGTGCCTGGCGTTCAGCCAACGTAGTCGCCGCGGTCGTCATGGCCGACGCGTGCTGCCGGTCCGCCTCACGCCGCGACACTTCGACTTGTGCCAGCTTTTGCTCGACGTCGGCCCGCGCCGCGCGTTCCTGCCGGATCAACCCCTCGAGCTCCGCCTCGCGCTCGGTGGCGTGCTGGGCGGCCGCCAGCCGGTCTCGAGTAGCGCGCTCTTCGGCATCCGTCAGCGCCGTCGCGGCGTCGGCCAGCTGACCCTCGAGACTGCGCCGCGTCGCGGCGGCCTCCGCGAGCTGCGAGGTGAGCCCGGCTTCGCGTCGCGCGAGTCGCTCGACCTCGGTCGCCGCCGCCGCATGGTCGTGCCGAGCGGCGGCTATGGCCGCCTCGGCGACGTGTACTTGTCGCTTGAAGTCGTCGCGCGCCGCGGCGGTCTGCGACAATTCGACCTCGAACTGCGCCTGGCGTTCAGCCAGCCTGGTGGCCGCGGTCGTCATGGCGGACGCGTGCTGCCGTTCTGCCTCACGCCGCGACACCTCGACCTGTGCCAGCTGCTGCTCGACGTCGGCCCGCGTCGCCCGTTCTTGCCGGATCAACCTCTCGAACTCTGCGTCGCGCGCAGCGGCGTGCTCGGCACCCGCCAGCCGGTCTCGGGCAGCGCGCTCCTCGGCCTCCCTCAGCGCCGTCGCCGCGTCGGCCAGTTGACCTTCGAGGTTGCGCCCGGTTGCCGTGGCTTCCGCGAGCTGCGCGGTCAGCTCGGCTTCGCGCCCCGTCAGTCGCTCGACTTCGGTCACCGCCGCCGCGTGGTCGTGCCGAGCCGCGAGCAGAGCGGTGTCGGCGGCATTCACCTGTCGTTTGAAGTCATCGCGCGCCGCCGTGGTCTGCGACAGTTCAACATCGAACTGTGCCTGGCACTTAGCCAGCGTGGTCGCCGCGGTCGTCATGGCCGACAGATGCTGCCGGTCCGCCTCGCGCCGCGCCGCCTCGACCTGTGCCAGCTGCTGCTCGACGTCGGCCCGCGTCGCGCGTTCTTGCCGGATCAGCTCCTCGAACTCTGCATCGCGCTGGGTGGCGTGCTGGGTGGCCGCGAGCCGCTCTCGAGTGGTGCGCTCGTCGGCCTCCGTCAGCGCGGTCCTCGCAGCGACGAGCTGCGCTTCGACGCTGCGCCGCGTCGTGGCGGCCTCCGCGAGCTGTGAGGTCAATTCGGCTTCGCGTTGCGTGAGTCGTTCGAGGGTGGCAGCATTTGATTTGAGGGTTTGCCTGGCCTCATTGAGCGCCGCCTCCAGGTCACGGGCCTCATAACCAAGGGTCTTGCGGGCCTCGTCGGCCCTCGCCCACTCCGCGTCGAATTCTGTCCGGAGCGCAGCAGCGGCCGCTACTGCCGACTGGTGTTGTTTCTCCGCGCGGTCGCAGGCTATCCGTGCGCGGGCCAGGTCGTCTTCGAGGCTCCGGCGCTTTTCGACTTCCCGTTCGAGCTGCGCCTGAAACTCCGCCTGCCGTTCGGCGGCCTGTTCAGCGGCGACACGCCGGTCATGCTCTGCACGCTCGTTTGCGGTCCGCAGAGCATTTTCACCGTGAGCGGCGGTTTCCGCGAGCTGCGACGTGAGCTCGGCCTCGCGTCGCGCCAGTCGCTCCACCTCGGTCGCCGCCGCCGCATGGTCGTGCCGAGCGGCCGCCAGGGCCGCCTCGGCGACGTTCACCTGTCGTTTGAGGTCGTCGCGCGCCGCGGCCGTCTGTGACAGTTCGGCGTCGAACTGCGCCTGGCGTTCAGTCAGCCTGGTGGCCGCGGTCGTCATGGTGGACGCGTGCTGCCGTTCCGCTTCACGCCGCGCCGCCTCGATCTGTGCCAGCTGCTGTTCGACATCGGCCCGCGTCGCGCGTTCTTGTCGGATCAACGCGTCGAACTCGGCGTCGCGCTCGGCGGCGTGCTGAGTGGCCGCCAGTCGGTCTCGAGTGGCACGCGCGTCGGCCTCCGTCAGCGCGGTCCTCGCATCGCCCAGCTGCGCTTCGAGGCTGCGCCGGATCGTGACGGCCTCCGCGAGCTGCGCGGTCAGCTCGGCTTCGCGCTCTCTGAGTCGCTCGACTTCGGTAACCGCGGAGGAAGCCAGATTCTGACGGGCCCGCTCGACCTCGAGCGCCCACTGACGCAACTGCTCGTCAACCGTGTCCCACGTCGACGTGACCCGCGCCATGCCGACTTCGTGTTGTGTGTGACGCGCAGCCAGCGCTTCGGACGCGGCCGTAATAGCCGCCGACTGACGATGCTCCGCATCCTCGAGCGCAGCTTTGGCGTCCTCAAGCTTTTGCTCGAAGCCGGTGCGCATCGACCGTTCCTGGTGGAGGAGCTTCTCGAGCGTTTCCTGGCGTTCGGCTGCTGCCGCCTGTTCGGCCACCCAGCTTTGCTCTCGCTGGTGAAACATGGTTTCGAGTTCGCTTATGCGGCGCTCGAGCATGGACTTGCTCCCAGGCGCACTCACGAACTCGACCTTGGATTGGGAAGGTAGATGCGATTGGCGGTCTGCAGGCACTCCGGCTGCGGATTCCCCTACGGTCCCGGAAGGCAGCTCGCCGCGTACCACGCGCGCCGACGTCTGTGCGCGCTCGATCGCGCGCGTGACAACGACTGGGAGTTCGCGGGAAAACGACCCGTTCTTCGCAAGGTAGCTATCGACCCCTGCCTTGAGCGATTCGGCGGGAGAACCCGCACCGTCGGGCAGAACAACTACGACGGGGGCTTTGAGCCCGAGCTCACGCGCTCGCTTCAGATACGAACAACCGGCGCTGTCTGACCGCACCTCCACGATCAACGCTGCCACGTCTGAGTACTCGAGAATCCAGAAGGCGGCGCGTTCGAAGTTTGAAGCCCACAGAAGCTTAAAGTCCGGAGCGATACTGCGGAGAGCTCTCGCAGCGAGGTGCGCGTCGCTACGCTCGTTCGCAATATAAAGAATCTTCATGCACTTCGCGACGAAGCAGCGGGGGGAATGCGTCTTCTGTATCGGCCGGACGGCCGCGTTGCTGCATCCACCTGTCCTGTCGGACCGCGGGGTGCTCGTGATGAGGCTGACCAGAACTCCGAGGGGTGTCGGATTGCAGCAGACAGATATCGCCCGTGCAATTATGCCTGGAATGCAGTCCGGTTAAAGAGCGCGGGGGCTGCCCTGTGAACGTCATCGACTAGCGAACAGTAAAACGCTCTTCGTGCAGTAGGGCGCCCGCCTCGCTCCTCAGCTCGACCCTCCAGCTGCCCGCGCTGTCGCCGTTCATGACGTTGCGGCTGTACGTGCGGAAACCGAGACTTGGACTGGCCTGCACGCGGAGGTCTACAGACTGGTGCAAGCGATTGTCCCGATACCAACGATGCTGGATGGTGGTGGGGCTCACGGACTTGACCTGAGTGTAGAAGAACAGCGGACCTGGAGGAACTGGACGGTCCGGAGGATCGCATCGCCATTCATCGAGCTCGGCGCAGAGCCGAGCCCTGACCACCTCCGGGCGTGCGTGTGTCGACGCCGCGATTGGACTAGCGCTCATTTCACCAGGGACGTATTTTCCGGCGGCCTTCGTGGTCTCGATGGCTGAGCGAGGTTTTTCGACGGCCACCGCCGCGTCCGGCGAGACGGAAATCTTCGGCGATGAGTCCATCGCGATCGCTGATGATGATGAGACGCTGGCCTGCTCGGTCGAAGTGAGCCATGGGCTGGCGGCCGAAGTGAAGATCACGATCAGCATCGCGGCAGGGCCCACGGCGCCAGCGGCGAACAGGCGAATCGATCTCCTGTGCAGTGGCGGCTGGAGGTCCTGCGTTTCCGCGAGTAACCGCGATTCACGCGACGGGTCCATGGAAACCGTTGTTTCCACCTCCGGCCTGGGCGTTACAGCCGGCGAAGACGCTGGCAACTCGACGGGTTTCCTCCGGGTCTCACAGAAGTCATGAAGGTTCTTTCGACTCGTGGCCACGAAGGGATGGTCTGCTTCCAGCACCGTCGTCGCGATGGTAACGGCTCGGCGAAGACATCGTTCCGCCTCGTCTGGATTGCCATTCATCTCGCACACGATGCCGAGGTTGTTCAGCGTATTGGCGAGATCCGGGTGAAGCGAACCGAGACGTGCCTCTTGCAGAAGGGCCGCCTCGCGCAGCAGCACTTCGGCGCGGGCATAGTTGCCAGCACCTGCAGCCTGTTCAGCCGCTTCGATGATGGAGCGAGCTTCGCCTGATTTCGACATGAAGCGTCCTGCAAGGGGGGATGAAGCTTGAGGGGAGGAGTGAACGACCTTACGGTCGCCTACTTCAAGACATTTTAGAACAACGCTTCGCGGAGTCGTCACTCGCGGCGTAGAAAGAATGTCATCGTGCGCAGAACAGCGTATGTTGCGCTCAAGCCCTCTTTTCGCTCGTCAGCGCCTTTGTCCATCGCGATCGCGCATCAACATCGCGAGCGTCCACAACTAGTAGGCAGTAGGCAGTAGGCAGTAGGCAGTAGGCAGTAGCACTGAACCGCCTACCGCCTACTGTGCTATCCCAACTCCCAGCCGACCGTGGCTGCTGTGGTTCAAAGCAGCCGGATCATGAACGTGACGCGACGATATCGTCAGTGCAATTACGATCTCGAACGCCGCACCATCGGTTCATACCCGCAAAGTGTTGTCCGAGAAAGGGTGGCACCCTCTCCAATAGCCAGGCGTGGATTTCGCAGTGCGCACCCTCGGGAATTTATGCTCAACCAGGACCATAGCGCGGATGGTGTGAACTGGCGACAGAGGAGTGTTCTGATGAACATCTGGAAGGAGTTCAAGAACTCGATTCTGCCTTGGCTGCTCGCGGGGGCGGTTGTGGCTTTTCTCATCGACGAGCAACGCCGCACGACGCAAGCCCGGCTCGACGCCAACGCCCGGCTGGCCGACGCGGTTGAACAACAGGGTAAAGCGCTCGACGATGTCCGCGCGCTGCTCGCTTCGCAGGGGTACACACTGCCCCCTTTCGCCGAGCCGCGGTGATCCACGGACTTCGGGTGCCGGTGCATCTGACGTCACGTGAGGCACTGCGGATTCTTGACGTGGCTGACATCTGGGCCGCACGAACGGGTCACGAGGTTCGGCTCGTCTCGGCGAACGACCATGTCCACAGCCGGGGGTCAGCCCATTATCTGGGCCGGGCGCTCGATTTCCATTCGTCGGATCCGGATAACCTCTCCACGGTGTTCCGGCAGGCGGGCTACCGTGTCCTCTGGAGGGTTCCCGGCCACTACTCGCACCTGCACGTCGAGCAAACCGAATCGCAAGGTTCGTCGTCACCCTTGCTCACGCCGCCGAGAGCAGCGCTGAATCAGGCATCGAAGGCGGGATTGAAGAGCGCGAGCCAGCGGGGTACGGTGGAAGCGGGCCGACTCGGTGCGTGGAGACAACAGGCAAGTAACAGGACCGACTAACAAACCTCCCGATCTGGCGGCGATCGTCGGGCTGTCCGGCGACCTTGACAGGCCGGTGGCTCCGGTCCATCATCCGCCTGCTCGCGCCAGGCAGGAGGTATTGCGTGGCGAATCGATGTGTCGGTTCGGCAACGGTGTGGGTGACCGCTGCCGTTCTGTCGCTCCCAGCTTCCGCTGCCCCCCAGACGTCGCAGGCCGTGGGAGGTACCGACCACGCGGTGCCTGCAGAACGGACGTGGGTTCCGCCACGTACGCCGGACGGTCAACCGGACATCCAGGGCGTCTGGACTCGCCGCGTGCCCGACATGGCGGGCTACGCTCTGGAAGGGGGTCACAACGACGACCACCTGCTGCTCTCAGCCGGATGCGCTCAGGGCATCGTCGGGTGTGAGCGTTCCACGGAAGAGATTGAAGCCGAGGTGGCACGGCGAAGAGGCCAGCGAGGCACCATTATCGTGGACCCGCCCGATGGTAAGGTGCCGTATCAGCCTTGGGCCGCCGCGAAGCGGCAGGAGATTACGGGCAACCATACCAACCCGCGCGGTCCCGCAGATATCGACCCGCAGTCCCGCTGCTTTCTCGGTGGTGTGCCGCGCGTGACCTATCAGGAGGTTACCGGCATTCAGATCGATCAGGTTCCTGGGAACGTTATCCTCACCTACGAGTTCAACCATGTCTATCGCATCATTCCGCTCGACGGAAGTCCGCATGTCGGAGGGGCCATCACGCTCTGGATGGGCGATTCGCGGGGCCGCTGGGAAGGAAACACCCTCGTCGTGGACGTGACCAATCACACCGACCGGACGTGGTTCGACGTCGTCGGAACCTTCCACAGCGATGCGCTGCACGTCGTCGAACGCTACACGTTCGTCGACTCGGCCACGATTCACTACGAGGCGACGATCACCGATCCTAACGTGTTTACTCGGCCGTGGAAGATCGCCTTCCCCCTGATTCGGAACACGCAGCGGGGATTCGAGCGTCTCGAGATGGCGTGCCACGAAGGAGAACGCAGCTTCGGCCTCATGCTGCCCGGTAAGTGACACCCCAGCGTGAGTGTCACCATCACTGCCACTCGTACAGTCTGGCCGGATTTTCGACCAGAAGCTTGCGCCTCGACGCTTCATCCGGTGCAATCAACGGCACCAGATCCACGAGATCGCCATCGTTAGGCATGAAGCGCCCGACGTTGGGATGCGGCCAATCGGTTCCCCACAGGACACGGTCCGGCGCAGCCTCGACGAGGGCGCGCGCGAACGGAATCGCGTCGTGAAAAGGAGGTCCTGTGGCGGATACCCTCTCGGAGCCACACACCTTCACCCAGCAGTTCTCTACCTGCAGGAGGTCGAGTAGCGCTCGAAAAGGCACCTGGTCCACGCCGGCACTCGCCTTGACCCGTCCCATGTGATCGATGACGAACGGCACGGGAAGCGAACGAAGCACGCTCGACAATTCGACGATGTCGACGGCATCTAGATGGACGACGAGATGCCATCCGAGCGGTTTTACCCGTTGAATGACGTCGTGGACCACGTTGATGTCGGGCATGCCGCCCAGATGCCTGACGAAGTTGAACCGCACACCGCGGATCCCCCCTTCGTGCAAGGCCGCATAGTCGGCGTCCTCGAAGGACTCGTCCACAATCGCCACACCGCGACACCGACCGCCGCTGTGGGCAATGGCATCGAGCATCGCCCGGTTGTCCGTGCCATGGCAGCTCGCCTGAACGATGACAGCCCGCTCGATCCGCAACACCGCGTGCAGGGCGGCGAGGCGTTCCCGGGGAGCGTCCTGCGGCGTGTAGGCGCGACTCGGCGCGTAGGGAAACGTCGCGGCGGGCCCGAAGACATGACAGTGTGCGTCGCAGGCCAGCGGCGGGACGATGTACTGCGGGACGTACGGATTCGGATCGGGCGCCTCAGAAGAGGCCATGCGGTGCTCGGCAGGAGTGCAAGGACGGCAAGAGGATCGCGCGCGGGATTGTAGAATCCTCGTTCGAGCCCGTCAAATGCCCACCAGCGTGCCAATGCGCGAACGGACCGTCGAGGAGCGCACGATCCGGAAAGTTGCCCTCCGCATCGTCCCCTTCCTGATGATCTGCTACTTCGTGTCCTTCGTGGACCGCGTGAATCTCGGGTTCGCCGCGCTGGATATGGTGAGGGATCTGCGCCTGTCACCCACCGTCTTCGGGTTCGGCGGCGGCATCTTCTTTCTGTCGTACTTCCTGTGCGAGGTGCCGAGTAATCTGCTGCTCGCAAAGGTCGGGGCGCGGCGCTGGATTGCTCGCATCATGGTCACGTGGGGCATTTTCGCGGGCGCGATGGCGCTCGTAACAGGCCCGACGTCGCTATACCTGATACGGTTCCTCCTCGGTGCAGCAGAAGCGGGGTTCTTTCCGGGCGTCATCCTCTACATCACGTACTGGTTCCCTGCCGAGTACCGAGCTCGCATCATCGGATGGTTCACGGTTGCGATTCCCGTCTCCAGCTTCCTGGGTTCGCCGATTTCCGCCGCGCTCCTGGTCGCAACCGACGGATGGATGGGCCTTCGTGGATGGCAGTGGATGTTCATTCTCGAGGCTTTGCCCGCGATCGTGCTCGGCTTCATATGCCTCGTGGCACTGAGCGACGGCCCATCTGATGCGACATGGCTGCGGCCCGACGAACGGACGTGGCTGCTCGCACGTCTCGACGCGGACAGGAGACGCCAGAGACCGGTCGGTCAGATGAGTCTCTGGCGTGTTCTCTGGCACAGGGACGTCCTTTTCCTGGCGGTGGTGCTCGCCGGAAGTACTGCCGTCAGCAGCGGGCTTCAATTGTGGCAACCGCAAATCATCCAGTCGTACGACCTGAACAACATGCAGACGGGGCTGCTCAACTCCATACCGTTCGCGCTCGCGTCGGTGATCATGGTCTGGGTCGGCCAGCGATCCGACCGGACGGGCGAGCGCATCTGGCATGCAGCCGTGCCGCTGATGCTGACCGCTGTCAGCCTGGCGTCAGCGCTCGTCTTCGATTCGCTCTTCTCAATCGTCGTCATTCTGAGTCTCGCGGTCATCGGCATCTACGCGGGCAAAGGGCCGGTCTGGGCGGTCTCGACCGAATGGCTGTCTGCCGGAACGGCCGCTGCCGGTCTCGCACAAATCAATGCACTCAGCAACCTAGCCGGGTTCGGCACCACCTATGCGATGGGCTTTATCAAGGATGCGACCGGCAGCTTCGCCCTTGCGCTGCTGCCTCTGGTGGGTCTTTCCGCGATAGCGGCCGTGGCCATTTTGTGGATCGGCCGGAATCGGGCATCACTCGCGGTTGGCGCCGACAAGGCGGCCGTGACACCCGCGTAACATCTCGCACACGAGAATTGGCGGAGAGGGTGGGATTCGCACCACTGCTGGGTGTTGAAAACAAAGAACTTAACGGATTTCAGCTTCCTCACGATCCGCTAGATCCGCACAAAAGCCCTGGTAGATACACGTATTGAGCACGCGGACGCACCGGTGTCCAACTAGTGCGGCGCTCGCGATGCCAATCACCTTCATCTTGACGCCGTGTGCGACAGGTCGAAGTCCATAACTGTGGAGACTTCGTATCGCTTCTCCGCGGCGCCAACCTCGATCGTGTCGACCGGTGATGTCGATGCGTCACCGAGTCAGAGTGACGTACCAGTTGTCAGTTGTCAGATCGTAGGGGCCCAGCCTCAATTCGTTCCGCGGCGATTGCCTCCGGCCGGAACGTTCTTGCCGATCCAGTTGTAGATGATGTCCGCAATTTCGAGGTTCTTCTTGTCGAGCATCATCATGTGCGTGACGCCGAGAATCCCCATCTCGTCGAGTTTGAGATACTCCGCCTTGGCCGTCCCCTGTTTCGATGCGCGCCGCGCGTTGATGGCGTCCACCGTCTCCTGGCAGATCATGCTCGTCGCCGTGTAATCGCCTTTGAGCGCCATATAGGGGATGTTGTCGAAATCCGCAGAGGTCAGCCCGCTGTTCGGCAGCGAACACGACCCTTCGAGCGTGACCAGCCCCTTGAGAAGGTTCATATGGCCCCGCTCTTTCAGGATGCGGGCCATGTGATGACCCATGATTCCGGATTGCGAATGGGTGACTACGACCGCGCCTCCCAGCCGCTCGACGAGCGACGCGAGATTCTGCGGCGTCCAGGTGTTCGCCGGGGAGAGCGTCTTGGGATCGCAGCTCTCGCAGGTGGAGCCGGGGAGCGTCGCCTCGGCGTTGGGTACGAGTTGCTTGTAGTACTCATTGACGGCTTCGAGCGGAAAGACGGGCATCACGTGTTGAAACCGATCGGGATTCGGATTCGGATCCGCGGGGTCGCCGTGCGGAATCAGCCGGCCCGTGCGGATTGTCGAATCCGCCGGAACCAGGTGGCCGAACCAGTTGTTCCACGCCGCGTCGTTGGCAATCCGGGCGAAGCCGGGAATCAGCTCCATGCCAGCCTTGGAATCGCCCGCGCCGATCCGCGCCTCGCCCTCGTGGATGACGGATTCATCGAAGCCGGATCGGCCGCGTCCTGACTGGTCGACGATGTAGCTGGGGACGCCCTTACGAACGAAGTACGGATACCAGCCTTCACGCCCGTCCGGCGTCGACTCCAGGCACGCAGCCGTGTGACTCGAGCCGTGCACCATGATGACCGGCCATCCGCCGTACTTTCGAGCTGGAATCTGGAACTGCACGTACATTTGCCCGATGGTGACCTGATGCGGCACGACGGGAGCGGCGGCGGCGCCCGGTGCCGGCACCGGCGGGACGCCCGCGTAATCAGTGATCTTCTGAATGCCGCCGATGAAGAAGCTGCCCTGGTCCTCGATGGTCAGCGGCGCGGTGAGAAATCTTTTCGCCGGCGCCTGCGCCGAGAGCGTTGAAGCCATTGCAACGACCATGAGCGCCGATACTGCAGTTTCACGCGTCATGACGATCACCTCACATCAGAACGAGTAGCGCGGCGCCCCACTGAATCTGCCGCGCATCCCGCGC
>Ga0075430_100004704_pt1 | contig 11479 bp, 10 predicted proteins | sample RhiMetdeltSRZDD4_FD_75294 | JGI IMG/M metagenome (GOLD analysis project Ga0075430, IMG submission 75294) | Populus rhizosphere microbial communities from Tennessee, USA - Rhizosphere MetaG P. deltoides SRZDD4 | ecosystem: Host-associated > Plants > Roots > Rhizosphere > Soil | place: USA... | reverse complement strand
CGCGGCATCACCATCCTCGCCAAGAACTGCGCGATCCGCTACCGCGGAACCCACATCAACATCGTCGACACCCCCGGGCACGCCGATTTCGGCGGCGAGGTCGAGCGCGTGTTGTCGATGGTCGACGGCGTGCTGCTGCTGGTCGACGCGGTCGAGGGGCCGATGCCGCAGACGCGCTTCGTTACGCGCAAGGCGCTCGCGCTCGGCCTGAAGCCGATCGTGGTGGTGAACAAGGTCGACCGGCCCGGCGCCCGGCCCGAGTGGGTGGTGAACCAGACCTTCGATCTCTTCGACAAGCTCGGCGCCACCGAGGACCAGCTCGATTTCCCGGTCGTTTATGCCTCTGCTCTCCTGGGCTTTGCCAAGACGGAGCTTTCCGAGGAGAGCAAGGACATGGGTCCCCTGTTCGAGGCGATCCTCGAGCACGTGCCGGTGCGCGACGAGGACCCCGACGCGCCGCTGCAGCTGCAGATCTGCTCGCTCGACTACTCGAGCTACGTCGGCAAGATCGGCATCGGGCGCATCCGCCGCGGGCGGCTGAAGGCGGCGCAGGAAGTACTGCTCCTGCCCGACAACATCAAGGCGAAGGTCAACCAGGTCCTGATGTTCGAAGGGCTCGAGCGCAAGCCGGTGGACGCTGCCGAGGCCGGCGACATCGTGCTGATCAACGGCATCGACGAGGTCGGCATCGGCGCCACGCTGTGCGACCTCGAGCATCCCGACCCCCTGCCCGCGCTGAAAGTGGACGAGCCGACGCTGACCATGAACTTCCTGGTCAACGCTTCGCCGCTCGCCGGCCGCGAGGGCAAGTACGTCACCAGCCGCCAGATCCGCGAGCGCCTCGAGCGCGAGACCAAGTCGAACGTTGCGCTGCGCGTCGAGTATCCGAGCGACACCGATACTTTCATCGTGCACGGCCGCGGCGAGCTGCACCTCACGATCCTGCTCGAGACCATGCGGCGCGAAGGCTACGAGATCGCGGTGTCGCGCCCGCGCGTGATCTTCAAAGAGATCGACGGCGTGAAGTGCGAGCCCTACGAGCTGCTCACGGTGGACGTGGAGGATGCCAACCAGGGCGCGGTGATGGAAGAGCTCGGCCGCCGCCGCGGGGAGCTGCAGGACATGCAGCCCGACGGCAAGGGCCGCGTGCGCCTCGACTACCGCATGACGGCGCGCGGCCTGATCGGGTTCCAGGGCGAGTTCATGACCCTCACGCGCGGCACCGGCATCATGAGCCACGTGTTCGACGACTACGGCCCGATGAAGGCCGAGCTCGAGGAGCACCGCAACGGCGTGCTGGTGTCGCAGGACGACGGCGCCGCGGTGGCCTACGCGCTATGGAAGCTGCAGGAGCGCGGCCGCATGTTCGTGAATCCCGGCGAACCGGTGTACGAAGGCATGATCATCGGCATCCACAGCCGCGACAACGACCTGGTGGTGAACCCGATCCGCACCAAGCAGCTCACCAACATCCGCGCCTCGGGCAAGGACGAAGCAATCCTGCTCACCCCGCCGATCGAGCTTACCCTCGAGTACGCGGTGGAATTCATCGGCGACGACGAGCTCGCCGAGATCACGCCCAAGTCGATCCGACTGCGCAAGCGCTTCCTGAAAGAGCACGAGCGGAAGCGCGCTGAGCGCGCGGCCGCCTAACCTTCAAGAATCTCCCGGGCGGCGCGAACACCGCTCGCCAGCGCGCCGCCGACGGTACCGGACTGTTCCACGTCGGTTGCCTCGCCGGCGAAGTAAAGCGTGTCTTCCAGCGGCGCCGCGAGCTCTTCGCGGGCGCCGGTCCCGCCGACCTTGACGTAGCTGTAGCCGCCGCGCGCGAACGGATCGGCCTGCCAGTCGTGGACCAAGAACGCGCTCGGGTCCTCGATTTTTCCCAGCACGGATCGCACGCTTGCCAGCGCATGGCGCAGTAAGGCCTCCGGCCGCTTGCCGGTGAGCTTCTGCGCCTTGGGTCCGCCCGCCCATGCGGTGAGGAGCGGCGCATGCATCGGCAGCGGCGTCCAGAACGTCGGGAACGGCGCCTCGGGTGAATGAAAGAACGCGACGCCGGGATGCGGCTTCTCCCAGAAGGCTTCGCGGAACGCCATGGCGACGCGGACGACGGGGCCTGAGGCGAGCTTGGCCAATGCAGGTTTTTTCTCTCTTATTCCCAACATCGGCAGAACGCCGATGGGGACCGTGATTACGGCGCGCGGCGCCCAGGCGCGCCATGGCTCGCCGCGACAGCTGCCCTCGACTTCGACCGAGCGGCGCGACCAGCGAACGGCGCGCACCACCGTCTCCAGCTGGACGTTCGCGTTCCGGGCGAGGAACTCCATCAGCGCGCCGTAGCCGCCCCACGGCCGCGGCTGCGAGGCGCCGAGCCCGGACCCGCTCCACTCCTCGATGACCTCGCGCGCGCTGATGCGCGCAGGATCGGCGGCGTCGAAGCCCTGCACCATCATCGTGGCGAGCGTGCGCGTGAGCTTCGGCAGGCGCTGGCGCGCGAGGAAAGCGCGAAACGAAGTCTCCCCGCCCTTCAGCTCTTTGCGCGCCACGCGCTGCGCCTGCGCGAAGATGTTCGTCGAATGCAGCACGCCGGCGAGCGCGACGCGCTGGGTGCGGGTCGAGTCCACCGCGGCAATGCCGGCTCGCTTCAGCAGATCCAAGGTGGCCCGCGGCCGGCCGTGGATGAACTCGGCGCCGAGCTCGACGGGCACGGGCAGCGCGGGCAGGTGGCGGGTCAGGCAGCGGCCGCCGACCCGGTTTCTTGCCTCGACCAGCAACACCGAGCGGCCGGCGCGCGCGAGCTCGTCGGCGGCGGCGAGGCCGGCGGCGCCCGCGCCGATTACGAGGACGTCGACCGGAACTTGCGAACCAGCCAAGGCGCGATCAGGAGCAACGCGGTGATGGCCAGGAGCGTGGCGGAGATCGGCTGCGTGACGAACACCGAAGCATCCCCCTGGCTGATGGAAAGCGCGCGCCGGAACTGCGTCTCGGCAAGCGGCCCGAGGATGAGGCCGATGACCGCCGGACCGACCGGAATGTCCCAGCGCCGCATGGCGAAGCCGAGCAGGCCGAAGACGTAGAGCGTGGCGAGGTCGATCCACGACTGGTGCAGGCTGTAGGCGCCGAGCGTGGCGAACACCAGGATGCCGGCGTAGAGCAGGTCCTTCGGAATCTCGAGCACCTTCACCCAGATGCCGATGAGCGGCAGGTTGAGGATCAGCAGGATGATGTTGCCGACGTAGAGGCTGGCGATCAGGCCCCACACCAGGTCTTTCTGCGATTCGAACAACAGCGGTCCCGGCTGCAAGCCGTAGTTCTGGAACGCGCCGAGCAGGATCGCCGCGGTCGCGGAGGTCGGAATTCCCAACGTGAGCAAGGGCACCAGCACGCCGGTGGCGGACGCGTTGTTCGCGGCTTCGGGCCCGGCCACGCCCTCGATCGCGCCGTGGCCGAATTCTTCCGGATGCTTGGTCAGCTTTTTCTCGGTGGCGTACGACAGGAAGGTCGGGATCTCGGATCCGCCCGCGGGGATGGTGCCGAACGGAAAACCGATCGCGGTCGCGCGCAGCCACGCGGGCCACGAGCGCTTCCAGTCGGCCGCCGACATGAGGAGCGAGCCCTTCACTTTCTCGATCGTCGCGCCGAGCCGGCTCTCGTACGCCGCGACGTAGAGGGCTTCGCCAACCGCGAACAGGCCCACCGCGAGCACGACGACGTCGACGCCGTCGAGCAGCTCCGGCACGCCGAAGGCGAAGCGCGCCTGTCCGGTCTGGCTGTCGATGCCGATCAGGCCGAGGAACAGGCCGAGGAACAGGCTGGTGAGCCCGCGTACGGTCGAATTTCCGAGCACCGCCGCCACGGTGATGAACGCGAACACCATGAGCGCGAAGTAGTCCGCCGGGCCGAACTTGAGCGCGAGGTCGACCACCAGCGGCGCGAGCAGCGTGAGCAGAATGGTCGCGATGGTGCCGGCGACGAACGAGCCGAGCGCGCTCGTCGCGAGCGCCGGCCCCGCGCGCCCCGCCTTGGCCATCCGGTTGCCTTCGAGCGCGGTAGCGATCGAGGCCGATTCGCCGGGCGTGTTGAGCAGGATCGTCGTGGTCGAGCCGCCGAACATCGCGCCGTAGTAGATGCCGGCGAACATGATGAGCGCGCCCGTCGGGTCGAGCTTGACCGTGAGCGGCAGCAGCATCGCCACGGTGAGCGCCGGCCCGACGCCCGGCAGCACGCCGACGAAGGTGCCGAGCGTGACGCCGATGAAGCCCCACATCAGGTTCATCGGCTGGAGCGCCACCGCGAACCCGGCGAGCAGCGCGTTCAGCGCTTCCATGGCGTCATTTTTCTCATATCCCCGCGCCGCCGAGAATCGGCGCGAGCCAGCCCGCGGGCAGTCCGACGTTGAGCAGCTTGACGAAGAAAAAGTAGATGCCCAGCGTGAAGACGAGAGCGATGGCGAGGTCGCGCGCGATGCGCCGGCTGCCGAAGCCGCGCGCGACGCAGACGAAGAGCACGGTGCCGGCGATGACGAAGCCCGCCCAGCCGATGAGCGCCATGTGGGCGAAGAGCCCGCCGCTCACCCAGACGAACGGGCTCGGCTGGAACGCATCCACGCTCTCCGTTCGCTTGCGCCAGCCGCCGCTGAAAGCTTCGAAGCTGAGCCAGATCCCGAGCAGGATGACCCCGGCGGCGACCACCGCCGGGATGAAGTTCGGGCCGATGCCCGCGTAGCCGCCTTCGGCGGGCAGCGTCGCCGTGACCGCGGCGATGCCGACGCCGAGGGCCACCGTGCCCAGCGAGAGCGCGATCTCGGCCGCCGAGCGCACTACCGGCTTCTTATTTCTTCAGACCGAGCGACTCGATGATGCCGGCGATGCGGGTCTCGTCTTCCTTGAGGAACTTGGCGTAGGCGTCGCCGCCGAGGAACCAGGGCTCCCAGCCCAGCTTCTCGAGCGTCGCCTTCCACGCCGGGGTTTCAGTCGCCGACTGCACCAGCTTGACGAGCGCATCGCGCTGCTGCGGCGAGAGCCCGGGACCGCCGAACACGCCGCGCCAGTTGCCGAGCTCGACGTTGATGCTTTGCTCCTTCAGCGAAGGAATGCCCTCCAGTTTCTTGGGGCTCGACTGCGCCAGCGCGCGCATCTTGCCGGCCTTGATCTGCTCGGCGAACTCGCCCAGGCCCGAGACGCCGGCGGTGACATGGCCGCCGAGGATCGCGGCGACCGCCTCGCCGCCGCCCTTGAACGGCACGTAGTTGATCTTCGCCGGCTGCACGCCGACCTCCTTGGCGATGAGCCCGATCAGGATGTGATCGGTGCCGCCGGCCGAGCCGCCGCCCCAGGACACCTTGCCCGGGTCGGCCTTGAACGCCTTGACCAGGTCGCCCATGGTCTTGTGCGGCGAGTTGGCCGGCACCACGATCACTTCCCATTCGCTCGTCAGGCGCGCGATCGGCGTCACCTGCGACAGGTTGACCGCCGACTTGTTGAGGATGATGCCGCCCACCATCACCATGCCGCCGATCATCACCGCGTTCGGATCGCCCTTCGCCGAGTTCACGAACTGTGCGAGGCCGATCGTGCCGGCGGCGCCGCCCTTGTTGTCGAACTGCACGCCCGAAACCAGCTTGGCGCTTTGCATCGCGGCGGCGAGGTTGCGGCCGGTCTGGTCCCAGCCGCCGCCAGGGTTGGCGGGAATCATCATCTTCAGGCTCGGCTGCGCGAGCGCGCCGCCCATGGCGAGAGACACGCCGGCGGTGAATAGAAACTTGGCTACGGCGAAACGCATGAAAAGCTCCTCGAAGGTATTGGCTGCGGTCGATAAAGTTAGCACGGCGGCGTTGCAAGGGACTGATTTGAGCGATAATTCGCCCCCTCGAAGGCCGTAGTGCTGCCGTTAATTCCATGATCCGCATCGAAAATCTGGTCAAGACTTTCGGCGCCAAGCGCGCCGTGGACGGCGTCTCGTTCAACGTCGAGCGCGGCGAAGTGCTGGGCTTCCTCGGCCCGAACGGCGCCGGCAAGTCGACCACCATGCGCATGATCACCGGCTTCATGCCGCCGAGCGCGGGGCGGGTCACGGTCGGCGGCCACGACGTGGCCGAGTCGCCGCTTGAGACGAAGCGCCTGATCGGCTACCTGCCGGAAAACGCGGCGGCTTATCCCGACATGACGGTGAAGAGCTTCCTCGAGTTCGCCGCGGAGCTGCGCGGCCTCGACCGCGGCAAGCGCAAGGCCGCGGTGAATCGCGTGGTCGAGCTCTGCTTCCTGGGCTCGGTGCTGCGCCAGACCATCGACACGCTCTCGAAGGGCTACAAGCACCGCACCTGCCTCGCGCAGGCGCTGATTCATGACCCGGACGTGCTCATCATGGACGAGCCGACCGACGGCCTCGATCCGAACCAGAAGCACGAGGTGCGCAACCTGATCCGCGAGCTCGGCAAGAAGAAGGCGATCGTGTTCTCCACCCACATCCTCGAGGAAGTGGACGCCGCCTGCACGCGCGCGATCATCATCGACCGCGGCAAGATCGTCGCCAACGGCACGCCCGAGGAGCTGCGCAACATGTCGGAACTGGCGGGGGCGGTGACGCTCTCCGCGCACGGCGCCTCGGCGGAGAAACTTGGCGCCTTAGGCCGCGTCGAAGACCTCGGCGGCGCCTTCCGCATCTATCCGCGCGACAAGTCGAACGTCTCTCTCCTCGCCCAGAGCGTGGTGGACCTGGTGGCGGCCGAGGGCTGGAAAGTGGAAGGCATGTTCAGCGAGCGCGGCGAGCTCGACGAGGTGTTCCGCCGCATCACGCTCCCCGACACCGTCAAGCAATGAGAACCATCTGGACCATCGCGAAGCGCGAGCTCTGCGGGTACTTCACGTCCCCGGTGGCGTACGTCTTTCTGGTGATCTTCCTCTTGCTCACGGGCTTCTTTACCTTCACCGCGGGCAACTTCTTCGAGCGCGGCGAAGCGAGCCTCGCCGCGTTCTTCGGCTGGCATCCGTGGCTCTACCTCGTGCTGGTGCCGGCCGTCGGCATGCGCCTGTGGGCCGAAGAGCGCCGCTCGGGCACGCTCGAGCTCCTGCTCACCATGCCGGTCGCGACCTGGCAGGCGATCCTCGCCAAGTTCCTCGCCTCGTGGATCTTTCTCGCGCTCGCGCTGGCGCTCACCTTCCCCGCGATCATCACGGTGAACATGCTCGGCGATCCCGACAACGGCATCATCGCCGCGGGCTACGTCGGCAGCTTCCTGCTCGCGGGCGCCTATCTCGCCGTCAGTTGCATGACCTCGGCGATGACGCGCAACCAGGTGGTCGCGTTCATCCTCTCGGTGGTGATCTGCCTCTTCCTGGTGCTCGCCGGGTTCAACCCGGTGACCGATCTGCTCACGCGCTGGGCGAGCCCGGGCGTCGTCGACACCGTCGCGGCGTTCTCCGTCGTCACGCACTTCGACGCCTTTCAGCGCGGCGTGATCGACGCCCGCGACCTGCTGTTCTTCCTGTCGGTGATCGGCTTCGCGCTGTTCGCGACCGGGGTCATCATCCGCGGGCATAGGGCCGGGTAATGAAAAAGTACGAGCACCTGATCTATTCCGCGGTGGGGCTGATCGCGCTCTTCCTGCTGCTGGTGGCGCTGAACTTCCTCGTGTCGCGCGTGCCTGGCCGCATCGACCTCACCGAGGGCAACCTCTACACGCTCTCGCCCGGGACCAAGAAGATCCTGCGTAACCTGCCGTCGCCGGTGAAGGTCAAGCTCTACCTCTCGCAGGGCGAGAGCGTGCCGGTGCAGCTGCGCGGCTTCGCGCAGCGCGTCGATGACATGGTGCGCGAGTTCAAGGGCGTCGCCGGCGCCAACCTGGTCGTCGAGCGCTACAACCCGAAGCCCGACTCCGAGGAGGAGGACGCGGCGCAGCTCGAAGGCATCGAGCCACAGCAGCTCTACACAGGCGAGTCGTTCTACCTCGGCGTGGCGGTGAGTCAGCTCGACCGCAAGCAGTCGATCCCGGCGATCAGCCCGCAGCGCGAGCGCCTGCTCGAGTACGACCTGGTGCGCGCGATCGCGCGCGTCGGCAGCGCCGAGCGGCCGAAGATCGGCCTGATGGCCGGGCTGCCGGTGCTCGGCGAGCGCTTCAACCCGTTCACGCGCCAGTCCTCCGATCCGTGGGTGCTCGCCAACGAGCTCAAGCGCGACTTCGAGGTGAAGGAAGTGCCGCTCAGCGCGAAGGAGATCGACAAGGACATCAACGTGCTCCTCGTCATCCATCCGCGCGAGCCGCAGCCCGCCACCGAATACGCGCTCGACCAGTTCGTGATGCGCGGCGGCAAGCTGATCGCCTTCGTCGACCCCTACGCCTATTTCGACCAGGGGCCGACCATGCCCGGCGTGCCGCCGCAGCCTTCGAGCTCGTCGCTGCCCATGCTGTTCAAGGCCTGGGGGCTCGCCATGGATCCCGGCAAGGTGATCGCCGACGTGGTGTTCGGCTCGGGCGGCGGCGCGCGCTACACGCCGACCGTGCTGTCGCTCAACCGCACCGCGTTCAGCCGCGACGACATCGTGACCGGCCAGATCGAGACGCTGCTCTACGCGTTTGGCGGTGCTTTTGAACTGAAAGTCCCGGAAAACCTCAAGGTAACTGAGCTTGTGCGCAGCTCGCCCAACTCGATGCTGGTGGACAACCTGAACGCCACCAAGTCGGGCGACGAGGCGACGCGCGCGTTCAAGCCTTCCGGCAACGCGATGCCGCTCGCGCTGCGCCTGACGGGCAAGTTCAAGACTGCGTTCCCCGAGGGCTTGAAGGAAGACGAGAAGAAACCCGCGGCGCAGGGCACGCCGGCGCTGCGCGAGTCGCCGGAGAACTCGGTGATCGTGGTCGCCGACGTCGACATGCTCGCCGACGGCGCGGCGGTCGACGTGCAGGACGTGTTCGGCCGCAAGATCGTGGTGCCTTCGAACGGCAATCTCGCGTTCGCGCTCGGCATGGTCGAGCAGTTCGCTGCGGGCGACGACCTGATCTCGCTGCGCAGCCGCGCCGCCGCGTTCCGCCCGCTCACCGTGGTGCGCGAGCTCGAGGCCGAGGCGCAGAAGGAGTACTTCGGCAGGATCCAGGCGCTCGAGGACGAGAAACAGAAGACGCAGGCGCGGCTGCAGGAGCTGCAGAAGGCGCAGGGCGGCGCGGCCAAGGGCGCGCAGATCCTCAGCCCCGAGCAGCAGGCCGAGCTCGAGCGCTTCAAGAAGACCTACATCGAGACCAACCTCGCGCTCAAGGAGCTGCGCAAGAACCTGCGCCAGGACGCCGAGGCGCTGGTGTTCTGGACCAAGGTCGCCAACATCGCTTTCATGCCGCTGCTGGTGGCGCTGATCGGGCTGCTGATCGCTTTCTTCCGGAGACGGTTGGCGTGAACGCGCGCGTCGCCGCGATCCTCGTCCTGCTGCTCGCCGTGCTCGGCGGCGGCGCGCTGCTCTACCAGCACCAGGAGCGCGCGCGCCGGCCGGACAACGTCGGCACGCTCGGCAAGGCGCTGTTCAAGGACCTCCAGGCCGCCGACATCGCCGCGATCAGGATCGTCGAGCCGAATGCCGCGCTCACGCTCAAGCGCGAGGAGCAGCGCTGGGTGATCGCCGAGCGCGGCAATTTCCCCGCCGACCTGTCCAAGGTGCGCGAGTTCGTGCTCAAGGTGATCGGACTGAAGGTCGGGCAGAGCGAGCCGATCGGCGAGAAGGATCGCGCGCGCCTCAACCTGGATGGCTCGGGCACGCGAATCGAATTCAAGGCCGCGGACGAGAAAGCCCTGGGCGCCTTCGTCGTCGGCCGCAAGTACTTCAAGCGCGAGGTGGAGACCCCCGACAAGGCGATTGCCGACGGGCGCTTCATCAGCCTGCCGGGCGAGGCCGGTACGGCGTACCTGGTGGGCGATCCGCTGACCCAGGCCACGGTCAAGACCGCCGAATGGATCGACCGGAGCTCCTTCCAGGTGGAGAAGGTGAAGACCCTCCAGGTGCGCTATCCCGAAGGCGAAGCCTGGCGCATTGACAGGCCGGCGGACAATGCGGAGTGGAACCTGGCGGGCCTCAAGCCGGGGGAAAAGCTCGACATTTCAAGGGCGAACGCGGCCTCCTACTCGCTCTCGCTGCTCGAGCTGGCGGACGTCGCGCCCAAGGATGCCGCCGACACGGGACTCGACAAACCGATATCGATCGACGCCGCCACGCTGGAAGGCGCGGCCTATGCGATCAAGGTCGGCAGGTTGGTCAACAACAACTACTACGTCACGGTCGCCGCTTCCGGCCTCAAGCCCGATGCCAAGGACGCCGAGCGCGTGAAGCTGCTGTCGCAGCATGTCCTGCTTATCCCAAAGTCCAAACTCGAGGACACGCTGAAAAAACGCTCCGAATTACTCGAGAAGAAAGCCGGCACGAAATAAAAAACCTCCCTAGCGGACCACGTCCGGGGAGGAGCGAGAGCACCATGTATCGGAAGCACCTCGCGGCGCTCGCAGCGGCGGCTGCGGTTTCCAGCCCCTGCGCCGCGTTCGACAGTCTCACGCCGATCACCTCGCGCATGATCAACAGTTTCCTCGGCGGTGGGATCGAGGCGAAGTGGCTGATCGGCGGCGTGGTCGCAGCGGGCGCGGTTGCCGCGGTCGCGAGCAAGGACAAGTCGACCACCGCCTCGCAGCAGCAGGCGCAACAGGCGCAAGCCACGGCGGAGGCGCAGCAGCAGAGCGGCGGCGGCGGCACCACCTGCTCCAAGCCCCCGACCTGCCCCAACTGACTTCGGAGAACCGCGCGCCTCGGCTAGACTGAGGCGCGTGGCGTTCGACCCGCACGTCCCGGAAATCGCGGGGGTGATCCAGCTTGCGATCGCCCCCGTTTTCATGCTGACGGCGGTGGGCACGGTGATCGGCGCGCTCAACATCCGCCTCGGCCGCGCGGTCGACCGCCGGCGCGAGCTCGAGGAGCTGGTGCCCTCCCTGCCGCAGGCCGAGCTGCCCTCGGCGCACGACGAGCTTGCCACGATTGCGCGGCGCATCCGCTTCGTCTACCTTTCCATCGTTTTCGCCGTGATTTCAGCGCTTTTCGTCGCGCTCCTGATCGCCGGCGCATTCGTCGGCGCCTTCGTGCGCACCGACCTCTCGCTCACGATCGCCGCCATGTTCGTTTGCGCGATGCTGGCGCTCATCGTCTGCCTGCTGCTGTTCCTCCGGGAGATCTTCCTCGCGGTCTCGACCCCGCGCCACGTGCCGCGGTAAGATATTTTTCGAGGAAGAGGAGGCAGGCCCGTGGCACATTCGATCAAGCGCATAAGGACGATGGCGCTCGTCGGCCAGTCTGGGGCAGGCAAGACCAGCCTTGCCGAAGCGCTGCTCGCGAAAGCCGGGGTGATCCCGGCGACGGGCAGCGTAGAGCGCGGCACTACCGTCTGCGACTACACCCCGCTCGAAAAGCAGCTGCAGCACTCGCTCAAGCTCGCGGTCGCGAGCTTTGATTTCCA
>Ga0075430_100004700_pt1 | contig 11485 bp, 10 predicted proteins | sample RhiMetdeltSRZDD4_FD_75294 | JGI IMG/M metagenome (GOLD analysis project Ga0075430, IMG submission 75294) | Populus rhizosphere microbial communities from Tennessee, USA - Rhizosphere MetaG P. deltoides SRZDD4 | ecosystem: Host-associated > Plants > Roots > Rhizosphere > Soil | place: USA... | reverse complement strand
GCGGGCGCGTGTGGGCGGCGCCGCCCCGGGCTTGACGCGGCCCCTCGCGCGCTGAAGTATTGGCGCGGAGACGGCCAACACGAGGGGAGCGCAGCGTGGCGACGACGGCTGGAGGCGATCACTCCGACGAGCTGGCCGAGTTCGGCTATAAGCAGGAGCTCGACCGCAGCATCGGCCGGTTCGCGAGCTTCGCGGCCGGGGTCAGCTACATCTCGATCCTCACTGGGGTCTTCCAGCTCTTCTACTTCGGCTTCGCGTTCGGCGGCCCGGCGTACTGGTGGACCTGGCCGATGGTGTTCGTCGGCCAGCTGATGGTCGCGCTCTGCTTCGCCGAGCTGGCCGCCAACTTCCCGGTGGCGGGTTCGATCTACAACTGGGGGAAGATGCTCGCGAGCGCCACCGTCGCCTGGCTCGGCGGCTGGATGATGCTCACGGCCTCGATCGTGACCATCGCGGCCGTGGCGCTCGCCTACCAGATCACGCTGCCCGAGATCGATCCCTTCTTCCAGTTCTACGGCGACGGAACGGGCGCCAACGACTTCGCCGTAAACGCGGTCATCCTCGGCACGGTCCTCATCACCTTCACCACATTGATCAACGCGCTCGGGGTGAAGCTGATGTCGCGCATCAACAGCACGGGCGTGTTCATCGAGCTGATCGCGGCGGTGGTGCTCATAGTCGCGCTGCTGGCCAGCGCCACCCGCGGACCGGACGTGGTCTTCGAGACGCAGGGCACTGGCGAGGGCCACGAATGGGGCTACTTCGGCGCCTTCCTGGCCGCATCGCTCGCGTCGGCCTACGTCATGTACGGATTCGACACTGCGAGCTCTCTCGGCGAGGAGACCCACGAGCCGCGCAAGACGGCCCCGAAGGCGATCATGCGGGCGGTGATCGCCTCGTTCGTTCTCGGCGGGCTGATCATCCTGTTCGCGATGATGGCCGTGGGCAACATCAACGCGCCCGAGATCGGCGAGTTCGGCGGGCTCCAGTTCATCATCCTCGACGTCTTCGGCGACACGGTCGGGAAGATCTTCCTGATCTGCGTGGTGATCGCCGTGACGGTCTGCTGCCTCGCCGTCCACACCGCGACGATCCGCATGGCGTTCGCAATGGCGCGCGACAACAACCTGCCAGCCGGCGAGCACATCGCGACGGTTCATCCGAAGACCAAGACACCGATCGTGCCCGCCGTGATCACGGGCATTCTCGCGATCCTGATCCTCGTCGTGAACATCGGCAACGATCAGATCTTCACGGTGATCACGAGCATCGGGATCATCATGATCTACATGGCGTACCTGCTCGTGACGATCCCGATGCTGGGCAAGCGTCTCAAGGGCGAGTGGCCGCCGAAGGAGACCCGCTTCTTCACGCTCGGCAAGATCGGTTTGCCGATCAACGTCCTTGCCGTCGGATGGGGCATCTTCATGGCCGTCAACCTGATCTGGCCGCGCAAGGACGTCTACAACGCGAGCCCGCCGTTCCACTGGTACCTCCAGTACGGCGCGCTGCTGTTCATCGGGATCGTGTTCTTCGGTGGCCTCGCCTACTACTGGTTCGTCCAGCGCCATAAGACCGGCGTCCTCGAGTCGCATCGCTTCGAGTCGGCGTCGCCGGCGGTGGCCGAACCGGACGTTGTGCCCGAGACCTCTCCTTGAGCACCCGCATGTACATAGACGGCGATTGGCGCGACGCCGCGAGCGGAGCGACCGTCGAGGCCACGAGCCCGGCCACCGGGGAGTCGCTCGGACAGGTGACGGAGGGCGACCGCGAGGACGCCCGACGCGCCATCGCCGCGGCCGCCGCGGCGTTCCCCGGCTGGGCGGGGCGGACCGGCTTCGAGCGGGCGGCGTTCCTTCACCGGGTGGCCGACGAGTGCGAGCGGCGCAGCGATGACCTGGCGCGTGTGCTCACGCTCGACCAGGGCAAGCCGCTCAAGGCGGAGGCCGAGGTCGAGGTGGGCGAGCTCGTGGAGTTCTTCCGAATGGCGGCCGAGGACGGCAAGCGCGTGCAAGGCTCGATCCCCGAGAGCGCCGCCCCCGGCCGCCGGGTGCTGCTGCTGCGCCGGCCCGTCGGGGTGCTCGGGCTGATCACGCCCTGGAACTGGCCCTACACGATGCCGGCCGAGGTGCTGGCGCCGGCGCTCGCCTGCGGCTGCACCGTGGTCTGGACGCCGGCGCCCTCGACGGCGGTCTGCTCCGGCGTGCTGATGGAGTGCATCGCGGCGGCGGACCTCCCGCCCGGGGTCGTGAACCTCGTTCTCGGCCCCGGCGCAGAGGTCGGCGACGAGCTGGCCGGGGCCCCGGGCACCCACGCGGTGGCCTTCACCGGCTCGACCGCCACCGGGCTCACCGTGGCCACCCGGGCGGCCGGCAAGGTGCAGCTCCTGGAGATGGGCGGGAACGGGCCGTTCGTCGTCATGGACGACGCCGACCTCGCGGCCGCCGCCGACGCCGCTCGGGTGGGCGCCTTCCTCGGAGCCGGCCAGAGCTGCTCGGCGGCCGAGCGGCTGCTCGTGCACGAGGCGGTGCGCGAGGAGTTCGTGGAGCTCCTGGCCGGCGAGGTGAGGCGCGAGGTGCGGCTCGGGGATCCCTTCGACGACGAGACGACGATGGGTCCCGTGAACAACGAGCCGGGCGCGGCCAAGATGGACGAGCACGTCGCGGACGCCGTCGAGCGCGGGGCCACCGTGGTCACGGGCGGCACCCGCGCCGAGGGCTTCCCCACCGGGCTCTACTGGCAGCCAACCGTGCTCGACCAGGTGCCGGCCGACTCGGTCGTGGCCACCAGCGAGACCTTCGGCCCGGTGGCGCCGGTCGTGAGCATCGGCTCGCTCGAGGAGGCGATCGAGCAGACCAACGCCCAGTCCTTCGGGCTCATGGCGGCCATCTTCACCGGCGACGTGAACGCGGGGCTGCGCTACGCGGACTCGGTGCACATGGGCCTCGTGAACATCAACGAGACCACCAACTACTGGGAGCCCCACCTCCCCTGGGGCGGCCGGGCGCGTTCCGAGAGCGGGATCGGGCGCGTGGGCGGGCCCTATCCGATGGACACCCTCACGGAGGTGCAGACGGTCCTCATTAAGACGTGATTGCGCTCTGGCGGGGTACCGCGGGCCTGATATATCATCGCGGCCCTGGATGACCGAGTCGAGCGGCATCGACGTCACCGACGGTCTGGGGGGGCCCGCGGGAGACGAGCAGCAGTCCAAGGTGGCGGGGGCGCGCTCCTCGGGCAGCGCGGCCGTTCTCTCCTTCGACGGCGCCACGAAGGTCTACCCCGGCCGGCGCACGCCGGCGATCTCCAAGCTGTCGCTCGAGATCCCGGCCGGTGAGATCTGCGTCCTGATCGGTCCCTCGGGCAGCGGGAAGACGACCGCGATGAAGCTCGTGAACCGGCTGATCCCGCTCACGGAGGGCGACGTCACGATCGACGGCCGCAGCATCGGCAGCCTCGACGAGACCGAGCTGCGGCGCGGCATCGGCTACGTCTTCCAGCAGATCGGCTTGTTCCCGCACATGACCGTCGAGGGGAACGTCGGCACGGTGCCGCGCCTCGCCGGCTGGCCCAAGGAGCGCATCCGCGCGCGCGCCCAGGAGCTGCTCGAGCTGGTGGGCCTCGATCCGGGCGAGGACCTAAAGCGCTATCCCGGGGAGTTCTCGGGCGGTCAGCAGCAGCGCATCGGCGTGGCTCGTGCGATGGCGGCGGACCAGCCGCTGATGCTGATGGACGAGCCGTTCGGCGCGCTCGACCCGATCACCCGCGACCAGCTGCAGGACGACTTCCTCCGCCTCCACGCCGAGGTGCCGAAGACGGTCGTGTTCGTCACGCACGACATCGACGAGGCGATCAAGATGGGCCACCGCATCGCGATCCTGCGCGAGGGCGAGCTCGTGCAGTACGACACGCCCGATCACATCCTCGCGTCGCCCATCAACGAGTTCGTGGCGGACTTCGTGGGAGCCGACCGCGGCCTGAAGCGACTGAACGTGTGGCGCCTCGGCCATCTGGAGCTCGACCCACTGCCGCCCGGCGAGCCCTCCGGTCCCACCGCCCGTGAGGACACCCTCCTGCGCGATGTGCTCTCGCTCCTGCTCACCGAGGGGGCGGAGCGCGTGACCGTGCTCGACGGCGACGGCAAGCCGAAGGGAACGGTCACGCTCGACAAGATCACCGGCCTCATCGGCCCCCAGGAGGGCGCCGTCAGGGCATGACCGCTCTCCTGGCGCAGCAAGGCCCGGTCATCCCAGAGTTCGAGCGCGGCAGCGACTGCGTGCGCGAGAACGGCCAGTTCTGCTTCGACTGGTTCGTGGACAACTTCGGCGACGTGTTCGCGCCCCGGCTCGTGGAGCACATCGAGCTCACGGCCATCGCGGTCGCGATCGGCTTCGCGATCTCGTTCGCCGCGGCGCTCACTGCCTATGCCTACGGGAAGCTCGAGACGCCGTTCGCGATCTTCATGGCCTTCCTCTACACGATCCCGAGCCTGGCCTTCTTCCAGCTGATGGTCCCGATCACGGGCCTGACCGTGACGAGCGCCGAGATCGCGCTCGTGTCGTACACGCTGCTGATCCTGTTCAGGAACATCATCACCGGCCTGCGCGAGGTGCCGGAGGATGCGCGCGAGGCCGCGCGCGCGATGGGTCTGACCCAATGGCAGCTGCTCTGGCGCGTGGAGCTGCCGCTGGCGCTGCCCGCGATCATGGCCGGCATCCGGATCGCGACGGTCACGATCATCAGCCTCGCCACCGTGGCGGCGTACATCGGGGTGGGCGGGCTCGGCCAGCCGATCTTCAACGCGATCCAGAGCGGCTTCAAGACGCAGTTCGTGGCCGCCGGCCTGCTGGCCGTGCTGCTCGCGCTCGTGGTGGACGGGCTGCTGGTACTGGTGCAGCGCGGCCTGGCGCCCTGGATGCGGGCGACGAGGGCCTGACGTGCAGACCTTCACCGATGCAATCCAGTTCCTCGGCGACAACCTCCAGCTGATCTGGGACAAGACCGTCGAGCATCTGCTGCTCTCGGGCGCCGCGATCGGAGTGGCCATCCTGATCGCGATCCCGGTCGGCGTCTGGCTCGGTCACCTCCATCGCGGGTCGTTCCTCGCCATCAACGTGTCCAACGTCGGGCGGGCGCTCCCGAGCCTCGCCGTGATCTCGATCGGGCTGGGCGTGCTTGGCGTCGGCTTCCTGAACGTGATGGTCGCGCTCGTGATCCTGGCCGCGCCGGTGATGCTCACCAACGCCTACGTCGCCGTCGAGCAGGTCGACAAGGACGCGGTCCAGGCCGCCCGGGCGATGGGCATGCAGCCCCGCCAGGTGCTGCTGAACGTGGAGCTCCCGCTCGCGTTGCCGCTCATGTTCGCCGGCATCCGCACTGCAGCCGTCTACGTGGTCGCCACCGCCACTCTCGCCGCGCTGGCGGGTGGAGGCGGCCTCGGGGACATCATCGTCAACCAGCCGACCTACGGTCCCGAAGGGGTCGTGGCCGGCTCGATCGCCATCGCGGTCCTCGCGTTCGCAACCGAGGGGGCGTTCGCGCTCCTTCAGCGGGCCGTTACGCCGCGAGGGCTGCGCAAGCGCGGCGAGCAAGTCCTACTGGAGCCCACGATCACCCCCGTAACCAACCCCTGAGGAGGATGCAGATGAACCGAGCCACCTTGCGACTTCTGCTGCTGCTAGCCCTGGTCGCGAGCCTTGCGCTCGCCGCCTGCGGCGACGACGATGACGACGACGGCGGCGGCGGGTCGTCCGGCGGCCAGGAGACCGAGCAGGCGTCGTCCGACATGCCCGGCGAGGGCAAGCCCCCCGTAACGCTCGGCACGAAGGACTTCACCGAGGAGTTCGTGCTCGGCGAGCTGTACAAGCAGGCGCTCGAGGCGAAGGGCTACACGGTCAACCTGAAGAAGAACATCGGCGCGACCGAGATCATCGACAAGGCCCTCACGAGCGGCGAGATCGACGGCTATCCGGAGTACCTCGGCGTGTCGGTGGCGGTGGTGGCTCGCAAGGACATCGTCCCCAAGAGCGACGAGGAGACCTACGAGCTCGCCCAGACCTTCTACGAGGACCGCGGGCAGATGATCTCCGAGCAGACGCCGTTCTTCGACGTCGACGCGATCGCGACCACCAAGGAGTTCGCCGACCAGAACGGGCTCGAGACCGTGGCGGACCTGAAGAAGCTCGACAGCTTCACGGTCGGGGCGCGGCCCGAGTTCCGCAACCGCTTCCAGGGGCTCAAGGGAATGCGGAGCGAGTACGGCCTGACCAACGCGCAGTTCAAGCAGCTGGCGCTGGGCATCCAGTACCAGGCGCTCGACAACGGCGACGTGGACAGCGCCAACGTGTTCTCCACCGATGCGCAGCTGGCGAGCGGTAAGTACACGGTGCTGGAGGACCCGAAGGGCGTCTTCGGCTACCAGCACGTGGCCATGGTCATGAACGACGACAAGCTCAAGGAGCTCGGCGGCCAGGACTACTTCGACGTGATCGACGAGGTCAGCGCCCTGCTCACCAACGACGCGATGATCTCGATGAACAAGGCCGTCGCGATCGACAAGCAGGACGAGGCCGAGGTGGCGAAGAGCTTCCTCGAGGCCAACGGGATCCTGCAACAGTAGGACCATGCAGGCTGGCGAGCGGCACGGGCGGGGAGCTCCTCCCCACCCGGCCCTTCGCCGCCTGCGCATCCTCTCCCACCCCTTCCACAACGGGCTCGAGGGCGTGGGGATGGGCGCCGGGCCGTCCAGCCTGAGCGGCGATCCCGAGCTGGCGCGCGAGCTCCGTGAGGCCGGCGTGGCGTTCGAGACGGAGACGATCGAGGCGCCTCCACCCGCCGACCCCGAAATCGTGCGGATCGCCGAGGGCGATCGCCGCCTGGCGCGCCGCGTGCGCGCCGCGGTCGAGGAGGGCGCCTTCCCGCTCGTGCTCGCGGGCAACTGCAACAGCTGCCTCGGCACCGTGGCCGGCGTCGACCCGGGTGCCGCGCCGCTGGGGGTGGTCTGGTTCGACGCCCACCCCGACTTCGACACACCCGACCGCAGCCTGGGCTTCTTCGACGGCATGGGTCTCGCGATCCTCACCGGGAACGGCTGGGAGCTGCTGCGCTCGACCATTCCCGGATTCAGGGCCGTGGCCGAGCGCCACGTGGTGCTCGTGGGCGTCCGCGACGTGGAGCCCCACCAGCGCGCCCCGCTCGACGCTTCGGAGCTGCGGGTGCTGGCCGGCCGCGACTTCACGGCGGCGGAGCTCGCCGCGGCGCTCGACGCCCTTCGCCGCAGCGTGCCGCGCGTGTACCTCCACGTGGACCTGGACTCGCTCGATCCGTCCGAGGGCCGCGCGAACCGCTTCGCCGCCGACGGCGGTCTCAGCCTCGCTCAGCTCGAGGAGGCGATCGAGCTCGTGTTCGCGCGCTTCGAGGTGGTGGCGGCGGCCCTCACCGCGTACGACCCGGAGGTCGACGAGGACGGGCGCATGGCGGTCAGCGCCAGGGCGGTGCTCGGCGCCGTTGCGCGTCGGGCGCTCGCCGGCTGACCCTCAGCCGGGGACCGGCCCCGTAGAGGCGCGCGCCACCAGCACCGGCTCGAACAGCTCCCGGCGCAGCTCGTCGGGCGCGTTGTCGTCGAGCGCGTCGAGCAGGAAGCCGGTTGCCGCCTGGGCCACACGCTCGACGTCCCATGTCGTGGAGGTGAGCGGCGGGGCGAGCAGCCGCGAGATCGGGTGCTCGCCGAACCCCGCCACCGACACGTCGTCGGGGATCGTGAGCCCGAGCTCCGCGCAGGCCACGCATACGCCGTACGCGATCGAGTCCGAAAGGCAGAACATCGCCGTCGGCCGGTCGTCGGCCGAGAGCAGCTCGAGCGCGAGCGGCCGCGAGCCGTTCAGCGAGTATGCGCAGGGCACGATGCGGCAGTCGAGCCCGAGCGTGGCAGCCACCTCGGCCACCGCCCGCTCGGCCGGGCGCCCGGGCGAGGTCTCGACCGCCCAGGAGAGCACCTCGACCCGCCTGTGCCCCAGCGAGCTCAGGTGGCGGAGGATCTCCTCCACTCCCCGATCGTTGTCGAACACCACCTCGCCGACGGAGGTGACCCCGGGCAGGGCGTCCCCGATCGTGACCACCGGGATGTCCTGCGCGACCTGTTCCCAGCCGCCGCTCGGGGGCCCCACCGGCAGCACGATCAGGCCGTCCACGCGGTGGTCCACGAGCCGCCGGGCCAATTCGAGCTCACGTTCGGGCTCGCCGTCGGCGTCCGCCACCAGCGTGCTGCGGTCGGCGTCGTAGAGCTCGCGCTGCACCGCGCGCACCAGCTCCTGGTTCCAGAAGTCGGCCAGGCTGCCCACCAGCAGCCCGATCACCGCCGTCGTGCCGCCGCGCAGGGCCCGGGCGATCGGATCGGCCTCGTACCCCAGCTCGTCGGCCGCGGCGCGCACGCGTTCCTCGGTCTCCGTCGACACGTGCATGCCGCGCAGGGCGTAGCTGACCGCTGCCGTGGACAGACCGGTCTTCTCCGCCAGCTCCCGGATCGTGGCGCGGCGCTTCGGTCGCTCCGGCACCCTGCGGGAGAGTACTCCACGCACTGCGCATCGACTCGCCATGGCTTGCATCTCGGCGTGGTTGAGCGCATAATGGGAACGCGACTTAAACGATTCACTGAATCCTTTCAGTGAAACCTTTCACAAGCGTGCAGATCGACGTACACCAGCACCTCTGGCCGGAGCCGCTCCTGGGGGAGCTGGGGCGGCGTCGCGAGGCGCCGCGACTGCGCCGGTCCGGCGGCGGATGGCTCGTCGAGGTGCCGGGCGAGCCGGACGCGCCGGTCGAACTCGCCGATCACGACGCCGATGCCCGCGCGGCCCTGGTGCGCGCCGACGGCCTCGACCGGGCCTACGTCGCGCTCTCCTGCCCGCTCGGCATCGAGGCGCTCCCGCCCGGCTCGGCGCAACCGCTGCTCGACGCCTGGCACGAGGGCGCCGCGGCCCTGCCGGCGGAGCTCGGCGCGTGGGCGGCCCCCTGCCTCGCCGACCCCGATCCGGGCGAGCTCGCCGCGCTGATCGACGTGGGCTTCGTGGGAGCGTGCCTGCCCGCGGACGCGCTCGCGGGCCCCGCCGGCTTCGAGCGCTACGGGCCGCTGCTCGCGCTGCTCGAGGAGCGCGACGCGCCTCTCTTCGTACACCCGGGCCCCGCGCCCGAGACGCTCGCGGCCGGGGACGTTCCGCAGGCCGTCCCGCACTGGTGGCCCGCCGCCACCCGCTACGTCGCGATGATGCACGTGGCCTGGCACGCCTTCGCGACCTTCGGCCGGCCGGCCCACCCGGAGCTGCGCGTGTGCTTCGCGATGCTTGCCGGGCTCGGCCCGGTGCACCGCGAGCGGCTGGTCGCCCGCGGCGCCAACCCGGCGCCCGACCCGCTCGCCTTCCTCGACACCTCGTCCTACGGCACGCGCGCCACCGACGCGGTGATCCGCGAGCTCGGGGTCGACGCGCTCCTGTACGGCTCGGACCGACCGGTGCTGGGGGCCGCCGAGCCGGAGCTCGGCGAGGCCGTGCGGGTGGCGCTGCGCGAGCGCAACCCCAGCCGGCTGCTCGGGCTGGCGGAGGTGGCCACGTGCGGGTAGGCCTCGGCTTCGACCGCGATCTCGACCTGCCGGCGCTTCGCAAGCTGGTGAGCGAGATCGGCGCCGACCCGTCGATGTGGCGCGAGCTCGTGAACCTGGACGCCGAGCACCGCCACTACGCGCAGCTCTGGCGCGACGACCACGTGGACATCTGGGTCATCTCCTGGATGAACGGGCACGACACCGGCTTCCACGACCACGACCTGTCGAGCGGCGCGGTCGCGGTGGTGGAGGGCGAGCTGATCGAGGAGCGCATGGCGCTCGGTGGCCCGCCCCGCCGGCGCGCGTACGCGGCCGGCGAGACGTTCGGGTTCGACGCCTCGCACGTGCACCGCATGCACCAGGCGAACGGCGGCCCGGCGGTCTCGATCCACGCCTACTCGCCCCCGCTGTGGCGCATGGGCACCTACCTGATCGAGCCCGACGGAACGCTCCGGCGCACTTCGATCTCGTACGCCGAGGAACTGCGCCCGGCCGACGCCGCGGCGGCGTAGCGGGCGACCCCTACCCCGCGATCTCAAGCAGCAGGCCGCGCGTCGTCTCCACGACGGCCGCCGCCGAGGCGTCCGCCTCGAGCGGCTCGAGCGAGGCGCGCACGGCGTCGTAGACCGGGCCCGTGCCCTGGCCGAGCCGCGGCCGCTGCGGCCGGTCGTCCAGCGCCGAGATCGCCACGAGCACCTCGATGGCCAGGATCGTCTCGAGCACCCGCAGCGCGCGGCGGGACAGCATCACCGCCTGGGGCGCGAGGGTCGCGTGGTCCTCGACGTCGAGGTCGAGCGGCGGGCAGTCGAGGGTCACGGGCGAGGCGAGCTGCTTGAGCTCGCTCAGGAGCGCGGCCGCCGAGTAGATGACGTAACCCGGCACGAACCAGCGCTCGGGCCGCGCTCCGCGGAACTTGAAGCTCGATTCTCCGTACAGCGCGTTGACCAGCTTGTTCATGCGGCGCTCGGACAGCATCCCGACATGGGCGAGGGCGAGCCGCAGCGACTCGAACGCCAGCGCCAGCCCCATCGGGTGGAAGTTGCCGGTGGACAGCACGCGCTCCGTCTCGATCGAGACCAGCGGGCTGTCGTCGATCGCGTTCAGCTCGAGCTCGGCCGTCGCCCGGGCGGCGGCCACCTGATCGCGCAGGGCGCCGTGCACCTGTGGCATCACTCGGAAGGAGAGCGGGTCCTGCACCGAGCGCGGCGTCTGCTCGCGGGCCAGGTCGCCGCCGGCCAGCAGCTCGCGCAGGTGCGCGGCCGCGGCGATCTGCCCGGGGAGCGGCTTGGCCCGGGCGGCCTCCTCGTCGAAGGGGCCGGGATTGCCCTCGATCGTCTCGAGGGTCAGCGCCCCGGCCACGTCGGCCAGCACGGCGGTGCGCTCGGCGGCCAGCACCGCCAGGGCCCCCAACCCGATCGATACGCCGTTGCCGCTGAGCAGCGCGATGCCGTCCTTCGGACGCAGGCGGTGCGGCGCGATCGATGCGCGCGCCAGGGCCTCGCCCCCGGGGAGCGTCTCGCCCCCGGACCGCGCCTGCCCGCGACCGGTCACCACCATCGCGATCGCCGCCATGTGCATGAGGTCGGACGCGCCCACGGAGCCCACCGCGGGCACGACCGGATGCACCCCCGCGTTCAACATCGCCACGAGCGTCGCGAGCGCGCCGGGATGCGCTCCCGCTCCGCCGCGCGAGATCCCGGCGATGCGCGCCGCCATGATCGCCCGCACGTCCTCGTCGGGGAGCGGATCGCCTACGGCGCCGGCGTGGTCCGAGACCATCTGCAGCTGGTAGCGATCCAGGTCCTCGGCCGGCACGGGCCGGTCGCGCCGCGACCCGAGACCCGTGGTCAGACCGTAGATCAGGTCGCCGCTCTCGAGTGCCCGCTCGAC
>Ga0075430_100004699_pt1 | contig 11485 bp, 11 predicted proteins | sample RhiMetdeltSRZDD4_FD_75294 | JGI IMG/M metagenome (GOLD analysis project Ga0075430, IMG submission 75294) | Populus rhizosphere microbial communities from Tennessee, USA - Rhizosphere MetaG P. deltoides SRZDD4 | ecosystem: Host-associated > Plants > Roots > Rhizosphere > Soil | place: USA... | reverse complement strand
CAAGCTGGATGCGGCGGCGAACAGCAAGGCCGGCGAAGCGCTCGAAGCGATCAAGGTCGCCACGTCCCGGTGACGGTTACTTCAGGATGTCCGCTCGAACCTCGACGGTGATCTTGCGGTCCGACAGCGGATCGGCCGCTTGCGATAGAACCACTGGCTTGCCGGGTACGAGCACGAGCGTGATGCGCTGATTGAGCCCGGATCCGGTCGGGGGGCCGTCTCCTTTCTGCGGGTTGTACTCGACGCCCAATTGCACCCTGACGTTCCCATTGGAGAGAATCTGCGGATTCGCGTCGACGCTGAGTGTGGCGCGCACGTTATTGGCCGTGCTCCGGATGCTGCCCACCGTTCGATCGGCCACGATCAAGCTCACCATCTTCTTCGCCGGATCACCTGGACCGAGCTGATCGGTGATTGTCAGATCCAGTTTCACGTTGACCGGCTGCCCCAGCGGCACCGGCGCCTCGGCGGGCGCGGGCGTCCGATTCTGCTCCGACGGCGGCTTTTCAGCCGGGGCTGGGGTTTGCGCGCCGCGCCCCTGAGCCTGCTGTCCCTGAACGGGCAGAGCCAGCAAGGCGACGATGAATGCGGCTCCAATAATCTCTCTCGACATGGATGCTCCTCAATCCCGCGCTGTGCGCGGCTCCAATGGTGAAATCTCGACTTCTGCAATCGGCGGCAACGGCGGGACGACGATCTCCGGCGGCGCAATCGGCGTGTTCACAATCGGGTCGACGCTGATCGGCTCGATGGCCGTCAATGGCGCGATCGACGTGAACGGCATCTCCGCAACGGCCGCGACAACGGTGCCTCGGGGGATCGATGGCTCGGGCGCGCGGAGGGGCAACGTCGCGGGTCGCGCCATCGGAGCGGGCACCGTAGCCTTCCGAATCGGATCCACAACCGGGGGTGTCTGGGGCGCAGTGGCACGTTCCGCGGTGGCAGCGGTGCCATCCGTCCTCGTCTCCCGTGGTGGCGTTCTGAGCCAGAACAGGGCCGCCACCATCCCGGCCGTCGCGAGGGCACCGACGGCCAGCCGCGGCATCCACGCACGACGCACCGGCCGTTGCAGTCGCGCCGTGACCCGCGCCCGGAATGCCGGATCCGTATCCACGTCCATGAGGTCGCGAACGGCGCGATCGATTGCGGTATCCATTTCTCGTTCAGTCATGTGCGTATCCCAGCGCGGCCAGCTTTTGTTTCAGCACCCGGCGCGCCTCGGAAACCCGCCACTTCACAGTGCCGACAGGAACGTCGAGCATCGAGCCGATCTGTTCGTACGAGTACTCGCCGGATCCCGCGAGGAGGATGGCATCGCGAAGCTTGCGGGGAAGTGCCCGGATGAGCTGTTTCACCTTTTGTTCGAAGTCCCCGGCAGCCAGGCTTTCTTCCTGCGACCGTTGCGGTGCGGCGAGCTGCTCGATCAACCCGGGTCCGTCCTCCTCGGCACGGTCGTGCCTGATCGTCAGGCGCATCCACCGGGTGAGGCTGCGACGGCGATCGAGCGCCTTGCGCCAGGCGATGGCCAGCAGCCAGGTCCGAAAGGACGCGTCGCCCCTGAATCCGTGCAGCTTCTGGTACACAGCCACGAACGTTTCCTGCGCCACGTCGTCGGCATCCTCCGCAGACCCGAGGGCCGCATACGCGGCCCGATACACGGCGCGACGATTGCGCTCGATCAGCTGCCCGAAGGCATGGTCGTCCCCTGCTTGAGCCCGGCGAACGAGGTCGAAATCGATGGCCGACCCCTCGGCAGCAGCGGCGCCTCGATCGATGCCTGTGGTGGGCACCTCGCTCGCCATCAGGGTCAACGTCGCGCTCACACCGTCAGTAGACTGGGGCATCCAGCTCCCGGTTGGAAAAACTCAGATCCTTCTATGAAAAGATGTATTCCGGCTTATTTATGCTGAACCAGGAACAGCTGCTCAAGCTGATTCGGGAACAGATCGACCACCCCGCCACGCCTCGCGAGCTGCTCCAGCGGCTCAAGCTTCCACGAGAACAGCGGGCGACCTTCAAGCGCCTGCTCGGGCAGCTGGTGGCCAACGGCCAGCTGGTGCAGACCCGGGGGAACCGGTACGGCCTGCCCGATCGAATGAACCTCGTCGTGGGCCGCATCACGACCAATCCACGCGGATTCGGCTTTGTCGTCCCGGACCGGCCTCTGGAAGAGGTTTCCGGCGACATCTACGTCGCCGGCAGCAATTTGAATCAGGCGATGCATGGCGATCGTGTCGTTGCCCGCATCGAGCGCATAACCGATCGTGGCGCCGAGGGGCGGATTGTGCGCATCCTCGAACGCGGCTCCAGCAACGCCGTCGGCCGCTTCGACATGGATGAATCCGGAATGGGATTCGTGGTGCCTTTCGACCGCCGGTTGATCATGGACGTCCATATCCCGCGGGGCGAGAGCAAGGACGCCGAGCCGGGCGACATGGTGACCGTCGAGATCACGAAGTGGCCGACTGCAGCGCGCGGACCCCTGGGCCGCGTGGTCGAAGTCCTGGGCGGCATCGACGAGCCGGGCGTCGACACCGAGATCATCCTGCGCAAGTACGGCATCGTCGCCGAGCACGGGGAAGAGGCCGTTGAAGAGGCGCGGCGGCTGGGCACGACGGTCAAGGAGCGCGACCTGAAAGGACGGACGGATTTCCGTCAGGACGTCACGGTCACCATCGACGGCGAGCACGCGCGCGATTTCGACGATGCGATCACGCTCGACCGCCTGGAGAACGGGAACTACTGGCTCGGCGTCCACATAGCGGACGTGGCCCACTACGTGCCTGAAGGCAGCGCGCTCGACGAGGAAGGTTACGACCGTGCGACGTCGGTGTATTTCCCGGAACGCGCGGTGCACATGTTTCCTTCGGAGCTCGCGACCGGCCTCTGCAGCCTGAATCCACAGGTCGATCGACTGGTGCAATCGTGCCTCATGGAGATCGACAAGAAGGGACATGTCGCCCGATACGAGCTCCACGACGGCGTCATCCACAGCAATGCCCGGATGACGTACACCGATGTGAATGCGATCCTGGCCGACCGCGATCCGGAAATGTCGGCGAAGTACGCAGAGCTGGTCCCGCTCTTCGAGCGCATGCGGGATCTTTTCGTCATCCTGAACAAGCGGCGCCACCGCCGCGGTTCGATCGACTTCGACCTGAAGGAGCCCGAAATCGTCCTCGACGACGAGGGCATGGTCGAAGCGATCATTGCGCTCGAGAGGAACGTGGCGCATCGCCTGATCGAAGAGTTCATGCTGGTGGCCAACGAGACCGTTGCGCAGCATCTCGACGATCACGGCGTGCCCAGCCTGTTCCGTATCCACGAAAAGCCGGATCCGCTGAAGGTCGAAGAATTCGAGGAGTTCGTCGCCACGCTCGGCTACAGCCTGGGCGCGCCGTCCGACGACGTCAAGCCGCGGCACTTCCAGAAGCTCGTCGAGAAGATGCGGGGCACACCCGAAGAGAAACCGATCGCGTTCCTGATGCTGCGCACCATGCAGAAAGCGCGATACGACCCGCAGAACATGGGACACTTCGGCCTCGCGGCGAAGAGCTACACGCACTTCACGTCGCCGATCCGCCGCTATCCGGATCTGGTCGTTCACCGCACGCTTCGGGAATCGCGGCACGCGCTCATGACCGGGCCGCACCGCGAGGAGCTCGAAGAAGACCTGCCTGAGATGGCGCGGCACACGTCCGAGCGCGAGCGGCGCGCTGACGATGCCGAGCGCGAGCTGGTGCAGTGGAAGAAGGTCCGCTTCATGGCGGACAAGGTCGGCGACGAGTTTGAAGGTTACATTACCGGGGTCACGGCCTTCGGCCTCTTCATCGAGCTGATCGAGCATTTCGTCGAGGGGCTGGTCCACATCTCGACAATGGCGGATGACTACTACAGGTTCGTCGAGCGGGCACATATCCTTCGCGGCGAGAACACCGGCAAGGAGTACCGGCTCGGCGACAAAGTGGCGGTGCAGGTCGTGAAAGTTGACATGGAACGCCGGCAGGTCGATCTCGGCCTGGTGGATATTCTCGAAGCAGTGCGAGCGTCGGAGCGCAACCGCGGACCGCGCCGGAGCAGCGCGGAGCCGCGGCGCCTGCGTCCGGCGGAACCCGCGCCCGGCCGCGGCTGGAGCCAGGCCCAGGCAAAGAAAGACAAACCCAGGAAGAGCGGAACCCGCAAGCAGCGGCCAGGTCGGCGCGAGCGGGCGACCCGGAAAGGCAAGTGACAGAAGCCATGCGAAACGTTCTCGGACGCGACGTGCAACTGGACGACGCATTCCTCGACCGGATGCGCAACACCATCGACCCTCAGGCCGACGCCGTCGCGAAGACCCTGGTTGATCAGAACCTGCACCGTGCGGTCGCAGACCTGATCAAGAAACGCCAGATGTGGGATCCGGACGGCGAGCCGTCGCGGCAGCTGCCGGAGGACATCCGCTCGTACATGAAGGCCGCGAGCGTGCTGCCTCCATGGCGCGACGAAGAGATGGTCAACGAAGCGGAGCAGTTCTTTCTGCTGTATGGCCTTGCTTCGTCCACGCTGCTCGCGTGCGCCAGCCTCCCGCAATGCTATGTGATGAAGTACGGCACCGAGGTACTCGCGTACACGAAGTTCCTCCAGGTGGATCCGACGCGCCGTATTCGTGAGACCGCGCAGATGGTCATGGACGTGATGGTCCCCGGCGGCTTGCAGCCAGGCGGCCGGGGCGTCCGCGCGACGATGAAGGTTCGCGTGATGCACGCGATCGTACGGCACATGATCATGAACGACCCACGGGCTGTCGCGAACCCGTCTGACGCGGCGTTGAAAGCCGCCTTCGGACTGCCGATCAATCAGGAAGACATGGTCTATACGCTCCTGACGTTCTCGTACGTCGTGATCGAGGGCTTTCGCATCATGGGCTACCAGATGACGGATCGCCAGCGCGAGGGCTACATTCACTGCTGGAACGTCGTCGGCTTTCTGATGGGCATCCGCGAGGAGCTGCTGCCGGCGAGCTTCGCAGAAGCCAGGCGGTTGTTCGAGGCAATCCAGCGCCGCCAGCACGGTCAGTCCGAGGCAGGAAAGAAGCTGACCGCTGCGCTCCTCGCTGCCGTCCAGGATGCGATGCCGGGCGATCACCACGATCCGCTGATCGCCGCGCTCGCGCGCAAGCTCGTGGGAGATGAGACGGCGGATGCGCTTGGCATCCAGCGGCCGACGCTGATCCAGCAGATCAGGCTGGACGCGTTACTCGACGCGTGGGCCTTGTCCGCCCGCCTGGCGACGGAGCTTCATGCCGACCAACCGATCCGGATCGCCTCGGAGGAACTGCACCACGCGATCATGGTGAAGATGGGCGGGATGGCCGGTGTACCCTTCGAGGTGCCGGAGGAGTTCGTGAAGCGATGGTTCCCCGACGGTGCGGCGGGACCGACGCAATCGACCGTACAGGGCTGAAAGAAGACGATGGTCCAGATCGATATTCCGGTGGCGTTCGGAACCGGCAGCTTGTTTGCGGCAGCGGTGGAGAAGGGACTCCGATCGGAGAGATACCCGTACTTCTACCAGCGGGCCCTGACCGCCAACCTGGTTTTCCAGCTCCTGCTGGTCGTCTGGCTGCCGGTGTATCTCCTCATCGCTCATTTCGGCTTCCAGACGTCGCACATGTGGTGGACGGGCACGTCGATCACCGACTATCCGTGGCTGCTGCCGGTATTTCTCGTGGCGTATTTCATCGCGAACATCGCCGGATTTCACGTGGGCGCGCGGCTCGTGACCAGCGGCCGCCGTCGTGCACCGTGGGGCCTGTTCGCCGGCGGCTTCGTGTTTTTCGGCGCCTGGATGGCGTTTCAGCCGTATCGCACGCTTACCCTGGGCACCTACGCCGAGTGGGAAGCCCGCGCCGCCCGCTGGATCTGGACGGACCTCGGCTTCGTCGGCCTGCTCATGGGCGCCATGGTGGTCTTCTTCGTGGCGCTCCACATCGTTTACAGGGCGCTGGAACGAGAAGCGCTGAAGGCGACGGAAATCAGCGCGGGAGCACGGGCAGGCCGAGCCGTCTGAGCGACGCGTCGAGCCGGGGATCGCCGCGAAGGCTGTCGAAGCGGTGATCGACCGCCATGAACGATACCTGGTCGTCGTGCTGGGCGATGGCATGCTCCAGGTATTCGAACGCCAGGTCCTTCTTGCCGAGTTCGCCGCAAACCATTGCCAGCCACACCGGTGTACACCGGCCTCCGGCGAGCAGCTCCTCGCGCAGCCGCTCGGCGTCGTCCACGCGGCCCGCCCGGCAATACCAGATTGCGAGAAGCGCGACGAAGAAGGGCGCCCGGTGAACCAGCCCCACGCCTTTCTCCTGGACCTCGATCGCCTCGGTGAGTTTGCCCTGACCCGCGAGCGCGCTGCTCAAGTACCAGTAGCAGCCGTCGATGTTGGGGTCGATCGCGAGAAGCTCCCGCATCTGGTGCTCCGCCTCCGCGAACCGCCGCGCGCAAATCAGCACCTGGCTCATGATGAACGGCATCATCATCCAGAGCGGGTCATGGTGACGCGCCCGGGAGGCGTGCTCGATCGCGTCGTCGACGCGTCCGAAGCCGCACAGCAGGAGCGCGTAATAGCCGTGCGCGGGGGCGTAGCCGGGAGCGATCTCGAGCGCGCGCTGAAAATCGCGCTCGGCGGTCCGCATGTCGATCGCAAACAGGGTCTTGGTCCAGCCGAGGGCAGTGTGGCCTTCGGGCAGGCTGGGATCGAGTGTGACCGCGCGCTCTGCCGCCTCGAGCGCGGCCCTGCTGGCCTCGGGCGCCGGCAGAAAGGTGGTGTACCCGAGCGCCGTGCAGGCTTCCGACAGTCCCGCGTACGCGGCTGAATACATCGGGTCCAGTTCGACGGCCTGTTCGAAGCACCGGCGCGCCCCTGTCAGCGCCCCGTGGAGGTCGGCGAACTTGTTCAGGAGGAACCGGCCGCGCAGGTATAGGTGATAGGCCTCGAGACTCGCCGTCGGCGGCTTCACTATCACGCCGGTGGCGGGCCTGGTCAGCGTGACCCTGAGCGACTCGGTGATCGATCGTGCGATCTCGTCCTGGATCAGAAACACGTCGTCCACGGTCCGATCGAACCGCTCCGACCAGATGTGGAAACCGTCCGACACATTGATGAGCTGCACGCTGATTCGCAGACGGTTGCCGGCTCTGCGGACGCTTCCCTCGAGCACGCTCCGGACGTCGAGCCGTTCGCCGATCTCCCGAACGTCGATCGGGCTGTTCTTGAACTGAAACGCCGAAGTCCGCGAGACGACGGCCAGCCCCTTCACGCGAGAGAGCGCGCTGATCAATTCCTCGGCCATGCCGTCGCAGAAGTACTCCTGGTCGGGATCGTTGGTGAGGTTCGCGAACGGCAGCACGGCAATCGCCGGCGAACGCGTGACCGGAGGCGTGGCGAGGGCCGTTCCGGTCATCAGCGCGCGGAGGTCGCTCAACAGGTCGGTTACGCGCTGATAGCGTGCGCCGGGCTTGCGCGCCGAGGCCCGCGAAATGATTCGATCGAGATCAGCGGAGGCGCCACCGATTGCCGGGACGGGCGTATTCAGCAGGGACACCAGGATCACTGCCGGGTTCGGACCGTCGAAAGGCCGTTTCCCGGTGGCCATCTCGTAGATCAGCACGCCAAGCGAGAAGATGTCGCTTCGCGCGTCCACCGTGTCGGCCATCAGCTGCTCGGGCGACATGTAGGCGAGCGTGCCGATGATTTGCCCTTCCCGGGTTTCTTCGGCGCTCGCGAGACTCTTCGGCTCGATGTTCTTGGCGAGACCGAAGTCGAGCATCTTCACTCGCCCGTCAGCCGCCACCATGACATTCGGTGGCTTGAGGTCGCGGTGGACGATGCCGCGGGCGTGAGCGGCTGCCAGCGCTTCGGCAATCGGGATGGCAATCGAGAGCAGCTCATGCAGCTCGAATCCGCCGGGCGGGATCATCCGGTTGAGGGGCGTACCCTCCACCAGTTCCATGGTGAGGAACGGCTGCCCTTCGAATTCCTCGACCGAATGAATAGTGACGATGTTCGGGTGATTCAGGGCGGCGATCGCGCGGGCTTCGCGTGCGAATCGCTTCCGGTGGTCGGCGTCGTCAGTCTGGAGGATTTTTAGCGCGATTTCACGCTGGAGGCGAGGGTCGCGGGCGCGGTAGACCTGGCCCATGCCGCCGACCCCAAGCAAGGCTACGATCTCATAGGAGCCCAGGCGCTGGCCTGGCAGCAAGTACACGGACGGGGCCCCTTAGGGCAGCTTCTCGTTCTGACCTTCGCGCGTGGCGTCCTTGAAGTTCCGTATACCCTTGCCGATGCCGCGGCCGATGTCGGGCAGCCGGTTGGCGCCGAAAATCAGAATGATTATGAACAGGATGACGAGCAGCTCGGGTATCCCGAGATGGGGAAGCATGGTGGCTCCTTCTGGCGTAATTCGCTCGGATCTTACCACCGAACACGGCCGGGCGCGGGCGATCGGGCTCGTCGTGCTGATCGGTCTGGCGCTGACTGCCGCCGAGGTGTTCCCGTCCGTCCGTCAGTTCACCTCCGGGGTCAACGTCGTCGAGGTTTATTCGACGGTGACCGACAAGGCCGGCAAGCCGGTTACCGGGCTCAGCCGCGAGGCGTTCACCGTCCGGGAGAACGGGGATCCGCAACAGATCACCACGTTCGCCGCCGGAGAGTTTCCGCTATCGGCTGCCGTGGCCATCGATCGCAGCTTCAGCATGGCCGGTGAGAGGCTGGCATCGGCAAAGTCCGGGGCGCGGAGCTTTCTCGGAGGCCTTCGTCCGACGGACGAGTCGATGCTGATCGCAATCGGCTCGACCACCGACATTCTGGCGCCTCTTGCGACGAACCGCCGCGAGCAGCTCGATGCCCTTGCGGGCCTGGATGCGTTCGGGACCACTGGGCTCTACGATTCGATCGTCGCGGCACTCGAGGCGATTCAGCCGGCGCGCGGACGGCGCGCGCTGATTCTGCTGTCGGATGGGGACGACCGCTATAGCAAGACCACCGCGCAGGAGGCGCTCGAACGGGCCAGGGCTTCCGATGTTCTCGTTTACCCGATTGCGCTCGGTCGAACCCGCCCGCAACCCTTCGCGGAGCTTGCCTCCCTCACGGGAGGGCGATCCTTTCACGTCCGCGACGCCCGCCAGCTTCCCGATACGTTGCAGACGATCGCGGCGGAGCTGCGGAATCAGTACCTGATCGGCTACAGCCCGCTCAAGCCCCCGGTAGCTGGCAGCAACGAGTGGCGTTCGATTACGGTGACGGTGTCGCGTCCCGACGTCACGGTGCGTGCGCGTGATGGTTACTTGGTGAAGTAACAGCTACCTCCCGCCCCTGCTGAAGAGGTACTCCGCGGCGAGGCGGCACTCGCCCGTCAGGAGCAGCCGACGCCGCAGACCCCTGTAGGGCTGGGCACCCGTGACCAGATCCGCCATGACCCGCCTGATCGGCGCGCTCTCTGCCAGCGCGCGGAGAAGCAGTCCCGTGAACACGCTATGGAAGAAGCGCGCTTTCAGTCGCGCTGCTTTTCGCAATTCGACGTGGAGCTCTCGCCGCACGCGCCTGATGTAACAATCTGCGGCCCCGTCCTTCATCAGACTCTCGGCCGCCAGCCCCGACGACGCAAGCGCGAAGTACAGACCCTCGCGGGTGATGGGATCGACGAGACCCGCCGCGTCGCCGACCAGGAGCCAGCGGTCGCCGGCTGGTTGCTCGGCATCGAGCTGGCGCTCCGAGAGGGAAGGGATCGGCCAGCTGTAACGCCTCATGTCGGCGTCGGCCGCATCGGTGTGCTGCCGGATCCATGCGGCGGACGCCTGGAGCAGGCCGGCGCTCGATGTTTCATTGGCTTGCGCGCAGGCACCGATGGCGAGGTGATCAGGCCGCGGGAACGACCACAGGTAACCGGCGGGCGCGCTCGTGAAGGCAATCTCGATCCGCGGGCTGCTGCGATGGCGCACGTAATAGCCGCTGGCAATCGAGAGCGCGCTGCGGGGAAACGGCCGCGCAACCGAACGCCTGACCAGGCTGTTGGCGCCGTCTGCGCCGATCAGCCAGTCTGCGGTGATGGCCTTGCTGCGTGTTTTCAGCGTCCAACCTGATCGCCCGGGCTCAATGGCAGTGACGCGCTCGGTCACCAGCTCGGCTCCGATACTCCTCGCAGCATTCAGCAGGCAGAGATCGAACGTGCGCCGCGAGCTCACGAGGAGCGGCGGCGTCTGCCTGGCCGTTCGTTCGAGCGGCACATCCACTCCATGTTTGCCGTCCGAGAATCTGCTGACCGCGATTTCGTTGCCTTCGGGGGTGGCACCGCCGCGCAACGGTTCGAGAAGCTTCAAGGCTCGCGCGCTCAGCCCGCCGCCACAGGGCTTCTCGCGCGGGTGACTGCCGTCGACGATCGCCACGCGCGCGCCGGCCCGCGCGAGGAGAAAGGCGGCCCATGCACCAGCAGGGCCACCGCCGACGATCGCAACATGAAAGTCCGGCATCACGAAGTAACATACCGCCGATGGCTCATCCCCTGGTCCTGGCGCTCTTTCCCAACCCCACTGCAGCAGCCGTCGCAGCGCGCGCGCTGCATGCGCGCGGTGTCGAACGCGATCAGATCTCGGTCGTGTCTCGAAGCCACGACGAAGACGGCGCGCTCGCCGATCAGATGGATGCAACGCCCGGCGCGGACATCGAAGACTCCCGGCCCGCGGCCCGCCTCGGCGAGCTCGGCGCCCAGGTGCTCGCCGCAATCGCGGTCGTGATGCCTGGCATTGGTCCCATCGTTGCTGCCGGTCCGCTCGCGGCCGGTCTCGGCGAGGCCGCGGGACACGTCGCCGGCGGCGTGGCGTCGACGCTGAAGGCCGCGGGGGTGCCGGCTGGTCGTGCGGAACAGATCGAGGAAGCCGTCGAACAGGGCAGTGTGCTGCTGGCCGTGCACGCAGTGCCCGACCAGGTCGGAGCAGTCAGAGAAGCGCTCGGCTCCGCGAAGCCCCTCGAGCTCGACATGGCCAACTGGAACGAGGACCGCTGAACCCGTCCGATCGTGTCCTTCAGGCGTCCTAAGGCGAGGACGTCCACCCCTTTTGAACAGGCTGTTTTCTCTCGAAGCCGTCATTGCAGCTGAGGCATCGTTATTGCAGCCTTGCATCACGGCACGGCGTCAGCCACAATGACATCAGTCCCATTTACCGCCGACATGTCCGAAATTCCGGAGCCGCGCTTCAGCCCCAACGCGCACTTCCTGATTGGTGAGATCCAGTCGGGCGAGAGCGAAAAGGGTCGTCTGGGCGGTGGCATGGCCGCTTCCCTCGTCTGGCACATCAGTGCGGTGCTGTTCGTCGTTTTCATGATCACGCGGATGCCGCCACCGGCTCCGACGAGTGCGCCTCCGGAGCGGATGCCCGAGGATGTGATCTGGCTCAACTCGCCGGGGCCCGGTGGAGGAGGAGGCGGCGGTGGCAACAGGAATCCCGACCCGCCG
>Ga0075430_100004697_pt1 | contig 11490 bp, 10 predicted proteins | sample RhiMetdeltSRZDD4_FD_75294 | JGI IMG/M metagenome (GOLD analysis project Ga0075430, IMG submission 75294) | Populus rhizosphere microbial communities from Tennessee, USA - Rhizosphere MetaG P. deltoides SRZDD4 | ecosystem: Host-associated > Plants > Roots > Rhizosphere > Soil | place: USA... | reverse complement strand
CCAGTCACCGCCGCGCTAGCCGCCCCCAGCACTAAGTCAATCACGATCGCACAGACAACGATCAGCGCCGTGTAGCCCACCGCCTTGTCCTTTGGACAGTGCATGAGTTGCGGTAGCCCGAGATACAGCAGGTACAGCCCATACAGCGATCCGAGGAGCACCAGGACTCCGAGCGTGGGCACAATTTGAAACACACCGGCAACCCAGACCGGCGTAAACGAATACACCGCCACCTTCAGCGCTTGTGCGCTGTTCTGTTGTCCGCTGAACGTCGGTGCGAGCGCGTTGATAATCAGCGAGAGCAGAAGGACGCCAATGACAGCGGCGACGACCCCGTACACCGCGAGCCCAAGGCCGGTAGCGATCGGGGTGCGATAGGTCCCGAAGAGGGGCAGCACCCATCCGATCAATGTCCCACCGGCGAGTCCCGCGATCGCGGCCACTCCGGAGAGTGGCACGACGTAGCCGGTGATCAGACCCGCGACGGGAGTGTGCTCTCCCGCGATCACCGACCATTCAGTCTGCGGTGTCAGGCAGATCCTTTTCACGCGCTCGATCAAGTCCATGGGCCCGGAGTCTACACCCGGGGCGCCTTGATGGCGATCAACACCGCCCAACTTGAGACGCTGCCTTCGCAGTGGCACTACACGCATCGCCGGGTTTAAAAACCCGGCCTACGTACTGTCCGTGGGCCTTGCTCAGTACGTAGGCCGGGTCTTTAGTACGTAGGCCGGGTCTTTAGACCCGGCGCGCACGTGCCACACGAATCGGCGGGGCTCAGGGCACCCCGAGCATTGAAATTGGTGGTCCGTGGAATTAGTACGCCGGGTCTTTAGACCCGGCGCGACAGCTCGGCCAGGCCGGCCACGATCTTCGCCGTCGTGATCGCCTGTCCCGCGTGGCGGGTGCAGTGCTCACCCGCATGGGCGAGGAGCCCGTGGGTGGTGCTCGGCAGGCCCGCGCGACCGACCGCCTGGCGCGTGAGCAATTCCGCAGCCGTCGTACCGCGGAGCTGCGCCAACGCCTTGTCAATCAACGCGTTGGTTCCCCGCACAACATCAGCCAGCGACTCGTCTGGCGTTTCCTCCGCCCGCGCAAACGCCTTTTGCTCATCGCTCAGCTTCTCGCCCCGCGCATAGGTGAAGAGCCTATCGAGTGCGCCGCCGAGATGTCGAATATGAAAACCCACTGAGCCCGCGCCTCCCGGCGTCAGCCATACTTGCTCTTCGGGGACTGACGCCGCGAGGGTCTCGATGTCCTCCCGCGCCTGCAGGAGCGAGTGCACGATCGGCATCACGAGCGGGTCAAACCCTTCGACAGGGCCGCGAAGCCAGACTTCGGGTTGAGCGTCGGTCATGGGCAGGTCATCCTCTCATCGCCATTTGAACAGCTTCAGCGCCAGACCGAACGGGACAATGGTCCAGGCCAGCAGGATCAGCAACTCTGTCGTCTGCGACGCCACCGATGCGCCGTCAAGGATCACCGCACGCAACGAGTCGACCAGCGCGGTCAACGGCAGTACCTTGATCAACGGCTGCGCCACGTCGGGGAAGTTCGCCGCCGAAAAGAAGACGCCGCTCAGCACCCACATCGGAAGCATCATTGCGTTCATCAGGCCCGAGATCCCTTCGATCGTACGTGCACGGCTCGCTGCCAGGAGTCCAATCGCCCCAAACGCCAGCGCTCCCACGATCGACACTGTCGTCAATGCGAACACCGAGCCGTTGAACGGGACGCCCAGCACAAAGACACCAAATCCGAGCGGCACCACCAGCTCCGGCGCGAGAAACGCCAGCCTCGCCAGAAGCTGCGCCATCAGATAGTCGGACTTCCTCATCGGGCTCGCCATCAGCCGTTTGAGCAGGTGCTGCATGCGCGCCTGGACGATCGGAAACGCGAGTCCCCACATGCTGGTTCCCATGATCGTCATCCCGACGAGGCCCGGGATGAGCCAGTCCACGTATCGCGAGCCGGCAACCTGCACGCGGTCCTCTGGGGCGGTCCACGGGTCGACGCGGCCGCTCGCCCGCTTCAGCGCATCGTCGACGACGAGACGCGCGAAGCGACTCTCATCGCGGGCTGGATCGTATCGATACGTCGGTGGGTCTCCGGGCACGACCACCAGGTGCACCTCGCCCTCGCGCAGCGCACGGAGTTCATCGCCCGATGGAACCGGCTTCACCACCACGCCTTCAGCGATCTCAAGCGCCTTCGTGAGGGATGAGCCACTGACTCCCGATGGCACACCCACGAGCACGCGAGTCGCACGGCCACTTGGAAACGCGATCGCCATCGCGACCGACATCAGGATCGGAAACACGAACGTCCAGAACACCAGCTCCGGCTCGCGCGCAAAGAGCTTCAGCCGAGCCAGCGTCAATTCGACGAGCGGTGACGAGGCACCGCTCCTTGCCCTACTCGCCACGAAGATGCCTGCCCGTCAGCGCCACGAACACGTCCTCCAGGGTGCCTTCGTGCGTGACAACGCGCGGCGCGCCGAGCGACGAAATGAGCGCCTTGGGCGCATCCAGGGCAATCACGCGCCCTTGATCGACGATCGCGACGCGATCGCAGAGAAGTTCCGCCTCGTCCATGTAGTGCGTCGTGATCAGGATTGTTCCGCCGTCGGCGCGAAATTGACGGAGCAGTTCCCAGAGCTGTCGCCGCGACTGGGGGTCCAGGCCGGTTGTTGGCTCGTCGAGGAAGAGGACGTCGGGTCTTCCGGCAAGGGCGCACGCCAGCGCCAGACGCTGCTTCTGTCCGCCGGAGAGTTTCCCCACCCAGCTCTCGGCCTTGCTGCCGAGATCGACCAGTGCCAGCAGTTCGTCCACCGTCCGCCCTTCGTCGTAGAAGGCCCGGAACATGCGGAGTGTTTCACGCACCGTCAGCTTGTCGCTGAGTTGTGTGTCCTGAAGCTGAATTCCGAGACGCTGCCGCAGTTCGCGCTCGCTCGCAGCCCACGTCAGTCCCAGTACCTCTACGCGCCCGGTATCCGGCTCGAGAAGGCCCTCGAGGATCTCGATCGTTGTCGTCTTGCCAGCCCCGTTCGGCCCCAACAACCCGAAGCATTCACCCCGATCGACGATGAGCGACAAACCATCGACGGCGACGACCGATCCGTAGCGTTTGACGAGCCCGTCGCAGCAGAGCGCGGGGACGTTTGCCATCTCGGCATGGTACACTGCTCGGTCGGATGAAGGCTCCGCATCCCGCTCCCGCGCCAGGTCACCCATCGATCGATTTCGTCGTCGACGGACATCGAGCGGACCTCGTCGAGGTCTCAGGATCACACGCGCTTCTGCACTGCAGCCTGTCGCTCAAACCTGACCAGCGCGTACGCGTGGTCCTGAAAGTTGACGGGACTGTGATCCGCGCGCACGCGCGGGTCACCGCCGCCAAGTTCGAGATGCCGAAGGAAGGGCCCCGCTATCGGGTGGAACTGGCCTTTGAAGGCGACACGTCCGCCATCGAGAAGCTGGTGGCGGAGCGCCCTTAGAATCGATTCCGCGACAGGCTATTCAGGCGTAGGCGAGCCAGCGCTCGACCACCGAGCCCGGAGCGATGATCGTTTCCTCGCGATCCGAACCCGTAGAGATGATGGCGCAAGGTACACCGGTGAGCTGCTCGAGCCGGCGAACATAGCGCTGCGCTTCGGCCGGCAGCGCCTCGAACCTCGTAGCACCCTTCGTCGGAAACGACCAGCCAGGCATGGTCTCGTAGACGGGCCTGGCGGATGCAAGCAGCCGCAGATCGGCCGGGAACTCCGTCAACTCCCCGTTTGGTGTCGCGTAACCCACGCAGATCGGAATCTCGCTCAGGCCGTCGAGCACGTCCAGTTTTGTCAACGCAAGGCCGTCGAGCCCGTTGATGCGCGCTGAGTACCGCACGACGACCGCGTCGAACCATCCGCAACGTCGCGGACGGCCGGTCGACGCGCCGTACTCCTGACCGCTCTCTCGCAGTCGATCGGCGAGGCTGCCTTCAAGCTCGGTGGGTAACGGGCCCTCGCCGACCCTCGTGGTGTACGCCTTGGCCACGCCAAGGACGCCACCGATCGCGCGGGGTGGCACACCAAGCCCGGTACAAACACCTCCGACCGACGCGCTCGAAGAGGTCACAAACGGATACGTGCCGTGATCGATGTCGAGGAGGGTGGCCTGCGCGCCCTCGAACAAGACGCGGTCGCCACGGGCAATGACACCCGCCAGGAACACGGAAACGTCCCCAATCCAAGGACGCATCCGTTCGCCGTACTCGACCATCTGGGTGAACACCGGCTTCCAGTCAAGCGTTGAATCCTTGATGATCTGGTTGCGGGCGTGGACGTTCTCACGCACTTCTTCCGCGAGCGCCTCCCGGTCGCCGAGCAGGTCACAGACGCGGATACCGCGCCGGCCGATCTTGTCTTCGTACGCCGGGCCAATGCCACGGGAGGTCGTCCCGATCTTCCGCTCGCCACGCCGGGCTTCGGACAGAACGTCCAGCTCGCGGTGATACGGCAGGATGACGTGCGCTTTCTCGCTGACAAGCAGCCGCCCTTCCACGCTCACGCCGAGCTTGGCGAGGTCGTCGACTTCCTTGAAGAGCGCCTGCGGGTCCACCACGACGCCGTTGCCGATAACGCAAGTAACGCCGGGGTGCAGAATGCCCGAGGGAATCAGGTGCAGGACGAATTTCTGGCCGCGGACATACACCGTGTGCCCGGCGTTGTGACCGCCCTGATACCGCGCCACCGCCGAAAAATGCGGCGTCAGCATGTCCACGATCTTGCCCTTGCCTTCGTCGCCCCACTGCGCGCCAAGGACTGCGATGTTCATACCCACGTGCTCTATCGTACTTCACCGGCACCGACAGAGGCCACGGCGATTTCGTAACGTTCGGTGACGGCTCCGCGCATTGCGAGGCGAATGATTTCATGCTCATCGCGTGCGACACGCGGGCGACGGGACAGTCAGGAAAGAAATATCGCGACGCGATCTGCGCGTATATTTTTCGCAGACGTGCCGTCACATCGCGTGATCGCGCGCGCGACATGATTGTCAACAGAAACTTATTTCGAGTTTCTCATTGACAACACAGTCATGGGATTTCTACATTCCGATCTTCCGTTGACAGTCCGCACGTCAGGAATCATGCTCTCCGTCCTCAGCAGTACGAAGCGGTCGCGACTCATCGGTCATGCATCGGGAGTGACACGTCCATGATTGGTCCACAGGCTGGGATCGAACGTCGGGTTTCGAGCGCGCTCGACGCCGTGCCTTCGCGCATTCCAATCGTTCTCGGGGGGTGCGGCACGGGGCGAACGTTTATGGTCGAACGTCTGCGCGACCGGCTGGGCCGCGGGTCTGCGCAGTACATCGACGTCGAACGCTCGGCCACGACTCCGGAGCGGTTCCTGCAGTCCGTTGCCGCCGAATCGCCTTTCGCGTGGCACGCCGCTGACCGTCAGCCCGCCACACCCAAAGCCTCGTTTGACGCGCTGCTGACGTTTTTCAATACCGCGCGCGCGCCTGGTGGAGCACCCGCGACATTCATCCTCGACGAAGTGCTCGAACTGCGGACGTTCGAGAGCTTCCCGGGCCTGCGCCATGTGGTGCGCGAGCTGCTGGCATCGCTCGCGACGAGCCCGAACCGCTTTGTGCTGACGACCCGCTACGTGGCCCGCGCCCGTCGCTTCCTCCGCGATGTGACGCAGCCGTTCGAAGTCATCTCGGTGCCACCGCTCTCGCCCGCCGATATTACGGAACTGCTGGCCCCCGCCTTCAACGGATACGAACAGATGGCCACCGTGGACCGCGACTACCTCGGGCGCGCCGTGCAGGCGCTGACCGACGGCCGCGTGGGCTACGTGACCCGGATTGGCGAGGCCGTGACGGCCGCCCGCGGTCGAGCCACGGACCCGATCAGCGCCCTCATCGCCCTGCTGTCTCCCGGCGCTCCCCTCGAGCGCGAATGCCGCTTCTCGTATGAGTTGCGTCTCCACCGCGCACGGGGCTACGGTGCCCTCAAGGCCATCCTCGACATCCTGGCCGCCGAGGAGTCCCTTACCCTCACGGAGATTTCAATTCGTCTGCGCCGCACCCCGGGCTCAACCAAGGACTATCTCTCCTGGCTCGAGGATGTAGACCTCGTGACGTCGCGGCAGAAGCGGTACAGCTTCGCAGACCCGATGCTGCGTCTCTGGGTTCGTCTCCACTGCCGGCCCACTCGTCCCTCAGAAGACGACATCGTCCGCGAAGTGCAGAACTACACGTCCACCCGCGTGCCGCTGCAGGAGCCCGTGCCCGCCCTCGCCTATGCCGGTGCCGGCGCCGGTGCCGTCACCGTGGACGCGACTCCCGACGAGCGCAAGAGCTGGGGGATTATTGAGATTGATTGAAGTAGGCGGTGGGCGGTAGGCAGTACGTAGGCCGGGTTTAGACCCGGTAATTCGAAGTACGTAGGCCGGGTCTTTAGACCCGGCATCTCACATGAGCTGCGCAAGCGCCTGACGCGCGGCTTCCTGCTCGGCCAGCTTCTTTGCCAGTCCTGAGGCCGACGCAAGCACTTCCCCGCCGACGAGCACTTCGATCGTAAACACCTTGCGGTGATCGGGACCGGTCGAACTGGCCACGCGGTACTCAGGCAGAGCGCGACCGAGCGCCTGCAACCGTTCCTGCAGTGCGGACTTGTAGTCGTGCCCGACAACCGTCTGCGTGGCTCCAGCTTCAAGATCCTGGTCGAGCTCCCGCCGAAGAAAGCCGGCGGCAGCCTCGAGTCCGCCGTCCAGATAAATCGCGGCGATCAGCGCTTCGAACGCATCCGCCAGGAGAGCCTGTTTGAATCGCCCCCCGGTCTTCTCCTCGCCGCGGCCGAGCAGCAGATGCTCGCCGATCCGGATAGCCTCCGCATGACGCGCCAGTGACGTCGTCGAGACAACCGACGCCTTGATCTTCGATTTGAGGCCTTCGTCGAAATCAGGAAACCGTCGGTAGAGCGCGTCGGCCACAACGAGTCCGAGCACGGCGTCGCCGAGAAACTCCAGCGACTCGTTGTCAGCGACGCCGCCCGACTGATCCTCGGCCGCTCGCGATCGATGTGTCAGCGCATGCTCGAGCATGCCGCGATCGCGGAATCGGTAGCCGATCCTCGACTGCAGCTCGTCGAACTCGTCGCGCAGCCGGACGACGCGCGAGCCCACGACCTCGCGGTGGCTTTCAATAACCTGCTGCGCGTCCTCCGCGGCGTCTTCGGCGACGGCGATACGGATCGAGCCCAGAGAGTGTACGACCATCGGCCAGATCGCCTGCGGGTTGCCGGACAGCCGGAAGTTCGTGATGCCATGGCTCTCGAGGAGCGCCGACACGACGCTCGCCTCGATATCCGAACTGGTGGTGAAGATGACGACGGGCGTCATGTCAGTGGGCGGGCGCCGACCTTGAGCACGAGCATGGTCATATCATCATGCTGAGGTGCCCCGCCGGAAAAGCGGTGAATATCGCGCAGGATGTGTTCGCGCAGCTCGTCCACCGGGGCATGGCCCTGTTCCTCGACAATCTGGATGAGCCGGTTCTCCCCAAAGCAGTCGCCGTCCATGTTCATCGCCTCGCTGATGCCGTCAGTGAAGAGGATGAGCACGTCATCAACGCCCAGGGCCAGCGTTGACTCTTCGAGGACCCGTTCGAACATTTCGCCGCCGTCGAGCTTGAGACCCAGGACCATCCCGTTCGGCGCCATCATGGCCGCGCGAAGTACGTCGCCCTCGTCTCTCACGCCCGGCATGTAGACCAGCGGACAGTGTCCGGCGCGGGCGTAGGTAAACGTCCGCTGCTCGCTGTCAACCACCGCGTAGGTCATGGTGATGAAGCTGCGATCGTCGAGGTGCGGCGCGATGATGCGGTTGGCCTCAATCAGCAGGTCACGAGGCGAGTTCGCGGTGCGGCTGAGGGAATGCACGACGCCCTTCAGTTCTGCCATGTAGAGCGCCGCTGAGGTGCCCTTGCCAGCCACGTCCGCGATCAGTATCCCCGCCCGCGTCGGACCGAGCGGCAGGAAATCGTAATAATCGCCGCCCACCTCGTGCGCGGGTTCGCAGTGCGCGCAGACATCGATACCGGGCAGTTGCAGCGGGCCCTGCGGCAGGAGGGACATCTGGATCTGGCGCGCGATGGCCAGTTCCTGCTCGAGCCGTTGCTTCTCGGCGCGCTCGACCAGCAGCGTCTCGATGCTCGCCGTCATCGTGTTGAACGACTCGGCCAGCTCACCCAACTGGTCGCGCCGGTGCACCGCAATCTTGTGCGTAAAGTCACCCGCGCGAACCCGCTCTGTGCCTTCGAAGAGCTCGTGAACCGAACCAGTGATCGATCGCGCGAGCACGAAGCCAATCACAAACGCCACGGACTGGATGATGAGAAAGAGTGCGGCCACGAGCAACAGGCCCGCCAGCAGCAACTGACCGAAGCTGAAGTTGCCCAGACTCGCCAGCGGCGTCGCCGAGATCCGAGCGTAGAGGCGCGCGACACTGAGACCGATCGCCAGCCCCACCGTCCCCCGCTTGCCGGACGTCCAGTCCGTGTAGTCCAGAAACGCGACCCACCGGAGGAAGTCCGTCAGACGGCTGCCAGATCCGCCAGCCCCAATACTGTTGATCTCGAAATCCGGGTTGCTGCCGGACTCAATCGCAGCGGTAGCGGCGGCATCCGGTGCTGGAAGTGCTGCCATGTCGCCCAGTTGGGTGCCGGTGTCTTCGCCGAGGCGTCGAAGCAGGGCGTCGCCAAGGGGAACATCCATGACGAGCACCCTGGCGCCTCCCCGACCGCCGACCGGCACGACAACGCGAACCGCGGCGTGCGACGTGTTCGGTGGTGCCCCCTCACCGGCACCAGTGACGAGGCTCGCATATCCGTCGCACGGTACCCACGCGGGAACTGCCGAAGGCGCAGGCAGGTGCGCCCATTCCCCTACGGTGACGGAGCCTGCTGCCACGCCAGGCGTAAGAGTCTGCGTGCAGCGTTCAGAAGGCGGCAACACGTCGATTGACAGACCTGGATAGGTGGCTCGTCGCGACGTCACCGTTTTGGTGGCGGCCTCGCGAACAGCATCGATCGTTGGCGCACTTGCCACGCTGCGAGCCGCGTCTTCCGCCGCCACGCGTACCTCTTCGATCAGCGTGCGCACGCGTGTTTGAATCAGGTACGAGCCGATGTTCGCAAAGAGCAGGACGCCGGCGAGCAGGAAGAACGCCACCAGCAGCAGCGCCGGGATGACGCCGATGAAGATATAGGAGAGGATGAGTTGTTGTCGTACTCGCCAGAGCAGACGCTGCCGTGCGAGGCGCAGCAGATGCGTCGCCAGCCCGGCGGCTCCGACGAGCAGGGCCACATCGCCAAGGCCATCCACGCCGCGCAGTATCGCCGCGGACAGCAGACCGGACATGCCTGCCGCCAGCGCGACGAGCTTCAGCGCGATGCCAATGAAAAGTGTGCGACCCGTGAACGTGCGGAGTGGACGCGAGCGTCCCTCATCGCGTGGGTGTCGTTGCGTGGCCGAATGATAACAGAGTACCCTTCACGCACCGTGAAGCTGCGCGAGTCGGCCCGCTTTGAAACCAAGTGCGTGCATGCGGGCCAGGTACCGGACCCGTCAACCGGCGCCATCATCACCCCGATCTACCAGACGTCCACCTACGTGCAGGATGCCCTCGGCGAGCACAAGGGATATGAATACGCGCGTACGCAGAACCCTACGCGTACCGCCTTCGAAGCCAATCTGGCCGCGCTCGAAAACGGCAAGGCCGGATTCGGATTCGCGTCCGGCATGGCCGCGACTGCAGCCGTCTGCCGCCTGCTCAAGTCGGGCGATCACGTCGTCGTCACGGATAACACCTACGGCGGCACCTACCGATTCTTCGAGCGGGTGCTGCGGAGCTACGGGCTGGACTTCAGCTACGTTGACACCGCGGATGTGCAGGCCATCGCCGCGGCGATAACCCCCGCGACGAAGATGCTCTTCCTGGAAACACCGACCAACCCGGTGCTTCGGTTGACCGACATTGCCGCCGCCAGCGAGATCGCCCATGCGCGCGGTGTCTTCGTGGTCGTGGATAACACATTCGCCAGCCCGTACGTGCAGCGACCGCTGGACCTGGGTGCGGACATCGTGGTCCACAGCACGACGAAGTTTCTGAACGGCCATAGCGACAGCGTTGGCGGTGTGGTGATCGCCACCAGAGACGAGCACATCGAGTGGCTACGTTTCGTGCAGAACGCTGAAGGCGCCATCATCGGTCCGATGGACGCGTGGCTCGTGCTCAGGGGTACCAAGACACTTTCCGTTCGCATGGAACGGCATAACGCGAATGGCCTCGCGCTCGCGGAATTCCTCGCAGCGCATCCCAAGGTTCCGACGGTGCATTACCCCGGCCTCCCGTCGCATCCGCAGCGCGCGCTGGCTGAACGCCAGATGCGCGGCTTTGGCGGCGTGGTCTCCTTCACGCTTGGATCGCTCGAACATGCGCGGACGCTTCTGAATTCGGTCAGGCTGATGGCCCTTGCCGAGAGTCTCGGCGGCGTGGAAACGCTGATCAGCCATCCGGCCACGATGACGCATGCTGCTGTGCCCACGGCTCAGCGTCAGAAAATCGGTATCACCGATGATCTCGTCAGGGTCTCTGTGGGCATCGAAGACATCGCCGACCTCATCGACGATCTCTCCCAGGCGCTCGACCGGATCTAGTGGCTTCCCTTCTCGACATTTTCCTGCACGTTGACAGGTACCTGCTCGACCTGGTGAGCACATACGGTGTACGCGTCTACGCGATCCTGTTTGCTGTCGTGTTTGCGGAGACCGGCCTGATCATCACGCCCTTCCTGCCCGGAGACTCTCTCCTCTTCGCGACCGGTGCGCTCGCAGCCGCGGGAGCGCTCGACGTCCGGGTTCTCTTCGTGGTGTTGCTGGGAGCAGCGGTCGGGGGCGACGCTGTCAACTACGCGATCGGCCGGTATGCGGGGCTCGGGATCATCCATCGCGTGCAGACAAACAAGACCTGGGGACGATTCGTGAATCCGGTGTACCTGGCGCGTGCGCACCAGTTTTTCGAACAACACGGTGGCAAGGCTGTGGTCCTCGCACGCTTCGTACCGATCGTGCGGACATTCGTACCGTTTGTCGCCGGCGTAGCCGAGATGTCCTACCGGAGCTTCCTGCTCTACAACGTTTCCGGGGCGATTGCGTGGGTCGGACTCTGCCTCGGTGCCGGGTATGCGTTTGGGAACGTGACCCTGGTGAGGGAGAACTTTTCCCTGGTCGCGCTCGGCATTGTTTTCGTGTCGTTGCTGCCGATGCTCTTCGAGTATCTGCGGCACCGCCGCGGAACCGCGGTGCGGTGACGGAACCTAGCGCACCGATTCGCTGAGCCAGCTCAAATAGGGTTCGGACCCGCCGCTCACCGGCACGATCAACAACTCGGGCACCTCGTACGGGTGCAACTCGAGCAGCCTGGCCTTGACCGCC
>Ga0075430_100004695_pt1 | contig 11491 bp, 3 predicted proteins | sample RhiMetdeltSRZDD4_FD_75294 | JGI IMG/M metagenome (GOLD analysis project Ga0075430, IMG submission 75294) | Populus rhizosphere microbial communities from Tennessee, USA - Rhizosphere MetaG P. deltoides SRZDD4 | ecosystem: Host-associated > Plants > Roots > Rhizosphere > Soil | place: USA... | reverse complement strand
TCGCTCGGGAGCTGCGTGCGGCCGCGCTCGCCTTCGTATTCCGGTTTCCACCGGCCGCCGTGCACGAACAGCAACGCATGGCGCTCGTCGCGCGCCATGTTCGCCGGCCGCAGCACGAACAACTGATGCTTCCACTCGATGCCGCGCCACGTTTGCGACGTCAACAGATATTCGACGTAGTCGGCCGTGCCGACCTTGCCGGTATCGACCTGGCGCCATGCGAGGCTCTTGTCAGGAAGCGCGACATAGCTCGCGAGCGCGTCCGACGACGCGGTCGCTCCGCCAGACGTTCTCGCCCAGGCGAGAGCGCAAGCGAGCACTGCGCCAATGACAACCGCGCAAGAGAGGACTCTTAGCTTGGTCATTGTGCAAACTTTGGAAACCTGCCCCAGTGACGCCATCGTAACGGCGCGCGTGCCGCGACAACATCAGCAAAAGAACCACCGGACCGCGTGCGGCTGTCGCCGTCAGGCGACTGCTTTATCGCTCGATTCGATCAGGTGCGCAATCGATGCTCGCAGGCGATGATTCGGCACGGGTTTGTGGAGCAGCAGGAAACCGCTTTCCTGCGCTTCTTTGAGGCGATCCGCCGCGGTGTCGCCGGTGATCAGCATCCCGGGGATCTCGTCGTTGTACTCCGAGCGCAGGCGCTCGATCGCGTCGATGCCGCTGGCGTTGTCGCGCAGGCGATAGTCGCTGATGATGAGGCGCGGCGCGGTGCGATGCGTCGCGATGCGCTCCAGCATCTCGTCGCACGACCCGGCGGTGATTGCCTCGTAGCCCCAGCTCTCCAGCAGGCTCTTCATCGCGATCTGGATCGCCATCTCGTCGTCGATCACGAGGATCAGCCCGACGCCGTGCGCGAGGAACGGCGTGAGATACTCTCCCGTCTGCGCCGTCGACGCGGCCGCGAAGTCGCCGTACGGCACGCTGACTTCGAAGACGCTGCCCTGGCCGACGTCGGAGTGCACTGTCAGCGTGTGGCCGAGAAGCTGTGTCAGGCGGCGCACGATCGCGAGCCCGAGCCCGACGCCCTTGGTCCGATCGCGCTCGGGATTGCCGAGCTGATAGAACTCCTGGAACACGTGCTCCTGCTCGTGGCGCGGAATGCCGCGGCCGGTATCCCACACCTGGATGCTCAGCGAGCCGCGTCGGCGCCGGCAGCCGACCACGACGCGGCCGCGATCCGTGTACGCCACGGCATTCGCGATGATGTTGCGCACGATGCGTTCCAGCAGCATCGCATCGCTCATCACCGCCAGCGAGCACTCGTGCAACACGAGCTTCAGCCCCTTCGCGTCCGCGAGCACTTCGTAGTCGTGACAGACGCGTTCCAGCAGCGGCTGGACGAGAACCGGCCCGCGATTCACTTCGACGACACCGGCATCGAGCCGCGAGATGTCGAGCAGACCGCCGAACAGGCCGCCCATCGCGCGCACGGAACCGTCGATGTGATCGAGCAGCTCGCGCGCTTCATCGTCCATCTTGCGCGGGCGCATCGCGGCGACGAACAGACTGAGCGCATGCACCGGTTGTCGCAGGTCGTGACTCGCGGCTGCAAGAAAGCGTGATTTCGCAGCGTTCGCCTGCTCCGCCGCGGTCTTCTCGCGCTGCAGGTTCTCGACCAGGTCGAGGTTCTCGAAGCGCAACGTCACCAGCTCGGTGAAGGAATTGGACGTGCGTCGTGCCAGCTCGGTCACCGCGACGAACCAGATCACGTACATCGCGGCGAGCGAGCCGTAGAGCACCCCGCCATGCACGAGGAGCCAGGCCATCGGCCCGATCGACGCAGCAACGAAGAACGAAATGAATGCCGGCAGGTACGCGCCGAAGGCGACGACCGCGCCGCTCGTGAACACGCAGACCAGCAGCAGCGAGATCGCCTGCAAATCGACGCGACCCGTCGACATGATCCACGCGACGCCGCCGCCGATCGTCAGTCCACCGAAGATCGCGCCGGCGGTGAAGCGCGCCGCCCAGGCTCGCCAGTGCTCGTCGACGTCCATGCCGCGCTTGTGGGCCCGGGCAAGCAACAGGCGCGTGAGCGTCTGTGCGACGATGAGCGTGATGAGCACGGTCGCGCCGACGGTCGAAACTGCGTCGATGTAAACCAGGACGACAGTGAAGGACGCCATCGCCAACGAGGTGGCGATCAGGCCGGGCGGCGTGTTGCGATAGATCGAGCGGATCTGCGCCGCCCGCACGCGGTCGGGAACGATCATGGAGCCGAGGCGCTACTTATATATATGTGAAGGCCCGCCGTAGTGTACGGCGAACTCGACGGCTCGCAAGCTCTGTCGGCTACATCAGGTTCGCTGCGCGAACGGCGTGCGCCGCCTGCGTGCGATTGACGACGTTGAGCGTCTTGAAGATCGCGGCGACGTGGGCTTTGACGGTTTTCTCGGCGATGCCGAGCCGTGCGCTGATTTCCTTGTTGGACAGTCCGGTGCACAGGTGGCGCAGCACGTCGATCTGGCGCTCGGTGAGCTGACTCATCGCGAGCGGCGGCTGCTGCGGGCTGCTCTCGTCCGGCGTCGCGTGCGTGGCATGCGCCAGCAGCGGCGGAATATAGATGTTGCCGCTGAGCACGAGCTGCAGGGCGCTCAGCAGCGTCTGCGGGCTCGCGGATTTCGGAATGTAGCCGAGCGCGCCGGCTTTCAGCGCGCGCCGCACGTCGCTCGGATTTTCCGAGCTCGACAGCACGATCACCGGCAGCTCGGGACGGCGCTTGCCGAACTCGCGCACGGCGAGATCGCCGCTCATGCCCGGCATCATCAGGTCGACGAACACCGCGTCGAGATCCGGATGCTCGGAGGCGACGCGCAGCGCGGTCGCGCACTCCGGCGCCTGCAGGATGACGGTGTGGTCCGCAGCCTGGCGCAGCAGTGCCGCGAGCCCGTCGCGGAATACCGGATGATCGTCCACCACCAGCAGCTTCATTAACAAACTATCTGCCAACGACATGGCGTCGGGCAAGTCCCAGCCAGCCCTGCCGGCCACCGCCGAAGGACCTAGGACCAGTCTTAGGGACACTGCTCCATTTACGTAGACCGGCCCGCGGCGCTGCAATGCGGCCAGCGGGTACAAGAACAAACGGACATAACTATGGTCGCCAGGATTACTGCGGCAATGCTGGTTCTGCTGCTGGCTGGGTGCGGCGGGGGTGGCGGAGCCGATATCGCTGAGACTGGGAGCCCGCCGGCCGGGGGCGCGCTCGGGACGGTGCGACTCGAGGTCAGGGCCGCCACCGTATTCGAAGCGGCCGGGACGGTGAACTTTGCAGTCGTCCGCAGCGGCGGCAGCACCGGAGCGGTCTCCGTTGCCATCGCGACCGAGTCGGGCACGGCGATCGCCGGCCAGGACTTCACGGCGATGTCGACGACCGTCCAGTTCGCAGACGGCGACAGCGCGGAGAAGATCGTCGCCATTCCGCTGCTCGACGACGGTGTGCCCGAGAGCGCCGAGACGTTCAAGGTCAGCATGGTGTCCGTCGCGAATCCGTTCGCAACGCCGCTGACCGTCACGATCACCGATGACGATCTGCCCGGCACGCTGGGGCTGTCGAGTGCCACGTACAGCGTCGGCGAGGCCGGCGGCTCGATCGCGATCAACATCACGCGCGAGGGTGGCAGTGCCGGCCCCGCGAGCGTGACCGTGTCGACGCGCGATGGCTCGGCGCTCGCGACGCAGGACTACACCACGACATCGGCGACGGTCACTTTCGCCGGCGGCGATACCGCACCGAAGACTGCGACGATCCCGATCGTCAACGACGCGCTCGCCGAGCCGGACGAGACGTTCGAAGTGCTGTTGTCGAATGCCAGCGGCGCGACGCTCGGTTCCGTCACGACAGCGACGATCACGATTCCCGCCAACGATCAGCCCGCGCCGCCGCCGTCGAATGGCGTGCCCGGCAGCTTGCAGCTCAGCGCATCCGCCTACTCCGTCAATGAATCCAGCGGCAACCTGACCGTCACCGTGACGCGCATCGGCGGCACGACCGGCGCTGTGGGCGCGACGCTGACGGTCTCGCCGGATACCGCGGTTGCCGGTCATGACTATGTGGGGACCAGCTTCGCCGTTGCGTTCGGCTCCGGCGACGCGGCGAACCGCATCGTGCAGGTCCCCATCGTCAACGACACCGTGGCCGAGGCCGCGGAGTCGTTCTCCGTAACGCTGACGGCGCCGACGGGCGGTGCCACGCTCGGCGCGCCGATCGCCGCGGTCGCATCGATTCGTGACAACGATCCGCCGGCGCCGCCGCTGCTGACGCTGACGCCGCAGACCAAGCGACTCGAGGTGAGCTGGAACGCGGTGCCGACCGCGCTCACCTACAAGGTCTTCCTCAATCCGGACGGCATCTCGGGATTCAATCAGATCGCGGAGGTGACCGCGCCCGACACGACTGCGGCGCTCGACGTGTCCGTGCACACCTTCAAGTGGGCGGCCGCTTTGGTGCGAGTCGAAGCATGCAACGACACGGCCTGCACCGGCTCGACGGCGCTCAGCACCGCGAGCGCGATGTTGCCGGCCATCGGCTATTCGAAAGCCTCAGGCATCGACCCGGGCGACGCATTCGGCTCCAGCGTGGCGCTGAGCGGCGACGGAACGATCGGCGTCGTCGGCGTGCCGGGTGAAGACAGCAATGGTGTCAACGGCAACTTCGCCAACAACTCCACGTCAAACTCGGGTGCTGCGTACGTGTTCATCCGCGACGCTGGCACCTGGACAGTGGAGGCCTACCTCAAGGCTTCGACTCCAACCCTCTCCAATTCCTTCGGCGCAACTGTGGCGATCAGCAGCGACGGCTCGACCATCGCCATCGGCGCGCCGAACAGGAATACCAGCGCCGGCGCTGTGTACGTGTTCGTGCGCAACGGCGGGACCTGGACACAGCAAGCTCTGCTGACCGCGAGCAACAGCGGCGGCGACGATCGCTTCGGCACGTCGCTCGCGTTGAGCGCCAACGGGTCGATCCTCGCCGTCGGCGCGATCGGCGAAGACAGCGACGGCACCGGCGCTGCGAACAACTCCGCTGCCGACGCAGGCGCTGCGTATGTATTCACTCGCAGCGGCGCGAGCTGGGCGCAAACGGCCTACATCAAGGCGAGCAACGCGCAGGAAGACGATCTGTTCGGCGGCGCACTGGCGTTGAACGCTGCGGGAAATCTGTTGGCCGTCGGTGCGACGGGCGAAGCGAGCGCAAGCACCGCGATCAACGGCGATCAGGCCAACAACACTGCGGGCGGAGCCGGCGCCGTCTACATCTTCAACAACAACGGCGTGACCTGGGTGCAGAGCGCCTACATCAAGGCGCCCAATGCGGAGCCGATCGACCACTTCGGCGCTGCTGTCGCGATGAGCGCGGACGGCAACACGCTCGCTGTCGGCGCGCCGGATGAGGATGGCACCGTCACTGGCGCGGATCCGTTCCCGATCGACCCGCCACCGGTGCCGCAAACCGATCCGAATGCGCCGGTGCCGCCCACGCAGCCCAATCCGCTGCCGACGACGTTCCAGGGATTGTGCGCAGTCGGGCCGGCGTTTCCGGATTGGCGGCCGACCGTCGGCTGCGAGTCCGGCGCGGTGTACATCTTCGTGCGTAACGCGGGCGTCTGGTCTGCGCACACCTACATCAAGGGCTCGAACAACGAATACGAGGATCGCGTCGGTACGTCCGTCGCGTTGAGCGCCGACGGCAGTGTCGTTGCGATCGGCTCGCCGTCCGAAGACAGCAGCGCCGCAGGCATCGAAGGCAACGAGACAGTCGACGACGCGCCTGACAGCGGAGCTGCGTACGTCTACCGGCTCGATGCCGGCGCGTGGACGCAGCAGTCGTATGTGAAAGCCTCGAACACGGACGCCGGCGATGCGTTCGGCACTTCCGTGGCGCTGAGCTCGGACGCAGCGACTCTCCTGGTCGGTGCCACCGGCGAGGACAGCAGTTCCACCACCGATCAGAACAACGACACGGCCGCCGCTGCCGGCGCGGCCTATCTCTATTGAGTCAGCGGGAGCGATCGATGACCACGAACGTTCAAGGACGCAGTCAGATCCTGCGCGCGGCTATCGTCACGGCGCTGGCCACGGCAGCGCTGAGCCAGATGCCAGTGCGCAAGGCGCAGGCAGCGTGCACTGACACCATCGGCGGCACGATCACCTGCACCGGCGACCTGTCGGGCGGCGTGAACGCTTCGCAGCCCGGCGATCCCAACGACTTCAACGACAAGACGACCCATACGCTGCGCGTCGAGAGCGTCACTACGACCATCGCGCCCGCAACCGGCGTCAATGGCGTACGCATCGAGGAGCGGCGCCCGTTCGCCCGTGACGGGGACCCTGAGATGCAGGACGTCACGGTGCACCTGACGGGCACGGCAGGGCAGCCGCTCACGATCTCCACGCAGGCGATTTTCTTGTTTCCCACTGCTGGCGTCTCGCTGGTGACGACCACCGGCGAAGCGTCTGACGGCGCAGATGCCACGAGCGGCTTCCTCTGCGCAGGGTCAGACAGCGCGGAGGTGGGCCACGACGGCCTCGATGGCAACACGCTCATTGCCAACGTCACCAACGTCAACATCACGACGCTGAACGGCGCTGGAATCAGATTGGAGAACGCAGCCGGCATCGGCGGGTACGGCGGTCACGGCAATGCCTGCCACGGTTCCGAGGCGGGCGGCGTCGGCGGCGACGGCGCGGTCGCCACGCTGACGCTGACTAACACGCGGATCGAGACGACGGGTACGCGCGCAAGCGGTATCACGGTCAGCAGCGCCGGCGGCAAGGGTGGTCACGGCGGCGACGGCGGAGCATTTCGCTACGGCTCGCGCGGCGGTGTGGGCGGCGCAGGCGGAACCGTCAACATCAACGGCTCCGCGACCATCGAGACCACGGGCTCACAGGCGCTCGGTATCCACGCTGTCAGCATTGGCGGCGACGGCGGCGACGGCGGCGATTCCTCGGCGTTCGGCGGCGGCGGCAACGGTCCGCTCGGTGCCGGCGGCGGTACGGTGACCGTCGACGGAACCTTCAACATCCATACGCACGGCGTCGAATCGCACGGCATTGGCGCTTACAGCATTGGTGGCCGCGGCGGCCAGGGCGGTGACGACACGTTCTTCAATCCCGATGCGGGCGAGGGCGGCGGCACGGCGGACTCGGGCAATGTGTTCGTCACGAACCGCGGCACGATCGAAACCGACTCGAACGAGTCTCACGGCATCGTCGCGCAGAGCGTCGCGGGACATGCCGGCAACGCGGGCGACAGCAACAGCATCGTCGTGTTCGGCGCGGGCGGCGGTAGTGCCGGCGACGGCGGCGAAGTAACTGTCGACAACCGCGGCGCCATTCTCACGCACGGTGAGCGTTCGCATGCAATCTTCGCGCAGAGCATTGGCGGTGGCGGCGGCTCGGGCGGCGGCGGATTCAGCGCCTTCTACTCAGGCGCGGGCAACGGCGGCGCGGGCGGTAACGGCACAACGGTGCGCGTGACGAATTCCGGGACGCTGACGACCGAACGGCTCGACAGTCGCGGCATCTACGCGCAGAGCATCGGCGGCGCGGGTGGCGACGGCGGCGACGCAGGCGGCATCGTAGCGATCGGCGGCCGCGGCGCGGCCACCAGCGACGGCGGACTGGTGCACGTCGAGAACACCGGCGACATCCACACTCGCGCGCACGCGATTTTCGCGGAGAGCATCGGCGGCGGCGGCGGCAACGGCGGCGACAGCTCCGGCTGGTTCTCCGTCGGCGGCACTGGCGGTGCCGGCGGCGCGGGCGGCAAGGTCGAAGTGAGCAGCGGCGGCAATCTCACGACGGTACAGAACAACTCCAGCGCGATTTTCGCGCACAGCATCGGTGGCGGCGGCGGTAACGGCGGTCACTCGGTGTCCGTGGGCGTCGTTGCGTCGATCGCAATCGGCGGCGATGGTGCAGAGGGCGGCGATGCCGAGACCGTGACCGTGGACAGCACGGGCGGCACGATCGAGACCGGCATCGATTTCGCCAGCAGCAGTCAGCAGGGCCACGGCTCGCACGGCATCTTTGCGCAGAGCATCGGCGGCGGCGGCGGTAACGGCGGCTTCGCGACGTCGGTGGCGGCCGGCAACATCGCGGTCGGTATCGGCGGCGAAGGCGCGGGCGGCGGCAACGGCAAGGCGGTCGACGTCGAGAGCGCCAGCACGATCACCACGCACGGTGACGACGCGCACGCGATCTACGCCGAGAGTGTCGGCGGCGGCGGTGGCTCCGGAGGTTTCGCAGTGACGCTCGCCGTCGGCGAGGGCACGACGGCATCGCTCGCGATCGGCGGCAAGGGCGGCGGTGGCGGCACCGGCGCTACCGTCGATGTCGTCAGCACGGGCGCGAATCTGCAAACGTCCGGCGATCGTTCGTACGGCGTTTTGGCGCAGAGCGTCGGTGGTGGTGGCGGCAACGGTGGATTCGCCATCGCGGGCTCGCTGTCGATCGCGAGTCCGAGCGGCGCGTTCGCCCTCGGCGGTACGGGCGCAGGTGGCGGCGGCGCGAGTGATGTCACCGTCGATAGCAGCAGCAACATCTCCACCGCGGGTGAGGACTCACACGGCTTGTTCGCACAAAGCCTAGGCGGCGGCGGCGGATCCGGTGGCTTCGCGGTCGCAGGTGCGGTCAGCTCGAGTGTCGCAGTCAGCGCGAGCATGGGCGGCTCGGGTGCCGCCGGCGGCAACGCAGGTTCTGTCAGCGTCGGCGTCGATCAACTGACGACCGGCACCATTCATACGCGCGGCGATCGCGCGAACGGTCTGATCGCGCAAAGCGTCGGCGGTGGCGGCGGCGCCGGCGGCTTCAGCGTTTCAGGGACGATTGCGCTCGGCGCGAGCGCGAGTTTGAGTATCGGTGGCGACGGCGGCCAGGCGCGCGACGGCGACACCGTCACTGTGCGCGCTGCGAACACGATCACTACCGAAGGCCGCGAGGCACACGGCCTCTTCGCGCAGAGCGTCGGCGGCGGCGGTGGCAAGGGCGGCTTTGCAGTCAGCGGCAGCATCAATGTGAGCGGCGGCATCACTGCCGCGCTCGGTGGCGGTGGCGGCGGCGGCGGCGCGGCCAACACGGTGACGGTCGAGAATCGGGGCGCTGCGATCGCGACTTCCGGTGAGCACTCCTACGGTCTGCTCGCGCAGAGCGTCGGCGGTGGTGGCGGCGACGGCGGCTTCGCAGTCGCGGGCCAGATCACGCAAGGCGCTTCGGCCAACCTGGGTCTCGGCGGCGACGGTGCGCAGGCCGGTGTCGGTCGCGACGTGTTCGTCACGAGCACGAGTCAGATCACGACGCAAGGCGCCGACTCGCACGGCCTGTTCGCACAGAGCGTCGGCGGCGGCGGAGGCTCGGGTGGCTTCAGCGTTGCGGGCTCCATCAACGTGGGCGGTGGCTCCGTCGGTGCGGCGCTCGGCGGCTCCGGCAATGGCGGCGGCAACTCCGGCCGCGTGTTCGTCACGACGACCGCTGAAGACACTGGCGTCATCATGACCGAGGGCAATCGCTCGACCGGATTGTTCGCGCAGAGCGTCGGCGGCGGCGGCGGCAACGGCGGCTTCGCGATTGCTGGCTCCATCGGCAATGGTCCCTCAGCGAACTTCGCGATGGGCGGTAACGGCGGCGTGGGCGCGCACAGCGACACCGTGTTCGTGAACAGCGGCACGAGCATCGCGACGCGTGGCAACGACTCGCACGGCATCTTCGCGCAGAGCCTCGGCGGCGGTGGCGGTTCCGGCGGCTTCGCTGTCGCCGCCGGCATCTCGACGCAAGGCACAGTCAACGCAGCGCTCGGCGGCAAAGGTAATGGCGGCGGCAACGCACAGGACGTGACAGTGTTGAGCGCCGGCGAGGCGATCGAGACGCGCGGCACACACGCGTACGGCATCGCTGCGCAGAGCGTCGGTGGCGGTGGCGGCGACGGCGGTTTCGCAGTCGCGGGCGGCATCGCGAACGGCCCGACGGCGTCGTTCTCGCTCGGTGGTTCTGGTAGCGGTGGTGGTTTCGGTCGCAATGTCCTGCTCAACAGCAGCACCTCGGTCGTCACCCAGGGCGACGACTCGCACGGCGTGTTCGCACAGAGTCTCGGCGGTGGCGGCGGTTCCGGCGGCTTCGCAATCACCGGCGGCATCTCTCGCAACGACGTGAGCGCGAGCATCGGCGGCTCGGGCGCCGGCGGCGGCGCCGGCGGCCTGGTCGCGCTGAACAATACTGCGGCGCTCGTCGACACGTCCGGCAGCCACTCCTACGGCGTTCTCGCGCAGAGCATCGGCGGTGGCGGCGGCGACGGTGGCTTCGCAATCGCCGGCGGTATCAGCGACGCGCCGAGCGCGCGCTTCGGTCTCGGCGGTTCCGGCGCCGGCGGCGGTGCCAGCTCCGCTGTGCGACTCGAGACTTCCAGCGACGTGATCACGCGCGGTAACGACTCGCACGGCGTGTTCGCGCAAAGCCTCGGCGGCGGCGGCGGTTCCGGCGGCTTCGCCATCGCGGGCGGCATCGGCACCGACAACGCGCAAGTCAACTTCGCCATCGGCGGCAGCGGCGACGGCGGTGGTAATGCCTCGACTGTCGATCTGTTCAACAGCGGCAACACGATCGCCACTCTGGGCGCACGCTCGTACGGCCTGGTCGCACAGAGCATCGGCGGCGGCGGCGGCGACGGCGGCTTCGCCATCGCGGGCAGCATCGGCAAAGGCCCTGCTGCGAACTTCAGCCTCGGCGGCAGCGGCGATGGCGGTGGCGACAGCGATGACGTCACTCTCAACAGCGGCGGCAGGATCGGCACGACTGGCGAGGAATCGCACGCGATCTTCGCGCAGAGCGTCGGCGGCGGAGGTGGCTCCGGCGGCTTCAGTGTCGCGGGCTCGCTCTCCGGTGATCGCGGCTCGTTCAACGCGAGCGTCGGCGGCGCCGGCGGCGGTGGTGGCAACGCAGGTCGCGTCCTGCTCGGCAACGTCGCGGCAATCGACGGTGTGCTGACGACAGAAGGCGATCGCGCGTACGGCATCCTCGCGCAGAGCGTCGGTGGCGGCGGCGGTGACGGCGGCTTCAGCGTCGCGTCTGGCATCTCGAAAGGTGAGGGTGCCAAGTTCAGTCTCGGCGGCGCTGGCGACACGGGCGGCAACAGCGATCTCGTTTCCGTGCGCAGCGCGAGCACGATCGTCACCACCGGCGCTGATGCTCACGGCCTCTTCGCGCAAAGCATCGGCGGTGGTGGTGGCTCAGGTGGCTTCAGCGTCACGGGCTCGATTGCGACCCAGGGCGCAACGATCGGCGCCAGCATCGGCGGTGCCGGCGCAGGCGGCGGCACGGGTGGCGACGTCGAAGCGATCAGCCTCGGCGATCTGATCATGACCTCGGGCGCACGCTCGTACGGCATCGTCGCGCAGAGCATCGGCGGCGGCGGTGGCGACGGCGGCTTCAGCGTCGCGGGCAGCATCGGCCGCACGACCAACGTGAATCTCAGCATCGGCGGCTC
>Ga0075430_100004691_pt1 | contig 11497 bp, 8 predicted proteins | sample RhiMetdeltSRZDD4_FD_75294 | JGI IMG/M metagenome (GOLD analysis project Ga0075430, IMG submission 75294) | Populus rhizosphere microbial communities from Tennessee, USA - Rhizosphere MetaG P. deltoides SRZDD4 | ecosystem: Host-associated > Plants > Roots > Rhizosphere > Soil | place: USA... | reverse complement strand
CGAAGCGCCGCGAGCTCGAAGCGACCGTCACTCGCGTGGAGCATTGCCGGCTCGAGACACACCCCGACTTCTTCGATTTCTTTGTTTTTGGATGTCAGTTCGCGCCTGTCGGTCCCACGCCAGAGGCCGTCGGGTGATGGAGTTTTTCGACGCCGCGCCAGCCGTTCGCGTGGACACCGCGGAATATACGCGCCTTCTCGGGTTCCCCCGAGGTCACGTCCTCGACGGACGCGCCCTCGAGCTGGCGGATTGGGCGCGTGCCTGGTACGCAGATCACGGGCGGCCGTGGGTCTATGCTCGGGAATCGGACGCGCTCGAGATAGACGCGGATGCCGTCAACGTCGACGGCGTGCGCTTTCGCAGCGACCGGCTGCGACGGACGCTCGACAGGGCGGGCGCGCACAGCGTCGTGCTCGTGGCCGTCAGCGCCGGGCCCGAAATCGAGCAGCAGGCGCATCGCGCCTGGCTCGAAGAGCGGCCGGACGAGTACTTCTTCCTCGAGATGTTTGGGTCCGCGGTCGTCGAACACCTGACAACGATGAGCGGTGCGCGGTTGTGCAGCTGGGCCGACGGCGAAGCGATGGCGGTGCTTCCTCATTACAGTCCCGGCTATCCCGAGTGGGACATCGCCGATCAAGAGCCACTGTTTGGGCTGCTCGCTCGAGGGATTCGGCCGGGGACTCTCGAGGTGCTCGAATCGGGGATGCTCCGGCCGAAGAAATCACTGCTCGGTGTCTTTGGGCTCACTCGACACGCCGACCGCGTGAGCCGCTTGAGCGAGCTCGTTCCGTGCGACAACTGCTCCTTCGCCGGGTGCCAGTTCCGGCGGACACCATATAAGCGCGCCACCTTCGGGCGATCGAGCGCCGAACGTCCTGCGCCTGCCGCGCCGGCACCCACGTATGGCTTGAGCACGAAGGCCTTGAAACGATGGGCAGCGGAGCGCTTGTCGCTCACCATGAATGGCGACGGGCAGATTCACGCGCTCTTCCGCTACGAGGGCACCACCTGCAGCAACATGGGACGCCCGCTCGTCTTTCACTATCGCGTGACGCTCGGACCACGCGAGGATGGCTATCCTATTCGAGAGCAGGTCTGCACGCCGGCGCCTGAGGACGACGGGTACCGATCGATGTGCGAGTACTTGCGCGAGGGGGATCACTTGATGGCAACTATCGCGCAGGAACAACCATTGATTGGCCAGCCGCTTGACGCCGTGCTGTCGTGGAGGCGTCCGTCAATCGGCCCCGGCTGCTATTGCGAGCCGGAGGCACGGCAGCACAAGTGGGGTCTCGTTCTCGAAACGATTCACTACGCGATTTCGCACATTCAACATCCCGGAGAGCTATGAAACCGCCGCTTCTCGAGGTTCTCGCAACACGCGCCCTGCTTGGCGACGGCGCCATGGGCACACAGTTAATGCTGGCCGGCCTGGAACAGGGCAACTGCGGCGAGGCCTGGAACCTCACGCACCCGGAGCGCGTGCTGGGTATTCAGCGCCGCTATGCGGAGGCCGGATCGGACTGCATCCTGACGAACACGTTTGGCGGCTCGCGCATCATGCTCAACCGACACGGGCACGCGGCCGACGTCGCGGCGATCAACAAGGCCGCCGTGGAGATTGCGCGCGACGCATTTGGTTCCCGCCCCGGCTACGTGATCGGTGATATCGGACCGTTTGGCGGGCTGATGGAGCCGTATGGAGACTTCACCGAATCGGAAGTTCGGGCCGCGTTCGTCGAGCAGGCAGGTGCGCTCGTAGATGCCGGCGCCGACGCGATCATCATTGAAACGCAGACGTCACTCGAGGAGCTGTTGATTGGGATCCAGGCGGCACAGGAAGCGGGCGCCGCGTGCATTATCGGCTCGATGGCCTACGACGTGACGCTCGACGGCTCCACGTTCCGGACCATGATGGGCATCGATCCCGAGAGAGCCGCGAGCTTCATGGAAGAGCACGGCGCGCACATCGTGGCGCTCAACTGTGGGACCGGAATGGACATGACACGCGCGCGCGACGCGGTTCTGCGGTATCGCGACGTCACGAGCTTGCCGCTCATGGCGCAGCCAAATGCCGGCCAGCCGAAGCTCGTCAACATGAAAGTCCTTTACGACGAAACGCCCGAGCAGATGGTCATCGGCGTCGGCCCGCTGCTCGACGCGGGCGCGCGCATCATTGGCGCCTGCTGCGGCAGCACGCCCGAACACATTCGCGCGTTTCGGCAGTCGCTCGATGCCCATCAAGATGTGAACGCGCCGCGGGCGCGGCGCTAGATGTCAACGCGCCGCAGACGCGGCGTTAGGTTCACTCGCATGAAGATCAAACTCTGTGATGTCAATCAGGCCGCGCTCCAGAGGCTACCCGCGCAGACCGACGACAAGTCCGGCATCGGCGTGCATTACGTGGACGCGTACCTCAAACCAATGAACACGAAGCTCGAGGATGGCACCGCCGTGAAATGCAAGCGACGCGGCTTGCGCATCACGCTGACGGCCGGCACGGCGAAAGGTGACGGGCTGATGCGACGGCTCGAGATCGGGCCGAATCCGGTCGCGATGCTCGACGCCGCGCTGCAGGAAGCGGCGCGCGCGGCCGGCCTTCAACTGACAATCGAGGACGGGGCCATCTACTTGACCCGCTGATTCAATCTGCGATACTTCCGGGCGAGGCAGCAGGAGGCGTCACGATGAAGCCAACCGATCCCACCCGCCGGGATTTCATCAAGCAAGTCGGCGTTGGTATTACCGCCGCCGGAACGGCCGTCGCCGGCCGTTCTGTGGAAGCGACTCGCCAGGCGCCGGCCAAGGGCCGCATCATCGGCGCCAACGATCGCATCAACGTTGGCTTCGTCGGCTGCGGCGGGCGCATGAACGCGCACATCCGCCGCATCATGGAGCGCAACAAGGAACGCGCCGACGTTCAGGCGGTTGCGGTCAACGACATCTGGACCAAGCGCAAAGAACGGGCGCGCACCGCAACGGGCGTCGACGAACGCGCCGTGCATCATGACTATCGAGAACTCTGTGCCCGTCCGGACGTTGACGTTGTCGTCATCGCATCACCAGATCATTGGCACCATCTGCAGACGCTCGAGGCCCTTCGTCATGGAAAGGACGTCTACCTCGAGAAGCCGATGACCTACACGGTGGAGGAGGCCAAGGAGATCACCGACGTCGTGAAGTCGTCCGGACGAGTGCTGCAGGTCGGAAGTCAGTACGCGTCCATGGATCATTTCTGGAAGGCGCAAAAGGCCATCAAGGATGGTCTGCTGGGCGAGGTGGTTTGGGCATCAGGCGGATTCGGCCGCAACCGCAATCTTCGCGGCGAATGGAATTACGCGATCGATCCGGACGCGAACGAAAAAACTGTTGATTGGAAGGCGTTTCTCGGGCCGGCACCAAAGCGGGCGTTCGATCCTGAGCGGTACTTCCGATGGCGAAAGTACTGGGATTACTCGGGCGGCATTGCGACCGATCTCTTTTATCACTCCGTCTCGCCGCTACTCGTCGCCATCGGCGGCGACTTCCCGGTTCGCGTCACGGCCTCGGGTGGTATCTACCTGCAAAAGGATCGTGAGGTGCCCGACACCTTCTTCATGAACGTGGACTATCCGTCCTGGACCATGCAGTTGGCGTGTTCAGTCGGGAGCGGCATCGGGGCGCCGCTGGTGGTGCATGGCAGCCAGGCGACGCTCTTCATCGGCCAGAACAGCGAGAGCCTGACGAACACCCAGATGGATCTCGTTCCCGACCAGGAGTACAAGGACGAGTTCCTGAAAAAGACGGGTGTCGACGCGATGAAGATCGACGTGCAGCCGGTCGCGCGCGGCACTCATCCCCACATGGACAACTTCCTCGATTGCGTGCGATCGCGGCAGGAGCCCAACTTGCCTGCCCGCCTGGGATATCAGGCGATGGCGGCGATTGGCATGGGGGTCCAGGCCTATCGTCAGAACGAAGTGCTTTTCTTCGATCGCCGGCGCGAAAGAGTGAGCCGCACCAATAATTAACGAGGCCATGAACGACGGTAATTCGTGACGGCAATAATAGGTTTTCACTGATTTTCCACAAAACCTGGGCCTTAGCTCAACCGCTTTTGCGGTACTCTCTTTACTCTAGGCCCGATAGACATGCCTCAGGATGCGGCTGTTCCAGAGCCCGCCGGCGTCGTAGTGCCCCAAAACGGCGAGGTCCACTCGTCGTCAGCGCTCATCATGCGCGCGAGGGAAGGGGACCAGGAAGCCTGCAACGAGCTGTGCGTGCGGTATCTGCCACGGCTGCGCCGGTGGGCGCATGGCAGACTGCCGATCTGGGCGCGCGAACACCTCGACACCGAGGACATCGTGCAGGACACGTTGATGCAGTCGGTCCGTCAGCTCAACGCGTTCACGCCACATCACGAGCGCGCGTTCTGCGCGTATGTCAGCCAGGCGCTTCGCAATCGTTTGCGCGACGCGGTGCGCCGAGCCATGACGCGTCCAGCCGGCGAATCGCTTTCCGTTGACGTTCCCGACCGCGAACCGTCTCCGCTCGAGCAGGCCCTCGGAGGGCAGATGCTGGTTCGCTACGACGAGGCGCTGCAACGCCTGCGTGCGACGGACCGTGAGTTGATCATCGCTCGCGTCGAACTCGGACTGGACTACGCCGAGATTGCCGGGCTGATGGAAAAATCGTCGACAGCTTCCGCCCGCGTCGCGGTGAGCCGCGCGCTCGTCCGACTGGCGGTGGAGATGGGCGTTGAGCGACATACCTGAGGACGCCTGGTTGCTCGCGCTCGGGTCCGCCGTCTCCGACGGAGCCAAGGTCGACTGGGATGCGGCAGAGCGGAGCGCCGCCGATCCCGAGACGCAGCGCGTCGTCCAGGACATGCGGCGTCTTGCGGATGTCGTTGCCGCGCATCGCTCGAGCAATGAGCAGCCGGCGGAACCGCCGGGTTCATCTCCCGCTCGACAATGGTGCGACATCGTCCTGTTCGAATCGATCGGCGCCGGTGCGTTTGGTACGGTCTACCGCGGATGGGATCCCACCCTGGATCGGGAAGTGGCCGTCAAACTGCTGTCGGAATCAAGCGCCGACGCCTCTTCACCGCTTGAAGAAGCCCGCCATCTTGCTCGCGTTCGTCACGCCAACATCGTCACGGTTTACGGGGCCGATCGTGACGGCGGCGAAGCGGGAATCTGGATGGAGTACATCGAAGGCCACACGCTCGCGGAGATGGTTCGCGACGCTGGGCCGATGAGCGCTCGCGAAGTCACCGGCATTGGACTCGATTTGTGCCGCGCGCTTGCCGCGCTGCACGGGGCGGGTCTGCTGCATCGCGATATCAAGCCCCACAACGTCATGCGCGAGTTCGGCGGGCGAATCGTGCTGATGGATTTCAGCGGCGCGCAGATGCTCACCGAGCGGCGCGCAACCGTGAACTCCGGAACCCCGCTCTTCATGGCGCCCGAGCTTTTCGACAAAGGCTCGGCAACTGTCGCCTCCGAGGTGTATAGCCTCGGTGTCCTGCTCTTTTTTCTCCTGACGGCACGATTGCCGGTGGAAGGCGCTACCGTCGCCGACTTGAAGCGCGCGCACGGCGAAGGTCGCCGCAACCGCCTCAGCGATCTGAGGCCGGACGTGCCGGCATCGGTCATCAACGTCATCGAACGGGCGACTGCGGCGGTTCCTTCGGAGCGGTACCAAACCGCGGGCGAGTTCGAACACGCGCTCGCGACAGCGTCCGGCGCGAGCGCCGTTTTTGTTGATACCAGTCAGGCCAAGGCCGGCGTCTGGCTGTCGAGGCCGGCAGGAAAGACGTGGCTGTGGCTCGTGGCCGGGATGATGCTCTCTGCGGCCGTCGCAGCGGCGGCGGTCTATCGCACAAAACCAGCGACGGCGCTTCCGACTGTGACCAGGTTCACCATCGGGCCACCGTTCATGTCCGGCAGTTGGCCTCGCGTGTCGCCCGACGGTCGACACGTTGTGTTTGGCGCGATCGTCGAAGGACGCAACCGCTTCTGGGTGCGCACCCTGGACGACGTCGGCGGGCGGCCGCTCATGAACACGACCGCTACCGAGTCACCGTTCTGGTCGCCCGACAGCACGGCGCTTTGCTTCTTCGATGATGGAAAACTCAAGCGGATTCCGATAGGGTCGGGCACCAGTCAGCCTGAAGTGCTAGCTGAAGCTCCCCAGCCGCACGGAGGCGACTGGAGCGGCCAGACGATCGTTTTCTCGCGCAACGAAGGCCTCTTCAGAATCGCGCTCGCCGGATCTGGCGCCGTGTCCCAACTGACATCACTGGATCGGGCGCAGGGCGACTACCAACACGCGTGGCCCGAGTTCCTCCCAGACGGGCGGCGCTTTCTGTTCGTGATTCGCAGCTCGCAACCGGAGCGGGCCGGCATCTATCTCGGCTCGATCGACGGGGACGCGCCGCGCAAGGTGATGCCGGCGTTTTCGCGCGTCGCTTATGCCGACGGTCACCTGGTGTTTGTCCGGCAGGGCAAGTTGATGGTGCAGCGCTTCGACACGTCAAGCGCAACGCTCGAGGGGGAGCCAACCGTGTTGTCGGATCGCATCAAGCACCATGCGTCCAGCGACGGCGCGTTCGACGTTTCGAACGGCGGCGTGTTGATCTTCGTCCAGACGCCGAGCGATCCCAGCACCCGGCTGATGGTGTTCGACGGCCGTGGACGGGAGCTGCGCGCGCTGACGCCGGTCGGCAACTATCGGCATCCCAGGTTCTCACCCGACGGCCGGCGAATCGTGGCAGAGAAAGTCGAGAGCGATCAGACCAACGTGGATCTGTGGCTGTATGACATCGAGCGCGGAAGTGCGGCCCGCCTCACGCATGGGCCCGCGCCCGACGTAAGGCCGGCGTGGTCGCCTGACGGCCAACGGGTTGTGTTCTCGTCGAGGCGGCGGGAAGTGTACGACCTCTACACGAAGACCGTCGATACCACCGATCCGGAAGTTCCGTTGACCACGATGACGGGCGACAAGTTCGTCGAGCACTGGTCGGCTGACGGCCGCTTCCTCATTGGAACCGTTCTGCGAAGCGGCCTGTGGGTGCTTCCGCTCGAGCCCTCGGGCAACGCCTGGATGGTGCGGAACGGCGAGCGAGGCGGTACCTGGCAATCGGAGTTGTCGCCGGACGGCCGCTGGCTCGCCTACACGTCATTCGAGTCCGGGAGTGCCGAGGTCTACGTCGAGCCGTTCCCGGCGACAGGCGCGCGGTGGCAGGTGTCGACGAACGGCGGCCGCGATCCCCACTGGCGAAACGGGGGCCGGGAGGTTCTGTATCTTGCCCCGGACGGTCTGCTGATGGCTGCGGGCACCGAGCATGGCTGGGAAAAATCGCGTCCCGCCCCCCTCTTTCGCCTCGCCGTGCCCGATGCCGCAGGGACGAGCAACTACACAGTGTCGCCCGACGGCCAGCGCATCGTCGTCAACACGTTCATTTCCGATCCGGTCGTGCCTCCAATCGACGTCGTCGTGAACTGGACGACGCTTCTAAAGCAGTAAGAGGGTCAAAACCGCACACGACCCTGTTACGAATCCCGGCTGGCTGCGTTTATTCCCATCAGAACGCACTCGGCTGGAGGACTCCCTGATTCCACTGCTATCCGCCGAATCTAACGGCAAACCTGCGGAAACACGTGCTACCGGTCCGTCTAGAACGTCGTGTATCCCACGGCCCAGGATCTTTCTGGCGCGGCTGACCGCCGAGTCCGACGACGACCTGTCGACGCTGCTCACCCAGGATTTCGACGTCGAGACGCAATCCGGGACGAACGCGCAGATTCTGACGGGACTTGCCGAATTTCGCCCACATCTGGTCGTGCTCCACGTGCGCGGACCCGAGGTCGATCTGCCGCTGCTCGTGCGGGCGATCCGGAGCGTGCAGCCGGACGTCGCGATGGCGATCGTCGCTGCGGATCTTCCGGACGACGCGGTTCTGGAGGCAATCCGGCTGGACGTGACCGGCCTGGTCATGGCCACCGCTTCGCCGGAAGCGATCGTGCGATGCGTACGCGAGGTGCACAGCGGTCAAGTGTCACTAGACCAGCGCGTCCTGGTGCGGGTCGTCAAGTCACTTGCCGATCGACAGGTGATGGCGCGAGAGCTGGCGAAGAAGCTCACCGCGCGCGAGCTGGAGATCGTCAGGCTGGTCGGACGTCGGCTGACCAACAGAGAAATCGCCGCCGAGTTGGTCCTCGTCGAGGGAACGGTCAAGGTGCACCTGCATCACGTGTTCAGGAAGCTGCGGTTTTCGGATCGGAAGACGCTCGCGGCGTACGCGCGCGAGAAGGGACTGACTTAGAAGCGAGATCCCGCGTTTGCGATGAAGTCTGGGCCGGCAAGGTGCCGCTGCGAACCCCAAATGCACCTTGCTCGACCGGAGGCACTCATTCGCCCAGACCGCAAACCTGACGTCATAGGCACTCGCACGCTCACTTTCGACTTCTGACAATTTGTTTTCGTTTGTTCGACAACACGGGAGAGGTGTGCCTCAGGGCACCGGAGGTCTGTCATGAACCGCAACGTCACTACGTACGCGCTCGCATTGATTCTCGCCATTTCGTTCTTTACAGGCATCGCCGCCCAACAAGGCACACGGCCGTCGCGAACGCAGTTTGCGGCCTCCGCGAAACATGTCACGGCCGGCAGCAACGTCATGCTCCACGGAACAGTCTCGGCGCTGCCTGGTGAAGAGGGAACCCCGACAGGATCCATCGAGTTCTTCGACGGCGATACGTCTCTTGGCACTGCCGATCTTTCTTCCACAGAGGGCCAGATGCGCGGTGCGCTGACGGTTTCGCTTCCGGTTGGAGGGCACCCAATTACCGTTCGCTATTCCGGCGATGCAACGTTTCGCGCGAGCGTCTCGGTTCCCGAGATGGTGATCGTTAGTGCGGGTCAGTAGGTCTGTCGGCATCTCACGATTGCCACACTCGAGGAGCCTGAAATGAACGCGCATCGATCAGCTGTTCTCGTATTCGCAGCAACCGCGCTGCTACTCACGACCGCCACGGACCTAACCGCACAGAGTGCTTATACGGTGCAAGCCGTTGGTCCACAGAACGTCCAGGTGTATCCACAGTGGATGAACGACGCAGGCGACGTCGCGGGGTACTACTACCCAACTGGCTTCCAACGGGCATTCCTTCAGCGCAACGGCGTCTTCACGGACATCGGGACGCTCGGCGGTAGCTACACCTCGCCGCAAAACATCAGCGCTTCAGGTGTCGTCGTCGGCTACTCCTATTTACCGGGCGACAACTCGTATCACGCGTTTCTCTTCGACGGCACGATCCACGATTTGGGAACGTTGAACAGCGGCTATAGCTATGCCTACGCGGTGAATGCGTCAGGTCAAGTTGTTGGGACCACAGGTGTCGGAGCGTTTCTCTATTCTGGCGGCGTAATGACGCGGCTGCTCGATTTGGTTCCGGCTGGATCCGGCTGGAGCCACCTCTACGAAGGCAGGGATATCAACGATGCCGGCCAGATCACCGGTCGAGGCGTCCACAATGGAACGCTTCGCGCATTCCTGTTCACTCCAGCCGTCGGCGCTTCACCCGCCACCATCGTGGCGTTCGGGGATGGCAACACAAGTCCGCAATGGCTCAACCAGTCAGGGCAGGTGGCGGGACAGCACTACATCTCGCCCAATAACCGCGCGTTCCTGTTCACGCCGGGTGCTGGTGGCGGAACCCTGCAGACCCTGCCAACGCTCGGAGGTACTTACAGCTATCCGTACGACCTCAATGACGCTGGCCAGGTCGTAGGATACTCGTACGTGGCGGGCGATTCCGTGTATCACGCATTCATCTACTCCAACGGTCAGATCACCGACCTGGGGACGGCGCAAACTTCCACGTACAGTTATCCAATCGCTGTCAATAACAGCGGCGTTGTCATCGGCTACTCGAACGGCCCGTTCGTCTATTCCGGCGGGGTCATGCGGCAGTTGAACAGCCTGCTCAGCGGATGCAATTGGTCGGGCTCAAACCCGCAGTCGATAAACAATGCCGGACAGATTGCTGGGTACGGGTATCACTCGTCCTCAGGAAGTCGCGCATTTATCATGACGCCCGCGACCGGCAACGTAGCCAGTGCGGTTGTCGCGTACGATGCGTCCGGCAGCTATCGAAGCCCGATTCAGCTTCAGGCCCGCCTGACGGCTGAATGCTCGGCGCTATTCGACAAGACCGTTTCGTTTTCACTGAACGGCAGTCCTGCTGGATCAGCACAGACCGACCAGGATGGTTGGGCGCGCCTTACCACGAACCTCGGCAACATCGTCGTTGGCAGCTACACGGATGGGATCGAGGCAACGTTTGTTGGCGACGCGAGCGCCCCGGCAGCAAGTGACACTGCCAACCTCTTTGTCTATCCCGCCACTCCCGTCATCACATGGAACCCCGCCGCGATCGTCGAAGGAACACCTCTGGGCGCCGCGCAGTTGAACGCGACAGCGGATGCTCCTGGCACGTTCTCCTATTCCCCTGGAGCGGGCACAGTGTTGGGGCCGGGCTTACGGCGCTTGTTCGCGTCGTTCTCACCCGCAGACACCGCGAACTACAACTTTACGTCGGCTCAGGCGTACCTAGCTGTGCGAGCCTCCTCTCCGAGCAGAGTTTATTCGGCCGAGGAAGTCACTGGACTGGGTGGTACATACACCGAAGTCTTGTCGTTCAACAATGCCGGTCAGGCAGTCGGCTACTCGTACCTTCCAGGCAACTCTTTCCAGCACGCGTTTCTGTTCAGCAACGGTGTGACGACTGATCTGGGGACGCTGGGTGGCCAGTATTCGTACGCGCAGGACATCAATGATGCCGGCGACGTGACTGGGTATGCGCAGACTACGCAGGGCTACCAACACGCGTTTGTTTATCGCAATGGTCAGATGATCGATCTCGGATCGCTACTTGGCGTCGGTCACTCTCAAGGTATCGCGATAAACGCCAACGGCGACGTGGCGCTCTACAACAATAGCGCGAGTCGAGCGTTCATCTACCGGGCCGCTACCAATTCGTTTACCGACTTGGGCGATCTGCCTGGTGGCTACACGCAGAGTTACCCCAGTGACGTCAACGCCTCTGGACAGGTAGTTGGATATTCGTATCCGAATACCAGTTGCTATCACGCCTTCCTGACCGTGAACGACGTGATGCAGGATCTGGGTACGCTGGGCGGGCAGTGCAGCCAGGCGACGGCCATCAACGATGCGGGACAAGTGGTCGGCTGGGCGTATAACGCCAGCAATCGGCAGAGAGCATTCATATACACCAATGGTGCGATGGTCGAACTTGGCACCCTTGGCGGTGCGGACTCGTACGCTGTGGCTATCAACAGTGCTGGTGTTGTAACCGGCTACTCCCTCACCGCGAACGGCCAGTGGCATGCCTTCAGCTATGCCAACGGTGTCATGACCGATCTCGGAGCGATCAATCAATACAGTCAGGGCTATGACATCAACGATGGCGGCACGGTCGTGGGATGGGGC
>Ga0075430_100004686_pt1 | contig 11500 bp, 11 predicted proteins | sample RhiMetdeltSRZDD4_FD_75294 | JGI IMG/M metagenome (GOLD analysis project Ga0075430, IMG submission 75294) | Populus rhizosphere microbial communities from Tennessee, USA - Rhizosphere MetaG P. deltoides SRZDD4 | ecosystem: Host-associated > Plants > Roots > Rhizosphere > Soil | place: USA... | reverse complement strand
GCACGCCGTTCGACTTCAACCTGGACCGGTTCGTGAAGCTCGACAAGGGTCTCGGTTTCGCCGGGGAGGACGCGCTGCGCGCCGTGGCGGCGGACCCTCCGAACCGCCTCGTGACGCTCCGCTACGAGGCCGACGCGCTCCCCGAGTACGGGGCGGCGGTCACGAAGGACGGCGAGGAGGCCGGGGTGCTCACGAGCCCGACCGACAGCCCGAGGTTCGGCAAGATCGGGCTCGCGATCGTGCCGACCGCACAGGCGAACATGGGGAACACGTTGGACGTGGCGGTCGGCGACGGGACCGTCACCGCGACCGTCGACGTGCTCCCGATCTACGACACGAACAAGGACCGGCCCCGCTCGTAGCCGACGGGATCAGCCGAGGATCGTCCTCAGCTCGTCGAACACCTGCACGGTCCCGCCGACCGCAAGCAGGGCGAGCGCGACGCCGCCCACCAGGGTGAGGAGCGGCCGCGTGAGCGGCCGGGCCCGTCCGGGGTCGACCACGGCGAGGCCGACCCCTCCGACGGCGAGCGCGACGACCAGCGGGCTCAGCCATCCGACCAGCGCGCCGAGCCCGACGATCGCAGTGGCCGTGACCAACGCGGCCCCGACCGCGGCGACGTTCACCACGACGCCGCGCCAACGGGCGTCGCCGGCCACAGCGGCCACGAGCCGGCCGCTCGGCTCGACGAGCAGGACCAGCAGCGCGCCGTGCAGGACGAAGAGCGACGAGAAGACCGCGACGTTCAGCAGCGGGTGGCCGAGGATCGTGAAGTCGGCGTTCCCCGCGTCGAGCACGGTGGTGCCGAACACCACCAGCTCGAGCCCCCCGAACGCGATCGCACGGAGCCACCGGCGGCGGGGGAGCCACGACCGGACGAGCAGGTAGAAGGCCGCCCCGATCACCGCCGAGCCGATCCCGGCGAACAGGATCAGGAACAGGGTCCCCTCGAGCGTGATCTCGCCGATCCTCGCGCCCGCCTCGGTCGGGAAGCCCTGGATCGCCTCCGGGGCTGCGAGCGCGGCGATCCGCATCGCGAGCCTGCTGCCCAGGCCGCCGGCGATCATCCCGGCGAACCCGCCGGCCACGAACACGGCGCCGAACCGGCGGAGCGCCCCCGGCTGCACGACCCAGGCGGGGGACCGGTCGAGCGTGTGGGTTGCGGCGCTCATGGGTCGAGTCTGCGCTCGCCGGGTGCCCGGCTGAAGGGTGCTGCCACCCAGAACGCGGGAGGAGAACCCGAACCCGGCTCAGTCGTGTCGGTGGCCGTGGAGGTCATCGAACCGGCGATCGCTCGCCGCCTGGGCGGCCTTCATCGCCTCGAGCAGCGGGGAGTCCAGCTCGAGAGGCTCAAGGAGCTCCGCGTAGTGCGTCAACTCGTCGAAGCTCAGGTTCCATCCGAACAGAACGGCCCGGCTCGCTGGCAGGTCGAGGTGGATCGAACGGAACGCCGGGAGTTGGCGGTACTCGCGCCGAGCGAGCTCCACACGTTCGCTGCCAACCACCGCCTCCGTGATGGACTCGATTCGACTGGGACCGAAGTCATGGAAGCCGTGCTCGTCCTGGAAGACATCGAATTCCTTCGCGCCGAGGAACCGTCCGGCGAAGTTGTAGACGTCGTCTTCCGGATACCGACCCTCCGTCCAGACGCCCACGTCTTCGAGTGCCGGGTCCGGCCATCCGTGGTGTCGTTGCCGGCCGGGGCTGGCCGACATCACCTCGAACCCCCGCTCGGATCCTCCCGGCTCGTCGAAGTAGCCGAACTCGACGTGGTCGACCCTGCGTTCCGATCCGCCGCTGCCGGAGAGGCTCGCGAATCCCTGCCACCGATCGGGCGGAACGACGTACAGGGCGAATGCCACCTCGTGGAGGTGGAAGTCCTCCTCGTGTCTCGGCCCCTCGCCGGGGCCGTACTCGGTTGGGTCGTCGGGCCAGCCGGGCGGTGGCCGGTCGGTCCGGACGCCGAACCCGTTCACGCTCGTTCCCGAGTTCGACGCGGGATGGTGCGGGACATCGACGAGGTGCTCCGTCTGCAGCGCGGACCCATCCGACGCGAGCGCAACGATCCGCCCCTCCGCCCCTCGCGGCGGGAAGAACCAGAACAGGCGGGGGAAGCCGGTGGGGCCATCGTGCAGCTCGCTCTCGCGAACGTCGCCGTCGTCGAGCCGGACCTCGAGCCGGTCGACCGCGTCCGAGACGACGCCGACCCAGGAGACGATCCCCGGGTGCGAGCCGAAGAAATCGATCGACGCAGACAAGTGGGTCCCCTCGTTGAGCCGGGTCCCGAACCCGCTCATCCCTCCGAACGCAGCCTGTGCCCCGAGCCAGAACGCGAGCTCGGGACCGACGGGGCCGTGCTCCCACCACCTGGCCTCCGGCCCCGGAGCCGTGACGATCGCCTCGATCTGCCACGGGATCCCGTCGACGGTTCCCCACGTCACCAGCTCAGGCCCTCGCGCGAGGACGAGGTCCTCCTCAGGCGGCACTCGTTCGACTGGGGGAGGCTCCCCGGTGCGTTCGGTCACCTCCGGCCACCGGGCCATAGGCAGGAGCCTAGGCGCGTGGGTTGACCCGGAGCCAGCGCTGATTACACTCCCGTAATCACATCCGTGTGATTCCGAGGAGGACGACGATGCCGGTCCACACCTGCGCGCCCCCGAAGGGTTCCGCGCCCGAGGCCCAGACCCTTTGGATCTGCCCGGGCTGCGGCTCGACGTGGGAGGCCGCCCCCGACGTCGGGATCTTCGACTTCGACCGCAACGAGGCCGTCACCCGGGCCGAATGGGTCCGGATCGAGGGCCCCGACTACCTGGCCGGCTGACGTGAGCGTCGACCTTCGGAACGCCCCCACGCTCGCCCCGCCGCCCGGGTACTCGCACGTCGCGATCGCGACGAGCGGGACGCTGATCTTCACCGCCGGCGCGGTCCCGCTCGACGGCGAGGGCAACCTCGTCGGCAAGGACGATGCGGTGACCCAGGCCGAGAAGGTGATCGAGAACCTGCTCGTCGCGCTCGAGGAGGGGCGGGCGCAGGCAGCCGACGTCGCGAAGACCACGGTCTACGTCGCGGGCGCGAGCTACCAGACCCAGACCGACGTGTGGCAGGTCGTCCGTTCGTCCCCGATCGGCCGGGCGCCGAGCACCTTGGTCGGCGTGCCGACCCTCGGCTACCGCGGTCAGCTCGTCGAGATCGAAGCGATCGCGATCGTCTAGCGAGAAGAAGGAGCCATGCTGGGCATCTCGCGGGGCTACTACGACACGCTGAAGTTCCTGCACGTGGTGGCGGTGATCGCCTGGGTCGGCGGCGGGATCTATGCGCAGGCGCTGGGGACCAGGGCGTTGAGGGAAGGCGATCCCGCTCGCCTGGCGACCACCGCGACGGCCATCGGGGACCTGGGCAAGCGCCTGATCGCCCCCGTGGCCATCGCCCGCTCGTCTTCGGCGTCTGGCTCGTCGCGGTGAGCGAATGGAACTTCACCGACACGTGGATCGTGCTCGGGCTCGTCGGGATCGCGATCACGATCGTGACGGGGGGCAGGCTTCCTGGGCCCCGAGGCCGAGCGACTCGGCAAGGCCCTCGGGGAGCGGGGCCCTTCCGACTCCGAGGTCGGGCGGCGGATCAGGCGCATCCTCGTGATCTCGCGGATCGACCTCGTCGTCCTGCTCTTGGTCGTCGCGGACATGGTGTTCAAGCCGGGCGCCTGACCCGAGCTAGAACAGCCCGACGGTTCGGCCCTGCTCGTCCACGTCGATGTTCTTGTACGCCGGGGTCCTGCCGAGCCCAGGCATCCGCTGCATGTCGCCGCACAGCACGACGACGAAGCCCGCCCCCGCGCTCGGCACGAGGCCGCGGACCGGGAGGCGCCACCCGGTCGGCCGGTTCAGCAGCGTGGGGTCGTGGCTGAGCGACAGGTGCGTCTTGGCCATGCAAACGGGCATCGTGCCGAACCCGAGCTGGTCCATCCGCGCGAGATCCTTCTCGGCGGCGGGCTGGAAGTCGACGCCGTCCGCCCCGTACACCTTCGTCGCGATCGCGTCGACCTGGTCGCGGATCGAGGTGCCGTCCGGCGTGAGCTGGTGGAAATCGTTCGGGCGCTCGCAGGCCTCGACCACGGCCTCCGCGAGCTCGACCGCGCCGTCGCCGCCCTCGGCGAACCCGCGGTTCACGACCACGGTCTCGGCGCCCGCGCCGATCGCGAGCTCGCGCATCAGCTCCACCTCGGCCTCGGTGTCGCTCGGGAAGTTGTTGACCGCGACGACGCACGGCAGCCCGTACGCCTTCACGATCGCGATGTGCTGCTCGAGGTTCTCGACGCCTCGCTTCACGGCCTCGAGGTCCTCGGTCCCGAGCTCGTCGAACGGCACGCCGCCGTGGGACTTCGTCGCGCGGACCGTCGTCACGAGCACGCCGGCGGACGGCGCGAAGCCGCCGAACCGGCACACGATGTCGCAGAACTTCTGGAAGCCGAGGTCGCTCGCGAACCCGGCCTCGGTGACGACGTAGTCGCCGAGCTTCAGCCCGATGCGGTCCTCGATGATCGAGTTGTTCGCGTGCGCGACGTTGCCGAACGGCCCCGCGTGCACCATCACCGGCTGCCCCTCGAGCGTCTGCACGAGGTTCGGTTCGAGCGCGTCCTTCATGACGACCGTCATCGCACCGGCGACCCCAAGCTGCTCCGCGGTGACCGGCTCGCCGTCGTGCGTCGACGCGACGACGATGCGGCCGAGCCGCGCGCGCAGGTCGGGGAGGTCGTTCGCGAGCGCCAGCACGGCCATCACTTCCGACGCCGCCGTGATCACGAAGCCGTTCTCCCGCGGGACGCCGTGGGCCTTTCCGCCGAGGCCGATCACCGTGTGGCGGAGCTCGCGGGCGTTGACGTCGAGCGTGCGCGGCCACGTGATCGTCGCCGCGTCGATCCCCAGCGGGTTGCCGAAGTACAGCGACGCGTCGAGGGCCGACGCGAGCAGGTTGTGCGCGGCCGTCACCGCGTGGAAGTCGCCGTTGAAGTGGAGGTTGATGTCCTCCATCGGGACGATCTGCGCGTAGCCGCCGCCGGTCCCGCCGCCCTTGATGCCGAAGACCGGACCCATCGACGGCTCGCGGAGGCAGAGCACGACGTTCCTCCCGATCCGCCCGAGGCCCTGCGTGAGCGAGATCGACGTGGTCGTCTTGCCCTCGCCGGCCTTCGTCGGCGTGATCGCGGTCGTGATCACGAGCTTGCCGTCGGGTCGGTCGGCGAGACGATCGAGGATCGAGAGCTCCACCTTGGCCCGGTAGCGCCCGTACGGCTCCAGCTCGTCGTCGGCGATGCCGGCCGCCAGCGCGATCTCGATGATCGGTCGAAGGTTCGCTTCCTGCGCGATCTCCAGTCCGCTCTTCACGGCACCTCCCGTGCGCGGTCGTCGGCGAAGGATAGCCCGACGTGCACGGTGGACGCCCGGCGCGTGGACCTGCCCGGCGTTCGGTCGGATACTGGGGGCATGGCCGTCTCCGAGCCGATCCGGCGCAACGTCACGCGCGCCCGCGTGCTCGCCGTGAACGACGGCGTACGCGCCGAGCGCACCGACAGCCTGGCGACCGAGGAGCCGCTCGAGATCCGCGTGCAAGGTCCCGGCCAGGAGCAGGCGCAGGTGGCGGTCACGATGCGCACGCCCGGCGGCGACTTCGAGCTCGCGGTGGGGTTCCTGTTCACCGAGGGCCTGATCGCGCCCGGCGAAGTGCAGCGGGTCGCGTACTGCGACACGCTGCCCGGCGAGGAGCAGCGCTACAACGTCGTCTCGGTCACGCTGGGCCGGCCGTTCGACGCCGAGGCGCTCCGGCGGAACTTCTATGCGAACTCCTCCTGTGGCGTCTGCGGCAAGGCCGCGCTCGAGGACGTCGAGGTCCGGTGCGAGCCGGTCGCGCCCGGCCCAGAGGTCGGGCTCGACGTCCTCGTGTCGTTGCCGGACCGGCTGAGGGAGGCGCAGTCGGTGTTCGAGCGCACCGGCGGGCTGCACGCCGCGGGTCTGTTCTCGTCCGAGGGGGAGGCGCTCACGGTCCGCGAGGACGTGGGGCGGCACAACGCGGTCGACAAGGTGATCGGCGACCGCTACCTGGCTGGCCAGGTCCCGGCGAGCGGGACGGTCCTGCAGGTGAGCGGCCGCGCGTCGTTCGAGATCGTCCAGAAGGCCGCGGTGGCCGGGATCCCGATCGTGAGCGCGGTGAGCGCACCGTCCTCGCTCGCGGTCGAGGCGGCCGAGCGTTTCTCGATGACGCTCGTCGGCTTCGTCCGAGAAGGACGGGCGAACGTGTACACCCACCCCGAACGCATCGCGCCGTGAGACGGCTCGTGGCGGCGTTCGCGCTCCTGGTTGCGATGACCGCGTGCGTCGGGCCCGAGCACCCCGGCCGAGGCCCCGCGGGCGACGACCGAGCCGACGGGAGCGACCATGGCGGACGGTGACTTCCCGATGCTCCTCGGGATGATCGCCCGGTGCGGCTCGACGATCGACGTCCGCGTTTCGGCGAGGTCCAACATCTTCGGCGCCGGCATCGCCGAGCGACCGGATCCGGCCGGAGGCGGCGGCGGGGTGTCGCCGTCTGCGTGCCGGTCCCGCGGAGCGTCACGACCATGGATCCTTGAGACCGTCCGAGGCGGCGTCTCGTTCTCGAGCCACCCCGGGTTCTCGGACGGCGCCCAGGGCAGCTTCTCCACCGGTGTTCGTTCGGCACCGACGCGAAGGTCCGGGTCGTGATCCGCGCCGACGGGGCCACGACGGACGCGTGCGGCGCGGCAGCCGGGTTCGGCGGCGCGATCGATCCCGCCGGGCTCGTCTCCGGCATCACCTCGCCCGACCGGATCGGCTACCTCGCCGGCGTCTTCCTGCCCGACGCGCCGGTTACGTCTCCGCCACCGTTCGGCCTCGACCTCGAGGCGGGCTACGAGTCCGAGCGATTCGCGCCGCTCCTGCAGCAGGTCTTCTTCATCGGGGACGGAGTGACCTCCGCGGGGCGGACCCAGCGCTTCCCCGCGTGCCCGACGGCGCGACCCGTCTCTACCTCGGGTACGCGGACGCGTACGGGGTTCGTCGGCCCTCCCGGCTACTACGCCGACAACTCGGGGGCTTTCCGCTCGCCTCATGTTCGGCTGAATCGATGAGGCAGAAGCGTCCAGTCACTACAGACACCTGGCTGGTTGGAAACTCTCGGGCAACCATCCCCGCAGTCGCTTTCCCCAGTTCTATGGCACCCGACCGCTACCCCCTCGACACGCACCCCGATCGAGTCAAGACCTTCTACTGGACGGTGGACTGGGCAGCCCTGCGGGCTGCTCGACCTTCTCAGGTGGCCCCCAGAGGGCTCTCAGCGGGCCGTATTCGCGGCCTAGCATCAGAATCGCGTATCCGCTCGAACGCACGTTCGAGGGCCCTAGAAGCCCGGAGAATGGAGGAACCCCCCGGACTGAGGACCGCCCAGGGGGTTCCGTGGTCCCGGTCCCGAGGAAGGGTGGGGGACCAGGAGCCTTTCCTAGTCCCTTCGTCTCCCACGCCTTGAGCCTTTAGTGCGTGCCCAATCAAGACGACACGCGCGTCCGGTCCTCCTTGAGGGCGATCAGCAGCTCGGCGAGGCTGCGAGGCGTGTCGCCGGTTGGATCATGTTCCGGTTATCGGAGGCGATGGAACGGAAGTAGCGGCCTCGGGGGCCGAGTCCTCGGGCGCGACATGAAGGCGCCACGCGGCGTCCGGAAACACTCGCCGTCATGGCTCCGACCGTCTGCATTGACTCAGCCCCTTCCTGGCAGCCTCCGGGGGTCTGGCAGCCGCTGAGTAACCTATGTGCGGGGTCTGACAACCGAATAACACCAGGTAAACGCGCCGCTAGCTCAGTCCGGATAGAGCGGCTGCCTTCTAAGCAGCGGGTCGGAGGTTCGAATCCTCCCCGGCGCACTTCCGCGATTCGCCCCGTGCTTTGCGCAACGTCTTCCGAAGCCACCCAAGACGGGCGCGAAGCTCGCCTATCCGGTCGCCTGGCTCAGCTCGAACGTATCGAGGACGTCCCCGGCCGCGTCAACAGTCGTTCCTTCCATGCTGCTCGAATCGGCCGTTACGTACAGAAAGTGATGGTCGTCATCGTTTGACGCCACCGGATCCGGCGTCCCTTCCCCACACTCGTCGACGGGGTACAGCGAAGCGCCACCTCCACCGGTGACGACGTACGTCACCCCGTCGATAGGCCCAAAACGTTGGTAGTTGTGGTCGTGTCCGTTGAGAACGAGATCGACGCCTTTGCCCTGGATCGCAGGAAGTAGATGCCGTTGAGCGCCGGGCTTGCTCTCGTACTTGCCGCAGCTGTAAGCCGGTTGGTGAAAGACGAGCACCTGCCACGCAGCAGTCGATGACGTCAGCGCGGAGGACAGCCAGTCCATCTGGCCCTCCTGACTGAGATCACTTGCATCGAGGACGAAGAAATCGACGGGCCCCACCTGCCGCCGGTACCAACGATCGGGCATGCCGAACAGGTCCATGACGGGCTTGCCGTCATCCGTGTGGATATCGTGGTTCCCGAGTGAGGCGACGACCGCGACATCGGAGTCGTCGACCCATCCATACGGACGTTCCCACGCGCCGTCGAACTCGGACGGACTCCCGTCCGGGTAGACGTTGTCGCCGACCGTGACGAGGGCGTCGAGAGGACGCTCCCGCACCCATGAACGGATAGCCGACGAAACGGTGAACTCGGCGGCCTCACCGGTGCCGAAGTCGCCGATGACGACGAAGCCGATGGAGGGCTGCGGCTGCCGATCGGGCGAACATGCGCCGGGGACGATAAGCACCCAGCAGCTGACGAGAAGCAGCCGGGCGCGAGCGGACACTTCGGCCATGCACGCAAGCCTACGTCTCGACGATTCTGGTCGGACAGCACCCCTTCGGCTACACCGCCGGCTCGCCGTGCGGCGCTGGAAGGCGGTGCCCCCATTGGCCAGGGTTCGGCATGCTGACCCATGCACCCCAGTCGGCCTCCATGCCTCCTCTGTCCATGTTGGAGCCTGCTCCGGAGATACCACGAACGCCTCAGACGGTCGTAATGGTGGCAGTTCCCAGGCCCCGATAGATCGCTAACCGACCGGCTCGCTGGTGGGGAGCTCGAAGGTGTCGAGCTCCCCTTGGTCGAGAAGCGACATCTGCTGAGCCACCCATCGCGCCTCCTCGGTGTGCGGGTGAAGCGCGAGCAGGTGTACCAGGACGCCGACCGGTCCATACACCTCGAACAGCTCGCGGCAGACCGGGCAGTTGGCGAGATCGGATGATGCAGCGCCTTGACCCTAGACCTCGTAGGTAACGCCGCTGTGGCGCCGAGGTGACGGCTTGGCGAACGAGCCCACGAGGATGAAGCTGCGCTCTAGCGGGAAACGGTCCCCGGACCTTGAGGTTGCCCGACGGCCGGTTCGCTTTTCTGGCGCGTCAGACGACCAGTTCGCCTGCGGCGCGGGGAAGCGGGTGCCCCCGGTGCCCAGGGTCAGACCCGCTGACGCCCGAGACCCAATGCACATGCCACACATGGTGCCGTCCAAGACGAACTCGCTGAGGCCCCGTTCGAGGTCGGCCTACGTCGTCAGGAGTTCGAGTCGTAGCATCTTGGCTGCGACGGGGACGGGGTGATTTTGGCGAGGCCAGCCTCCATCGCCTCGTCGATGAGGTCGTTGGTCTTCGCCGCCTGCTCGGCGATGGCATGGACGGCGCATTCGAGGATGTGGCGGTCCCGGCTATCCATCGGGAGCGATGCTAGGCCGAGTCTCCGACCGGCGACGCAGAAGCCCTGGCGTTAGTCGGCCTTACAAGACGAGAGGCCCCCAGCAACCTGGCAGGCGCTGGGGGTCCCTCTGTCCCGAGCGCTACAGCAAACACCCCGCCGGTGCATCCGCGGGAATCACCAGATCCCCTGTTGCCGGCGCCTCGAAGAACGTAGCAACCAGCACGGTCTCCTTCGTGTCGGAGGGGTTGAACGCCGTGTGCACGTGCCCGTGCCCGAGATCGACGAACGCAGACCCCTTCGGGTAGTTGGTCTTCTCACAGTCGTCGTTGACGAACGTCAGCGACCCGCGCTTCACGTTGACGAACACGGGGCCGGGGTGCGTGTGCCACGGGAACTGCGCACCCGGCTGTACGAGGAACTTAGCCGTGACCGTCCGCGACGCGTCGGCTACCTCGACGGTCTGCCCGTTGACCGTGACCGTCATGGATACGTCGTCCGGGAACACCGAGCGCGGCGTCAGGATCGTCGCGGTGATCGGCGCCTCCTGCGCGGACGTCGGCGCGACGATCACGAGTACCGCTGTGGCCAGCGCCGTGGCCAGCACGAACATGCGCCTCCAGCTCATGGTCGGCCTCCTCCTTCCCAGTCGTTCCGACTGAACACGTCCGAACGTACGTCCTGCATCCGCTGTAGAGCAAATCGGCCAGCGAGATGGGCCTCCATCGAACGCGCGAGCCGACGCGCTTGCTCGGCGATGAAGCGGACCGCTCGTTCGAGGATGTCGCGCTCGCGGGATGCCATCGGCGGATACAAGAGGAGCTCGATCAGCAGGAATGTTGTGACGAAGGGGACGGCGAGTCCCGGCCGTCTGGCTCTCGGATCGGCGACGTAGCGCCCATCCGACGACGAGCGGCAGCGCCAGCGCCATGGCCCCGAAGATCCACGCGGGCGACGGCTCCAGAATCGCCACGAGGATGCCGGCAGAGACAGCGATCATCAGCGCCAGAACGAATTGTCCGGTTGTTAGCATCGGCGGCTAACTAGTCGGCATGGCCACGCCGAGGATGAAGCCGGCTAGGAGGGCCGAGCCGCTCTGGGATCGACTGCGAAGAGGATCGGACGCTGCGGACGGTGCTGGTCGGGATGTTGAGGGCGTCACGCGGTCGGCAGGGCGCATCCGGGAACCCACAACCACTGGCGAGCCCGCCGAACCTTCCAACCAGGTGTATCTGAGTGCATGCTTCGTGCAAGGCCAAGGAGGGGGCACTGGAGGCGCCACCGACCGAAGGGCTCCACAAGCTACTGACGGAGGCTGGTGCTCCAGCTTCTCGTGCGCGGGCTCGCCATGAAGGAGATCGCCGCCCTGCTGACGGTCTCGCTCGAGGAGGCGCGAGCACACGTACAGAGCATCCTGGTGAAGCTGGGAGTTCATTCGCGACTGGAGGCCGCCGCTTTTACGATTCGGCCCGATCCACCACCGCCGCTTCCGCCGGCGCCTTCGGCGGCATTGGCCGTTCCGTTCCAATGGGCTGAGGATGTTCCGAGGCATGTCGGTAAGCGTTTGTTCGAAGGAGCCTCCTCAAGGTCGACTTCTGGGAATGGCTCGGGCTTCTTCTCTCCGACTCGCGGTGTATGTGCTCGAGCTGGCCCAGCTCTTCATGCCCCGGCGAGTTGTCCTTCCTCCAGATCCACCGTCCGTCGTCGAACTGGAAGAGAAACGAGTAGCTGTCGAGCTGGAAGTCGTCGGTTGCGACGACATGGAAGGACA
>Ga0075430_100004682_pt1 | contig 11503 bp, 6 predicted proteins | sample RhiMetdeltSRZDD4_FD_75294 | JGI IMG/M metagenome (GOLD analysis project Ga0075430, IMG submission 75294) | Populus rhizosphere microbial communities from Tennessee, USA - Rhizosphere MetaG P. deltoides SRZDD4 | ecosystem: Host-associated > Plants > Roots > Rhizosphere > Soil | place: USA... | reverse complement strand
ACATGATCGTGCGGAAGCACGTCCAGCTGCTCGGGTCGTGGGGCTCGACGGCTGCCGATCTGCGGCATGCGCTGGAGCTAATCGGCAGCGGTAAGGTGGACCGGCGAATCCTGGTCTCGCACGAGTTCGCGCTGGATCAGGCCGCCGAGGCGTTCGCGGTCCAGGAGAAGGGGCAGGCGATCAAGGTGGTGGTCAAGCCCTGATCGCGTGAGTGCCCGACCGGCACCGCCGGCCGGCACTGTCCTACCGTATGCGCTCGTGCGCGAAGCGCGGGGATTTCCGCGCATTCGTGGGCGGCGTGAATCTGGCTGTGCGCCGGCGATGCTCGACCGGCGGCACCGCCAACGTGAGGGTGACGTAGCGTGCTCCTGTGGGTGCGGTACGGAGATGCGGCACGGCGTCGAATCTCCTGGGTATGTCGATTCACGATCGCGCTGGCCCTGGTCGGCGCGATCGTGGCGCAGAGCGGCCTGTTCGTCCAGGCACAGCCAGTCGTCAAGTCGGCGATCCAGGTCGATCCTGGCAACACGAAGCAGACCGGGGCGACGTTCGGCTACCGGCTGACGTACAACTGCTCCAGTTCCTCCGGACCGTGCCTCAACGCCGAGATGGTCGATCTGCTCCCGCCCGAGGTGGAGCTCGTCTCCACGGTACCGGCCAGTCCGACCGGCGACGTGGCGGCGATCCAGACCACGCCCAACTTCATGGGCACCGGGCGGACCCGTGTTCGGTTCATCTTCGTCAATCCGTTGCCACAAGGCAACAGCGGCGACCTGATCGTCAACGTCCGCTTCCCGAACGGCTCCACGCCGGACGGCACCGTCGCCACGAACACGGTGGACGCCATCAACCTGGGAGCGAGTCCCGGGACGTTTACGTCGCCGCCGGTCAACGTCACGGCGGTCGCCACGGTTGGCGTGACCCTGACAAAGACGTTGCAGACCGCGCCGGCCAACCTGGACCTGCCCGAGCAGTACCGGCTGCGGATCTCGGTGCCGAACACGCCCGGTACGCTGAACCTGACGACCGTCGGACCGGTCACGGACACGCTGCCGCCCGGGACGGTCTTCAACGGGGCGATGCCGGCGGCGGATTGTCAGCCGGGCTGCGTCGGGACCACGCCGGCCACGGTGACCTGGACCAGCCCATGCACCGGGCTGCCCCTCTCGCCCGGTGAGGATTGCGACGTCGCCGTACACGTCACGTTCCCCAGCGGCACCTTCCCCAGCGGCACGAATGTGACCAACTCGTTCACGGCGGATGGCACGCCGCTTGGCGAACCGCCGCAGACCTTCGGGCCCGGGCAGCTAACCCACGCGGTGACCACGTTCGTGCCGAACCCCGGTATGAGCCTGGCCAAAGACTTGACCGCCGACTCGCCGAACGCGCCGACGCTCAACCAGACGTTCAGCTACGAGTTGGTTCCCCAGAACACTGGCAACGTGCCGCTGGACAACCTGGTGGTCGTCGACACGCTGCCGGTCGAGATGCAGGTTGCGAGCGTCAGGACAGGTGCGTACAACGGGCTGAGCGACTTCGCGGCTGGCGAGGGCGTCCGGGTGAGCTACGAGAAAAACACGGCGCCCGGGGTCTTTACGCTCTGGGGCAGCTCGCCGAACACGACGACGAACACCACGCTCACAGCGCCGCCGCCCGGCCTGGGCGCCGGCGAGTACCTGACGCGCGTCCGCTGGGAGTACGGCCAGGCCCAGGTCGGTATGGCACCGGTTTCGGCGGCCACGCGACCACGCATCACTGGTCGGATCACAAATCCAGACAACGCCGGCGGGCCTGTCGCGATCGGCGACACCATTCAGAACTGTGTCGACCTCACGGCCGTCTTCACGGCCGGCCCGACGAACGTGATTCGGAACGATTGCGAGTCGTTCGTGGTCAGCGGTGCATTCGCGCAGTTCAACCCGGCCAAGGAGAACCTGTCTGGAGGCGGCCCGTTCAACCCGCTGCAACAGGTGAGCTGGCGGTTGCGGGTGCGGAGCGCTCCTCAATCCAGCGATCCAGTGCCGCTTGAGAGCATCGTCGTGACCGATCTGCTGCCTGACACCCTGATCTTCAACAGCTGGACGTTCGACGATCAGGGGACCGGCCTGCCCGCGCCGCAGACGTTCGACCAGGTTCCGAACTTCGCCAGCACCGGTCGGACGCTGCTCCGGTGGCGCTGGAACGCCGGCAGCGGAAATCTCGGCGTGAACCAGGAGGTCCGAATCAATATCACGACGACCGTCAGCGAGAGCGTGCGGTTCTTGCCCGATCCGAGTCTCGTGGTGACCAACACGATGGCGCTCGACCATGACAGTCCTGGCCTGGGGCTACGGTGCACCGGTCCCAGCGATGGCGACGAGCTCGACGCGGATGGGGATGGCCCCATGTCCGAGCTGCGCTGCCTCGGAAGCGGGTCGGTCAACGTCGTCAATCTGCAGCCGTTCACGCCGACCCCCACCATCACCCCCACACCGACGCACACCCTGACCCATACGCCGACGCACACGCCGACCTGGACGCTCACGCCAAGCCACACGCCGACGTGGACCCTCACGCCGTCCAGTACGCCGACCGGAACGCTGACGCCGTCCCCCACGCCGTCCCAGACGCCAACGCCGTCTCCCACCCCGACCTGGACCCCCACACCAACCAATACGGCTACGCCCAGTCCGACCGGCACGCGCACCCCGACGGCGACGCCGACCAACACGCCGACTCCCCTCCCGCCGCCCCCGGCCTCGCCGAACGACGACGATGGGCAGTCCCGCCCGCGCACGGAGACGCAGCGACAACAGGCTCGGCGCACGAACCAGTCCGGTCTGAGCGACTATCAGACCGAGGGGCAGGTGCTCGGCATCCACCGCGGGGACGGCGCGACGCTCCAGACCGTGCCGGGGCTCGACCTTGGCGGGTTGTCGCTGGTGGGCGAGGCCGGACCGTACCTGTTGATCGCTACCGGCGACGGCATCCAGCTCGTGCGGCTGATCAAGGGCGCCGCCGGGGAGGTAGACCAGGTCAGCCTCGGCGACTACGTCCGCGTCGAAGGCGAGAAGCAGCACGAGCAGCTGTTCAACGGCGACGAGCTGGAGGTCGATCCGTAGTGGCGAGTAGCGAGCAGTGAGGGGCGACGGGCGAGCAGTCTTCTTCGCCCCTCGCCCCTCGCCCCTCATCCCTCGCCCCTTACGTCTCCCGGATGAAGCGCAGGTAGCGCTCGGCTGACCGCTCGACGGCGTCCGAGCCGTTGACGCTGACCACCCGGCCGTTCCAGCCGCCGTACACCTTCTCGTAGGCGAACGGCTTGAGGCTGTTGACGATCCGCTGGATCGCGCGCTCGCCGAGCGGGATCAGGTTCGGGTAGGAGTACATGAAGCTGACGTAGCGGCGGTCCATCACGACGGTGACGGTGTCGCCGGTCAGGATTGCTCCCCGTCCGTCGCAACCGTCGGCCCAGTGGAGCGCCTGGGACCCCTCGAAGTGGCCGCCGGTGTTGACGAGGGTGAGACCGGGCAGGATCTCGAGCGTCTCGCCCTCCCAGAGCTTGACGGCCGGCCCAGGATACTGGACCCATTCGGCGTCACCAGCATGGATGTAGACGGGGCAGTCGCCGAACGCCTGGCTCCAGGTCATGCAGCTCGCATAGAAGTGCGGGTGGGAGATGGCGATGGCGGCCAGCCCGCCGAGCTGCCGGATCGCGGCGATGGTGGCGTCGTCCACCAGCGTAATGCAGTCCCACATGACGTTGCCGTTCGGCGTCTGGACCAGCAGCGCGCGCTGCCCGATGGCGACGGCCGGCCGGGTGTCGACGGCGACGAGTCCCGGCTCCTCTTCGTAGAGGTGATTCGTCCTGCCTTCGTCGCGTAGGGCGGTCAGGGTCGTCCACTGCTGGCCGTTCCAGCCGACGTACTGACGCTCGTCCTCGCAGATCGGGCAACGCGCCGGGGGCTGCTCGCTGGGGGCGTACTGGACGCCGCAGGTCCGGCAGATGAACGCTTCCATGATGCTCCCTCCCACTGAGGATAGTGGATCGTGCATGGTACGATCGCCGACATGGCGCTCCTGGCGAGTGCATGCCAGGCAGGGCAGTCGACGCCTCGCCGCCGGGGCGCAGACGCACGATTCGGCCGACCGTCGGCCGAATCGTGCGACGAGCGGAGCACGAATGTCCCGCCGGGCAAGGTCCCGATCGCAGGAGAGTTCCGAGCGCCGCGACGTGGATCGCGGGGCGGTCGTCTCGCTTCGCCAGCTCCCTGGGCAGTCGAGCCGGGCGCGCCACAATCTCCCCGCGGCCCTGACGAGCTTCGTTGGACGTGAGCGCGAGATCGAGGAGATCAAACGGCTCCTCAGATCGACTCGCCTGCTCACACTGTGCGGCGCCGGTGGGATCGGCAAGACTCGGCTCGCCGTACAGGTCGCCGCCGAGCTGGTGCGCGAGCATCCGGACGGTGTCCGACTGATGGAGCTCGAGGCCCTCGCCGATGCGGCGTTGGTTCCGCAGGCGATCGCGTCCGCGCTCGGGGTCCGCGAGCAGCCTGGCCGACCGCTGCTGGAGGCGCTTGTCGCATTCGTCGAGGACCGATCGCTGCTGCTGGTGCTGGACAACTGCGAGCACCTGGTGGAGGCGTGCGCCGAGCTCGCCGAGCGGCTGCTGCGCGCCTGTCCGCGGCTCGCGATCCTGGCGACCAGCCGCGAGACGCTGGGGGTCGCGGGCGAGACGAGCTGGCGCGTCCCATCGCTCTCACTTCCCGACCCGCGGAACCCGCCCCCGCTCGAGCGCCTGCACGGCTATGAAGCCGTTCGTCTCTTTGCCGAGCGCGCACGGTCGGCCCGACCCTCCTTTGAGGTGACGGAGCGTAACGCGCCGGCAGTGGTTCAGGTCTGCCGCGAGCTGGACGGTATCCCCCTGGCGATCGAGCTTGCTGCAGCCCGTGTCCGAGGGCTGTCGGTTGAGCAGATCGCCAGGCGACTCGGCGACCGGTTCGAGCTGCTGTCGGCGGGCAGCCGGACCGCCGTGCCACGGCACCGGACGCTGCGGTCGCTGATCGATTGGAGCTACGAGTTGCTGTCGGCCCCGGAGCAGATCCTCCTGGGGCGCCTGTCGGTGTTCGTGGGCGGCTGGACGCTGGAGGCGGCCGAGGGCATCTGCGCGGGCAACGGAATCGGCACAGGTCAGGTGCTTCCACTGTTGCTTCAGCTCCAGGACAAGTCGCTCGTGCTGGCAGACGAGCAGCAGGGGGCCGTCCGCTATCGCTTGCTCGAGACGCTCCGACAGTACGGCAGCGACAGGCTCCGAGAGTCCGGCGAGGACGCGGTCCTGCGCGCGCGACACCGCGACTGGTTCGTCCGCTTCGTGGATCGGGATGAAGAGATCTGGTTCGGGCCTGGACAGGCGGAGTGGATGGGCTGCCTGGAGGCCGAGCTTGGCAATCTGCGGGCCGCGCTGGACTGGTGCAGCGTAGAAGTCCAGGCGGCGGATGGATCCGAGGCCGTCGTGCCAACCGCTGATGTCGCCCTCCGCATGTGCGAAGCGCTGCGTCGGTTCTGGGGCGGGCGCGCCTACTTCAGCGAGGGGCGCGCCTGGATGGAGCATGCTCTCGACCTGGCGGGCTCATCCGTATTCACACCCGCCCGAGCGAAGGTCGTGATGTGCATGGTTTTTCTCTGGCCGTTGCACCGCGAGGTCGAATCGTCGCGTCGGCTGTGGTCGGAAGGAGTGGAGCGGGGGCCGGAGATAGACGATCCGTATGAGAGGGTCGTCTATCTCGTCGTCCTCGGGGTACTGCGGCAGTTGGACGGTGCGCTCGATGAAGCGTGTGCCTGCTTCGAGAAGGCCGTCGCCGTTGGACGGGAGGTTCGGAGGCGGATCGGCTACTACATGCCGCGATACTGGCTGGCCGGTGTCCTCCGGGAGATGGGGGAGTTTGCCAGGGCTTGTGCGCTGCTCGAGGAGCAGCTCACGGTCTCGGACGTCCACGAGGATCTCTGGACTGTCGGCCTGACACGCTTCGGTCTGGCGCATCTTGCACTGAGGGAAGGAACGTACGGACGAGCGGCGGCACTCTTCCAGCAGAGCCTGACGAGCTGGCGGGACATGACCGATCCTTTGGGAATCGCCATGGGCCTCGCCGGCGTGGCATGGGCCGCCAGCGCCCGTGGGCACGCTGAGCGGGCGGCGCGGCTGTTCGGGGCGGACGACGCCCTGCGGGAACGAATCGGCTGCCTCGTCTTTCCCCTCTGGCAGGCCGAGCACGAGCGCTGGCTCGCCGCCGCGCGCGCCGGGCTCGGCGACGCCGCGTTCGACGCGGCCTGGTCCGATGGTCGGGCGATGTCGCTCGAGCAGGCGATCGACTACGCGCTCGAAGCAGCCGGGCCGCCCGTGCCCTCAACTGCGGCGGACGTGGCGCCCGTCACTCGTCGGCAGCCGTCTCCGCTCACCCGGCGCGAGTGCGAGGTCGCCGCGTTGATCGCCCGGGGCCTGACGAATCGGCAGATCGCCCTGGAACTGGGGATCGCCGTGCGAACGGTCCACGCGCACGTCGGCAACATCCTCGGCAAGCTCGGCTTCTCCACACGGGCCCAGGTCGCCGCCTGGTGGACCGTCGAGCACGGCCTGGCGGGCTCGCCATCCGGTCGCGGTACATCTCCCGAATAGGTACCGTCTCTAGTCCACTTTCCGGATGACGGAATACCGGTCATGCGGTACTGTCGAGAGAGCCTCAGACGGGAATGCCAGCGAAGGGGACGGTGCGCCGATGAATGACCGGAGTCCCTCAAGCGTGACTCGGCACGTGCAGGACGCGCCAACCGTCCCGCCCTGGCTCACAATCCATCAGATGGTCACGGGCTACCAGGTCTCGCAGGCCATGTACGTGGCCTCGAAGCTCGACCTGCACCCCATCCTCGCGGCCGGCCCAAAGACCAGCGACGAGATGGCCGCAACGGTCGGCGCGCACCCGAGGACACTCTACCGCTTGCTGCGGGCACTGGCGAGCGCCGGCATGTTCTCCGAGCGGGAGGATGGTCGATTCGAGTCAACCGCCCTGTCGGCGGAGCTCTGGCGAGCGAAACTGCTGTTCGTCGGCGAAGAGAGCTACCGCGCCTGGGGAGACCTCCATGCCAGCGTGATGACCGGTGAGCCGGCGTTTGGGCGAGTGTTCGGCACGACGTTCTTCGGGTATCTGCAGCAGAATCCCGAGGCCGCCACCTTCTGGGGTGACTGGAACGCCCGGACGGCGCTCGAGCGGCTGCCGGCCGCTGTCGCGGAGTACGACTTCACGAGATTTGGGACGCTGGTCGATGTCGGGGGCGGGCAGGGCACGTTCATCTCAACCATCTTGCAGGCCAACCCGACGCTGCGTGGCATCCTGTTCGACCTGCCGGATGTGGTCGGGGCCGCGCCAGCTGTGCTGGAAGCCGCGGGCGTCGCGGACCGCTGTCGCGTCGTCGGCGGGGATTTCTTCCAGAAGCTCCCGGCCGGCGGGGATGCCTACATCCTCTCACGCGTCCTGCTGAACTGGGACGACGCAGAAGCTACGCGGATCCTGGTGAACTGCCGACGCGCCATGGGCGAGCGTGGGACGCTGGTGGTCGTCGACCTGATCATGCCTCCGCCTGATCACCCCGCTCGCCGCGTCCGCGCGTTCAACGACCTGAATCTGATGCTGATGTTCGGGGCCCTAACCCGCACTGAGGCCGAGTGGAGGCGTCTGTTTGCAGCGGCCGGCTTTGGATTCGCGGTCCTCACGCCGAATCCGACGGACCTGGCCGTCATGGAAGGGGCGCCCACGCCCGCGTAGCCGCATTCGGAGCTGAGACCATGCGACCGCGGATCCTGATCGTGGGCGGTGGGCTGGCCGGCCTGGCGCTGGCCATAGGTCTGGGCCAGCGCGGCCTCGCCTACGAGGTCGTCGAGCAGGAATCGACCTGGGCGCCGGTCGGCGCGGGCATCGGGCTGTTGCCCAACGCCATGTGCTGCCTCGACCGGCTCGGAGTGGGCAACGCGGTCCGGGCGGCCGGGTTTGAGGTGACGGCGACCGAATGGCTCGACGTCACCGGAGGCAGCGCCATCCGCTTCGACTGGCGCGACGTCTGGGACGGCGATCCTGTAATCCAGATCCACCGCCACCCGCTCGTCCAGATCCTCGCGGATCGTGTGACGGGGTCGGTCCGACTGGGCACCGTACTCACGGGTCTCCGACAGGCGGCCGAGGGTGTTGAAGTCGAGCTATCAGACGGATCAGCAGGGCTGTATGACCTGGTGGTGGGCGCCGACGGTGTCTACTCGACGGTCCGACGGCTGTGGTTCAGGAGCGCACCGCCGCGCTACGTCGGCCAGCACTACTGGCGAGGTGCGCTGCCCGACCCGGGCGGATCGCTCCCCCGCCACTGGTGGGTCGCGCGGGCGCCCGGCCGCTTCTTCGGCCTGACCCCCCTCGGCGGAGACCTGGTCTACTGCTTCGGACAGCTCAATACCGACGACCTGGTTCGCGAGCCACCCGATGGCCGACTGGCTCATGCTCGGGCAGTCTTCGTGGACTTCCCCCCCCCTTCGCGACCGAGGCGCTCGCGCGTCTGGAGCGTGACGACCAGCTGCATTTCGGCCCGGTCTACGAAGTGGCTGAGCCCCACTGGCGAGCAGGGCGCGTCCTCCTTATCGGCGACGCCGCGCACTCCTGTTCGCCGATCATGGTCCAGGGCGGCGCCAAGGCCTTCGAGGACGCGCTGGTGCTGTCCGAGATGCTTGGAGAGGTGGCGGACGTCCCAGAACGGTGGGACGCCGTCCTCGACGCGTTCGTGGCTCGGAGACGACCACGCGTAGACTGGGTCCGCGAGCAGACCCACCTGCGGATCTCGCAGGCGACGGCCGGCCCGGCCGCGCTCATGTCGGCCGACGCCCAGGCAGGGGTCCTGGACCGGTTCCGCTCGTACTACGCGCCGCTGAAGGCGCCTCCATGAGGCGACGGACGCGTATCGACCATCCTCGGACTACCACCCGCGAACGGGCATCGTGGGAAGGGAGGCGGGCGTGACAGCGACGAACGGATTGCATGATCGATACGGGTTGACGCTCGGCACGCGGTCGGATGCCGCGGCTGACGCGTACGTCGAAGGCGTCGATCGGCTCCTCTCGCTCAACGTGGGCACCGAGGCGAGCCTGCATCGGGCCATCGAGGCGGATGAGACGTTCGCCCTGCCGCACGCGGCCCTGGCGCTGTTCTACCGGTTCCAGGGCGAGACCGCCGCGGCCAGGGTTGCCGCCCGACGCGGACTGGAATTAGCGGTCGGCCTCTCGCGCCGCGAGCAACAGCACCTGACGTTCGTCGAGGCGTTCGTCGGCGGCGACCCTGTGCCTGCACTCGACCTGGCCCGCGAGCATCTGGCCGAGTTCCCCCGCGACGCCCTCGTCCTCTACCAGGTCCCGTTCGTCGTGAGCGCGCACGGTGGCGGGGACCGGCGGCAGCTCATGGCAGCGCTGGTCGAGGAGATTGCGCCCAGCTACGGCGACGACTGGTGGTTCGCGGCGTTCGCCTCCATCTGGTATCAGGAGATCGATCAGTTCGAGCTGGCTCGTCAGCTGGCGATGCGCTCGCTGGAGCTGTACCCGCGCAACGCGAGCGCGGCCCACCCGCTGGCCCACGTCTTCTACGAGACCGACGATCATGCGAGCGGGGCGAATTTCCTGAATGGCTGGCTCGCTACGTACGATCGCGCCGCGCCGTACCACTGCCACCTGTCCTGGCACCTTGCCCTCAACGAGCTGGCACGCGGCAACTACGCTCGCGTGATGGAGCTCTACGAGGACGCGATCTCGCCGGCGGCCGCCCAGAGCCGGCTCTCGTTCTACGACGCCGCGTCGCTCTTATGGCGCTACGAGATCTACGGCTGCGCGGCCGGGCCGCTGCCCTGGGGCGCCGTGCGCGACCTCGGCCTCCGCTTCTTCCCACGGGCCGGCACGCCGTTCCCTGATGGGATGCTGGCGCTCGCCTGCGCCGGCGCCGGCGACGAGGCGGCGCTGGAGCGGCTGATCGACGGCCTGCGAGACCAGGCAGACGGCGGGCACCCGATCGCCGGCCCGATCGTGCTGCCGCTCGTCGAGGGCATCGCCGCGTTCGGGCGGGCCGACTACCAGACGGCGGTACGCAAGTTGGAGCCGCTGACGGGCGAGATCGTCCAGCTCAGCGGCACGAACGCCCAGCGCGAGGTGTTCGAGGACACGCTGCTGGAGGCGTACCTGCGTGTGGGCCAGTTCGATCGCGCCGAGGTGCTCCTGCGCAAGCGGCTCAATCGCCGTTCGTCGACGCGCGACTATCTCTGGCTCGGCCGGGCCCAGGTCGGGACCGGCCGGGCGGACGAGGCTCGACAGAGCCTCCAGGCCGCCCGCGCGCGCTGGTTCGGTTCGGCCGCCGACTCGCCAGAGCTGGCCGCGCTCGAGCGCCTGGTCACGGCCAGCGTGCCTGACGACGGTGCAGCGCCAACTGAACAGCCAAACGCCGAAGGAGGCAGACGACAGACGCGGTGAGTCTCCGAGGACCCGGTCGCAGGTCTCACCGGCGACGTTCAGGCTCACGATTTGAGAACGAGACATGGACCACCCGTTTCGACCTGGCTTCCTGACCGTCCAGAACGCGCCCTGGGCCACCATGATCGAGCGGATCGGGGCCGGGCTTGCCGCCGAGCAGACGGCTGCGCTCGGCCGGCCGTCGACGACTGGGCGCGCAAACCTGGGCCACATGGGAGGGGGAATGTTAAGGACTGACGCACTGCTCGCTTCGGCCCGGGTGCTCGGCCCTACCGTGGTCGCGGACCGACGGGCCATCCACCAGCATCCAGAGCTCGCCTTCCAGGAGTACCAGACGGCGGTGCTCGTCGCGACCCGCCTCCGTGAGCTGGGACTCGATGTGCGCGAAGGTGTCGGAGGGACGGGCGTGATCGGGCTCCTACGCGGCGCGAAGCCCGGTCGTACCGTGTTGCTCCGGGCTGACATGGACGCGCTGCCGATCCAGGAGGAGACCGGGCATCCGTATGCGTCCCAGGTGCCGAATGTGATGCACGCTTGTGGTCACGACGCGCACACTGCCATTTTGCTCGGCGCGGCCCGGCTGCTGGCCGAGCACCGGGAGCAGATTGCGGGTACCGCCAAGTTCATGTTCCAGCCTGCCGAAGAGATCGGAGGCGGGGCGCTCCGCATGCTAGACGAGGGCCTGCTCGACGATCCTCGGGTGGACGCGGCCTTCGCGCTGCATACATATCCGTTCCCCGTGGGGCAGGTCGACGTGAGCCCCGGCGTGGTTACCGCGGCCACGAACGGCTTCGCGATCACCGTGCATGGCAAAGGCGCGGGTGCCGGCCATCCGCACAACGGGGTGGATCCAATCCTGGTGAGCGCCCATATCCTGACCGCCTTGCAGACGCTCGTCAGTCGCGAGGTCTCGCCGGCCGAGTCGGCCGTCGTCCACGTGGGCTCGCTGACGGCGGGTACGGTGCGCAACGTCATGCCAGAGACGGC
>Ga0075430_100004678_pt1 | contig 11505 bp, 11 predicted proteins | sample RhiMetdeltSRZDD4_FD_75294 | JGI IMG/M metagenome (GOLD analysis project Ga0075430, IMG submission 75294) | Populus rhizosphere microbial communities from Tennessee, USA - Rhizosphere MetaG P. deltoides SRZDD4 | ecosystem: Host-associated > Plants > Roots > Rhizosphere > Soil | place: USA... | reverse complement strand
CCCCACGAGGTCGATCTTGTTCAACAGGATCGCATCGGCGAACGCGACCTGTTCGCGGGCCGGCTCCTCCTTCTCGATGTGCAGCGACGCGTGCTTCGCGTCGACGAGCGTGACGATGGCGTCCAGCGCCAGGGCGGCCTTCAGCTCGTCGTCCACGAAGAAGCACTGGGCCACGGGCGAGGGATCGGCGAGCCCGGTCGTCTCGATGAGGATCGCGTCGAACTTCTCCCGCTTCCGGAGGAGGTCGTGCAGCGTCCGGATGAGATCGCCGCGGATCGAGCAGCAGACGCAGCCGTTGTTCATCTCGATCAGCTCCTCATCGGTTCCCACGATGAGGTCGGCGTCGAGCCCGAGGTCGGCGAATTCGTTTTCGATGACCGCGATGCGGCGGCCGTGGCGCTCGCGGAGGATCCGGTTGACGAGGGTGGTCTTGCCGGCGCCGAGATAGCCGGTGAGGACGGTGACGGGAACCCGGGGGCCCATCATTCCCATCGGCCCGAGCCGAGCTTGTCGACGTCGATCCGAGGCCCGTGCCCGTCGGGGTTGGGCTGCATGTGGCGGATGTCTTCCTTGGCGACCTCGCGCAGGGGCCGTCCCATCTTGAATTGGCGCCGGCCGCCCGGGTCGAGGATGGCGATGAGCGTCTCGATGGGGGCGCACCCGGGCTGGTCGCAGTAGATCTCCGTCACAAGGACTGGAACGTCCGGACCCAGGGCGTAAAGAGCCCGGACCCATTCCTTGATCTGGCCCTGCTTCGACGGATCCTTCGGGCCTTCGCCAAAGAGATCGAATTTGAAATCCATTTGAAGAAGGAATGTGGAATTTAGAAGCGGGAATATGGAATGGAATCAGGAATTGGGAATGTTCCCTGGAACAAGGACCCTTCCAGATTCCAGATTCCCTATTCCATTCCACATTCCAACTTCCCTATTCCCCATTCTTCAGTTCAGGTGACAGAGCAGGGTGCGCGTCATCTTGACGTGTCTTCGAACCGTCGGGGCATCCGGGGCCTTCGGCGCGAGCCTCAGGTACCGCTCCAGCAATTCCAGGGCCTTCCCGAACTGCTCCAGGCCGAGGTGGACCATCCCGCGGTCGCGGGAGTGCTCGGGCAATCCCGGGAGCAGGCCTTCGGACAGGTCGACGAACCGCCCCGCGCGATCGAATTCCCGGCGGCCGAAGTAGACGCCCTTCAGGTTGTTGAGGACGCGGGCCAGCGTCTCCCGCGGCCCGGAGACGGCGAGCATCTCGTCGCTCAGCTTCAGGCGCCCGCCGTACATCGAATCGAGGAGCTTCTGGCAGTCCCGGCGCTCGAGGATCCGCCCGTCGAAGCAATCGACGATCAGGTCTCGGCGCCCGGCCCGGCACTTGACGAGGTAGCGCCCGGGGAAGCCGACCCCCGCGGCGGGCAGCCCAACGCGGCGCGCCACGGCGCAGTACAGGATCGAGAGCGTGATCGGGATGCCGAGCCGGCGGTCGAGCACTTCGTTGATGAAGCTGTTCCGGGGGTCGTAGTAATCCTCGTTGTTGCCGCGGAATCCGGCGCGGCCGAAGAGGAATTCATTGAGCGCGTCGACGACGGCGACCGGTGTGGCCCGCGCGGGCAGGCCCCGGCGCGCCTCTTCGCCGAGCTTGTCGAGTTTCGCGCGATACCGGGGCAGGTCCAGGTTGGGATACGCTTCGCGGGCGATCAGGAGGGCCCCTTCCACCAAATCCAGGGACGCGTCGGGACGGCGGGCGTATTCAGGGAAACCATCGGGCATACCTGAATGGTAGGTCCTGAGGTGACCAAAATCCAGAAGGGCACGGAACCCGGCGGAAACCGGGTCGATTTGCGATCAGAGATTGGCGATTTGCGATTGCAAGGTCGACTACTTTTCCGGCGGGTCTTCGGGTTTCTTCTTCTGCCCGGTTTCGACCAGCGGCGGCGTGGATCGGGTCAGGAAGAGAATGGCGAGGCACGTGTCGGGGGTGACCATGCTGCCGGCGGCCACCCACTGGAGCCGCACGCCGGTGGACCACGAGCCGGCCGGCTGCTGGTTCTTGATCAGCCACTGCGCACCGCCGGGATACCACTCGCGATCCCCGAATTTCTCCGTGTTCAGGATGATGCCGGTGCGCTCGATCGAATAGAGGTAGTAGTAGTGCCAGGCCCTCGGATCGATCACGTTCGAGCTGGTGACGAGCGGGTTTTCCGAATAATCCAGCCGGCGCGCCATCCAGCCCACGCCCCGCTGGACCGAGGCCACCTTCAAGGGTTCCTTGGTGCCCAGGTAGTACTCGCAGATCGCCACGGCGGCGATGCCGGCCAACGTCAGCGAGCCGTAGCTGGTCTTGTCCTTCCGGTCTCCGAAGTAATAGCCCCACCCTCCGTCCGGCCGCTGGGTGTACAGCATGAATTTCCGGGCGGCCCCCCACGTCTCCTTGGGGATCTCGACGCCCGACTCCTGGCACGCGCGCAGCCCGAGCAGCGCGAACTGGGCGTTCGACTGGTCGCCCTTGATCTTGGGATCGGGCCGGACCTTGCGGCGGATGTTCCACTGGGCCTCGGTCCCCGGGGGAGCGCCCTTCGGTATCTCCTTCTTCGGGGGTTCGACGGTGACCGGCTTGGGGTTGCTTCGCTCATCCGCGAGGGTGCCGGGGTAGCCCCATTCCCCCTCGAAGCACTGGGTGTCCACGAGCCACTGGGCGCATTCGGCGATGCGGTCCTGGTGCTTCTTCGCATCCAGCCGGTGCAGCGCCATGGCCTGCAGCGAGACGCGGTAGGTGTACTCGAGCTTCGCCTCGAGCATCGACTTGAGGCACTTCTCGAAGACCGGATTGTCGGCCTTGACGTTGGCGTGGTTGAGCGTGAGGACGACGAGCTCGACCGGGGAGGTCCACGACCTGTTGTTGATCCCGTTCTCGTATTCCTTGAGAAGGAACGCGGCGCCCTTGTCGATCGCCTCGTTGACCTTCTTCGGATCGACCTTGGTTTCCTTCCGGGGGTCCTGCGCGGACAGCCCGGCCAAGGCCAGCACGATGACGGAAAGGATCCCGCTTCGTCCCATCCACACCCCTCCCTCATCATAGATTTGCAAACCGTCCCCCTCAATCAACCCCGGTAGACCATCGTCCCGCAGCCGCTGTCCGTGAAGACTTCCGTCAGCAGCGAGTTCGGCTTCATCCCGTTGATGATGTGGACCGATCCCACGCCCTTCCCGAGCGCCTCGATGGCCGACTGCGCCTTCGGGACCATGCCGCCCCGGATCACGCCGGACTTGATGAGGCCCTTGACCTCGTCGACCGTGGCCCGCTGGATCATCTCGCGCGACGCCTCGTCGCCCTTGTAGATCCCCTCGACGTCGCTCGCGAGGATGAGCTTCTCCGCGCCCAGCGCGCGGGCGATGGAGGACGCGACCGTGTCGGCGTTGATGTTGTAGACGTGGCCCTCGTCGTCGGCCCCCAGCGAGGCGATGACGGGCACGTAATCCGCGTCGAGCAGCACCTTGAGAAGCCGGTCGTTGACCTGGTCGATGTCGCCGACGTGGCCGAAGTCGACGACCTCCGACTTGCCGGTGTCCTCGTTCAGGACGCGCTTCGGCGGGCGGCGCGACGCGTGGACGATGTTGCCGTCGACGCCCGACAGCCCCACGGCCGCGATCCCGTACTTCCGGAGCGCGCCCAGGATCTCCGTGTTGATCAGGCCGGCGAACGTCATCTTGACGACGTCGAGCGTGCGGTCGTCCGTGACGCGGCGCCCGTTGATGATGCGGGGCTCGATGCCGAGCTGTTCCGACAAGGCGGTCGCCTGCTTCCCCCCGCCGTGGACGACCACGGTCCGGATGCCGACCTGCGCGATGAGGGCGATCTCCTCGCAGAACGGCATCAGGGTGGGGTCCTCGTCCGCGATGTCTCCGCCGATCTTGATGACGAAGACCTTGTTTTTGAAGCGGTTGATGTACGGGAGCGCCTGGCGCAGGAGATCGACGTGTTCGGCTCTCACAGGATCGCCTCCAGGATCGCGGCCTGCACGTGGAGCCGGTTCTCCGCCTCGTCGTACACCGCGCTGCGCGGGCCGTCGAGGACGGCGTCGGCGACCTCGACGTTGCGGCGGACCGGCAGGCAATGGAGGAAGAACGCGTCCCCCGCGCCGGCCATTTTCTTGTCGTCGACGATCCAGTCCGCGTAGCGGCTCCGGATCTTCGTTTCCACTTCCGGCCGGCCGTAGCACGCCAGGCTGCCCCACGATTTCGCGCACACCACGTGCGCCCCGGCCAGCGCCTCCTCCTGGCGGGTCGTGGTCCGCACCTTGCCCGGGTTGCCCGCCGCCAACCGCATCACCGGGTCGGGAAGCGGGAATTCCGGCGGGGCGGCCACGGTCACCTCCACGCCCAGCCGGGTGGCGGCGAGGAGGAACGAATTCGCGACGGCGGTCGGAAGCGCCTTCGGATGGGGCGCCCACGTGAGAGCCGCCTTGACGCCCCGGGTCGATCCACGCCGCTCGGTCACGGTCATGAGGTCCGCCATTCCCTGCATCGGGTGATACAGGGCGGATTCCATGTTGAGGACCGGCACCTCGGCGTAGCGCGCGAACGCGGAGATCACGGGATCGGCGAGATCGTCCTCCAGGTTCTCGAGCCCGGCGAAGGCCCGGACGCCGATCGCGTCGACGATGCGCGACAGCACGCGCGCCGCGTCCTTCACGTGCTCGGTCTTGCCGGCGTTCATCACCGCGCCCTCGCGGTGCTCGAGGGTCCACGAATCGGTCCCGACGTTCATCGTGAGGGGCGTCCCGCCGAGCAACCTGACGGCGAGCTCCATCGTCGCGCGCGTCCGGAGCGAGGGGTTGAGGAAGATGAGCGCGACCGATTTTCCCGCGAGCGGCGTCCGCTGGACCCCCCCCTGCTTGAGCTCCCGGGCGCGGAAGATCAGCCTCCCCAGCTCCTCGGGGGAAAAGTCCTGCGTCGTGATGAAGTTGCGGTTTTTCATGGTTCAGCGGGCGCCCGCGAGGGAAGGCGCCAGCATATCCGCGAGCGCGTCGACATGCCCGGGCTTCAGCGTCAAGGGAGGAAGAAGCCGCAGCACGCCCGGTTCGTCCGCGGTACCGACGATCGCGCCCCGCTTCAGCAGGTCCGCCTGCGCCTTCGCCGCGTCCCCGTCGATCTTGAGGCCGAGCAGGAACCCGAGGCCGCGCACCTCGCGGACGCCCGGGAGCGATCCCAGTCTCCGGACGGCGGCTTCCGAGGTCCGGTTGACGTTGTCGAGGAGCTTCTCGTCGTCGATCACCTCCAGCGTCGCCTTCATCGCGGCCATGGCGAGGGGACCCGCGCCGAACGTGGCGCCGTAGTCGCCATACGCGACGCGCTCCGCGATGAAGTCGCGGACGAGCACCGCCGACAGGGGGACGCCGCTGGCGATGCCTTTCGCGAGCGTGATGAGGTCGGGCCGGACGCCGTGGCGTCCGGCGAAGAACAGGGTTCCCGTCCGGCCGATCCCCGTCTGGACCTCGTCGTAGATCAGCAGCGCGCCCGCCTTGTCGCAGGCGGCTCTCAGTCCCTTGAAGTACCCGGGGGGCGCGGTCTTCACGCCGGCCATGGACTGGATCGGCTCGAGGATGACCGCGGCCGTGTCGGGTCCGACGGCGCGGCCCACGGCGTCGAGATCGCCGAACGGGACGAACGTCACCCCCGGCACGAGGGGCACGGAGGCGGCCCGGTATTTCTCGACGCCCGTCACGCTGACCGCGCCCGCGGTCCTCCCGTGGAATCCGCCGGTCATCGCCACGACGCCGGCGCGGCCCGTGTGGCGGCGCGCCATCTTGAGCGCGTTCTCGTTCGCCTCGGCGCCGGAGTTGGCAAACAGAACCTGGGAAAAGCCCTCGGGCGCCTTCGACACGAGGAGCCCCGCGGCCTCGTCGCGCAGGCGGAGCCCCGCGACGTTCGAATAGAAGATCAGCTTCGCGGCCTGGTCCTGGATCGCCTTCACGACCCTCGGATGACAGTGCCCGGTCGCCGCCACCGCGTGGCCCGCGTAGAAATCCAGATACTTCCTACCTTCGACGTCGAACACGAAAACGTCCTCGGCCCGGGCGATCTCCAGCGGCAGTCTCTTGAAGGTCTTCAGCAGGGGTTCGCTGTTCATGACTAGACCACCGACGGGACTTGGTTCAGCCCTTCGTTCTCGTTGAATCCGAACATGAGATTCATGCATTGAACTCCCTGCGACGCGCCGCCCTTCAGCAGGTTGTCGATCGCCGCGAACACGACCGCCCTGCGGCCGTTCACGTTGACGCCGAGGTCGGCGTAATTCGAGCCGCGCACGTGCGCGACATTGGACGTTCCCTTCGCGATCCGGATGAACGGCGACTCCGCATAGGCCTGCCGGTAGAGGTCGAGCGCCTCGCTTTCCGACATCTCCTTCGCCAGCGGGAGGTACGCCGTCGTGAAGACGCCGCGCACCATCGGCGCCGAATGCGGCTGGAACAGCACGTCGGCGCCGCCGAGCGCCTGCCGGATTTCCGGGACGTGGCGGTGATGGAACATCTCGTACGCGAAGAACGCGCCCGCGCGGAACGGGTGGTGCGTCTTCTCGCCGGGCTTGGCGCCGGAGCCGGACGATCCGGTCTTTCCATCGATGACGATCGTCCCCGCGACCCGGCCCTCCTTGACGAGGGGCCAGGCCGACAGGATCGACGCCGTGGCGAAACATCCGGCGGCGGCGACGCACCGCGCTTCGCGGAGGCGCGGGCGGTTGATTTCGGGCAGCCCGTACACAAAGTCGCGCTGCAGGTCCCACGCCGCGTGCGGCATCTTGTAGTGCGTCTCCCACGCCGCGCGGTCCGAGAGCCGGAAATCGCCGGACAGGTCGATGATCTTCGCGGACTTCGGCAGGCGCGGGACCGTCTTCTGCGCCTCCCCGTGGGGGAGCGACAGGAAGTAGACGTCCGCCCCGTCGAGGAGCTCCTCGTTCTTCCTGAACACGAGGTCCGAGATCCCGCGCAGGTTCGGCTGCACGTCGACGAGCGCGAGCCCGGCCGAGTCGTGCGCCCCCACCGCGATGAGGTCGATCCGCGCATGGCCGAGCAGGAGGCGCACCGCCTCTCCGCCGATGTATCCCGACCCCCCCAGCACGATCGCCTTCTTGACCATTTGGACTACCCCGAGTAGCTACCCTTCCATGCACGCTTTGGAATGTGGAATGAGGAATCCGGAATGAGGAATGGAATAGGGAATCGTGAATTCCAGATTCCAGATTCCATTCCTTATTCCTCCTTCCCTATTCCTCATTCCTCCCCTTCATGCCGGCACTCCCATCTTCGCGTGGAGGATGTCGACGAGTTTCGCGCCCTCCGTCAGCGCGTTCGCGGCCCGGACGTTCAGCGTTCCGTCAATCCACGTGGTGCCCGACGCGTTGTCCGTCGCGGGACCCGAGACGACGTCGATCGCCAACCCGCGCCGCGCGAACAGTTCCACGCCGCCCCACGCGCTGACGAGGTCCGACGCGCAGTACACCGTCGCCGTGACGGCGCCGGTGACAACGGGGTCGTCGAGCACGCGCTCGACGCCGTAATGGCCCAGGATGCCGTCCCCGAGCTCGAGCACGATGACGTCCACCGGCGCCGCCTCGAGGTGGCCCATCACCGTCCGGGCGATGGCGCCCGGGTCCTCGGCGTCCACCGTCGAGGGGACGCCCGCGTCGAGGAAGCTGAGGACCTTGACGGCGCCCGCCGCCTCGAAGCGGCGCAGGTCCTTCAGGCACGCGATGCCCGAGAGCTTGGCCGCGCCCACGCGCCGCCCCGCCAGCGAGAACCGGCGGATGATCTCCGACGCGGCGGCCGTCTTGCCGACGTTCATGCACGAGCCGAGCACGAGCACGACGGGTTTCGTGATCGAAACCAGCGGCAGCGGCGTCAGCGCCGCCTGGTCCAGGTTCAGGACCACCTTGCGGCGCACCGCGCAGCCGAGGACTTCGACCTGCACGGCCTCCCCGAGGTCCTTGTGGCCGTCGATGCAGCGCCCGATCACCCCGCCCAGGTTGAGCAGGTTGAGCCGGTCGCCCGCGGCCAGCTTGTACGGCGCGTAGCCGACGAAGCCGCGCAGGGCGCGGCGGCTTCCGAGGACGCCCGCGATGACGTCGCCCGCGCGGATCCGCTCGATGCGGCCGTCCACGAGCTCGAGGTCGGGGTAGTTCGGATTCTCGGTCAGCGCCCGGACCACGACCACCGTCCCGGACTCCGACACGCAGTCGCGCGTGATCTCGACCGGATTCGACAGGCCGAGACGGAACGTCGACGACGCGAACTTGTCGATGGTGAGCTTACTCATGCTTTTCTCCCCGAAGGGCGGCCAGCCGCTTTCGAACCTCGGCCACTCCCGTGCCGCCCGGCGAATTGCGGCGCGCCACGGAAGAAGCGGAGTTCAAGAGGCCCAGCGCGTCCGACCCGAACGCGCGGTGGAACTTGCGAAGCTCGGCCAGGTCGACCTCCGTCAACGGACGGCCCGTGTCCGCGCCGTGCCGCATGAGGCGGCCGACGGCGCCGTGGGCCTCGCGGAACGGGACGCCCTGCCGGACCAGGTACTCCGCCAGGTCGGTCGCGAGCATCGCCGGGTCCGAGCCCTGGACGCGCATCCGCTCGACGTCGACCTCGAGCCGCTCGAAGGCCTTCGTCACGGCCGCGAGGCTCGCCTCCGCGGCGTCGAGCGCGTCGAACAGGGCGGGCTTCGTCTCCTGCAGGTCGCGGTTGTAGCCCACGGGGAGCGCCTTCAGCGTCGTGAGGAGGTTGACGAGGGCGCCCACGGCGCGGCCGGTCTTGCCGCGGACGAGCTCGATCATGTCCGGGTTCTTCTTCTGGGGCATGATCGAGGAACTCGTGCAGAGGTCGTCGGGCAGGGACACGAATCCGAACTCGGGCGTCGACCAGAGGACCAGCATCTCCGCCACCTGGGACAGGTGGACCATGAGGAGCGCCGCCGCGGAGGCGGATTCGACCGCGAAGTCGCGGTCCGACACGGCGTCGAGGCTGTTCGTGAACAGGTCCATCTTGAGGTCGCGCGCGGTGAAGGCCGGGTCGATCGGAAGGGTCGTCCCGGCGAGGGCGCCCGCGCCGAGGGGCGAGACCGCCGTGCGGCGGCGCGCGTCCGCGAGGCGTCCCAGGTCCCGGCCCAGCGCGTCGTGCCAGGCGAGGAGGACGTGGGCGAAGACCATGGGCTGCGCGTGCTGCAGGTGCGTCGTCCCCGGCAGGAGCGTCCGCTCGTGGCGCGACGCCAGGTCGAGAAGCGCCCCGCGGGCGTCCCCGAGGCCGGCGGTGAGGCGGTCGATGGCGCCGAGCGTCCAGAGGCGGAGGTCGAGCGCGACCTGGTCGTTCCTCGAGCGCGCCGTGTGGAGCTTCGCGCCCGCCTTGCCCAGCGCCCGCTCCACGTTCATGTGGACGTCTTCGAAGGCGGGGTCGAGGTCGAGGCCGCGGCGGAGGATCTTCGACAACCCGCGGAGGAGGGCGTCGCGCTCCCGCGCGCTGATGAGCTTGCGGCGCGCGAGCATCCTCGCGTGGGCCATGGAGCCGCGGACGTCCTCCCGCACGAGGCGGGCGTCGTCCCGGACCGAGGCCACGAACGCCGCGTTGAACGCGTCGCTCTTCCCCAGCCGTTCCCTCAAGTTCCTAGACATGCCTCAAGCTTTCGTTCAGGGCCAGCCTCAGGCCGTTCATCCGGATGAAGCCCTCGGCGTCCTTCGAGTTGTAGGTCGCGAACGTGTCGAAGCCGGCGACCTCCGGGTTGTACAGCGAGTTCGGCGACTTCCGGCCGAGCACGGTGCACGAGCCCTTGTAGAGCTTCACGCGCGCCGTTCCCGTGACGGTCTTCTGCGATTCGTCGAGCAGGGCGCGCAGGGCGAACATCTCCGGCGCATACCAGAAGCCGTAGTAGACGAGCTCCGCGAACCGCGGGACCAGGCCGTCGCGAAGGTGCATCACCTCGCGGTCCATCGTGAGCGACTCGACGGCGCGGTGGGCGGCCATGAAGACGGTCGCGCCGGGAGTCTCGTACACGCCGCGCGACTTCATCCCGACGAACCGGTTCTCGACGAGGTCGACGCGCCCCACGCCGTGCTCGCCCGCGATCGTGTTCATCTCCGCGAGCAGCGCTGCGGGCGAAGCGTTCCGCCCGTCGATCGACACGGGATTGCCGCCCTCGAATCCGATCTCGAGGACGCGCGCCTTCGACGGGGCGTCCTCCGGATTCTTCGTCATGCGGAACATGTCCGACGGCGGTTCCGCCCACGGATCCTCGAGAATGCCGCCCTCGTAGCTGACGTGCATGAGGTTGGCGTCCGTCGAGTAGGGCTTCTCCTTCGACACGGGAAGGGGGATGCCATGCTTTTCCGCGTAGTCGATGAGCTGGGGACGCGAGGTGAACTCCCACTCGCGCCAGGGCGCGACGATCTTCAGGTCGGGCGCGAGGGCGCGGGCCGTGAGTTCGAACCTCACCTGGTCGTTCCCCTTCCCCGTCGCGCCGTGGGCGAGGGCCTCCGCCTTCTCCTCGCGGGCGACGAGCACCTGGTGGCGCGCGATGATGGGCCGCGCGAGCGAGGTGCCCATCAGGTACGAGCCTTCGTAGACGGCGTTCGCCCGGACCGACGGCCAGACGAAGTCGCGCACGAACTCCTCGCGGAGGTCGCGCACGTGGACCTTGGACGCCCCGGTCTCCTTCGCCTTGCGGACGATGCCGGGGACATCTTCGCCCTGGCCGAGATCGGCGACGAACGCCACGACTTCGCAGCGGTACTTTTCGATCAGCCATCTCATGATGACGGAAGTATCGAGACCGCCGGAGTACGCCAACACGATCTTTTTCATAATCCTCTCTATGTCCTCACCCCGCCGAAGCCCGTCCCAGCGGGCGAAGGCGGGCTACATGCCGGCCAGGGACTTGATCCGTCCGGCGACGGCGCGCGCCCGCGCGCCCTCGCGAACCACGATGAGCAGCGTATCGTCCCCGGCCACCGTGCCGAGGATTTCCTTCCATCCCAGCCGGTCGACGGCCAGGCCGAGCGGGCCCGCGTTCCCCGCGTCTGTCGCCACCACGACCAGGTTTCCCGACCAGTCCGCCGACCGCGCGAACCGCGCGATCGCCGCCGCGGGGTCGGCCGACGCGGCCGGGCCCGGCGCCCGCGCCAGCGCATAATGGGTCCCCTCCCCGTCCTGCCCCGGGACCTTCACGAGCCCGAGCTCCCGCACGTCCCGCGACAGCGTCCCCTGGTCGACGGGGTACCCCCGCGCCGCGAGCTTGCGCCGCAGCTCCTCCTGCGTGCGGACGACCTCCGCGCCCACCACGTGGAGGATCTCCTCGTGGCGGCCGGCGCGGCGATCCTTCACCCGGATCTGCATATTTATGGAATTAGACTACAAGAATATGCAGACGTTTCAACAAAAAATGATTCGAGATTTGGGATTTGGGATTGGGGATTGGCGATTGAAGACGTCGCGGACGCGCGTCCGTGTCTTGCGTGAGGCCTCGCAGGAAGACGGATGAG
>Ga0075430_100004676_pt1 | contig 11509 bp, 9 predicted proteins | sample RhiMetdeltSRZDD4_FD_75294 | JGI IMG/M metagenome (GOLD analysis project Ga0075430, IMG submission 75294) | Populus rhizosphere microbial communities from Tennessee, USA - Rhizosphere MetaG P. deltoides SRZDD4 | ecosystem: Host-associated > Plants > Roots > Rhizosphere > Soil | place: USA... | reverse complement strand
CTGGATTGAGATCCGCTCCGTTAGCGGCAAGTATTCGCACCGACTCGGTGTCCTGCTCCCGAATGGCCTTTCCAAGCAGACTTGCCTTCTCGTGGTTCGGCAAATCCTTTGCGATTTCGGCGAAATTCGAGATCGCTTCCAGCGAGGCCGTCGGTTTGCTTCGGCTCTTCGGCTCGAGGCCGATATCGGAAATCGGAGTCTGGAGCTTCGGATATTTAGGAATTCGATAATCAGTATTCTTGCCAGCCGTTTTATATCCCCCGGACTGTGCGTTGCACTATCGCGACTATAACCTCGTCTGATCTTCCCCCCTGTGCTGTTCAGCACAAGCCCTGAGAGTGCTAGCATCGCGCCCGTCCCTGGAACGGGGTTTAGGGTCCATGCAGGAACAATTGCCCGCGGCCGAGCCGCTGGCGCTGCGCCACATTCTGAAGGCGATCGGGCCGAACGCAAGGCGGGCCATCCGCCGCGAGGGCGAGCGGGTCAAGCTGCGGGCCGGCCGCGCCCTGTTCCAGGCCGGCGACCCGGCCGACTGCCTCTATATCCTCCTTTCCGGCGCCCTTGGCGTCTATGTCTCGGGCAGCCAGGGCGAGCCGCGCCTCATCGCCTTCATCCGCCCTGGCGAGACCGTCGGCGAGATGGCGCTCCTCTCCGGCACGCCGCGCTCGGCGACGGTTCGGGCCTTGCGCGACTGCGATCTCCTCCGGCTCAATCACGAGGGCTTCCTCAGGATCGTCGAGGAGGCGCCGGAGCTGATGGTCGAGCTCGGCCGCATCATGGCGCGGCGCCTGCGCGATACCAATGCCGGGCGCATCGTCAATATCGAGCCGCGGACCGTCGCCTTCCTCCCCGCCTCGTCCACCGCCGAGGTCGAGATGGTGGCGAAGCGCCTCGCCAGGGAAGCAGCGCGGCTCGGCTTCCGCGTGCTCACCGTCAACCCCGATCCCGACCGCCATTCGAGCCGCTGGTTCACCCGCGCCGAGTCGCTCAACGACCACGTCTATCTCATCGGCTCGCCGGACAAGCCCGAGGTCAACGATCTCTGCGCCCGCCAGGCCGACCGCATCGTCATCGTCGCCGAGGCCGGTCATCTCGACGCCGCGCCGGCGCTCGGCCGGCGGGTGCGCAACCGTGCCTCGCATCAGCTTCTCGATCTCGTCCTGCTGCACGGACCCGACCACCGCGAGCCGACGGTGACCATGGCCTCGCTCGAGAAGCTGCCCGTCAACCGCCACTTCCACATCCGCCTCGCGCATGAATCCGATTGGCAGCGGGTGGCGCGGATATTGACCGGCCGCGCCCTCGGCATGGTGTTCTCCGGCGGCGGCGCCCGCGCCTATGCCCATCTCGGCGTGCTGCGGGCCTTTCGCGAGGCCGACATTCCCATCGATTTCGTCGGCGGCACCAGCATGGGCGGGATCATCGCCGCCTGCGTCGCCATGGGCTGGAGCCTCAAGGAATCGGAGGATCGCATCCGCAGATCCTTCGCCGAGAAGAGTCCGTTGACGGACTACTCGCTGCCGCTGATCGGCCTCGTCCGCGGCGCCCGCGTCGAGGCCCTGCTCGAGCAGCATTTCGGCAAGTCGCGGATCGAGGACCTGTGGCTGCCCTTCTTCTGCGTCTCCTCCAACCTCACCACGGCGCGCGCCGAGGTCCATCGCACCGGCCTTCTCGCCAAGGCGCTGCGGGCCAGCGTGTCGTTGCCGGGAATCCTGCCCCCCGTCGTCACCGCCCGCGGGCTCCTGGTCGATGGCGGCGTCGTCAACAATCTCCCCGTCGACATCATGCGCGAGACCAATCGCGGCCCGGTGGTGGCGGTCGACGTCGCCCGCGACCTCGCCTTGACGCCGGCCTGGCTCAAGCAGGAAATGGCGCGGCCGCTGCTCCAGCGCCTGCTCAGGCCGCCGCTGGTGTCGATCCTGATGCGGGCCGGCACCGTCTCGGGCGAGCAGCAATACCGCACCCAGATCGAGGCCGCCGACCTCGCCCTCGCTCCGGCGCTCGGGGCGATCGACCTGCGCGACTGGAAGGCCTTCGAGATCGCGGTGGAAGCCGGCTACCTGGCGGCGCGCAAGGCGATCGCCGAGCACCCCGACCTGTTGAGCCACCCGCCGGTGGCGAGCCCCCTGCCCCAGGCCCGCGAGCCGGGGTGAAGGCCGCTAGGGCAGTAGGCATTAGGCAGTCGGGAAGCGCACCACCCACTGCCTACTGCCTATCTGCCTAATGCCTCTCTGCCAGATACTCCCGCGTCGCATCGGCGAGGACGTCGCGATGGAGCCGCCGGCGATTGCCGAAGATCGCCTGCGCCGCCTCGGCGTCGAGCGTTGCCGTGCCGAACCGCTCATAGGCGGCCTTGAGGTCGTCGCCATCGAAATAGATAAGCCGGCGGTCTCCCGACACCGGCGTGTTCAGCTCCTTCGAGAAATATTGCAGGAAGATCTCGCCCTGCTTCGCCATATAGGGCCCGAGGATCAGCACCCGCAATCCGGCCCATTCTTCGGGCGACAGCAGCGAGCGGATCTCCCTCACCATGCGCTCACAAGCCTGAAGCTGCGCTTTCGCCGCCGCCGCCAGCACGAGATCGACATCGTCGCACACCCCGCGGGTGAAGCCATGGAGCGCATGGCGCGACGCGGCGCCGTCCTTGAGCACGGAGCCGAGAAACGCCAGCGCCATCATATGGATGCCAATCGGCCTTGGCAGGATGCCGGCCTTGACCTCTTGGCTCACATCGAGCTCGCGGCCGGCGCTGTCGAGCAGCGCCCGATAGCTGACGAGCCGTCCCTTGAGCGACCGCGACAACGGCCCGTCACTTACGGCATGGAGGAGGCAAAAGACGGCAAGCGGAATATGGCCGAGCGTCTTCATCTTGTTGTAGAGCGGCGGCTCGAGGCCGGTGAACCGCCTGACCGGCTCATCGCCGCGGAACAGCAGCATGACATCGTCCTGAACGATGATCAGGCCCTTCTTCTGCTCATGCGCCACCCGCTCGGCCCGCGCCACTTCATAGATCTGGACGAAGCGGGCATCGAGCGTCTCCAGAAGGGCCGTCATCGCGCTTCACCTCAGATCCGCCCCGACGAGCCGGCCCGATTTGGCCGCCGTGTTGGTCACGGCCGCAGGCTTGGTGCTGCCCTCGACCGAGGGCTTGTAGCATTTGATCTGGGTGAAGCCGGTCGGCTCCTCGCCTTCCGACATCACCTGCCGGCGCGCAAAGGTCAGCGCCGTGTCGTAGCCGCTGTTGCGGCAGAAACTGTCGGCCGCCGCCTTGCCGCAGCCGCCGGTGCTCGTCAGGCAGAACGGTATCGGCGACCCGCCGAGCTTCGGGTTGAAGAAAGTGCGGTTCTCCGCCTGCGCCGATGTCGCGGAGCAGGCGAGGAGAACAAGCCACGGGAGGAACGCCGGCAGCGCCGGTCGCTTCTCAGGCTTCATCATGGGCGATGACCCAATCCTCCCGGCGACCTCCCTCCTCCCATTCGCGATAGGCGGGCAGCGCCTTGACCGCCTCCATATAGGCCTTGGCCGGCCGCGACACGGGAAGATCATAGACATCGAAGCGATTGACCACCGGCGCATACATCGCATCGGCGGCGCTGAACGCCCCGAAAAGGAACGGACCCGCGGCGCCATAGGTCTCGCGACAGTCCTGCCACATCTCGTCGATGCGCCGGACATTGGCGGCGGCGTCCGCCGAGATGTCGAGCCGGCGGCGCGGCCGGCGCATGTTCATCGGACAGGACGAGCGCAACGCCTGGAAGCCGGCATGCATCTCGTTCGAGATCGAGCGCGCCAGCGCCCGCGCCTGCATATCGGCGGGCCACAGCCGTGCATCGGGAAAGCGCTCCGCCAGATATTCGATGATGGCGAGCGACTCCCATACCACGATGCCGTTGTCCTTGAGGATCGGCACCCGGCCGGCCCGCGAGTGCTCGCTGATCCGCGTCTTGGTGTCGGGCGTCGACAGCGGCACCACCTCCTCGGTGAAATCGATCCCCGAGACCCGCATGGCGAGCCACGGGCGGAAAGACCAGGAGGAGTAGTTCTTGTTGCCGATGATGAGATGCGGCAGAGCCATTGCGGGGCCTCATTGTTCGACATCGGCCCGGCTGGTGCCGCGCCTGATGCGATCGAAGAATATCGTGGAAGTGCCCGGCATCGGCGCACGATTGTGGCCGAGCCTGAGATATTGGCGCATGGCAGCCGGGCCCGGCACGCCGATCGTGCCCTTGGCGCGCACGATGAACTTGCCGTTGGCATAGATCTCGACCAGGCCTTTGCCGTCGAGGCCACCGCGGACGCGGTACATCATGTCGACCCAGTTCTTGCGCGGGTCGGGCAGCGTCGGGTCCTCGCCATATTCGATGGCGACATCTGTCGTGCCGCCATAAAGCTCCGGATCGGAGATGAAGGAGAAGGACGCGAGCAGGCCGGACCGCAGCTGCTCGGCGAAGGAGCGCACCTCACCCTTGGTCGAGGCAAGCAGCACCCGGTGCGCGCCGCTTTCGAGCGTGATGTGGAACACCCCCTCATCGAAGCGCTGGGCGAGGAACGGCCCGCCCTCGGCCTCCTGCTTCCAGGCAGCAATGATCCAGCGCTGGCTGCCGGTCAGGGGCGGCTGGCCCTCGACCCGGAAGGAGAACGCATACCAGCTGTCGCTGCCGAAGGGCAGCCGCTGCTGCGGCGCCTCGCGCACCTCGATCCGCTGGCAGTTGCAGGTCTTGTCGAGATCCGAGCCCTTGACCCGGATGGCGAGGGAGTTCACGCCTTCCCGAGCGTCGCCCTCATAGATCCAGGCACGCTGAAGCGGCAGGCGCGCCCGCGACCACAAATGCGGGTTGAGATCGCTTTTCTCGAAATTCTCCACGAGATCCGGCTGCGCACCTGCCGGGCTGAGCTCGGTGGTCTGCAGCAGCAGCGACAGGACAATTGCTGCGAGCAGGGTCCTCAGCATGAATGATCGCCTGAATGGAACCGGGCACGTGATTGCCACGCTTTACGCCAGATCTGTGGCAGGTCCGTCAACAGCTTGCGTGCGGCGGTCATCGTCCCTCAACACAACCGATTGGTATCTTTTGTGATTTCCCGGCCCAACGTCTAATCTTGACGCAGGGCTGCTCCGTTGCTTGGTTAGGCCATGGCGCACAGCCACAATATCACGCATCGCGACGTCATGGCATCGCTCCCGCCCGATGTGCTGGCGCATCTGAAGCTCTTGTCCGACGGTCCGGGGCTCCTGCATCTTGCCGGACATCTCGCTCTCCTGGCGCTGACCGGCACCGCGGTGCTGCTCGCGCCCAACCCGCTCCTTCTCGTTCTTGCCATGCTGGTCCATGGCATCGTGCTCGTCTTCCTGTTCACCCTCGAGCATGAATGCATCCATGGCACCGCCTTCCGCACCTCATGGCTCAACACCGTCTGCGCCGACGTCGCCGGGTTCCTGCTGCTGATGCCGCCGCGCTATTTCCGCTATTTCCATTTCGCCCATCACCGCCATACCCAGGACCCCGACAACGATCCCGAGCTTGCCGAGCCGCGCCCGTACGATCTCAAGTCCTATGCCTGGTATCTCTCCGGCATTCCCTATTGGCGTGCCAACCTGACCGCGGTCTTCACCAATGCCGTTGGCCGCACCTTGCCGAACTTCGTCGTCGGCGCCGCCCGCGGCGTCGTCACCGAGGCGCGCGTCTATATTGCGCTGTGGCTCGTGCTGCTCCTCGCGTCGCTCGCCTTCGGCTGGACCTGGCCGCTCACCCTGTGGATCATCCCGGCGCTGCTCGGCCAGCCCTTCCTGCGCGCTTTCCTGCTGGCCGAGCATGCCGCCTGTCCGGCCGTCTCCAACATGCTGGAGAACTCCCGCACCACCATCGCCGGCCGGCTGGTGCGCTTCCTGTCATGGAACATGTCGTTTCACGCCGCCCACCACGCGATCCCGACCGTGCCGTTCCACCGCACCCAGGAGCTGACCTATCTCATCGCCCAGCACCTCAAGGTGACATCGCTGAGCTATGTCGCGGCCCATCGCGAGATCCGCGCCGCCTGGACCAAGGATCTCGAGGATCTCGAACCGTCGCTGTGACGAACGGCACAGCTGCCGCCCCCGAGCGCTGCTAGAGCATGGCGGCGTCAATTGGGAGACACCGGCATGGCTCACTTTCCATCCCAGCTGAATTCCACTGTCCCTGCCTCCGCGCCTCAGGCGAACACAATTGGGTCCGCACTGACGCAGCTTCAGCCGCTCGCCGCGGTTCAGGATCTGCCGCAGCATCAAGCGCGGAATCTACTGCAGGAGGCCTGGATCTGGCGGAACTTCGGAACGATTCGTGCGCTGCTTGAGGCAAAGCTTGTCGATCCCAACAGCTTCATTTTCGATTACGAAGCTCCCGAAGGAGACTACCTTCCAATCCTGGCACACGCCTGTCAGCGCGGCGATACGGAGCTGGTCCGCTGTCTTTTGGATCATGGTGCACAACCGGGCTTCTGGATGCTGGCCACGGCGTTCGACGCTGGCCACGACGAGGTTGTTCGGCTGATGGCCAAGCACGTCGACATCGATACATTGCGAGGCGGCATCAGTCTGCTGCATACCGCCTGTATCCGCCTTGACGTTTCGGCTGTCGACCGCCTCATCGGGCTGGGCGCAAATGTCAAGAAACAAACCAATAGAGGAGTCGCGCCCCTCGTCCTCGTACTCTCTTTGGACGCGGGCGCCGATCCCGATCGGCAGGTTGCGGTCATGACGAAGCTAATCGACGCCGGTGCCGATATCGAGGTCCGGTTTCGCGATTTGACGCCGCTCAGTCTCGCTTGTTTTCACAACAATATCGCCGCTGTTTCCCAGCTGCTTAAGCGCGGTGCCAAAACCGATCCACACTTGGATACGACACGGACTGTGATCGATGCCATTTGCGAGCCGTCCGTGTCAGTCGAAATTTTCGAGATGGTCGTAGCTCATGAACCGCGATTATGGTTCAGCGCGCGTGCGCAACTTGATCCTCTCGACGACGAGCAATCACGTCGGAAGATCATTTGCATGCGTCCACTGAACCGACCCGACAAGCACATGCCGAGGACCGGACCCAAGGTCGACACCATTTGACCCGCCGGACTAGAGCGAGCGGGGCAGATAGGTCCAGCAGATGGCGCCGCAAATTATCATCCACAGCGCCAGGATCACGAAGGTCACGCTCACCGGCGCGAACAGCAGCGCCACGGCAAACACCGCCGAGGGGATGAGGTCGGAGAGCTCGAGATAGGTGCGGTAGACACCGGTCATCGCCGCCCGCTCGCGCGTCCGGACCGCGCGCAGGAACGGGATCGAGCCAATTCCGTCGAGGCAGCTCGCGGCCAGCGTGCCGCCGATCAGCAGCGCCGCCGCAACCACCGGCATCTGGAAGAATCCGGCGATTCCCGCCGCGGCGGAACACAGCGCCGCCAACAGATAGGCGCCGGTGATCACCTTGCGCATCCCGACCCGCTCGGCGATCCGCCCGGCAAGCACCGCCGTCACCAGCACCGCGTTGCCGGCCGACACCAGAAGGCCGCCGGTGGTCTTGCTCATGCCGCTCGTCACCATGAGGAGCGGCCCATAGGTGAAGAAGGTCGTCCAGAAGCAGGACCGTCCGAAGGCCACGAGCCAGGCCAGCCGGAGCCGCGGCTGGGCGATGAAGCGGCTCACCCCGGCAAGCGGATTGGGCGGCGGCTTGAGCCTGGCCGGCCCGATGGTCTCGGTGAGCCGGAGATAGGCGAAGAGCATGAGCACCACGAGCGCCACGGCGGCGGCGAAGCTGTGCGGCGCCCACACGCCGTAGCGGGTATAGAGATAGATGCCGAGCGCCGGCCCGAGCGTCCAGGACGCGGTCGACATGGCGAGCCGCAGCGGCTCCGCCCGGACGAAGGTCGAGCGCGGAATATGGTCGAGAATATAGAGATTGAGCGTGATCGACAGGCAGGCGGCGCCGAAATTCCTGAGCAGCATGCCGCCCATCTGGCCCGGGATCGTGAAGGTGATGAAGGCGCCCGCCGCCAGCATCAGACAGATGGCGCCGAGCGAATAGATGAAGCGGCGCGCCGTCCAGGCGATCAGCGTCGGAATGATCAGCGTGGCGCACAGCGTCAGCACGCCGACAATGGTGTAGATTTCGCTGACCTTCTGACTCGAATGGACGAGGTCATAGGCCTGGATCGACACCACGCCGGAGATGGTGGCGCGCGCCAGCGACTCGATGGCGAACAGCACGCCGAATTTCATCGCCGTCGGCTTGGGTGCTGCCGAGAGCCAGGTGGTCGCTGTCGAGGGATAGGTCATGATGCTACATCATGGGAAGCCGGGACCCTCGCCCGCCTCCCCTTCTCCGGCTTCGCCGGCTTCGCCGCTCTCTTCGAGACGCTCGACCGACACCACTTTCTCGCCGTCACCCTTGAACACGATCACGCCTTGCGTCGACCGGCCGGCCACCCGGATCTCGTCGACACCGCAGCGGATGATCTGGCCGCCGGCGGTCACCAGCATGATCTGATCGTCATGCTCGACCGGGAAGGAGGCGACGATCGGCCCGTTGCGCTCGTTCACCGCCATCGCGACGATGCCTTTGCCGCCGCGCCCGGTGATCCGATATTCGAAGGCCGAGGTGCGCTTGCCATAGCCATTGGCCGACACGGTGAGGACATATTGCTCGGCGGCGCTCATCGCCGCATAGCGCTCGGGCGTGAGCGCCGGCGCATCGCTGCCAAGCTCCTCGCCGTCGCCGGGCGCGATCTCGGTTTCCTCGCCGGCGATCGCCCGGCGCATCTTCATATAGGCGGCGCGCTCCTCCGGGTCGGCTTCGAAATGGCCGAGGATCGACATCGAGATCACGCTGTCGCCCTCGGCGAGGCTGATGCCGCGCACTCCCACCGAGTTGCGCCCGGCGAACACCCTGACATCGGTCACCGGGAAGCGGATGCACTGGCCGTCATGGGTGGTGAGCAGCACATCGTCGGTCTCGAGGCAGGTCGCGACCCCGATGATCGAGTCGCTCTCCTCGAGCTTCATCGCGATCTTGCCGTTGCGGTTGATCTCGGTGAAGTCGGAAAGCTTGTTGCGCCTGACCGTGCCACGAGCCGTGGCGAACATGACGTCGAAGGTCTGCCACTTCGCCTCGTCCTCGGGCAGCGGCATGATCGAGGTGATGCGCTCGCCCTCCGCGAGCGGCAGCAGATTGACCAGCGCCTTGCCGCGGGCCTGCGGGCCACCAAGCGGCAGCCGCCAGACCTTCATCTTGTAGGCCATACCGCGCGACGAGAAGAACAGGATCGGCGCATGGGTGTTGGCGACGAAGAGCTTGGTGACGAAGTCCTCCTCGCGGGTCTGCATCGCCGAGCGGCCCTTGCCGCCGCGGCGCTGCGCCCGGTAGGTGGCGAGCGGCACCCGCTTGATGTAGCCGGCATGGCTCACCGTCACCACCATGTCCTCGCGCTGGATCAGGTCCTCGTCCTCGACCTCGCCTTCCTGGTCGATGATCTCGGTCCGCCGCGGCGTCGCGAACTCGGCTCGGGCGGCCGCGAGCTCGGTCTTGACGATGGCCAGCACTCGCGCCCGGGACCGCAGGATGTCGAGATAGTCCTCGATCTCCTGGCCGAGCTTGCGCATCTCGTCCGCCACCTCGTCGCGACCGAGCGCGGTGAGCCGCTGCAGCCGCAATTCGAGAATGGCGCGGGCCTGGTCGTCCGACAGGCGGAAAGTGCCCTCCTCGGTCAGGCGATGCCGCGGGTCGTCGATCAGGCGGATGATCGGCCCCATGTCGCCGGCCGGCCAGTCGCGCTCCATGAGCTGGCTTTTGGCGGTCGGTGGGTCGGGGGCATTGCGGATGAGGCGGATGACCTCGTCGATATTGGCCACCGCAATGGCCAGGCCGACCAGGATATGGGCGCGCTCGCGTGCCTTGTTGAGCAGGAACTTGGTGCGGCGGGTGACGACTTCCTCGCGGAAGGCGATGAAGGCCTGCAGCATGTCCTTGAGATTGAGGAGCTCCGGCCGCCCGCCGGTCAGCGCCACCGCATTCACCCCGAAGGTGGTCTGCAGCGCCGAGAACCGGTAGAGCTGGTTGAGCACGACATCGGCCAACACGTCGCGCTTGACCTCGATGACCACCCGCATGCCATGCCGGTCGCTCTCGTCGCGGATGTCGGCGATGCCCTCGATGCGCTTATCGCGGACTCCCTCGGCGATCCGTTCGATCATCGCGGCCTTGTTCACCTGGAAGGGGATCTCGGTGATGATGATGGCTTCGCGGTCGCGCCGCAGCTCCTCGATCGCGACCTTGCCGCGCATCACGATCGAGCCGCGCCCGGTGTGGAAGGCGGCGCGGATGCCGGCGCGGCCGAGAATGATGCCGCCGGTCGGGAAGTCCGGTCCCGGCACGATCTTGATCAGCTCGTCGGCCGACAGCGCCGGATCGTCGATCAGCGCCACCGTGGCGTCGATGATCTCGCCGAGATTGTGCGGCGGGATGTTGGTGGCCATGCCGACCGCGATGCCGCCGGCGCCGTTGACCAGGAGATTGGGAAAGCGCGCCGGCAGCACCACCGGCTCGCGCTCGGAATTGTCGTAATTGGGCTGGAACTCGACGGTGTCCTTGTCGATGTCCTCAAGCAGGGCATGGGCGGGCTTGCCCATCCGGACCTCGGTGTAGCGCATCGCCGCCGGCGGGTCGCCGTCGACCGAGCCGAAATTGCCCTGCCCGTCGAGGAGCGGCAGGCGCATCGAGAATTCCTGCGCCATGCGCACCAGCGCGTCATAGATCGACTGGTCGCCATGTGGATGATACTTGCCGATGACGTCGCCGACGACACGGGCCGATTTGCGATACGGCTTGTTCCAGTCGTAGCCGTTCTCGTTCATCGAATGGAGAATGCGCCGGTGGACCGGCTTGAGCCCGTCGCGCACGTCGGGCAGCGCTCGCGCCACGATGACGCTCATCGCGTAATCGAGATAGGAGCGGCTCATTTCCTCCTCGATCGCGATGGGGCGGATATCGCCCGGTTCGCGATCCGAAGGAGGGTCGGAAGTGTTGCTCTGGGACATGAGGGAAAGAAAGGCCGCCTGCGGTGAGTAGGGAGTAGCGAATACTCACCGACCTGTCATCCCCGTTTTAGCGCATGCTCATGCAGCGGCGTTCTGGCGCATGCTCATGCCGGGGAGAGACGCAAAATCCTCTCGCCGCGCCGCCGCGGCGAGAGGACGAAATGTTGCGGGGTGCCGGTCAGATCCGCTTGAATTTCGCGTTGCCGGCGCGCAGCCAGCCGGCCTCGCGGACGACGGGGGCGCAATTGGTGCGGCCCGACAGCCATGTCTTGAAGGCGATGCAGAGCCGGCCGCCGCTGATGCTCCAGCGGCCGCGGTCCGACTTCGACGCCATCCGGCCGATCAGCGAGCCGTCGCGGAGTGCGGTGATCTTCAGGGGAACGACGCCTGATACCACGGCATGGAAGGTGCCGGGGAAGAGCGCGCGAAGTGCCGTTTGGCTCAGGG
>Ga0075430_100004673_pt1 | contig 11512 bp, 1 predicted proteins | sample RhiMetdeltSRZDD4_FD_75294 | JGI IMG/M metagenome (GOLD analysis project Ga0075430, IMG submission 75294) | Populus rhizosphere microbial communities from Tennessee, USA - Rhizosphere MetaG P. deltoides SRZDD4 | ecosystem: Host-associated > Plants > Roots > Rhizosphere > Soil | place: USA... | reverse complement strand
CGCGAACAACGCCGGCTGCACCACCTCCACCCGCCCCAACGCCTCCTCGTCACCGAGCACATCAAGAAGCGACCACCCGGTGTGCGGCGCCAACGCCTCACCACACTCCCGCAGCCGCGCCGCGAACACCGGCGACGACCGCGCAAGCTCCAGCCCCATCCCCGCCCACTGCGAGCCCTGACCCGAGAACACGAACACCACCCGGCGGGCGTCGGGGCGCACCACACCGGTCACCAGGTTCGCCGCCGGCTCACCGGCGGCGAGAGCGGCGAGCCCGGCCTGCCCGGCCTCGCGGCTCGGCACGACCACCACCGCCCGGTGCCGCAGCGCGGCGCGGGTGGTCACCAGGGAGAACCCGATGTCAGCCAGGCGCAGCTCAGGGTCGGTCTCCACAACGGAGCGCAGCCGCTCGGCCTGGGCCCGCAGCGCATGTGGCGACCTGGCCGACAGCACCCACGGGACCGCCACCGCATCCGGGACCGAAGCGGTGGCGGCCGAGGCCGTGGCGGCAGGCTCCACGGCCGGCCCGGCGTACTCCTCCAGGATCATGTGCACATTGGTGCCGCTGATCCCGAACGCGGACACCCCGGCCCGCCGCGGCCGGCCGTTGACCGCCCACTCCTGCGGCTGCGTCAGCAGCGAAACCGCACCCGCCGACCAGTCCACCTCCGGCGTCGGCGCGTCCACGTGCAGGGTCGGCGGCAGCACGCCGGCCCGCATCGCCAGCACCATCTTCATCACGCCGAGCACGCCGGCCGCGGCCTGTGTGTGGCCCAGGTTCGACTTCACCGACCCCAGCCACAGTGGACGGCCGGCCGGCCGGTCCTGCCCGTACGTGGCGAGCAGTGCCTGCGCCTCGATCGGGTCGCCCAGCGTGGTGCCCGTACCATGCGCCTCGACAGCGTCCACATCAGAGGCTGACAGGCGGGCGGCGGCCAGGGCGTTGCGGATCACCCGCTGCTGCGACGGGCCGTTCGGCGCGGACAGGCCGCTGCTCGCCCCGTCCTGGTTGACCGCGGACCCCCGCACCACCGCCAGCACCGGGTGGCCGTTGCGCTCGGCGTCGGACAGCCGCTCCAGCAGCAGCAGGCCCACGCCCTCGCCCCACCCCGTGCCGTCCGCCGCCGCCGCGAACGCCTTGCACCGCCCGTCCGCGGCCAGCCCCCGCTGCCGGCTGAACTCCACGAACCCCACCGGCGTGGACATCACCGTAGCCCCGCCGGCCAGCGCCAGCGAGCACTCGTCCCGGCGCAGCGCCTGGCACCCCAGGTGCAGCGCCACCAGCGACGACGAGCACGCCGTGTCGAGGGTGACCGCCGGCCCCTCCAGCCCGAAGACGTACGAGATCCGCCCGGACATCACGCTGCCGGTGGTGCCGGTCCGGTAGCCCTCCACGTCCGCCGGTGACTGTTGCAGGACGACGGCGTAGTCGGTGGCGATGGCGCCCACGAAAACGCCGGTGCGGCTGCCCTTGACCGACGTCGGGTCGATGCCGGCCCGCTCGAACACCTCCCACGCCGTCTCCAGCAGCAGCCGCTGCTGCGGGTCCATGGCCACCGCCTCCCGCGGCGAGATACCGAAGAACGCCGCGTCGAAGTCGGCCGCGTCCGCCAGGAACGCGCCTTCCGTCGCGTAGGAGGTGCCGAGCTGGTCGGGGTCCGGGTCGTAGAGCCGGTCGAGGTCCCAGCCGCGGTCGGTGGGGAACCCGGACATGGCGTCGCGGCCGTCGGCGACCAGGCGCCACAGCTCCTCCGGCGACTTCACACCACCCGGGAACCGGCAGGCCATCCCCACGATCGCGATCGGCTCCTGCTCGCGTGACTCGGCCGCCCGCAGGCGCCCGCGCGTCTGGCGCAGGTCGGTCATTACCCGGTTCAGGTAGTCCCGCAGCTTGGCTTCCTCGTTGGGCATCGCCGGTACTCCCTCAACAGTCGCTGGCGCGGTGGGCAGGTCAGTCAGCTGCCGAGCTCGCGGTCGATCAGGGCGAACATCTCGTCGTTGCTGGCGGCGGCGAAGTCGGGCTGGTCGGCCCCGGCGCCGTTGTCGCTCCACCGCCACAGCAGGGCCTCCAGGCGCTGGCGCACCTTTGTCCGGGCCGTGGCGTCGGCCTCCGGCTCGAACGCGGCCAGGCTGACCTCCAGCCGGTCGAGGTCCTCGTACGCCGGCGGGATCACCTCGGCCTCGTCCAGGCGCAGCTCCAGGCGCAGGAACTGGCCGAGCGTCACCGGGGTGGGGTGGTCGAACGCGAGCGTGGACGGCAGCCGCAGCCCGGTCGCCGCGTTGAGCCGGTTGCGCAGCTCCACCGCTGTCAGGGAGTCGAAGCCGAGGTCGAGGAAGCCGCGGTCCGGGTCGATGGCCGCCGCCGACGCGTGCCCGAGCACCGTCGCCGTATGGCTGAGGACCAGGTCGAGCAGGGCCCGGTCCTGCTCGGCCCGGGACATCCGGACCAGGCGCTGGGTCAGCCCAGCCGGCCCGGCGCCGTCGGCCGCCTGCGCCGTACGCCGGGCACCGGCCCGGATGATGCTGCGGTAGACCACCGGCAGCAGGCCGTCCTCGGCCAGCCCGCGCAGTGTCCGGGTGTCCAGGCGGACCGGCAGCAGCACCGGCTCGTCCACGGTGACGGCGGCGTCGAACAGCACCATGCCCTGCGCCCCGGACAGCGGCAGCATGCCGGTGCGCGCCACCCGCGCCAGGTCACCGCGCTCCAGGTGCCCGGTCATGCCGCTGGCCTGGGCCCAGAACCCCCAGGCGAGCGAGGTAGCGGGCAGCCCCTGGCCGTGCCGGTGCTCGGCGAGCGCGTCGAGGAACGCGTTCGCCGCGGCGTAGTTGCCCTGGCCGACACCGCCGAGCACGCCCGCCGTGGAGGAGTAGAGCACGAACATGGCCAGGTCCCGGCCCTGGGTCAGCTCGTGCAGGTGCAGCGCGGCGTCGACCTTGGGTCGCAGCACCCGGTCCAGCTGGTCGGCGGTGAGCGAGGCCACCACGCCGTCGTCGAGGACCCCGGCGGTGTGCACCACCCCGGTCAGGTCCGGCACCTCGTCCAGCAGTGCGGCGAGGGCGTCGCGGTCGGCCGCGTCGCACGCCACCACGCGCACCTGTGCACCCAGCGCGCCCAGCTCCACCGCCAGGTCGGCCGCGCCGGGCGCGTCCGGCCCGCGGCGGCTGGCCAGCACCAACCGGCGTACGCCACGCGCGGTGACCAGGTGCCGGGCCAGCAGCGCACCCAGCGTGCCGGTGCCCCCGGTGACCAGCACCGTCCCACCCGGGTCCAGGGCGGGCGGCATGGTCAGCACGATCTTGCCCACGTGCCGGGCCTGGCTCATGTGCCGGAACGCCTCCGGCGCCCGGCGCACGTCCCATGTGGTCACCGGCGGCAGGTGCAGCACCCCGGTCGCCAGCAGCCGGGTGACCTCGGCGAGGATCTCGCCGAGGCGGTCCGGGCCCACCTCACGGCTGGCGTCGAAGGCGCGGTAGGTCACCCCGGGATGGTCAGCGGCGACGGCCTGCGGGTCGCGGATGTCGGTCTTGCCCATCTCCAGGAACCGTCCACCGGGGCGTACCAGCCGCAGCGACGCGTCCACGAGCTCGCCGGCCAGCGAGTCCAGCACCACGTCCATCACCGGGAACCGGTCGGCGAAGCCCGTGTCGCGGGAGGAGGCGATGTGCTCCTCGTCCAGGCCCAGCCCGCGCAGGGTGCCCCACTTGGCGGGGCTGGCCGTGGCGTAGACCTCAGCGCCCAGGTGCCGGGCCAGCTGCACCGCGGCCATGCCCACCCCGCCGGCACCGGCGTGCACCAGCACCCTCTGCCCGGCCCGCACCCCACCAACGTCGACCAGCCCGTAGTACGCGGTCACGAAGGCGACCGGCACCGACGCCGCCTCGGTGAGCGACCACTGCTCGGGCACCCGTACCAGGCCCCGGTGGTCGGCGACGACCAGCGGCCCGAACGCGTCCCGGAACACCCCCAGCACCCGGTCGCCAGGGCCGAGCGCGGGCACCTCCGGCCCGACCTCGGTGACCACGCCGGCGCCCTCGCTGCCCATCCCGACCTCACCGGGCACCATGCCGAGACCGACCAGCACGTCCCGGAAGTTCAGCCCGGCCGCGTGTACGGCGATGCGCACCTGACCGGGGCCCAGCGGCGCCTCGGCCTGTGGTGCCGGCAGCAGCGCCAGTCCCTCCAGGGTGCCCGCGCCCGCGGTGTCCAGCCGCCACGGGCCGGCCGGCGGCGCCAGGGACCCCCCGGAGTCGGCGCGGACCACCCGCGGCGCGAACAGCTCGCCACCGCGCACCCGCAGCTCCGGCTCGCCACTGGCGAGCGCCGCGCCCAGCAGTGACTCGTCGTCGCTGTCCAGCTCCACCAGGACGAACCGGTCCGGGTTCTCCGTCTGCGCCGAGTGCACCAGGCCGCGTACCGCCGCGTGGGCCAGGTTCCCGGCGCGGGTGACCACCACCAGCGTGGCGTCGTCCGCGGAGCGCAGCACCTCCAGCACCTCGGCGGTCACCTCGCGCACGGCCTGCGCGGTGTCGCCGCTGCCCGGCGGGCACCGGAACACCTGTGGTACGGCCACCGGCTCACCAGCCGGCACCGGCACCCAGTCGACCCGGAACAGCGAGTCGAACCGGTCGTCGCGGGCGGCGTGCAGCTGGGCCGGTGACACCGGGCGGAAGACCACCGAGTCCGCCCGGAACACCGGCTGCCCGGAGCCGTCCGCGGCCCACACCGACAGCCCGTCCCCACCGGTGGCGGCGAGCCGCACCCGCAGCGTGGTCGCGCCGGTGGCGTGCAGCGACACCCCGTTCCAGGAGAACGGCAGCCGCAGCCCGCCGTCGCCGGCCTGGCCGGACGGCATCGCGTGCAGGGCCGCGTCGAGCAGGGCCGGGTGGATGCCGTACCGCACCGCGTCGGCCCGCTGCTCGTCGGGCAGCGCGACCTCGGCGTACGTCTCGTCGCCGTGGCGCCAGGCCGCGCGCAGCCCCTGGAACGCCGGCCCGTAGCCGTAGCCGCCCTCGGCCAGCGCCGGGTAGAAGCCGGTCAGGTCCACCGGCTCCGCCCCAGCCGGCGGCCAGGCGCCCAGGTCGAACCCTGCTGTCCGGCCGCTGCTGAGCACGCCGCTGGCGTGGCGGGTCCACTCCGCCTGGTCGTGCCGGTCGTCGCGGCGGGAGGAGATCGTCAACGGCCGCCGGCCGGACCCGTCCGGCTCGCCGACGAAGACCTGGACGTGTACGGCGCCGTGGTCGGGGAGGGTGAGCGGGGTCTCCAGGGTGAGCTCGTCGATGTGGTGGCAGCCGGTGGCGTCGCCGGCCTGGAGGGCGAGCTCGAGCAGCCCGGTGCCGGGCAGCAGGGTGGTGGTGGCCACGGTGTGGTCAGCCAGCCACGGGTGCGTGCCGACCGACAGCCGCCCGGCCAGCACCACGCCACCGTTGGCCAGCCCCACCACCGCCCCCAGCAACGGATGCTCGCTACGGCCCAGCCCCGCGTCGGCGGGCGGGTCCAGCCAGAACCGCTGCCGCTGGAACGCATAGGTAGGCAGGTCCACCCGCCGCCCATCAGGCAGCCGCCAGTCCACCGGTACGCCATGCACGTGCGCCTCGGCCAGGGAGGTGAGGAAGCGGGTGGGGCCGCCGTCGTCACGGCGCAGGGACCCCACCGCCGGGGTGTCCGGCACACCGGCGACCAGGACGGGGTGGGGGCTGCACTCGACCAGCAGCCCGAACCCGTCATCCTGCAGCCGCTGCACCGCATGGTGGAACCGCACCGTCTGACGCAGGTTGGCAAACCAGTAGGAGGCGTCCAGGGTGGACGGCTCGGCCCAGTCCCCGGTGACCGTGGACACCATCGGCACGGTGGCTGGCTGGGGGTGGATGCCGGCCAGGTCGGCCAGGAGCTTGTCGCAGATGGTGTCGATCTGCGCCGAGTGGGACGCGTAGTCCACCGCGACCCGCCGGGCCCGTACCCCGTCGGCCTCGCACGCGGCCAGCAGCTCGTCCAGCGCGCCCGGCTCGCCGGAGACGACGACCGTGGCCGGGCCGTTGACCGCCGCCACCGACAGCCGCTCACCCCACGGCTGGATACGCCGGGCGACCTCGCTGGCGGGCAGGGACACCGACACCATCCCACCCCGCCCCGACAGCCCCACCAGCGCCGCACTGCGCAGCGCCACCACCTTCGCCGCGTCCTCCAGGGACAGCGCCCCGGCCACACACGCTGCGACGATCTCCCCTTGGGAGTGGCCCACCACGGCCGCCGGCTGCACCCCGTGGTGGCGCCACAGCTCGGCCAGGGAGACCATGACCGCGAACAGCGCCGGCTGCACCACCTCCACCCGCTCCAGCGCCTGCTCGTCACCGAGCACGTCCAGCAGCGACCACCCGGTATGCGGCGCCAACGCCTCACCACAGCGCCGCAACCAGTCCGCGAACACCGGCGAGGACCGGGCCAGCTCCAGCCCCATCCCGGCCCACTGCGAGCCCTGGCCCGAGAACACGAACACCACCCGAGCCGCATCCCCCCGCAGCACACCACTGACCACGTTCGGCGCCGGCTCACCCACGGCCAGCGCACCCAGGCCCGCGACCAGCTCGTCACGGCCGCCACCCAGCACCACCGCCCGGTGCTCGAACACCGACCGGCACCCGGCCAGCGTGCGGCCCACGTCGACCGGCTCCAGCGCGGGGTGGGCCGTGACATGCTCACGCAGCCGTACCGCCTGCGCCCGCAGGGCCTCCGCCGACTTGGCCGACAGCACCCACGGGACCACGGCGGTGGCCATGCCCCGGTCCCCGTCCGCGTCGGGAGCCGCCCCGGCGGCCGTGCCGGGCTCCTCGATGATGACGTGCGCGTTGGTGCCGCTGACCCCGAACGAGGAGACCGCCGCCCGACGCGGCCGGCCGTTGACCGGCCAGTCCCGGGGCTGGGTCAGCAGCGACACCGCCCCGGCCGACCAGTCCACCTCCCGGGACGGCTCATCCACATGCAGCGTCGCCGGCATGACCCCGCGCCGGATCGCCTCGACCATCTTGATGATCCCGGCGACCCCGGCCGCGGCACCGGAGTGGCCGATGTTCGACTTGACCGACCCGAGCCACAGTGGACGCTCCGCCGGCCGGCCTTTGCCGTACGTGGCCAGCAGCGCCTGCGCCTCGATCGGGTCACCGAGGGTCGTACCGGCACCGTGCGCCTCCACCACGTCCACGTCGCCGGTGGAGAGCCCCGCGTGGTCCAGGGCCAGCCGGATCACCCGCTGCTGCGCCAGGTCGTTGGGGGCGGTCAGGCCGTTGCTGGCGCCGTCCTGGTTCACCGCTGAGCCGCGGACCACGGCCAGCACCCGGTGCCCGTTGCGCTCGGCGTCGGACAGCCGCTCCAGCAGCAGCATGCCGACGCCCTCGGACCACCCGGTGCCGTCCGCGGCCGAGGCGAACGACTTGCACCGGCCGTCCGGCGCCAGGCCGCGCTGCCGGCTGAACTCGGTGTAGATGCCCGGGTGGGGGATCACCGTCACGCCGCCGGTGAGGGCGAGGCCGCACTCTCCGCGCCGCAGCGCCTGGCCGGCGAGGTGCAGCGCGACCAGCGACGAGGAGCACGCCGTGTCCACCGTGACCGCGGGCCCCTCCAGCCCGAGCGTGTAGGAGATCCGCCCGGCGGCGACGCTGGTCATGCTGCCGGTGCCGAGGTACCCCTCGACGCCTTCCGGCGCCGTGCCCAGGCGCTCCACGTAGCCGGACGCGATCACCCCGACGAAGACGCCGGTCTGGCTGCCCGCGAGCGATGCCGGGTTGATGTTGGCCCGCTCCAGCACCTCCCACGCGGCCTCCAGCAGCAGCCGCTGCTGCGGGTCCATGGCCAGCGCCTCCCGCGGGGAGATGCCGAAGAACGCCGCGTCGAAGTCGGCCGCGTCGTAGAGGAACCCGCCCTCGCGCACGTAGCTCTTGCCTGGACGGTCGGGGTCCGGGTCGTAGAGCCCGTCGAGGTCCCAGCCCCGGTCGTTGGGGAACTCCCCGACCTCGTCGCGGCCCTCCGCCACCAGCTGCCAGAGATCCTCGGGGGAGCCGACGCCGCCCGGGTACCGGCAGGCCATGCCGACGATCGCGATCGGCTCCCGCCCGGCCGCCTCCACCTCGGTCAGGCGCCGCCGGGTCTGGCCCAGCTCGGCGGTCACCCGCCGCAGGTACTCGAGCAGCTTGGCTTCGTTCTCTGCCATGGTTGTGGCTCCCTCTGGCGATGGTCAGGGCGTGCCCAGTTCCCGGTCGATGAGCGCGAACATGTCCTCCGCGGTGACGCTGTCGAGCGCGGCGGTCTCGAGCGCGGCGGTCCCGAGCGCGGCGGTCCCGGTGCCGCCCGCGGCGCTGTCTGTGCCGTTCCGCCACCTGCGCAGCAATGCCTCCAGCCGCCGGGTGACGGTGGCGCGGGTGTCGCCGTCCGGCGGCGTGCTGGCGAGGATGTCCTCCAGCCGCTGCAGCTCCCCCAGCGCCGGCAGCGGCCCGCCGGCCGGGGCGATCTCGCCCCGGAGGTGGCGGGCCAGCGCGATCGGCGTGGGGTAGGTGAAGACCAGCGTCGCGGGCAGGCGCAGCCCGGTCGCCGCGTTCAGCCGGTTACGCAGCTCGACGGCTGTCAGCGAGTCGAACCCCAGCTCCTTGAACGCCCGGTCGGCGGGGACCGCCGGACGCCCGGCGAGGCGCAGCACCGCTGCGACGTGGGCGCGGACCAGGTCGAGCAGCGCCTGGTCCTGCTCGGCCGGCGGCAGCCCGGCGAGCCGCCGTGCCAGCTGGGCGCCGCCGGCTGACCCGTTCCCGCCGGCCGAGCCGTTTCCGGAGGCTGCGCCGTTTCCGCGGGCCGCGCCGTTCCCGGCGGCGGGGCCGGTTACGCTGCGCCGCGGTCGCGCTCGCACCAGGCCGCGCAGCAGTGGCGGGAGGTCCACTCCGGACAGTGACGCGACGGACGGTGCCGTGACCGCGTCGAGCCGGACCGGCACCAGCAGCGCGTCGTCGCCGCCGAGCGCGGCGTCGAAGAGCGCCAGCGCCTCGCCGGCGAGCGGCTCCCACGGCCCCCAGGCCAGCGAGACCGCGGCCAGGCCCTGGGCGCGCCGGTGCTCGGCGAGGGCGTCCAGGAAAGCGTTCGCCGCGCCGAACGCGGCCTGCCCGGCGTTGCCGAGGACGCCGGCGGCCGACGAGAACAGCACGAACATCGGCAGGTCGGCGCCGCGGGTCAGCTCGTGCAGGTTGACCGCCGCGTCCACCTTCGGCCGCAGCACCCGGGCGAGCTGTGCCGGGGTCAGCGACCCGACCAGGCCGTCCTCGACCACGCCTGCGCAGTGCACCACGCCGGTGAGCGAGCGGACGCCACCCAGCAGCCGGGCGAGCGCGGCCCGGTCCGCGGCGTCGCACGCCGCGACGGTGACCTCGACCCCCAGCCCGGCGAGCTCCGTCGCAGCCCCACCCGCCGGGCCGTCCCCGCCCGCCGGCCCGCTCCGGCTGGCCAGCACCAGGTGGCGTACTCCGTGCGCGACGGCGAGGTGCCGGGCGACGAGCTGGCCCATCCGGCCGGCGCCGACGACCAGCACGGTGCCGTCCGGGTCGAGCAGGGGCGGCTCCGCCCCCCGGGCGCGGGCCAGCCGCGGGGCGTACAGCCGGCCGTCGCGCACCGCCAGCTCGGGTTCGCCGGCGGCGAGCGCGGCGGTGACCGCCGCCTCGTCGTCAGTGTCGGTCTCGACGAGGACGAACCGGTCCGGGTGCTCGGCCTGGGCGGAGCGGACCAGGCCGCGTACTGCGGCGTGGGCCAGGTCGCCGGCCCGGGTGACGACGGCGAGCCTCGGGTCCGCCGGCGCCGCGGCGGTCGCCTGCACCAGCTCGAGGACCTGCGCTGTGGCGGCCCGTACGGCGGTGGCCAGGTCTCCGGTGCTGGGCGGGCACCGGTAGACCTGTGCCTCGGCGCGGCTCGTGCCGGCCGTGACCGGCACCCAGCCCACCCGGAACAGCGAGCCCGGCCCGTCCTCCCGGTCCGCCCGCAGCTGCCCGGCCGGCACCGGCCGCAGGGTCACCGAGCCCGCGTGGAGAACGGGCTGTCCCGTGCCGTCGGCGACCCACACCGCCACCGCGTCGGGCCCCGCCGGGGCCAGGCGCACCCGCAGCGTGGTGGCTCCGGTGGCGTGCAGGGACACCCCAACCCAGGCGTACGGCTGCCGCGGTCCCGTCCCGTCGTCCAGGTCCCAGGCCAGGGTGTGCAGGGCGGCGTCGAGCAGGGCGGGGTGGATGCCGTAACGGGCCGCGTCGGCGTGCTGGTCGGCGGGGAGCTCCACCTCGGCGTAGGTCTCCTCGCCGTGCCGCCAGGCCGCGCGCAGGCCCTGGCAGGCGGGGCCATACCCGTGGCCCGCCTCGGCCAGCGCGGGGTAGCACCCGGTCAGGTCCACCGGCTGCGCCCCCGCCGGGGGCCATGCGCCCAGGTCGGGCGGGGGCTCGCCGGAGGCTGCGGTGAGCACGGCCGTGGCGTGGCGGGTCCAGGATGGACGCCCGTCGGGGCGGGAGGAGATGGTCAGCGCCCGCCGGCCGGACCCGTCCGGCTCGCCGGCGAAGACCTGCACCTGCACCCCGCCCTGCTCGGGCAGGGCCAGCGGGGTGTCCACGGTGAGCTCGTCGACGCGGTCACAGCCGCTCTCGTCACCGGCGCGCAGGGCGAGCTCGACCAGTGCGGTGGCCGGCAGCAGCACCTGGCCGGCCACCACGTGGTCGGCGAGCCAGGGGTGCGAGCTGGCCGAGAGCCGGCCGGTCAGCAGGAGCCCGCCCGTGCCGGCCAGCGGCACCGCCGCGCCGAGCAGCGGGTGCCCGGTGGCGGCCAGCCCGAGCCCGGCCGGGTCGGCCTGGCCGGTCCCGGCCAGCCAGTAGCGCTGGCGCTGGAACGGGTACGTGGGCAGGTCCACCCGCCGCCCGGCCAGCCGCCAGTCCACCGCGACGCCTTGCACGTACACCTCGGCGAGGGAGGTGAGGAAGCGGGCGGCCCCGCCGTCGTCGCGGCGCAGCGACCCCACCGCGCGGGCGTCCGGAAGCCCGGCCGCCAGGACCGGGTGCGGGCTGCACTCCACCAGCAAGCCAGAGCCGTCGTCCTGAAGCCGCTGCACCGCCTCGTGGAACCGGACCGTCTGGCGCAGGTTGTCGAACCAGTAGGAAGCGTCCAGTGTGGACGGGTCCACCCAGTCCCCGGTCACCGTGGACACCATCGGCACCGATACCGGCTGGGGGTGGATGCCGGCCAGGGCCTCTTGTAGCTCATCGCGGATGGTGTCGATCTGCGCCGAGTGCGACGCGTAGCCCACGGCGACCCGCCGGGCCCGCACCCCGTCGGCCTCGCAGCCGGCCAGCAGCTCGTCCAGCGCCTCCGGCTCACCGGAGACGACCACCGTGGCCGGGCCGTTGACCGCCGCCACCGACAGCCGCTCCCCCCACGGCTCGATACGCCGGGCGACCTGGTCGGCGGGCAGGGACACCGACACCATCCCACCCCGCCCCGACAGCCCCACCA
>Ga0075430_100004672_pt1 | contig 11513 bp, 12 predicted proteins | sample RhiMetdeltSRZDD4_FD_75294 | JGI IMG/M metagenome (GOLD analysis project Ga0075430, IMG submission 75294) | Populus rhizosphere microbial communities from Tennessee, USA - Rhizosphere MetaG P. deltoides SRZDD4 | ecosystem: Host-associated > Plants > Roots > Rhizosphere > Soil | place: USA... | reverse complement strand
CCGGGATTTGCGTTTTCGGTCACGGCGGCTGGCGTGGTCACTCAGTAAAGACCCGCGGGTGAACTACCAGCGGATCTGACCGTCGGGGTCGTCCACAAGGACGACCTCGTATTTTTCCAGCATCGGCATCAAGACGCTTTCAAGTTCGCTCTTCCAAAGCTCGCCTTCGTAGAACTGTGCCTTCATCGGCTCGCGCGATGGTAAATCGGGAAAGCCGCGCATGAAGAAGAACATGTCCGGATCCTCGATCGACAGAAAAGGCCCAAGAATCTTCATGCCGATCGCCGCGTGCGCCGGCATCGATTTCGCGCGGAAGATCTGCAGAAACTCTGCGCGCGTGCCAGGTTTGAGCTTGTAGGTGCGCATCTCGATGATCATGGCGTCCCCCTCAGACCATGTTCGCTCTGGCGTTCTCTTGCCAGCAATAGACGCGTCGTGCTGAAGATGAGGCACACCTTCACAGTCTGCCATACAAACCACGTCGCCCGCGGAGTCCGGCTAAAGCCGGACCGTACGAGGTGTCCGGCTAAAGCCGGACGCTACAGGGTGATAGTCGTCGCGGAACGATCGAGGTCCCTGCAAGTTTTCGTGGTCTGTTCCCGCTTCTCAGGTAGGAAGGACACGATGAACCGAACGCAGACGACATGTTGCCTCTTGATGTTCGCGCTGGTGGTGGCAGCGTGTCGGGACGCGAAGAGATCGAAGAGATCGATGGGCACATTTGCGCTGAGCGAAGAGATGCCGCTGAGGAGGGCTTGCGTCTCGAACACGGATTCGATGCACATTCAGCGCTCGTGCGGCCACGGAAGTTGCCAACCAGCCGAAATCGCGTTCCGTCCGTCGCCAAGCCCGTGTGCCACGTCTATCCGAAGCGTCCGCGCTTCGCCAGCCATCCGCACACGGAGCCCGATGCCGACATCGATCTGGCTCCGGCCAGCGTTGGTGGGTTGGAGCGGGTGCCACACTCGGGCGACATCTGTGAAGAGCGCGACCCCCAGACGGGCGGGGCCCCGGGCGAATGTTGTCGCCTGCAGTTCAACTCCCCCGTGGGCGAGCGTCCGTCCGAAAATGCCGCCAGACACGACGCCGCCACGGAGCAGGGGGTGCGCCCGGGCGAGGACGTCGCGCGCGTGACCGACATCGGCGCCCGGCCAGAGATCGAGCGGCGCTGCCGTGCTCGCTGACTTGAGCCCTGCCCGCGCGGTCAGGTGCGGGGTACGACTCGACTCCGAAGTCGATAGGAAACGCCAGAAGACATCGACTCCGCCAGCCGCGAATGACGCTGTAGCCCCACGCGCGGGCCAGAGTTCCCCGTGACCCCTCACCGCCAGCCGATCGTCCGCAAGCCGGCGCTCGGCAGTTCCGGAAATCGCGAGGTAGTGGCCTAGACCGTCCCAGCGATCGAGCGCTGCGGTGAGCCCGAGGCGCGTGTCCGCCCCCATCCAGTCCGAATAACTCAAGGCGATGCGTCTTCGATCCGTCTTGACGATCCGTTCGCTATCGGATTGTCCGATGCCGTACGACTGCTGCTCTCTGGATGCGTCCAGTTGCCAGAGGCCTGAACGCCCGAACGCTGACGGAGTGCTGAGTGACAGTCCAAGGCGCGGCCGCTCTTGCCACCAGCGCCATCCGAAATCCAGCCGCGCGCCGCCGCCCATCGGCGTGGCGACACCGAACAGGAGCTCGCGCTCGATCGCCGCGTGTGCGCCGGTCGCGACGAGTCCCAAGCGGCCCGGGAACCGCGGCCGCTCGACGACCGCTGCCACGATCTCGGCAAGCCCGCCCGCGATTGGACGATAGCCGACGCGCGTCGCGGACGCCGCGGGCAGCAGCGCAAGACGACGACGGGCGCGCCGCAACGCAGCCACCGTCAGCTCTGTCCGAGGCGACAGACTAAGGAGGTCGCGCACTACCGTCTGGAACGTGCGATCCAGGCCGTCCACCCGGACCAGATCAATCCGCGGTTCGCCGATCCGGTTCCACGCTCGCAGTGCCCCTTCGAGATCGCCCAGGATGAAGCGGCTGGCAGCGAGAAGACGCCACGCTGGGGCATCGTCGGGAGTCTGTGCCGCAGCCACAGCGGCGAGCTGAGCAGCCTCGTCCCAGCGCGATTGCACGAAACGGAGCCCGGCAAGTTCACGCGCCGCCAGCGCCGACGCGGGACACCGAGCCAGAGCGGCGGACAATGTCACGTCTGCAGCGCCGTAATCGCCTGCATGTGCGAGACCCACGCCCTGGGAGACGAGAGCGTCACATCCGTCGCCCGATCGGATGAGGAGGGCATCGTCGGGGGTTCCGGCGTCGCCCTGTCGCGTCAGCGGCGGCGTCACCGAATCGGGATGCGGCAGGACGAGCAGTGTCCAGAAGTCGGTCGCTCCCCACTTCGTCAGGAATGCGGCCTCCGCAACCACTCGAAATGGCGCGCGCGCGGGATCGTGCAGCACCACCTGCCCTTCCGCCCATGCAAGTAGTACGACGTAGTGAAAGCGGCCTGGCCGGTCTTCGATGAGGGCGACGAGCGGGCGTCCCCGCTCCAGATGTTGCTTTGCGGAGCGATCATCGCCGCGGAATGCGAGTGCAGTCCAACCACGGCGCCGAACCTCGGCCGCGAGCACATCTCCGCGGATGCCGCTGGCACGTGCATCGACCAGAAAGGCAAAGTCGTCCGACGAGATGCCTCGCTCGCCCCAATACCGCAGCACCATCGCCGCGGCCGCGCCGCCGCAGAGATTTTCGTCCTGAAGCAGAAACGGCACATCGAGGATGGCGAGCGGCTGGCTTTGGGCCGCCATTTGTTGCGGAGACAGGAACACCGCGAAGCACAGCGCTGCACTGAGCGTGCCCCTGCACATCGACAGACGTCAGTTGACAGCGACGATGATGAGGATGAGGATCAGGAGGCCGATGATGATAGTGGTGGTCGAGATCGTGACACTCGAGCCGCCCACCAGTGAATCCTCGACGGCGCGCACATACTCGGCAAGCTCGCGCAACTCGGAGCCGTCCATCGTGGCAACCGCGGTTTCCACGCGCTTGATGTCGATGCCCGTGCGACCGGCAATCTCACGCACCTGCTGCCGTTCGAGCAGCCCCTGGATAGTTCGACGGTCGGCATCGCTCCGTTGCACGTGGGCGGCAATCGCGCGATCGAGTGTCGCCTGATCCACCAATGAAGGTTGCTGAGCGCGCGCTGTGCCTGGTAGCACCAACCCGGTGCAGAGAAAGACAACGAGGATGTTTCGCGCGACCCGCATGGTGCGACCTCCTTGACCGGCTTGATCCGAGACGGCGTACTGAGCGAAGAATCGTCGAATAACGAAGTTGCAGAGTGGGTACCACTTTGACGTCGAGCGCGTGAACGCACCGGGTCGGCCCACAAACGCATTCGTGAGCGGACTTTAGCCTGAGTGGCACGGGAGTGCGGGATTCATTCGGAAGGCTGGGCCCGGCCCGTTTCGCACGAATTCGTGATCGGCCGACGAAAGTCGTGTCTCGTGTCTTTCACACGTCATTCGCGATGCCGTTGCAGAGGGGTGGGATCGTGCGTTCCTGTTGCTGCGCGTGGCAGCGGCGACGTGGAGTGCGTGCGCGGAGTGGCGCGGAATTGCACGCCGCATTGACACCGTGTGCTCGCGCGACGAGCCACGCTTGCCGCCGACTGGTCACTCATATATCATGTGGTGAGCTATCAACACGTGAGTTGTGGCCACCATGGCAACTCCCTCTGAACGCCTCCAGGGCACGGTAGACGTGCTCATCCTCAAGACACTTGCGTGGAAACCGATGCACGGGTACGCCATCGCGCAGTTCCTTGCCGATCGCAGCCGGGGCGAGCTCGCGGTCGAAGGTGCTGCCTTGTATCAGGGACTCCACCGTCTCGAACGAAAGGGGCTCATCAAATCGCGCTGGGGCACATCTGAAACGAACCGGCGTGTCCGCATCTACGGGCTGACGCCAGCCGGACGGGCGCAGCTTGCGGACGAAGCCGACGGTTGGAAGCGCTACGCAGCCGCCGTGGCGCGTGTCCTCGCGCTGAGGGATGGCGATGCGTGATCCGATCTTCCTGACGCGGACGCGCAAGGAGATCGCGAGCGACAACCATGCGGAGCTCGAGGCCTGGATCGACGAGCGCGTCGCCGCGCTGATCGCGGAAGGAGTCGACCCGGATGACGCGCGGCTCCGGGCGCTCGAAGAATTCGGCGACGTCCACGATGCCGAGCGTTACGCCGAGCGGGAGGACATCGCAGCCGACCGGCGCGTCCGCGTTCTGCTGCGTGTCGAGGAGCTCGCGTCGGATCTCCGCATCGCCGCCCGTACCCTTGCACGCACGCCTGCGGTGACAGCCGTCGTTCTGTTGACCTTTGCGCTGGGTATCGGCGCGGCGACGGCGGTCTTCAGCGTCGTGTACGCCATGCTGCTCCGACCCCTACCCTATGGCGACGAAGCCAGGCTCGTGCAGTTCCAGCCTGTCGAGAACGGGGTCATCAGACCCGCTGCGCGATTCAGCGCCGCCGCCGTCGCCGGGCTGCGGGATCGCACGACCTCGTTTTCAGGCATCAGCGCCATCGACGGCGGCAACGCCGTCGTTCTCGGCGGTGGCGACCCCGAGCAGATAGCCGTATCAGCTGTCACGCCCGATGCGTTCGACGTGCTGCGGGTGCGCGCCGCGATGGGGCGCACCTTTGGCGCGCACGAGGTGTCGGGACCCGCGGGCCGCGTAGCAGTGCTTCTCGATGGACTCTGGCGCCGGCGGTTCGGCGCAGACCCGGGCATCGTGGGACGGACGATCGAATTCGCCGACGGGCGCCTCGAAGTCATCGGCGTGATGCCGCCGGACTTTCGCGTGCCGACCTATGAAGCCGCCGAGTTTCTGGCGCCTCGGAATCTCGCATCGCTCCTTCGAAACTCGAACAGCGCCCAGGTCAGGGCCATCCGGATCTTCGCCCGCCTGAAGCCGGGCGTATCCATGCCTGCAGCGCAGATGGACGTCGATCAGGCGATGCTGGCGTTGCAGCGTGAGTTCCCTCAATCGTTCGCTGGCATCACCACTCGCGTGGTGCCGATCCGCACGGCCGTTGCGGGCGACGCCAGGCCACGTCTGCTCGTCCTCATGGGCGCGGCGGCGTTCGTGCTGCTGATCGCCTGCGCGAACGTCGCCGGGATTCTCCTCGCGCGTGCCCTCGCGCGGGATCACGAGCTCGCCGTGCGCGTGGCGCTCGGCGCCGGGCGGCCGCGGCTCATCAGACAGTTTCTCGCCGAGGGTGCGGTGCTCGCGGTTGTCGGGGCCGGGCTCGGCCTGCTGGTCGCCCAGGCCGGAATCCGCGTCCTTCGGACCGTTGCGGCGGCATCGCTTCCGCCCGGTACCGAGTTCACGCTCGAGCCACGTGTACTCCTGTTTGCCATCGGTGCCGCCATGGTCGGAGCGCTCGGATCCTCGCTCGTTCCCGCGCTCGCCGCGACGCGCGAGCTCGGCACCGCGCTGCGGCGCCACGACGGCCGCACCGCCTCGCGTGTGGGCCGTGGGACGCGCCTCACCCTCGTCGCTGCGCAACTGGCTGTTTCGATCGTCCTACTCGTCGGCGCCGGTCTCTTCCTTCGGACCTTGCAGCACCTCTCGGCGCTCGATCTTGGCTATTCGACGGATCATGCTCTGACCTTCAGGCCATCGTTTACACGGCCTCGCTCGAATGCGGAACAGGACGTGTTCTGGACGTCGCTGCACGAGCAGCTGCGCGCGCTTCCCGGCGTCGTAACCGTCGGCGGCGGAAACGTTCCGACGGGCGGTCAGAGCACCATCACCGGACTCCAGATCGAAGGCCGCGCGGTCGAAGACGGCCGTCTGCCAGACGTGCGATACACGCCGGCGTCGGATGATTACTTTGCATCCCTGGGCATTCCAGTCCTGCGAGGGCGTGTCTTCAACGAAAGCGATCGAGATGGCGCGCCGTGGGTGGCCGTCGTCAGCAACGGCCTCGCGAAGCAGCTCTGGCCCGATGCCGACCCAATCGGGGCAAGAGTCAAGGTCGAGCCCACCAGGCCGTGGATCACCATCGTCGGCGTCGTCGGCGACGTGCGGATGGGCGGCGCGGGTTCTGCCCTGCCGTCGATCTACACGTCGCAGCGGCAGGATCACTGGCCCGGTGCCGGCGCCGTGGTGGTTCGCGCCACCGGTGATCCGGGTGAGCTCGCCGCCGGCATTCGCGACGTCGTGAAGCGACTGGACCCGACGATGCCGATCGTCGGGCTGAGGACGCTCGAGGACGTCCGGGCCAGTTCGCCGGCCGTTGCCGAGCGCCGTGTGCAGATGCAGATGATGCTCGTCTTCGCGTTGGTGGCAATCGGGGTGTCGGCGATCGGCGTCTACGCCGTCACCGCCTACGCGACGGAAGCGCGGCGCCGCGAGTTCGGCATCCGCATCGCCCTCGGCGCATCGCAACGTGGCGTGTTGTGGCTCGCCTTGCGTGACGGCGCCAACGCGGCGGCAATCGGCGCACTCGCCGGGTTTCCTCTCGCGTTGATGCTCGCCTCTCAACTACGCGACATGCTCTACGACGTCACGCCCTTCGATCCGCTGACTGTTGGCGCCGTTCTCGGGACGTTGGTGCTCGTCGTGTTTGCAGCATCGCTGGTGCCGGCGAGACGCGCGACGCTCATCGATCCCGCGAGCACGATGCGAACGGACTGAGTGGATGCTGTCCAGGCCAGGCGCGAAAGAGATCGCATGTCGCGCACCTATCGATCAGACGGTTGCGTCGACCGAAGAAGCCATGCAGATCACTGTTCGCGTGTCCAACGCCGGGTCAGTCCACTCTCTCGAGATCGACACCAACGGCCGGCGGCAATCGATCGCCATTCCTGCGAAGAACACCGGACTAGGATCGAACGTCAACGGTGGCGAGTTGCTCTTTGCGGCGCTAGCGACCTGCTTTTGCAACGACCTGTATCGTGAGGCGGCCAAGCGGTGCATCGCGGTACAAGGTGTCGATGTCGAGGTGACCGGCACGTTTGGCGGCCCTGGTGAACCGGCCCGGGATGTCAGCTACCGGGTTCGAGTACACAGCGACGCGACCCGGCCGGCGATCGAAGAGCTCGTTCGAGCTACGGACGAAATCGCGGAGATTCACAACACGCTGCGAAGCGGCTGTGCTGTTCGCCTTATTCAGTCCGAGAATTCCTGAGAGCGCCGCTGCTTCAGCGGTTGCAGTTCATGTTCTGCATGGGAGGCGTAGTGCGTGTGCCCAGCGTCCATGTGGTGCCATTCCACGCGAGGTGAGGATCCCCCGCCAGGCCGGCTCCGGACGCCGAACTGTAGCCGCTTCCCGTAATGGCCTGGCAGACCAGGTTCGCTTCGGCCACCGCCAGCCGTATATCGACTCCGTTCAACTTGGCGCCTGTGCAAGTTGCAATCGAGGACTGACAAGGTTCGAAAGTGCTATCGCATCCGCCTGGCCCGGAACTCCCCTTCCAGAGTCCAGGTCGCGCCGTCAGCGTTAAGGGACTCGCCGAGCCAATGGAACGAGTCTTTTGTGATTTCGGTGAACCTCCACCGGGTGGTGGTGCCGTCGGGTCGGTGACCGATCTGCACGATCTCGTCGCCGACCCTTCGGCCGATCTGCTGCTCGACATGTTCGCCCGCGGGGTTGATCCACGTGATCCGCCACGCCTTGATGGACGGGTCCCAGGCACGCAGCGTCGTGCCGTACATGTTCATCTTCTTGTCCAGGCCCTGGGTACGGTCCGCACGCCTCGGCATGATCCAGACGTCCTGCACCACGCGGCCCTCGAGGACCCACGCGAAGTGCGCCTCGCCCTTGATGCCCCGCGCGGAGACGTCGGCGGCCCAGTAGTGGTGCACATCCAGTTCCCAGCTTCCAATCAGCCAACCGTACGTGTCCGCTGAGTCAGGGATCTCCGCGGATCGTGCCACTGCCGCGAGAACTGTCTGAAACTCGTGCTTGATCGCAGTCGTTGCCACGTCAGATCTCCTGCGGTTGAACAGCTACGCTTACGACTTCGCCGGGCACTCGCCAGCGACCTGACGGATCGAGGTGCCACTGAGCTCGACGAGATCGTCGGCTGAAGTCGCCTTGTCTGGTGCCGGCCGGTTCGGATCGACGCCCTCGAATGTTCCTTCGATTTGCACACGACGGCCGACGTGTTGTTTCAACTTCTCGCCGTCGATGCCTTTGATTTCATACATCGCGGCCATTCCGGATGTTCCGGTAGGTGTCTCGCCGGAACGAGCCTGCGCGGGTGCTGGCGCCGCCCCTTTGATCATTTTCGTGCTGGTCAGGATGTAATCCTCGGCCATGCCCGCGCGCTCGGCGACGTTCGGTTTCCATCCCGGCACGTCCTCCTCGCGCATGAGGCAACCCTCGACCGTGACGACCAGCGCCTGTGTTCGTATGTGAGCCGGATCTGGTCTCGCCGGGTTCGGCGGCGGAGGTGGCGTCGTGGGGTTCTGCGCCGCCGTTGCCGTCAACACGAGCGTGAAGGCCAGCATTCCTCCGAGTAGAACGCGTCTCATCAGTTTCCCTCCTGTAGTTCGTCGCTCACGGAAACGGTGCAAAGCGGACGCCACGAACCCCGATTGCCGAGCCGGCGTGGCGAGATTTTTCGTGGGTTTGGTACCGGGTAATGCGTCAATACGGGTGTGAGCCGGACGCTGTCCGAACAGGACCTGGTGGAGACCTACCGAACCACTATCGGTCCGCTCTACGCCTACGTCTCGCGCAGGGTCGGCGGCGATGCTGGTCTGGCTGAGGATCTCGTGCAGGACACGTGGATGCGGGCCATCGTCGACTGGCGGAGCAAGGGGATTCCGGCTGAACCAATCGCGTGGCTGATTCGAGTAGCGCGGAACACGCTGATCAGCTACGTCCGGCGCGTGCGACCCCAGCTCGTCGATGCGGCTCTCCTCGATCGCATCGAAGCCGAACCAGCGGTGGCGGCCGAGGATCCGGGCGCAGCCGCCGTCATCAACTGGGGGCTCAGCCGGCTTCGGCGCTCGCAAGCGCAGCTGCTCGAAGACTTCTACTTCACCGGCAAGAGCGTGCGCGACATGGCGCGCGAGCGGTCGTTGTCGGAGCGCGCGGTCGAAGGCCGGCTGCGCCGTGCCCGAGAAAAACTCAGGAAGAGAATTGAAAAAATGTTGCCGGGTGCTGCAGTGCGGTCCCGCGACGTTGATGGAGGAACGGAACATGCCCGGCGCACACGAGCCTCGTGAGGAGTTTGTGAATCAGCTCGAGCACCTGCTGCGCGCTGATCTGAGGCGGCGCGATCTGGCAGCGGGAGGCCACACGTGGTGGCCGCAGTCCAGGGCCGGTTTCGCGCTCGCGGCTGCCGCGGTGGCGATCGTCTCGATGGTCCTGGGCGGTGGCGTCGTCGCGGCCTCCTATGAGGCGAGCCTCAGCGAGCAGCGCGAACTGCTACTCAATACCTTCGAGCAGCGGGCGGTGCTCGCGCAGCAGCGACACGCGCTGGCCACGCAGAGGTTGCGGGACGTGCAGCAGCGGGTATCGATCGGCGTCGAGCCGCAGGAATCCATGACCGATGCGCGGATCAAAGTGAGCGAAGCGGAAGCCGACCTGAAATCGATCGAGCTCGACATCGCGGAAATCAAAGCCACCGGGCGGGAACCGATGAACACGCTGTCGGCCCCCCTGGTTTCGGGCCGGGATTTCGTCACCGAGCGCATGCATGTAGAGATGACCGTGCCAGCGGCGGCGCTCGGGGCTGAGAAGGCGCGAGTGCAGACGGCACGGACGCGATTCGAGGTCGGCTTGACGAAAGCGATCGAGGTGGAAGAGGCCGAGAGCCGGCTGATCGATCTGGAGTCAGCCGTCGAGGTCTTCCAGCGGAAGATCGCCATCCGTCAGACGTTCCTGAAAGGCGGCCTGCCGGGTCCAGAGGCGGATCTGCGTGGGCTCGAAGCCGAGACCGATCTGCGGCGCACGGCTCTGGCGCGCCGGATAGGCGTGGCGCGGAAGCACGTGACGGATCTGAAGGGCCGGATCGAGACAGGCACCGCCAATTCCCTGAATCTTGCTGAAGCCGAACTGCGCCTGCAGGAGCTTCAGCTCGAGATGTCGAAGGCGGACTACGAGCTGCTCCTGATTCGCAAGCAGCTCGGTAAGTAGTGATCGGAGTGACGATGAATCGTACGCGCAGTAGTCTCCTGCCCTTTGCGTTGATGCTTGTCGCGTCCGCTACAGCTCGCGGTCAGGACATCGATGATTTCGTCAGGGGCTGGATTGAGAAGCAACACGTGCCGGCCGTGGCGATTGCGGTCATCAAGGACGGAGTACCGGTCAAAGTCGAGGGCTACGGCCTCGCCGATGTGGAGAACCGCGTCCCCGCCCGGGCCGACACCGTTTTCAAGATCGGCTCGCTGAGCAAGCAGTTCATCGCCACCGCCGTCATGCTGCTGGTCCAGGACGGCAAGCTGTCGGTGGACGACAAGGTCAGCAAGTATCTCGCAGGCACGCCGAAGACCTGGGACGCCATCACGCTTCGTCACCTGTTGACCCACACCTCAGGCCTCGTGCGTGAGGCGCCGGGATTCGACTTCAACAAGCTGCAACCGGACATCGCGGTCATCGAGACGGGCTATTCAGTGCCGCTCGCGTTCGCGACTGGCGAGAAGTACGAGTACTCGAACCTCGGGTACTTCGTGCTGGCTGAAATCATTCACAAAGTCAGCGGACAGGCATGGGCCGATTTTCTGCACGAACGCGTGTTCTCTCCGCTGGGCATGACCGCCACTCGCGTGACCAGCTTGACCGACATCGTCTCCAACCGTGCCAGTGGATATGCGTGGGCGTCCGGCCGGCTGCGGAATGAGGACGACTTCCCCGCCGTTCGCCCGAGCGGCGCCTTCCTGTCGACCGTTCAGGATCTGGCGAAGTGGGACATCGCACTGTCAGGCGATCGGATCTTGAAGGAGTCGAGCAAGCGCGAGATGTGGACACCGGTCAGGCTGAACGATGGCCGCACGTTCCCCTACGGATTCGGGTGGCAGCTCGATGATTGGCCTGCCGACTCCAAGGTGCCGACCGGCGTGCCGATGATGCGTCACGGCGGCTCGCTCACCGGATTCCGCGCCGGCTATTCACGCTGGCCAAGTCATCGCCTGACAGTGATAGTCCTCACCAACCTGAGCAACGCACCTTACGAAGGCCTGGCGGCGAACATTGCCATCACGTACGCCCCGCAACTCCGAACCGACCCACGTCTGCCTGCGCCCTTCCTGAGATGATCGTCCGGGCGGTCAGTAAGAATCGGGAGCCGCCGCCGCAGGAAGCCTAGCGCCACCAGGCCTGAAGACAGGAGCAATGCAGTCGAGCCCTCGGGCACCGTCGTGCGTGGGCCGTCTCGCCACCGACGCATTAATCGGTGCGCAGTGCGTCGAGCGGATCGACTCTGGTGGCGCGGTGCGCCGGGATCGATGCCGCGACCGCGGCGACGACAGCGAAGAGCACGGCGACGCCGATGAACGTTCCTGGATCGAGCGG
>Ga0075430_100004670_pt1 | contig 11518 bp, 14 predicted proteins | sample RhiMetdeltSRZDD4_FD_75294 | JGI IMG/M metagenome (GOLD analysis project Ga0075430, IMG submission 75294) | Populus rhizosphere microbial communities from Tennessee, USA - Rhizosphere MetaG P. deltoides SRZDD4 | ecosystem: Host-associated > Plants > Roots > Rhizosphere > Soil | place: USA... | reverse complement strand
GACCTCGACGGTCGACCGCGCGTTCGTCACCTCCACGCTGGGGTCGTCGACGGTGACGAGCAGCTCGGGCTCACCGTTCACTCCCACCGAGCGCTCGACGTAGAAGGTCTCCTTGTCCTCTCCGCTGCCGCCGGAGGTGGCCGCCCAGATCGCCAGCGGAGTGATCACCAGCGCGGCGAGCAGCAGGAGAGGCGCATAGCGCCTGAACTCGAACTTGCGCACGGCCGCAACCCTAGCGCCGCCCGGGCCTCAGGAATGCGGTGACCGCGGCGCGCGGCCGCGGTCACCGCTCCAGGCTCCCCGGCCGCGCTCATCCCGGGGATGAGGCGGCCGCCGGCGCGGGAGCCGAAGACGAGCCGGTGCGCCACTTCTACACCGGTGGGCAGCGGCGGTCAAGGTGGTCTTCGCCGGGCGGCGGCGCGCATGAGGCGCGGCAAGCGCGGCCGCCGGGCTCCTGCGGGCCGGGCGGCGCGGATAGAATCGCGCCGCTGGCAGGCAAATTCGTCCCATGGGGACGGCGTCGGCGGCAGCGTTGAGCATGTCTGAAGAGAGCCAAATCCGGTTCGTTCGCCGCATCTGGGAGGCGATTCGTGAAGGCGGTATCGAGGCCGGGCTGGAGCTCACCCCCGGGGTCGAGTGGCGCCCGCACGCGGCCGGCGGCCAGGTGCTGACCAGCGAAGAGGCGCTCAAGTTCTTCGCCGAGTTCCAGGGCGAGCGCGAGCTGCTCGAGGTGCTGCCGTACTCCTACCACTCCCAAGGCAACCTCGTGCTGGCGTCCGGCAGCTTCCGCCTCAGCGGCCCGGGCCGCATCTCCGAGTTCCAGATCCACTGGGTGTACGAGTTCGAGGGCGACCGCCTGCGCCGTGCGGCGTCCTATCCCACCCGAGCCGAGGCGCTGGAGGCGATGGGCGTCGACGAGCTTTGACGCCTCGCGTCCACGCGCGCTGGCCTGCGCTGCAAGCCACGCTGCCCCACAGCCCGCTGGGCACCGGCCCCTCGCCGGTGCGACGGCTCACGGCCCTGCCCGCCGGCACCGGCGGTGAGGTCTGGGTCAAGGACGACGGCGCTTACGGCTCGATCTACGGCGGCAACAAGGTCCGCAAGCTGGAGTGGATCCTGCCGGACGTCGCGGCCCGCGGGCGGCGCACGATCGTGACGGTCGGCGCGCTCGGCACCAACCACGGCCTGGCGACCGCCCTGTACGCGCGTGAGCACGGGCTGCGGTGTGCGGTCGCGCTCGTCGACCAGCCGGTCGACGAGCACGTAGAGCGGCAGCTGGCCCGGCTCGAGCGGTCCGGGGCGCACCTCTACAGGACGCGGGGCACGGTTGGCACGTACGCGGCCGCGCCGTGGATCCTGCTGCGCCACTCCGACCTGCGGCGCCTGCGGCCGCCCTACTTCCTGCGGGTGGGCGGCTCGACCCCGGTCGGCTGTCTCGGCTTCGTGGAGGCGGCGTTCGAGCTGGCGGAGCAGGTGCGCGACGGGGCGCTGCCCGAGCCGTCGCACGTCGTGGTGGCGCTCGGCTCGGGCGGCACGGCGGCGGGGCTGGCGGCGGGCCTGCGCCTCGCCGGCCTGCGCACGAGAGTCGTCGGGATCGTGGTGAACGACAGGACGCCCGTGGGCGCGGACGTGGTGGCGAAGCTGGCCAACCGCACGCTGGACCTCCTGCGCCGCCGGGGCGCGGACGTCGGTGGCCTCGAGATCGGCTCCGCGGACCTCGACGCAGAGACCGCTTGGCTCGGCCCGGGCTACGGGCACGCCACCCCGGAGGCCGAGCGCACCCGTGCGGATGCCGCGACGCGGGAGGGGCTGTTGCTGGACCCCGTCTACACCGCGAAGGCGATGACGGGGCTGCTCGCGTTGCGCGCGCAGGGAAGGCTCGGCACCGCGCCGGTGCTCTTCTGGCAGACGCACGACACGCTGGCCGCGGCGTAGCCCTAGATCGAAGGCGGCGGCTCGGGCAGGGGCGGGCCGGGATCCGGGCTCGGAGTCGGCGGCGCCGGGTCGGGCGGCGTGGGCGCGGGGCCCGGGTCCGGCAGCGGCGGGCCGGGGCGCGGCGGAGGCCGCTCCGCGACGCCCGCGGGCGGCTGGGGCTCGGGCACCGCAGGCGGGCTCGGCTCCGGCGTCGGCGGCGGTGTCGGCTCGGGAACCGGCTGCGGCGTGGGCTCCGGGATCGGCGGCGGGCTCGGCTCCGGCACGACGGCGGGGCCCGGCACCGACGGCGGCACGGGCTCGGTCTCCGTCTCGAGTCTGGTCACGGTCATCCGCATTGGGTACCCGGTGTCAGGCCTCCACGAACCGTGCGAGCGCAGCCTTGCCTCCCGGCGCGACCGGATCGCCGTGCGCGAGCACCAGCACCTCGAAGTCGTACTGGAGCAGGTTGCGCAGCGCCTCCACGAGGCCGCGCTTCACGCCCTCCGGGTCGTCGCCGAGGTAACCGTCCGGCACGAAGCCGAGGCCGCTGCCGGGCCAGTTTCCCACGGCATCGGCCAGCGCCATTGCGCCGTCGCCGTGCTGGATGTGCAGCGCCGTCTCCTCGGGGCAGATGACACCGACCTCGCGCGCGAAGACCCCGTTCGCGACCTCGTCGCCGAAGGCGAAGCCCTCCACCTCCGGGCCGCCCTCGAATTCGTGCAGCCCGGCCTCGTGGCACAGCACCGGACAGCCGTCCAGCGCGGCCGAGAAGCGCTCGCTGTGCCGGTGGTGGTGGCGGTTGGTGAGCAGTATGCGGTCCACCCCGCGGTCGGCGAACCAGGCCAGGCCCACGTCCTCCGGGAGCATCGGGTCGATCAGGGCCCGCGAGGGCTGGACGTAGTAGGAGCTGACCCGGTCGCGGATGCGCTCGTGGAAGGCGGTCCAGTGCCAGATGCCGGGGGCGATCTCCTCCAAGGCGGGCCAGCGTAGCGCGCTCCCGAATTCGACGAGAACCGTCAGGAAACCGACGGAGCAGCCGATATGGCACTGCATGGAGCAGGTGTTGCGCCACCGCGGGCTGTCCTTCCTGGCATTGACTGCCGCCTGCGCGTCGCTGCCCCTGGCGATCGTCCACTTCTTCGGGGAAAGCACGTACTACCCGCCGAGCTGGGTCCACTTCGCCTTCATCGCCGTCGGCGCCTCGATCGCTGCGGCCGCGGCGATCGCCCTCACGGTTGCCGGCGCCCGCCGCAACGACGGCCGCACCGTGCTGCTCGGCACCGCGTTCACGGTCATGACCGCGCTGCTGGCGGTCCACGGCTTCGCCACCCCCGGCATCCTGGTCGGGGAGACCGGCGTGATTTCCGTCGCCGGCGCCGCGGTCCTGCCGGTGGGCGCCGCCCTGCTGGCCCTCTCCGCGCTTCCGTCGCTGCAACGCCCGCATGCGGTGCGCCGCCTGCTCGTGCTGCAGGCCGTGCTGGTGACGGCCGTCCTGTCCTTCGGGCTCGTCGGCCTGCTCGCCCCCGATGCGCTACCCGCGGTTCCGGAGGCCGGCAGCACTCCGGCAGTGATCTTGCTGGTCGCGGGGTTCGCGTTCTTCGCCTGGCCCGCCGTGCGCGCGGTCCGCACCTTCGTGCTGACCCGCCGCCTGGCGGACCTGTCCGTCGTGGTCGGGATCACGTGGCTGGCCGTCGCGCTCTACCCGCAGTTGATGATGAATTACGGCGAGATCGGCTGGTGGGCCGGGCACGGGCTCGAGCTGGTCGGTGTCGTCCTCGTCGGCGCGCCGGTCGCGCTCGACGTCTGGCGCACCACGCAGTCGCGCCCGCTCGTCGGCGACCTGCAGGCGGCGGAGCTCGTCCGGGCGGAGGAAACGTTCCTGGGCGCCCGCATCCGCGCGCTGATGGAGCGGCTCGCCGAGAAGGACGCCTACACCGAGGGCCACACTCGCCGCGTCGCGATGCTCTCGGTCCAGGTCGGCGAGGAGCTCGGCCTCTCCGCGGGCAGGTTGCGGAGCCTCGCGATCGGCGGGCTGCTCCACGACATCGGAAAGCTCTCGGTTCCCGACGAGATCCTGAAGAAGCCGGGACCGCTGGAGCCGGACGAGTACGACGTGATCCGCACGCACACGGTGCGCGGCGCGGAGCTCGTGATGGAGCTGGGCGGCTTCCGCGACGACGTGCGCCGGATGGTGCTCGGGCACCACGAGCGCCTCGACGGCTCCGGCTACCCGCACGGCCGCAGCGGCCAGGACATCGACCTCGAGACCCGCTTGCTCGCCTGCTGCGACGTGTACGACGCGCTGTGCTCGACGCGGGTCTACCGCGACGCTTGGAGCCACGAGCAGGCGCTGGACCTGCTGCGCGCCGAAGCCGGGCACACCCTCGACGCGCGGTGCGTCGCGGCGCTCGAGCGCGTGCTGGAGCAGATGCCGCAGCCGGCTGTGCCGGTGCTCGCGGTCGCCTAGCGGCCCCTCCGGCCGCCGCCCCCGCCTCCCGCGAGCCGCTCGGCGAGGCGATTCATGCCGAAGCCCCGCGCCGCCTCGGCGCCGCCTGCGAAGTCGGTCGCGCGGTCGCGCGGGGGCTTCACCTCGACGCGGCGCAGCGTCGCGATCTCCTTGTATGCGCGCAACTCGTCGGCGCGGTCGCGCAGCGCGGCCGCCACGCGCGGCCGCTCCGCGGTGGGCTTCGCGATCGCGCCCTCCAGCGAGCCGTGGCGCTGCAGCAGGTCCGCGGCCGTCTTCTCCCCGACGCCGGGCGCGCCCGGGATGCCGTCCGACGGGTCGCCGCGCAGTGCGATGAAGTCGGGGACCAGCGCAGGCGGCACGCCGTACCGCCGCCGCACCTCCTGCTCGTCCACCGGCACCGCACCGCCCTTGCTGCCCGTCGTCAGGTACAGGACCGTGCAGTCCGGGCCGACGCACTGGAACATGTCGCGGTCGCCGGTGAGGATCAGCGTGCGACCGCCGGCCTCGCGCTCGGCGTGCGCGTAGGACCCCAGCACGTCGTCCGCCTCCAGGCCGGGGAAGCTGACCGACTCCCAGCCGAAGGCCGCGTACAGGTCGGGCGCGAGGTCGAACTGCCGGTCGATGTTCTCGTCCGCCTCGAGCTCGCGGCGGTCGGCGTGGTAGTCCGGGTAGAGCTCGACGCGGTAGTCGGCCGCATCCTGGCCAAACGCCATCACGACGGCGCGCGGGCTGTGCGCGGCGATCTCGTTCAGCATGATGTTGACGCTCCCCAGCAGCGCGTTGACCGGGTGCCCCTTGTCGTCCTTGATGCTGTCGGGCAGGGCGTAGTACGCGCGGAACAGCAGCGAGGGCGCGTCGACCACGAGGAGGGGGGAGCTGCCTGGCGGCACGTCGGCAGTATGCCGACCGGGCGCTTAGACCGGCGGCGGCCGGGTAGCACGATTGGATGATCCGCGATCTGATGCTGCTCCCGGGCGTGCCGCGCCGGCTGCTGGACGACATCGGCGAGATGAAGGAGCTGGTGCGGGAGCTGCTCGAGACCGAGCACGACCTCACGCGCACCTCGAAGTCGATGGGCGAGAAGCTGGACGTCGCGAACCGGCGGCTCGACCACGCGCTCGAAGAGCTGCGCGGCTTCAACGAGAAGCTCGACCGGCTCGACCGCCGGGTCGAGCACCTCGAATCCGAGATGACGCTGGTGCGCGCCGGCATGGAGGAGGTCACGCAGGCCGTGCCCGAGCTCGGCAAGGGCCCGCTCGAGAAGGCGAAGGACGCGCTCACCGGCGGCCCCGGGGCGTAGCCCCGGCGCGGCTACGCGGCAGCCGGCCATGGTGAGAGCGTTTGGGGTCGTAGAGCGACCCCGGATGCAATCACCCGGGTTGGGCGGGGAAGCTGGTCACTCCGGGACGCGCGCGACGGTCACCAGGTACTCGCCCTCGGCCCTGAACGAGCCGTCGTCGTTGAGGTTGAACCCCCGGTACAGGTCGACGAGGTCCTGGCGCAGCGCTTCCCACTTGCCCTGCGGCTCGAGCGCCGCGCGCGCGAGCACCATCGGGCCCAGCGTGCGCTCGTTGTACTCCAGCCACGCCTCCGGTGACTCCGACTCGAACACGACGTTTCCGCGTTCGAACTCGAGGTCCACTCCATGCGGGCCGAACAGGTCGCGCATGTACTGCTCCTCACCCCACATCGTCGGGCGCTTCGCCTCCGGCGGCGGCGGGAGATGCTGCGCGACGGTCTTGAACATCTGGCCGTTGCCGCCCTCCGGCGTCCAGGCGGCGACTGCGATCGTCCCGCCCGGGCGCGTCACGCGCACCAGCTCGGCCGCGGCGATCTCGTGGCGGGGCGCGAACATCGTGCCGAACGTCGACAGCACGCGGTCGAACGAGCCGTCGGGATATGGCAGGTCCTCGGCGTCCCCCTCGACCCACTCGCACTCCACGCCGGCCGCGGTCGCCCGTTCGCGCGCGGCGTCCAGCAGCTCGGGCGTGAGGTCGAGCCCGGTCACCTTCGCGCCGAGCCCCGCGCACACGATCGCGACGTTGCCGCTGCCGGTGGCCACATCGAGCACGTCATGGCCGCTTTCGACGCCCGCCCGCTCGACGACGTGCTGCGCGGCCGACTGGATCCGCTGGGAGATCTCGGGGTAGTCCCCGGCGGCCCACATCGCCCGCTGCCCCTGCTTCATGCCTGCCACGTCGAGCGTCATGACTTCCTCCTCAATGTGATTTCGCCGGCGGTGCCCACCTCGGCGTGCATGTTGCGCTCCATCATCTCCAGGGACGCGTCCGCGAGGTGCTCGTAGATGTGCGCGACGGCGTCACGCGGCACCGAGACCTCGAAGTGCCCCACGTAGCCGTCGACGGCGCTGTACAGGATGCACTGCTCGGTGACCTGGCCCGTGAGGACGATCCGGCCGACACCCATGCTCTCGAGCAGGTACTCCAGCGCGGTCGAGTAGAACACGCTGTGACGCGTCTTCAGCACGAACGGGTCCGCGTCGCCCGGCAGCACCGGTTCGACCAGGTCCGGATGACGGCCTGCGAGCGCCCGCCGCGACAGCTCTTCCGCGTGCGTGCGCCAGTCGCCGTGGTTGTCGTTGACGTAGACGATGGGCGCGTCTTCGTCGCGGGCGCGCCCGATCAGGCGGACGATCTGCGGCACGGCAGCGCGCACGCTTTCCGCCAGGCGGTCGCCGTCCTCGTGGTCATACGTGTTCAGCATGTCGATCACGAGCAGGCAGGTGCGGTCACCGCGTTGCGGGTGCTCCGCCATCTACTTCTGCTGCTCCGAGCGCTCGCGCTCCTCCAGCTTCTCGCGCAGGTACTCGGACTTCTCCGCCCGTCGTGCGTGCGTCTTCGTGTCGTCCTCGGACTCCGCCTCGCGCGCACGGCGCTCTTCCTCTGCCTGCTTGCGCTCCTGCTCGGAGCGCAGGTCTTCGGTCTCGTCGCTCATGCAGCCGCCTCTGCCTGAGCCTATCGCGGCGCCACGGCAGGCGGCCCCGGGAGGATCCCGGGGCCGCCTGGGGGGAGAGTGGAGGAGTGCTCAGTCCTGCGGCGGGAGCAGCACCTTGTCGATCGCGTGGATCACGCCGTTGGATGCCTTCACGTCGGCCGTCACGACCCTCGCGTTGTTGACCTTCACGCCCTTCCTGGTGACGCGGATCTTCACCCGCTCGCCGTTGAGCGTCCTGACCGACGAGCGCTTGACCACCTTCCGCGCGGTGAGCTTGCCGCTCGCGACGTGGTAGAGGAGCACGGACTTCAGCTGCTCCGTGTCTGCTCCGAGTGCGGCCAGCGTGCTCTTCGGGACCTTGGCGAAGGCAGCGTCGGTCGGTGCGAACACCGTGAACCGGCCCTTGCCGTTCAGGGTCTCGACGAGGCCGGCCTGACCGAGCAGGGACACGAGCGTGTCGAACTGGTTCGAGCCGGCTGCGGTCTGGGCGATCGTCTGGCGCTTCGGCTTCTCGCTCTTGGCGCCGGAGCTGGCCGTTCCGGCCACCAGCCCGACCACCAGGGCGAGCGAGGCCAGGACCACCAGGAGGCGGCGGATTGACATGGACTTCATCGTGTGGCTCCTTTCAGATTGGACAAGCATTTGACAGCCCTCTACGCGCTCCCTCATGGCTTGGATCACTATTCCCAAGAAATTATTTGGGAGATGCTGTCCAAGGTTCGTCCTATACTGCGGCCATGGTCGAGAGGCGCGTGCGCATCGGCGAGCTGGCGCGGCGGACGGGGGTCAGCCCCGATCTGCTGCGCGCCTGGGAGCGCCGGTACGGCCTCCTGGCACCCGTCCGCTCGGACGGCAACTACCGCCTCTACACGCCCGCGGACGAGGCCCGGGTGAGTGCCATGAAGGCCCGCGTGGAGGCGGGCGTCCCGGCGGGCGAAGCGGCGCGCATCGTGCTCGCGGAGCCGGTCCTCCCGGGCGCGGCCGACTTCACCGCCGCCGCCGGTGCGCTGGGCACGGCCCTCGAGGACTTCGATGACGCCGGCTCGCATGCCGCGCTCGACGCCTTGCTGTCGGGATTCGGGTTCGAGACGGTCGCGCGGGAGGTGCTCCTCCCCTACCTGCGGCGCATCGGCGAGCGTTGGGAGCGGGGGGAAACCACGGTCGCCCAGGAGCACTTCGCCACCGTCGTGCTGCGCGGGCGCCTGCTGGGGCTGGCGCGCGGATGGGATCGCGGCACCGGCCCACGCGCGGTGCTCTCCTGCGCCCCGGGCGAGCTGCACGAGCTCGGCTTGATCCTGTTCGGCCTCGCGCTGCGCGGCCAGGGCTGGCGGATCACCTACCTCGGAGCCGACACGCCGCTCGACTCATTGACCGCCGCCAGCCGGTCGCTGCAGCCGGCCGCCGTGGTCGTCGTTGCGCTCACGCGGGGGCGGCTGGAGGCCGTCCGCGCGGAGCTCGGCGTCCTCGCGGGCGAGGCGCCGCTATGGCTCGCGGGGGCGGGAGTCGACGCCGAGCTGGCCGAAGCGTGCGGCGCACGCCCGCTGCATGGTGACCCGGTGGCCGCCGCGGCCGAGCTGGCGGGCGCGGTGCTCCCCGTCTGATCAGCGCGGCGTCAGCCGCCCGGATGCTCGAGCGCGCGGCGGAGCGCGCCGGCGCTCATGGTCTCCGCTCCCAGCAAGCGCACGCGCTGGGCCAGGCGCCTGTCGGAGGTGGCGACCGCGAGCGTCTCGGGCGCGGCGTCGGCGGCCACCATGTCCACGATCACGTCGTCGGCGGCGTCCGGCCCGCGAGCCGGCGCGAACCGCACGTCGATCGCGGCGGCCTCGTCCGGCAGCGGGAACGGCTTCGAGTCGAGGACCACGGCGACCTCGTCTCCCGTCTGCGCCGCGTGCTCGGCGAGCACCTCGGTCAGCTCGGTCATGGCGCCGCGCCGGTCGCGCCACCAGCCCGTCGGGCGGGAGCCGATCACGTTCATGCCGTCCACGATCAGGCGGCGCGCCATGCGCGCATCATGCCCGCTCGCTGTCGTCCGCCGGCTGGAGGTCGATTCGCACGGTCATCAGCTCCGAGCCGACGACTCGCACCATCGTGTCGTTTGCCGGACGGCGCAGCTCCCGCATCCGGGCGTGTACGTCGTCGTCCGGGAGGACGTGCGCCATGCCCTCGCGCCACCGGCGCCCGACCTTCACCCGCACGCGCGGGTCCGCCTCGATGTTCCTGACGTAGTCCGCGTGACGGCCGTGCTCGGTCACGATCCAGAAGGTGTCGCCGCGCAGGCCGTTGCCGACCGGCACGCGGCGCGGCAGCCCGCTCTTCCGCCCTTTGGTCTCGAGCAGCGCGTGCGTGCGCGACAGCAGGCCGTGGTCCACGAGTCGGCGCACGACCGGATTGACCAGGCGCCTGGTGACCAGCTTGCTCAGCCGCCGCTTGCGGGAGCGGTCAGGCGGCGGCACTGATGCCGCGGGGCGGGCCCGCGACCCGCCGGCCCTGACCGGGTGCGGCGGCGCGCCCGCGATCGAGTCGCAGGGACCGGAAGAGCGGCCCGGGGCGCTCGGACATCTGGCATCCGCAGCGCGGGCACTCCTTCTGCTCCCGGTAGGCGATGCCGCCGTAGACGGTCAGGCGGCACCCCGGGCAGTGTATGTACGGCACTCCTGCGATTCCGAACTCCCCTCCCAAGGCACGTCGGGCGCGCGGAATAATACTGACTATCGGGTAAGTTTCAAGCCCGGGTGGACAACAGCGGGGCATCGCGGTTGTCCGGGCTGGCCAGACGCCGCTCAACCACGACCATCGCGTCCCGCGAGGGCACGAGGGTCACGTGGCGGCTCCGCTGCCGCTCCGGTGCCGGGTCCGGCGCCGTGAGGCGGACTTTCTCGAGCACCGCCCGCAGCACGGTCTTGACCTCCACCTGGGCGAACGCGGCACCGATGCAGCGCCGCACGCCGCCGCCGAACGGGATCCACGAGTACGCCGGTGGCTGGTCCTCGCCGAGGAAGCGCTCGGGCCGGAACTCCTGCGGCTCCGGGTAGAGGTCGGGCCGCAGCTGGACGAGCGCGATGGCCGGCACGACGATCGTCTCGGCCGGTATCGCCCAGCCGCCGATCTCGACGTCGCGCTTCGCGACGCGGGCCACGTCGATCACCACCGGGCGCACGCGCAGCGTCTCCTTGACCACCGCGTCGAGGTAGGGCTCGTCGTCGAGGTCGCCGAGCAGCCGCGCGAGCGCGTGCGGAGTGCGCAGCAAGCGCTCGAACGTCCAGGCGAGCGCCGTGGCGCTCGTCTCGTGTCCGGCGGTCAGCAGCGTGATCAGCTCGTCGCGCAGCTCCTCGTCGGTCATCGGGCTGCCGTCCTCGTGGCGGGCCTGCAACAGCAACGACAGCACGTCGTCGCGCTCCTCCATGTCCGGGTCGGCGCGCCGCAGGCGGATCTCCTCGTAGACGAGCGCGTCGACCGCGCGGCGCATGCGCTGGAAGCGCGCCCACGGGCTCCACGGCCCGAAGTTGTGGCGCATGAACGGCAGCCACATGACGACGCCGCTGGCCTCGGTGAGCTGCGGGAGCGTCGCGCGGAAGCGCGCCAGGCGGTCCTCGCCGCGGACTCCGAACACCGCCCGCAGGATCACCTCGAGCGTGATCGCCTGCATGCGCGGGCGCAGCGGCATCGGTGAGCCGGTCGGCCAGCGGTCGATCTCCCGCTCGGCGATGCCGGTGATCAGCTCGCGGTAGCGGCGCACCCGCTCGCCGTGGAACGGCGGCAGGAGCAGCTTGCGTTGCCGCATGTGGTCGCCCTCGTCCAGCGTCAGCAGCGAGAACTTCCCGAGCGCGGGCTCGAGCACGCGCGCGTTCGCCTCTCCGGCGTGGAGCGCTCCCGGGTCGCCGGTGAAGATCTCCTTCACGGTGTCGGGTGCAGCGAAGTACGCCATCCGCCCGAAGCCGGGGAAGTTGATGCTGAACGCGTCGCCGTACCGGTGCCACTGCCGCTCGAGGAAGCCCACCGGGTCGCGAGTGAACTGCACGGCGTTGACGGCGCCGGGTGTCCTCGAGCCGGGTGGGAGGCGCGTGGCGTTCAAACCTTGACGATCAGCTTCCCGACATTGTCGCCGTCGAACAGCATGTTGACGGCTTCGGGCGCCTTCTCGAGCCCCTCCACGACCGTGTGCCGGTCCTTCACCTTGCCCTC
>Ga0075430_100004665_pt1 | contig 11522 bp, 9 predicted proteins | sample RhiMetdeltSRZDD4_FD_75294 | JGI IMG/M metagenome (GOLD analysis project Ga0075430, IMG submission 75294) | Populus rhizosphere microbial communities from Tennessee, USA - Rhizosphere MetaG P. deltoides SRZDD4 | ecosystem: Host-associated > Plants > Roots > Rhizosphere > Soil | place: USA... | reverse complement strand
GACAAGCCTGAAGAATTGGTGAACACATACACAAAATATTTCCATTTGGGATTCCTCTTTAATCCAGCTGCCAAAGACGTCTTATTTGTTGGCGGCGGAGGCTTTTCAGGTCCAAAAAATTTTTTAAGTATGTATTCAGATGTCCGTGTAGACGTAGTTGAGATAGACCCCGACGTGATTAGCGCTGCACGCAATTACTTCAATTTACCTCTTGATAACGCCACGGGATCTAGGCTAATGATCTATAATGATGATGCTAGGAATTTCTTGTCCAAAACTGAAAAAAAGTATGACTTGATAATCTTGGACGCATTCTCAAAAAATTACGTTCCATTTCACTTGATGACCTTGGAGTATTTCCAACTTTTGGATAAGAGACTGTCATCAGACGGCGTTATTATTTCTAACAGTATCGGATCAATGGCTGGAGACAGGTCCGATATTGTTAGAGCAGTACACAAAACTATTTCCCAGGTATTTCCTTCAGTTTATGTTTTTCCAACTGAGCATAATTCAGGGAATTTGCAAAACATTATGTTGGCAGCAATGAAGACTCCGAGTGTAGAATACAGCAAGGATGAGCTGAGACAGCTGACGACAAATAATGACAACAACCGCAACCATAATTCCAGTACTGTGCTTGCTGATCTTGCCTATTTAGAACATCTCTATGAGGCAGAATTGAAAACCAACGACGTACCATTACTTACGGATCAATTTGCTCCTGTTGAGATACTTGTCAATCCTATTACCAATGAACCTTACAATTTGGAAAATGTTCCAACTAAAGGATCTGCTGCTGGTCTTTCATGGATTGAGGACACAAATTCCATAAAGCTGGTTTTGCTGACTATTATAGCAGTTGCATGGATTTTTTATACACAGAAAGAGTGGAAGAGAAATCAGAAGACCATGAGTCTATAATTATATGGTATTAGTCTAACTCTTTTGCAAATAAAATGATATGAAAACTATCCAAAAATTATTAGTGTTGCAGCAAAATAAAGTAAAATAAGAAGCCTCCATCTGGAAATGTGCGCCGGTCGCGATTTAGACAAAAATTCATTTGAATCAGCAAACCAAGAGTAGGCCGTAAACTTAATAATTCTCTGGTACAACCTCTCACAAAAAGGATGGATATTGTCAGAGGCCCCACTTCTCCTTAAGCCTTTTTCCTCAGAACAACAAATAGAGCTTTTGGCAATATGTCCAACGTTCCTTGATAAACTGTCTCCCTAAAAGACTGCCTCACAAATCCATCACTAAATACCGAATCGATCTCATCAATTGAAAATCTGTATGGACCGCAACCGGCGACATAATGTTCTTTTGCGCTAAATGTTTTGAGGAATAATAATCCTCCCTCTCTTCTTAGAAGCCGACTAACTTGATTGACATATCTCTGCCTAGTTGAAGGCTTCAACACATGAAAGCATCCACGGTCGAATATATAGTCAAAAGAATCTTCTCTTAGTTTTGAATCGAGTATATTATCTACAATAAATTCAATGTCTTTAGTCATCCTCTTTGCTCTAGTTATTGCATTTTCAGAGATGTCGGTAGCAGTGACTTGAAAGCCCAGTTTGGATAACTCTATTGCCTGCGTTGCAGGGCCAGTGCCAAGGTCGAGGAACCTTCCTTTTGTTAGATTCACAGTGTGCAAGTATTCTTCAAGATCGTCATCAAGACTCTTGTTGTACCATGGAAGTGAGCCTACACTTGTTTCATTTGCATAGAGGTTGTCCCAGTGAGGAAATGATCTATTATTGAAACCGACTTCTTCTTCTTCTTCTTCTCCCTTGTGAGTCATTATTAGAAATTCACCCTTGTGTTTTTCGTCACTATTATGCAACAGCACCGATATTAGAACCCGTATGATTAGCGGGCCCGTCGAACTGTGAAGGGATATCACTTCAGAAAGTGGATTCTTTGACCGTCGTTTGGGTATGACAGAGAAGTAAAAAGGTTTCGCAAAACGATGTCCTTATCATATCTTAATAGAAAATATATCGAAGATGAAACAAACTAAAGAGATAGATAAAATCTAATTTTAGCTAGCAACCATTCTAACTCTGAACACCGAAGAACTGTATCGATGTTCCACTAGAGAGCTTCAGTTACGAGTCCAAGCTTATTTGTAAGCTCTATGTTTTGGGAGTAATCAACAGGACATGTGATTACTGACACTACGTCATCTTCCAGTGCATATTGCAGAGTTGGAAGGAGTTCATCGGTATGATTGATCCGATAGCCCTTCGCTCCAAAGCTTTCAGCGTACTTCACAAAGTCTGGATTATGGAAATCAACGGAAGAATGACGCCCTATCTCCAGGTCCATTTTCCATTTGATTAATCCGTAAGACTGGTCTTCCCAGATAAGGACTACAATTGGAACATGTTCTCTTACGGCTGTTGCCAACTCTGAGCCAAGCATCAAGAATCCTCCATCTCCTACTGCAGCAAGTACCTTGCGTTCTGGGCAGGCGAGCTTGACCGCTATCGCTCCCGGCAAAGCAAACGCCATAGTTGATAGTCCGTTTGAAATCAGACAAGTGTTAGGTTTGTAGGTTGGATAGAGCCGGGCCATCCACATCTTTACTGCACCTGTATCAACCAGCACAATATCTGACTTTCCCAGTGCCAGGCGAGTGTCTGAGACTATTCGCTGAGGTTTAACTGGGAATGAACTATCTCCGCCACCCTCTTCAAGCTCTCCTCTGAGAAGCTCCACAATCTTTTTGTTTTCCGTTTTCAACCCTCCTTTAGGTCTTACATCTTTTGCAAGATCATCAAGTGCCATCGACAGGTCGCTCTCAATTCCAACTGCAACAGGATAATGTGCATCAACTTCCGCAGGATATCGAGAAATATGTATGATCTTCTTGTCGCTTTTTGGGTTTATCCGTATTGGATCAAACTCCTGTAGGTCGTAGCCTACACAAATGAGTACATCTGCCAGGTCGAATCCAAAGTTGATGTAATCGCGGCGCATGAAACCTACAGTTCCTAATGCATTTGGATGCATGTCTGGAAATACTCCCTTTCCCATGAAAGTGGTTGCCACAGGAATGTGGAGGTGTTCTGAGAACCGAATTAATGCATCTTGTGCGTTGTCTCGTGCAGCGCCATGACCTGCAAGAACAATGGGAGACTTTGCCGACTCCACTATCTTGGCAGCTCGAGAGACCTGCGATGGTAAGGGAGCACTATCGTACACCTGCGACCGAAGTAATGGCTGAAGACTTGGAGGTATTGATATATTTTCAAGATCTTGCGGGATACCAAGGTAGCAAGATCCAGGACGTTCTGTCTGAGCAACCTTGAACGCCTTTCTTACCATTTCCGGCACAGAGCTGGGAACACTCATTTGTGCTGCCCACTTCGTTATAGGTTTGAACATACTGAGTAGATCAACAAACTGATGCGTTTCCTTGTACTGGCGGTTAAGGCTCACTTGTGCGCTTATAGCAACCAAGGGAACGCTGTCTGTATGTGCATCTGCGGTTCCCAATAGCAGGTTAATGGCTCCGGGTCCAAGCGTTGCACTGCATACTCCCGCCATGCCAGTAACGCGACCGTACATCTCCGCCATAAACGATGCTGCCTGTTCGTGATGAACCAAGATGAAACGAATCGACGAACTGTTTATTGCATCTATGAAATGGATGTTTTCTTCGCCAGGGATCCCAAAGACATATCTAACACCTTCGTTTTCGAGGCATCTCACCACAAGCTTGGCAACAGTTGTTGTTGTTGCCTCTTCAGATGGAGTCCTTTGTTCATTTGTTATTTTGTCTTCCATTCTTGGTACATGATGATCTGGCAGACATTACATTATAAAGAAACATTATAAAATAGCCATCGTTTGGGCATCGACATGATTTTTCTGGTCATATCAAAATGACTTTGATGATGTATACTTATTAAATATGCGCTTACTCTATCTGTCTATGAAGAAGACAAGTGGTAAACAGACACTATTACGAGGACTAGCCACTGTCAATTTTTATGCTGCAGACATAAAAGCTGCAAAGAAGTGGTATTCTGAGCTGCTCGGCAGTGAGCCATACTTTGCACATCCAGACTTGGAGAACCCAGCATATATAGAGTTCCGGCTTGGAGATTACCAACACGAACTTGGCATCATTGACAGCAAGTACGCGCCCAAGGGGGCGGCAGCAACCGGTCCAGGAGGTGCGATTGTATACTGGCACGTCGATAACGTGCCAGCAACACTTGAAAAGTTAAAGGATATGGGTGCGAAAGAATATGAACCACTCACCAAGCGTGGTGAAGCTGGATTCGTCACTGCTTCTGTAGTCGATCCTTTCGGTAACATACTCGGCATTATGTATAACCCACACTACATAGAAATTCTAGGTTCAGCCAAGAGAGAAAACTAGAGCGCATTTCGTCTATACTTCCCCCCGTCATCATTCAGGATGTATATGTTCATAGGATTTCTCTAATTTAGTGCTGGAAATGTTAGTCTATGTGAGAATCTGGTTGTTTCATGGGTTCGTCTGGATTTAGATAAAAATACACTTGAATCCTAGATCCTGATTTGGGCTTCCTCCTCTTCCTCCTCTTTAGTTCTTACAGAAAGGAGAGCTATTGCATCTCACAAGTCGAGCTGAGATCGTCAAAATGAGATGGTTAAAGAACAAAAAGAAAGTAATCAGCAGGCCCTATCTATGAATCATTGGACCCAATCTACTACTTCGAGGCCGTAGCGACGGCCAGCTACTTCACTGCGAGCGATCTCGTCTGAATCCAGGGCTGGTGCTGGACCATCTACTTTAGCTGGCCTCCCAGATTCCCGAAAGAATCCCTCTATTCCTCCTGGAGTATAGACAAGCAATAACCGACCAGTGCGATCTCCAGTGCAGCGGAAGCGGTGTACTGTTCCTTTAGGGACGAATGCTACTGCACCCGGCTTGGCTTTCACAAGACCCTGCTCCTTATCGCCGTTGAGTATCTCAAAGTCACCCTCAAGCACGTATAGAGTCTCATGTTCGTTCTTATGTAGATGAGGAGGTGGGCCATTTCCGGGTGATGCAATAGCCTCGATCATAGTGTATGCACCGCCAGTCTCTGCAGCAGTGGCTCTGATTATCACCGTGTCGCCTGTGATCCAGATCTTTTCTCCTGCCTGTGGCTCTAAGTTAAATGGTTTAGTCACATTATAACTTCACCTGGGCGGTGGTAGTTAAACGTAGTAGCAAGCCTATAACCGACTCTTGGGCGTTGTCTCGCCACATATGGCATAGAGCATGCGATCTCATTCTCATGCCGCTTGTCACCGTCAACCACGGTGAACAAAGCCGCCTCTTATTATGCGTTGGTTCGACTGAACCAAGTGCAAGTGTTCAGGGTTTTTCGAAACCTACAATTCTTTAAACTGAAAATAACTTTAAGTTTGATTTGGGCATGACGATTTTGGAGAGATAATTATTTTTGCAGAGGAAAGCAAGACACACGGTTAGGACCCGAAGAATTACCAAAAAAATCATAGAAGGTCTGAATCAGATGAATTAATGCAGGGCCCCTCGCGCCGTGAAATGGCATCACTTCAAAAAGGGGATTCCTTGTCTTTCTTTGAATACAATTAGAAGTTAAAAAAGGTTTTTTGCGTAGGTGAGAGATTCTAGAGGAAAACGTTCAGAATTACGATGCGATCGACTATATTTCAAAAAGAAGGGGACAGTTAAATTTCTAGTGTATAAGTGAGAAACTAGATGTAATAAAGTAAGCATCGGACTCGATGTGCTTCAGATAAAGCCATTTTACTCGACCGGCCACAGGTCTACACTTTAGTTATTTGGGTCCTTAGTCCAGCGAGGTGTCTAAAATGATGCTTTACTGATTTGGTCTGTATGGCTGTTTTTTGCCTTCTTTTGTTTCATCCTTTATCTTGTAACTGACATCGTTGGGATCGAGCTTTCTTTCCATTTCTTGTCGAGTCTTGCTAGTCTTTATTGCTTCTTTAACATCTTCTTCTACTTTTTCTTCAACCTTGTCAACATTCGATGCCATTATTCAATACCACTGCCTATTCTTGATCTACAAATGATAATAATCTACAATTCGAAAAGTAAAGAATCTTCAATATAGCGTTGCTCCAATCAAGTTACGAGTAGAAGAATATGACTATCTAGGAGCTATTAAACAAGATATACACACACATATACATACAGAAGCATGTAGGTTACCATCGCTCATAATGGATAAGCTTATCTCCTTGAATTCTCTCTAGTCTAGCCGGTTTTTCACCCGGATATCCAAGTGCAATTATCCCTATTGGCCTGACATGCTCTGGTAATCCAAGTATCTCTGATACTTTTTCGTCCTTAAATGCTCCGACAAATGATGCCCCTAACCCTTCATTTGTGGCGGTCAGTAAAATGAGCATTGATGCAAATGCGCCATCAATTATACTATAGAATTCTTTTCCGCGCTCTCCGTATCGTCCTACAGAACGAGATGTATTCGAGCATACAACGATCAGTACAGGAGCCTCTTCTACCTGCTCTTGGTTTACTGAAGCTAGCCTGAGCTTTCTTTTTGTGCTTGGATCTTTTATGACTATAAATTCCTGAACCTGGGTATGGCCTGCACTTGGAGCCCTACTTGCGTTGTCTATCAGTTTATTAATTATTTTTTCTGGAACCTCTCTGGCCTGATCATAATTTCTAATCATTTTTCGTTTTCTAATTACTTTGTCAAGCTCTTGCATGTTCTTTATCATTGAATTCAAGACAGCACATTATCGGTAATAAAAAATGCAACATGCTAGGAACTCATCTGGAAACTTTCCTCGGCTTCTATCCTTCATATCCAAGATTGTCTAGTCTAGGAATTGTGTAAATTCGTAAAGTTCAGATAATTCAGTCTTACAAAGTACTAGCACAACTCATAGCACTAAGGAATTATTAAGCAAAGCAGTTACCTTAGTATAATCAAGTTGAGTAATAATAACAACAACAATCATTCTTGGGATGCCCAGACATACGACAAGGTTTCGTGCAATGTGCAGCTAGAGTGGGGTCGCAGGTTGATTGAGAAAAGAAAATGGATTGGAAACGAAATAGTCATCGACGCAGGTTCTGGGTCTGGTAATCTGACAAAGATTCTGGCTGACAAAGTACCGAGCGGACAGATTTACGCGGTTGACTCTGATCCCAATATGGTTGAGCAAGCAAAGTCCAATTTGTCGGCTTACAGAAATGTGGAGGTCATTCTTTCAAGCATGGACAAAGTGAATCTTCCAAAAAAGGTTGACGTGGTTTTTTCTAATGCTGCTCTCCATTGGGTTCTAGATCAAGAAAGTGTGTTCTCACATTTCTGGCAACTGTTAAAACCAAATTGTGGCGAGCTTTTGATTGAGTACGGCGGTCATGGTAATATAGAGACAGCTGTAAGGGTTATCTTTAAACTGATGCAGTCTAGCCAATTCAAAGAACACTTTGTTAACTGGAAACAGTCATGGTACTTTCCTATGGCAGATGAGATAGAAGGATTGCTTGAGAAAGCAAGATTTAGAGATATTCAGGTCAATTTGTCAAAACGAACTACATCCTTTTCCAGCCGTAATGAGTTTGCTAATTTTGTAAAAACAGTAATAATGAAGCCTTTCCTTGGTTATCTTCCTGATGTCGCTAAGAAAGAACAATTTCTGGATGCATTCCTAAAGGAAATAGAACAGTTTGACTTGGGATGGTCGCTGGACTATGTGCGCTTGGCTATATTTGCAAGAAGGTAAGAAAATTTCTCTCCTCTCTGGCGGTATTTTCACATTTCTGACAGCCTCTAGAAGAAGTGTCATTTGCTCAGAGGTACTCGGCGAAAAAACTTCAAAATCACACAAAGCGGTATATATGCAGCTAGCGCGTCAGGATTTGTATAAAAATTCATTTGAATACAAACTAAACTAAATTTTAGGCTGTGCGATTGAAAGTAATACACGATAAGTGAATCCGATTAATGACTTAAAGCTGACTGTCTTAATCTCGTTAAACAGAACCATTCTAGAAGAGCTGACTGTAGAATCCGTCAGGATTGGATTCCTGCATGTAATAAGGTTCTACTGATTTGTAATAGTTCCCTCAATGGTTAGTAGTAATTATGAATCAAAGTGTTATCTTGTAAGAATTACAAAATGAATAATAATAATAATAATCATCATTCCTCGGACACTCGAACATACGACAAGGTTTCGTGCAATGTGCAGTTAGAATGGGGTCGGAACCTGCTTGAGAAAAGAAGTGGATTGGAAATGAAATAGCCATGGATGCATGTGCCGGCTCTGGTAAGCAAGCTGACCAAAATTCTCTGCAATGAGCTGCCACAATGACAGATTTACTCTGTTGACGCTGACTCTAGTATGGTTGAGCAGTCAAAGTCTATTTTGTCCGGTTACAAAAATGTTCAAGTAATCCATGCGAGTATGGAGAAAGTGGCCCTTCTTACTAAAGCGGACGTAATCTACTTGCCTCATATCTTGCGGTCAGGTGCCTTAATGGCCTTGAGAAGGTCAAGCCCAGTTCTCTACCTGTATCTGATTTTACCAGCATCATAAAAGGTCATCTTTTCTTTTCCCGCATTCCTAAACGATACATGCTTTACATTTATCGGCGGATGCATGCCTTGGCGATCTCTTGAATGTGTCGATGGTCTGTTCCACAGCATCCACCCAGCACATTCAGATGTTTCAATCGATTCATGAGTTGACCGTATTGCCCTCCCAGTTCGACAGGATTCCCATCATCAAGCTCTGTAGCCCTATCTAGTTCTGCATGGCTTGCAAATGAAGCGTTTGCTCTTAGACCCTGGATTCTATCTAACCAGGGTTTGCCATTACTTAATACTGCCTCAAAATGGCTCGGGTGTGCGCAATTAATCATATAGTATACAGGAGCATTGCCGGTGACTTTATCCAAAGTCGTAATCGCATCCTCCAAGGACTGACCAGTTGGCAACGACCCATTTGTTTCGACAGTAAATGAAAGAGCAACAGGCATGCCCGCTTGCTTTGCCGCTCGAACAATGCCCTCCGCTTCTTCACTATAGTTCATAGTGATGGCAGTAACCATGTCTGCGTCAGTTTTTGCAAAGACCTTGATCTGCTCAGAGTGATATTGTTCAGCCTCGTCTACAGACATGAGGCTTGATGGATTGTACCCATCCCCGCGAGGACCAATGCATCCGCTGATAACCATTGGAGATTGTGTGTTCTCGTACTCTTGACGAATACCAACGAGAAGCTCTATTGCCATGCGGTTCACATTTGCTAGACTTTTGCTGTCATACCCTAACTTTGCTCCCCATTCACGGTTGGCGCGCCACGTGGGACTCTCCAGAATAAATCCTGCTTTATGACTTGTCGCAATTGAAGCATACATTCTATAGTACCTTTGAATAGCCTCTCTTCCTTTATCATCTTGCAACAGAGGAAATGCTGCAAAGTGCGGTAATTCCAACCCTTCGCGATAAATAAGAGTAGTCTCTATCCCTCCGTCTGTAAGGAAGGGGCCGCTGCCATACAACTGAGGCAAATTATTTCGATACTGTGGCATCGGATCCAATGAGCGACCTTGGAAGATAAAAAGATTCTAGATAATGTAGATGTATAGCTGAAGCACTAACCTTCAATCTCCCTTTTTTCGTTATCAATGCACTTCTTCTCAAAGGAGATGATAAGGGAGAGGGGTCCCGTCGGGATTTGGATAAAAATTCATTTGAATCAAAAGGCAAGAACTTTGATGTTTTTATTATTGGAAGCACAAGACTTCCAGAGGAATTCTTGAGAAACACCTTGAAAAATAGACTGTCCAATTTATTACAAAACTAATAAGTTCTTCGACATAGAGTAGAGATAGATATTTGGCAAGTATTTGTTATACATATCATGTATTAGAGAATAAAAAGTGCTAGTGTAGTATGACTCTACACTTGCGGTGATAAATATACAGAATAAATATCCTCATATTGATAACTTTATACTATATTGCATTTCTGGGCAGGTTCGTTTTGTGGCATTCTCGATGGCAGCAGTAAGAAACCTGCATTTCCAAGAAGAGTCATTGCTGGTACTGATATTATAGCATTAGTTGAAGATGTAGGCAACCAAATACCGGATAAATCATGGATGCTTTATTTGCTGGAATTATTCAATAAGCAACAGAATATTGCAATTGAATTAAACCTTATCTGCCAGTTCGATAACCAGAATTACTTTGAAGCGATATTTAATGGTGTAAATAGATATAGATTCAAAGAAGTATTGCCCATACTTGGCCACTCGTACCTTCGTCAAATAATTCTGAATTCACAAACAGAATGCATTAGTTACCTTCTACAGGATAGAAATACAAAGCAAATAGAAAGATTTGATTTACGTTTGAACATCGGAAGGGGATTATCCTCATTTGCCTTTGAAGCATCAAACCATTTTACTGGAATAGAATGGTGGAATAAAACCGGTAACTTTCCATATCAAATAAGATATCATGTGCAGATATCGCAACTTATGTATGGTCTGTCAGATATTAACAATAATAATAATAATCCTTCAGACTCTGAATACGTAGTCTATCTACCATATAACGCATTACTGCCAAATAGCGAAGGATCAAGTTTGCGGTATCCAATTTCATTCCATAATCCCAGGATCGAATCTGGTTGCATCTGTTATAATGTTAAGCCAGGTATTTGCGCGACCGGCATGAAATATGTTTCCTTTGCAAAGGATAATAATAATAATATTTGAACTTCAGCTAGTGCATATTAAGTAGTATCTCTTCATTAGTATATAGAGTAGATGGTCATGCTAGGTTGCAGCAGCTCTCTATTTAGCCTGTCTTCTTCCGACCCGTTGAAAGATACTTTTTTGCTTTACAAAAAAGTCACAGAACAGTATAGAAACCCCGAGATTCTGAGGATAGTTAGATCATTAATACCTCAAGATATTGTTTTGCAAACAACAACAACAAAGGATGATGGCTGGAATATTGTGCCTTTATTGAGATGGTTCAAAAATGACTTTATGAAGTGGACTCCAAAAGATCCTGTCTGTGAAATGTGCTTTAGCAGAAGAAGTGATGGTCATAGGAACGTTATTGAGGGCTGCAGTAATGATAGGTCGGTAGCAACAGCGGCACCAACAATGCAAGTTAAAAAAATAATAATAGGAAACTCATGGAAAATGCGCAAATTAGAACTCTTTATCTGCAACACCTGTAACTATGAATATGCATTTCCTAGATATGGCGAAATTCTAAAGATTGCAGAAACCAAAAGCGGAAGATGCAGCGAATGGTCTATGCTTTTTGGATCTATGTTGAGTAGTTTAGGTATAAAAACAAGAATCGTACATGACTTCCTTGACCACTGCTGGAATGAGGCTATGCTTTCTTATCCAGAAGGAGAACAATGGGTACATGTAGATTCTACTTTGGATTATCCAATCTCGCTAGATCACCCTTACCATTACGAACAAAATTGGGCAAAGGAATACGAATATGT
>Ga0075430_100004663_pt1 | contig 11523 bp, 10 predicted proteins | sample RhiMetdeltSRZDD4_FD_75294 | JGI IMG/M metagenome (GOLD analysis project Ga0075430, IMG submission 75294) | Populus rhizosphere microbial communities from Tennessee, USA - Rhizosphere MetaG P. deltoides SRZDD4 | ecosystem: Host-associated > Plants > Roots > Rhizosphere > Soil | place: USA... | reverse complement strand
TGCTCGTGCACGAGCAGAAGAGCACGGCGCCGATCTCCTCCGGCCGTCGCCGCGCCTTGTCGAGCGCCGCCTGCGCGGCGAGCAGCGCGATGTGATCGAGGTCGAGCTCGGTGTAGAGGCGCTGGCGAATCCCGGTCTTCTCCTCGATCTCGGCGGCCGTCATCGGCGACCAGGAATACGCGGCGTTGCGGATCAGATCGTCGTTGGTGCACGGGCGTTCGCCCTCGTACACGGCCAGCGCCTCGATGCGCGGCATGACCTTGAACTGCCGCCGCACGTCGATGGGCGGGTAGGGCGCGACCGGCGGCCGCGCCGTCATCGGCGCCGGCTTCGGCGGACGACTGCGCTGCCCGCGCTTGACCCGGCGGATGAACTCCCGCACCTCGTGATTGCGCGGATGGTAGACGACGACGAAATCGTCATCGGCCAGCTTGCCGACCTCGATCGTGCGCATCTTGTTCCGGTCCCAGCGATACTCGTTGTGCAGGATCATCATCTGCCGCAGCAGCGCCTCCAGCTCCGGCACCGCGTGCGTGCACTCGATGATGTCCTCGTGCGAGTAGCCGGGGTAATCCGGATTGTGAACGAGCAGCTGGTAGGTGAGGCTCTTCGGGCTCGCCAGCATCTCGGGAACCGTCGGCTTGATCGGCGTCAGCTCGGCGCCGGCGCCCTTCTTGTGACGGAAGACGTCGATCAGCGCCCGGAAGATCTTGTCCTCGGTCCCCTCGTCCCAGGTCGGCCGCAGCGCGCGGTAGCCGCGCTCGATGGCCGCGGACAGCTCGCCGCCTTCCCAGGGTTTGAAGACCGGTAAAAAGATCTCCCCGCTCTGCTTCGGCACGTCGCGCCAGCGCGTGGGACGCTTCTCGTACATCGTCACCGCGTAGCGGTTCACCCAGAACAGATCGAGAGCGAGGTCGCGCAGCAGCTCGTAGCGGCCCTTGTACGCGCCCGATTCCAGGCGAGCAACGATGTCCTGCTCGGTCGGCGCTTTCTCCTCGAAGTCCCGGTGGATCACCGCCGCGAACTGGTCCAGCGTCTCGAAGACGGAGAAATCCAGGGCGGGGAAAAAGTTCGAGGGAAAGACCATGCGACCGTAGCGATTGATGACGAATGGCTTCAAGCAGCGCCTCCCATTCCAGGGACCGTACGCCCGCGGTGAGGGTTGTGCAAGACGCTATACTCGATTCATGCCCATCCTCCAGACGAAAGACCAGGAAGCGGTTCGCAAGGAGTTCGAGCGCCTGACCGGACCCGTGACGCTCGTGGTCTTTTCGCAGGAGCTGGTGGCCGCCGACCTCTGCCGCCAGAACGAGCATCTGATGAAGGAAGTCGCAGCGCTCTCGGACAAGATCACCGTCCAGGTGCTGAATCCGCAGATCGATCGCGAGCGCGCCGAGGCCTACGGTGTCACCGACGTGCCGCTCACCATCGTGGAGGGCGCGCGTGACTACGGCATCCGCTTTCTCGGCATTCCGGCCGGCTACGAGTTCAGCAACCTGATCGACGCGATCATCGCAACGTCCCGAGGCGAGAGCGGACTCAGCGAGGCCACGAAGGCGACGCTGGCCACCCTGCCGGGCGAGGTCGAGATCAAGGTGTTCTCCACCCCCACCTGACCGTACTGTCCCCGGGCCGTGCGCCTGGCGCAGCACATGGCGATCGCGTCGGACAAGGTGCGCGCGGTCGCCATCGAGGCCACGGAGTTTCCCGAGCTGTCGCGCCGCTATCAGGTAATGGCCGTGCCCAAGATCGTCATGAACGAGCACGTGCAGTTCGAGGGGGCGCTGCCGGAGCCGCAATTCCTCGACGCCGTCGTGCGCGCCGCGTCCGGAGACGGGTCTCGCTGAGCCGCCGCGCGCTCGTCCTGGTGCTGCTCCTCACGCTCACGTCGCTCGCGTCGGCCGCGGAGCGCGCGAATCCACTGGCCGCCGGCCAGCAGGCGCCGGCCGTGGAGCTGCGCGATCAGCACGGTCAGCCGTTCCGTCTGGCCGAGACGCTCAAGCAGCGTGACTTCGTCGTCCTCGCCTTCTACGTCAAGGCGTTCACCGGCGGCTGAGACCTCGAATTCACCCGGTTCCGGGATGACGCGGCGAAGTACACGGCGGTCGGGGCCGAGGTCGTCGGCGTCTCCGTCGATCCGCCCGACCGCAACCTGGCGTGGACGCGCCAGCTGCAGCTGCCGTTCCGACTGCTGAGCGACGTGGACGGGCGGCTGGCGCGCGAGTACGGCGTGTGGGACGACACGTGGCGGCTCGCCAAGCGGGTGACCTTCGTGATCGACCGCGCCGGCCGCGTCCGGTACGTGGAGCCGGGCAGCCTCGCCATCGACACCTCGCGCACGCTCGATGCCGTCCAGAAGCTCGCGCGCGCGAAGTAAGCCACCCGAGCAGCTCTTCGCGTACGGCACGCTCATGCGCGGCTATGGCCGCCATCGCTTCCTCGCGGGCGGCGCCAGCCTGGTCGGCGAGGCGACCGCGCCCGGCCGGCTCGTCGATCTGCGATCCTACCCTGGATTGATCCCCGGCCGCGGGCGGGTCCGCGGTCAGCTGTACCGGCTGCACCGGGCCGAACTTCTCCCCGTGCTCGATCGCGAGGAGGGGTACAATTTCGTCCGCGGTCGCACCACCGTCACGCTGTCGGGCGGCCGCCGCGCGCGCGCGTGGGTCTATCGATACCGAGGACCACGCGAGCGGGCGATCCCGATCCCACACGGCGACTACCGGAGGATCCGATGGCGATGACCGCCGCCGAGCTCATCAAGGCCGACCAGGACCACCTCATCCATCCGCTGCATCACCCCATCGATCACGCGGAGCCGATGATCTACGTGCGCGGCCGCGGCGCCATCATCGAGGATCACGGCGGTCAGAAGTACATCGACGGCCTGGCCGGCCTCTGGAACGTCAACGTCGGTCACGGCCGCGCCGAGCTGGCCGAGGCGGCCATGACGCAGATGAAGGAGCTCGCCTACTTCTCCGCCTATGCGGGCTCGTCGAACCTGCCGGCCATCCAGCTGGCGCAGAAGCTGATGGAGCTGACCTACGACAACATGCAGGGCGTCTTTTTCACGTGCGGGGGCGCCGAGGCCAACGAGTCCGCTTTCAAGACGGCGCGCTTCTACTGGAAGGCCAAGGGCAAGCCGGAGAAGTTCAAGGTGATCTCGCGCGTCAACGGCTATCACGGCGTGACGCAGCAGGCGATGAGCGCGACCGGCATGGCCGCCTACTGGAAGATGTTCGAGCCGCGCGTGCCCGGCTTCATCCACATCCCGACCTGCTATCCGTACCGCATGCCCGACGCCAGGCCGGGCGAGACGGCCGGCCAGGCGGCGGCCCGCCTCCTGGAAGAGGCCATCCTGAAGGAGGGCCCGGACACGGTGGCTGCGTTCATCGCCGAGCCGATCCACGGCGGCGGCGGCGTGCTCTATCCGACCGACGATTACTTCCCGCTCGTCCGACAGATCTGCACGAAGCACAACGTGCTGTTCATCGGCGACGAGGTCATCACCGGCTTCTGCCGCACGGGCAAGTGGTTCGCGCTCAGCCACTGGAACGTCAAGCCCGACATCATGTCGTTCGCCAAGGGCGTGACGTCCGGCTACCTGCCGCTCGGCGGCATCATGGTCAGCAAGGACATCAAGCAGGCGATGGACAGCGTGAACCCGGCCGACCGGTGGATGCACGCCTACACGTACTCCGGGCATCCGACGTGCTGCGCGGTGGCGCTGAAGAACCTCGACATCATGGCGCGCGAGCGGCTGTGGGAGAACGCCGCCAAGATGGGCGACCGGCTCTACTCGGGCCTCAAGAGCGCGTTCGGTGATTCGCCCCACGCCGGCGACGTCCGCGGCGGCAAGGGGCTCCTGGCGGCCGTGGAGCTGGTGGAGGACAAGGCGACCAAGAAGAACTTCGCGGCCGACAGGAAAGTCGCTCCGCGCGTGCAGCAGGAGATGACCAAGCGCGGCGTCATCACCCGCGTGCGGCCCACGAGCGGGCCGCATCCCGCCAACGGCGACACGATCTTCTTCGCGCCGCCGCTGGTCATCAACGAGACGGAGGTCGACCGACTCGTGTCGGTGGCGCGCGACGCGGTGAAGGCTGCGTGCGCCTGATCACGGCGCATCGCGTCCTGATCGCGGCCGGCATCGCGTTCTTCCTGTTCTACGCGCTCGTCGAGGCGCGGCTCTGGCTGCGGACGGGCTCGGGCGCGGCACTGGCGCAGGCGATCTTCGCGCCGGTGATCGCGCTCGGGTTCGCGATGTACTACCGCTCCCTCGCGAAGCGTTGGGGCAAGTAGCGACTCTCGTCTACGACGCCGACTGCGCCATGTGCCGCGCGAGCGCGCTCTGGCTCATGCGGCGCGCCATGGCCGCCGGCCAGCTCGAGATCTTGCCCTGCCGCTCGGCGCCCCGCCGCGCGCGCTTCCCGCAGATCACCGAGGAACGCTGCCTGCGCGCCATGCAGCTCATCCTGCCCGACGGCCGCGTGCTCGAGGGCGCCGACGCCGTGCCCGAGCTGCTCCACCGGATCCCCCGCTGGCGGTGGGCGGCATCGCTGCTGGCCCTGCCCGGCGCGCGGCCGGTGGCGCGCCGCGCGTACGCGTGGATCGCGGCCAACCGCATGCGCATCTCGTGCGCGGTCAACGACGAGGGCGCCGCCTGACCACGGTGCTCGTGCTGGCGCTGGCGCTCGCGCTGGCGCCGCTCACCGCCGCCGCGCAGGACGTGGCCGCGCTCTATCGCGCGCGCTGCGCCGCCTGCCATGGCGCCGAGGGCCGGGGCGACGGGCCGGCGGCCCCGCTGCTGGCGCCGAAGCCGCGTGACTTCACGAGCGGCGTTTACAAGTTCCGCTCGACGCCCTCCGGCTCGCTGCCGACGGAGGCCGACGTCTTCCGCACGATCACGCGCGGCCTCTCCGGCACCAGCATGCCGCCCTTCGGCGATCTCCTGAACGAGACCGAGCGCCGGGCGCTGGCCCGCCACGTGCTGTCCCTCGCGCCGCCTTCGCGGCCGACGGCCGCCCCCCTCAACGTGCCGTTCTTCAACTGGCGTCCGGCGCTCGCCGTGCGCGGCGAGCAGGCCTACCTGCGTGCGGGCTGCGCCACCTGCCACGGCGAGGACGGCCGCGGCGAGGGGTGGCGGCCCAAGAGCGAGGGCCCCACGGGCGAGGTGCCGCCAACCAACCTCACCGAGCCGTGGAGCTTTCGCGGCGGCGCCCAGATCGACGACATCGCGCTGCGCATCCTCGGCGGCATCGACGGATCGCCGATGCCGTCCTTTGCCGACAGCGTGAGCCGCAACGACGCGCTGGTGATCGCCGCTTACGTGCTGACGCTTGGCCGCGACCCCATCTGGCGCGTCACCGACCCCGCGCGCATCGCCACCGCCGGCGTGGCCACGGACCCGCTCGCGCGTGGCCGCTATCTGGTCAACGCCATGGCGTGCGCGCTCTGCCACACGCCGGTCAGCGCCGAGACGGGCGCCTACGATCCGCAGTTCTTCCTGGCGGGCGGCATGCGCGTGAGCGCCTATCCGTGGGGCGTCTGGTACAGCCGCAATCTCACGCCCGACGCGGACACGGGGCTGGGGCGGTGGAGCGAGGCGGAGATCGTCACCGCCATCACGCGCGGCATCGCGCGCGACGGCCGGCGGCTCGACCCGATGGCCATGCCGTGGGTGTGGTTCTCGCGGCTCACGCCGCAGGACGCCCGCGCGATCGCGACTTATCTGAAGGCCCTGCCGCCGATCCGCAACGACGTGCCGAAGCCGCGCCGGACCACGCTCGGCGAGGACGCGGGCGGCAAGCTGCTCGGCCTCCTGGGCGCCGAGAGCGCCATCGGCTTCTGGGGCGGCAACGCCGCGCTCGATCGCGCGCTGGTCGGCATCCCGGTCTCGCTCGGGTGGCGCGTGCTGGCCAGCGTGATCGGGTGGGGGAGCGGTGTGGCCATCTTTCTCTTCACCGCGGCGGGCATCGTGCTCACCCGCGGCGGCTGGACGCGCTGGGGCGCGCTCACGCTCGGCATGCTGCTGCTCGGCGCCTGGCTCCTGCTCGCGATCTGGCCGCCCGTGCGCTTCATGTCGCCGGAGATGATGACCCAGCGCCACTTCCGCGGCGCGCCCGCGCTGCCGGGCTGGCTCAGCGGTCCCGAGCGCGCCCGGGCCGAGCGCGGCGAATACCTGGCCACGATCTCACCGTGCGGGATGTGCCACACGCCGGCCAGCCCGTTCAGCGGATTCATGACCGCCAACTGGCTGGCGGGCGGGATGGAGGCGCGCTGGCGGCTGTTCGGCAGCTCGGTCTCGAGCAATCTCACCCCGCACCGCGACGGCCTGGCGGCGGCGTCCGTTCCGACGCTGAGCCGCACGCTCCGCAGCGGCATCGGCACCGACGGCCGCGCGCTCCACTGGCAGGCGATGCCGTGGGACATCTTCTCCCACTGGTCGGAGGAGGATCGGCTGGCCATCATCGCGTATCTGCGCGCGCTGCCGCCGGTGGATGGGCGGATCCCGGCGCCGCGACCTCCGCGAGCAGGGGATCCGGAGGCCGACTTGTTCTACTTCGGAGATGCGGCGAAGCGGTGAGCCGCGCTCACCGGCCCGATGGTCTCCGCCGCGGAGGTCCCTTCCTCGGGGGTGGCTTCGGCCGTCGCGCGACGCCCCGGCCAATGTCCGCATCGACCGCGAGCCCGAGCTCGAGGCCCAGCAGGTCGGGGCGGTCCCGAAGCCGGCCGTGCCGGCGGGCGCCTGCACTGCTCATAGGCCTCGCGGATCTCCCGAAAGCGCGCGCGGCACGCGGGGTCCCCGCGCGGTCGGGGTGATACCGGAGGGCGAGGCGACGGAAGGCCGCCTTGATGGTGCCGTCGTCGGCCGCCGGGTCGACCTTCATGGGGCTGCGCCGGGCTTCGAGCCTCTGAGAGAAACGCGGCGCCATCGGCTACTGGAGTCGGAAGACGAACACGCTGCTGTCGAGGGTGGCGACGAACAGCATGCCGCGATGCACCTGCAGGCGCCGAACGCCGTACGCCCCGTACAGCGCTTTCAAAGGGCGGAGCAGCTCGAACCGCGGGTACGCATCGACGCGGATCCGCGCGCGGAGCATCCCGTCGTCGGCGGCGAGCACGTAGACGAATTGCCGGGAATCGCCGGTGAAGACGCGTCGCTGCTCATCGTCGAGCGCGCCGTCGGCGATCATCGGGGGCGCCGCCGCCGCATCGCCGCTCTGCCACAGGGGCTCCCGCGCCCGCGCGTCCCACGCGAGGGTCGGCGCCCCGCCGAGGTAGATCGTGTCGCCGCGCTTTGCGAACGGCGCGCCGGCGGTGGGGATCTCCTCGCGACGCGTCTGGCCGTCGGCGAGGCGGACCACGTAGAGGTGACCGTTGCTGGCGCCCGCGCGCGTCGTCGTGTAGAGATAATCGCCGTCGATCAGCGGGCCGCCGGTGTGATGCTTCGTCTCGCCCACGAGCCACGTCCGCCAGAGCCGACGACCGTCGGCGAGCGCGATCGCATCCACCTGCTCGTGCCAGTCGCGTGTGCGCGCCCAGAGCTGCGAGCGCACGATCAAGCGATGGCCGGCGACCGCGAGCCCGGTCTCGGTCGGAAAGGTCTCGACGCTCCGGCTCCACACGAGGCGACCATCCGCCAGCCGGAAGGCGAAGAGATTGTCGCCGTCCTTGCCGACCGCCGCTGCGTAGAGGCGCTCTCCGGCGGCGACGACGGCCACCGTCGGGCGTAGCGTCCGCTGGCGCCAGGGCCAGTGGATCTGCCACTGCCACCGCGGCCGGAGCGTCGTGGCGTCGAAGCAGAAGACCGTGCCTGTTGACGTCTCGAACTCGTACCAGCCGAACACGATCGAATCGTCCGCGACCATCGCCCCCGGGCCGAGCTGTCCGCGCGTCGGGTCCCCGAGGTCCGCCGGCAGCATCGTGCTGCGACGTCGCCGTCCCGTCGCCGTGTCGTACACGGCCAGACGAGCGCCGATGGTGACGACGTCGTCATCGCGGATCGCGAACTCGCCGACCTGTCCGCGACGCACGCTCCAGGCGAGGCGGTAGTCGGAGGACTCACAACCCGCGCCGAGCACGGCGGCCATGATGACCGCGACACCGAGGGCCGCCTGCGGCCTACCGTGCGATCGCACGCTTGACGAGCGCCAGCACCGCGTCGTTCTCCGTGTAGGAGCGGGCCGTATGCGTCGCGAGGATCAGGTAATTCGTGCCGCGCGGATGGAGCCGAAGCGAAACGAGCGGATCGGCGATACCCACGAAGTTCAGCAGCCGGGTCTGCGACGGCACCACGGTGGTGATGGGGCTCTGCGCCGGCGTGCCCATGGTGACCACGGTGTCGACCTTCACGCCGCGCGCGCGGAGCATCTCGGCAAGCGTGGCCGAGACCAGGCCGCCGCCGCTGAAACCGACGAGATTGAGCTTTTCGCCGGCGCCGAGCGGGTCCGCGTCGAGATCCGCGAGGATCTGCTGCAAGAGCGGGGCGGCGACGGCCTCGGTGCTGGGGATGACACCGCCGAACAGGCTGCCACTCCATGGTAGTGCCCGCGTGTGCGGATCCGCGGTCCGGAGGGCCGCCGCAAAATCATCGAAGGCGGAGCGGTCGGGCCAGATGCCGTGCAGCACGTAGGTGCGCAGGCCGGTCGGATCGACGACGTTCACCGGATCATTGAAGGCGTACACGTACGCATTGACGCCGGCGGCGAGGCCGAGCGGATCCTCGCTGATGAACCGTCCGAGGCCGGTGTGATAGTAGCGCGCGCGATGGTAATAGAGGTCGTCGCCGTCGCGCTCCCGCCCGGCGAAGCCATAGCGCATGGCCGAGGCAGCCGTCGAGACGGTGCGGCCGAACGGCTCGTAGCCGACGACATCGCGCACTCGGCCGTCAGCGTCGAGGACGCGTATGATCGAGCCAAGCCCGTCGACGACCGGGGTGACGCCGCCGGCGGCGAACAGCTCGTCGGGCGTGGTGCCCCGCAGGTACGCGCGCTCGGCGGCGGGCGCCACGTCGTCCACGACGTCGGTCAGGTCGTAGCCGAACATCGTGACGCCGTCGCCATCCTCGCGCGCGGACCGCCGTCCCAGGGCGTCGTACGAGAACGACGTCGTTCCCGCGTCGCCGCTGATCGCGGTGAGGCGGTCGAGCCCGTCCCAGACGAACACGCGCGTCCCCGACGGCTCCGCCAGGAGCGTGAGATTGCCATTGGCGTCGTGGCTGAGCCGCCGCACGCCCGCGCGAAGCGGCCGATTGGCCGCGTCGTAGACGGCCGAGTCGAGCGGCTCGGGCAGTAGCACCGAAGCCAGCGAGCCGGAGACGACGACACGGCGACCGAGCTCGTCGTAGGTGTACGCGAGCTCGCCGAGCGGCTCGTCGGCGCGGCGGTACGTCAAACCGGCGAGGCGCGCGCCGTCATCGTAACGGTACTCCACGTCGATCGCGCCGGGCAGCCGGACACGGCGCCGACGCCCGCTGGTGTCGTAGTCGAGCTCGACGGCCTGCGAGGCGTCGGCAACCCGCGTCAGTCGTCCAGACGGGTCGTACGCATAGGTCACCGTGCGACCGTCCGGACGCGTCATGATCGTGCGGCGCCCTCGCGCATCCCACTCATACCGCGTCGTGCCGAGGACCGACGTCTCCGCCGTCAGACGATCGAGTGCGTCGTAGTCGAGCAGGATCGTGTCGCCGTCCGCGCTCGCGCGTACCAGGCGGCCACCAGCGTCATATGTGAACGACATGCGCGTACCATCCGCGTATCGGCTGGCCACGCGGCGTCCGAGAAGATCGTACTCGTGCACGGAGAGCTGGCCCTTGCGGTCGACGACACGCGTGACGTTGCCCATGGCATCGTAGTCGTACCGGGCAGTCTCCCCACGGGCATCGGTTCTGGTCGCGCGACGGTCCATGACGTCGTACTCGTACTGCGTGATGTGGCCGAGCTGATCGGTGACCGAGACGAGGTTCCCGTTCGGGTCGTACTGATACCGGACGACGCCGGACGCGTCCGCCACCTGCACGATGCGATCGAGCGCGTCGTACACGATGTCGACGACCCCCCCGGCCGGATCACGGCGGCGGATGAGCCGCGAAGCGACGTCGTATTCGAGGGTGGTGCGCCGGCCGAGCGGGTCGACGACCGCGACGACCTCACCGGTGCGCGCGTATTCCACCCGCGTCGGCTGACCGCTGGCGCCGCCCAGCGCGACTGGCTGTCCGCGCGCGTCGATCTGGAAGGAAAGAGGCACGTCGGCGGCGTCGACGGCGCCGGCCAGGTGTCCGGCGTGGTCGTACGCGAGCCGCACGGTTCCGCCGAGGGGATCGACGAGCGCCTCGGGCCGATCCGCCGCATCATGAACGACCCTCCGCGTGCGCCCCAGCGGGTCGGTGACCCTCGTCACGTTGCCGCGTTGATCGTACTGAACGGTCACCGCGCGGCCCAGCGTATCGGCGATCGCGGTGATCCGGCCGGCGGCGTCGTGGTGGTGCTCGATGCTCTGGCCGAGCGCGTCGATGGTCGCCACGGCGCGGCCCGCCACGAAGACGTGAGCCGTCAGGGCGCCTCGCGGGTCGGTCACCATCGCGCGCGTGTGCGCGCCGGGGGGACCCTCGTAGTCGAATCGCCACAGACCGCCATCCGCTTGCTGCTGCCGGATGACGCGTCCGGCAGAATCGTACTCGTTCCTGAGATACGTGATGTCACGCGCATCGGTCAGGCTCGCGATGCGGCCGGCGGCATCGTAGCCGTAGCGGAGCAACCCGCCGGCGGCGTCGGTGACGGTCGCGAGGCGCCGTGCCTCGTCGTAGCCGTACCGGACCGTCCGGCCGAGCGGATCGCTGACGCTCACGAGGCGCGCCGATGCCGGGTCTATCGGATTCAGCAGCGCCGTCACGAGGTTCAGAGTTCGTCCGGCCGGCTCGATGATGCTCGTGGCAGCACCGAACAGATCGCGGTCGATGCTCAGGATATCGCCGTGTCGATTGCGCTGTTCGACCAGCAACGCGAGCCCGCCCAGCTCGGTGCCGTGTCCGCGTACCCGCCAGCCGCCGCGGAATCGCCACGAGCTGCCATCCTTGAACACGAGGCGCTGCCCGCCGCTCTCGGCGTGAAGCACCGCACCGGCAAGGTCCGGCAGCGTGCTGTTCGTGAAGCTGTTGCTGCTGGTCCGCGCGAAGGGCACGCGCGAGTTGCCCGGCATCACGAGCACGCGCGCGTCAGGGCCATCGTCGATGAGGGCCACGTCGACCGACAGCGTCCAGCCGGGACCGGTCGGCAGCTCGAATCCGGCGACCCGTCCGAACGGATCAACGGCGTTGTACACGCGATGAAGGAACGCGGGGATACGTCCCGGAAGGGCGAGGTCCGTCTTGTGCAGCACGAAGAGACCGGTGACGAGGTCGACCGGATCTCCGCCGCGGGCGCCTTTGAGCTGAACGTTCGGCTGGCCGGCGGCCTTGCGCTTGATGCAGGCGATACCGCACACGCCGCAGAAGCGGGCCAGGCCGACACCCGGATCGGAGACCGCGCG
>Ga0075430_100004658_pt1 | contig 11531 bp, 10 predicted proteins | sample RhiMetdeltSRZDD4_FD_75294 | JGI IMG/M metagenome (GOLD analysis project Ga0075430, IMG submission 75294) | Populus rhizosphere microbial communities from Tennessee, USA - Rhizosphere MetaG P. deltoides SRZDD4 | ecosystem: Host-associated > Plants > Roots > Rhizosphere > Soil | place: USA... | reverse complement strand
CGGCATCTCGTAGATCGCGTAGTTGCTGGTGCCGCAGTGGGCGCGGCGCAGCGCGATCTGCTGCGCCGCGCTGCGGTAGCCGGAGCCCGAAAGCGCCAGCCCGTCGGCCTGCGCCGCGGCCAGCATCTGCTCCAGCCGCCCGGCGATCGCCTGGTTGACCGTGATGCCCCGCACCTGGGCGAGCGCAACCGGGCCCGGCGGGAGGTTGACGGGCTGCGGACCGCCCGGGTTGGCCGTCGCGGTCCGATAGGACTGGGCCCAGCGGAGCACCTGCTCGCGGTAGGCGTCGGAGTGGTTGTAGGCCCAGATCGCCGCGTTGTAGTCGGTGGGCGCGCCGTTGCGACGCAGCAGCCGGGCGGCGGCGTGGATGGCGTCGGCGGGCTGCCAAGGGTCGGCGACGCCGTCGTGGTTGCCGTCGGTGGCGTAGCCCTGGGCCTCCTGGCCGGCGGCGACGGCCGGGCCGGCGACGTCGAGGGAGAACTGGTCGGCGCCCACCCGCCACGTCGAGCCGAGGAACTGCATCGGCCCGCGGGCGCCGGCGACGTTGATGGTGCCGCGGGGGTTGCACCCGGCGAGCTGCGACCGGCCGTGGTCGCACTCGACCTTGCCGATGCCGGCCAGGATCGTCCAGTCGATCTGCTGGGCCTGGGCGGCCTCCTGGTAGAGCGTCAGGAACTCGGGCGGGATGTCGCTGACCGCCGTCGTCGAGGGCACCAGGTTCGGGTCGTTGCCCCCGGCCGCGAACACGATCAGCACCAGGATGAAGAAGAGGACGGGGCCGAGGGCGATGAGGACGATCAGCCGCCGCCGGCGGCGCTTGTCCCGCTGCCGCCGGTTGACCAGCCCGGTCGCCGTCCGGAACGCCAGCATCGCGTCACACCCGGGTGGCCTGGTCCACCCGCCAGAGGCCCTGCACCTGGCTCAGGGTCAGGTCGTAGAGGACGAGGGCGGCGTCGGTCTCGACCGAGACCCGCGTGACCTTGCCCCCGGGCTCGTCGGTGGCGGTGACGCCCTGGGGCTCGAGCGGCGGGTCGTAGCTGGCGGCCGGGGGCAGGGCGCGCAGTGCGGCCAGGACGTCGGGGCCGCTGCGGGGCGCCAGCCGGTCGGCGAGCTTCGCCGGCGGTTCGGCCCCGATGTAGGCGACGTACACGGCCGCCCACCAGCGGGCCACCTCGATCCGGTCGGTGCCGTCGGGCGGGGCGTCGAGGTCGACGTCGGGCCGCTCGTGGGCGACGTCGGGCGGGGTGAGGGTGGTCTCGGTGGTCTCCGTGCCGTCGGGGTCGGTGGTCGCGGAACCGTCGACGCTGCTGGACGAGCCCTGGCCGTCCCGCCCAGTCGGCGGGCCCGAGTCGTCACCCCCGTCGCCGCCACCGCTGGCGCCCCGCCACGCGGCCGCGGCGATGAGCGCGCAGACGACGACGCCCGCGATCAGCCGGCCGTTCCGCTGGACGAACCGTGCGCCGCCCGCCGGCGCACGCTCCGTCCGCGAAGCGTCGGACGACCCTCGGCCGTCGGCCGCGTCCGCGTCACCTGCGGGCATCGGTTCGCTGCCCCCTCCTCCATGGCGCGCTCAAGCTGTGGGGGCCCCGGTACCGACGACCCTCAGCCAGTTCCACTGAGGAGGGCGGCAGAGTTGGCGTTGACGTCCCCGGCCCCGAGGCCCTCATCCAGATAAGTGCGCGAACCCGAGCGGATTCCTTGCGAATGTCCCAGTTTTCCCACATCTGTGGGCGTTACGGGACGGAACTGGTGGGCGCCGGGTCAGGCTCGTACTCGTACCAGTCGCCGCCGTCCGCGTCGCCGAAGATCCCCGTGTCGCTCGGCTCGACGTCCTCGAGCTGGTCGCAGTCGTCATCCGCCTTGTCCCGCAGCGAGTCGTACGCGGCGACGTAGTCGTCGACCTCGGCGTCGGTCAGGTCGCCGTTGTAGGCCCGGGACAGGCCCTCGGCCGCGGTGTGAGCGTCCTCGGCCCAGTTCTCCGGCGCCTTGTCGGCGAGGTTGCGGAGGATGGTCTCGAGGAAGCCGCTGCCGATCCCCCCTGGGGTGAAGCCACCGGAGCTGCTGTTGCCCGCACCGAACCCGGCGGCGGCCTCGAGCGCCGTCCGGTAGTCGACGGTGTCGGACGAGATCGCCATGCAGAAGCCGGCGATCTCCGACTTCTCGGAGTCGTCGAACGAGTCGACCGAGCCGGGGTCGTCGCCGGTCCAGCGGGTGAGGAAGATGAAGCCGACGAAGAGCGCGAGAGCACCGGAGGCGACGGTCAGCTTCCTGGCCCGCTCATCCATAGCCCGACGATTATGCCTGGTGGGTCAGCGGATTGGACCGCGGCCAGGCTTGCCGCCCCCGAGACGGGCCCGCAGGTCCATGGTCTCGGGCTCCGGCTCCAGCTCGTCGCGGGCCAGCTTGGCTGCCAGCGTGAGGTAGCGGGCGTTGACCGCCTCGGGGCTGCCGAGGCGGGCCTCGATCTCCATCGCGGCGCGCACCAGCGCCTCGTTGACCGGGCAGGCGAAGAGGCCCTGGTCGACGGCCCACAGCGCGTCCTCGTAGCCGTCGGGCCCGCGGTCGGTGGACAGCTTGGCGACCAGCAGGGCGGCGTCGATGACCGGCTGCTCGACCCGGTCGACCACCCGGTAGGCCGCCGCCCACTCGGCGAGGCCCTGGCCGAGGTGGCTGCTGCGGAACGCCACGGCCTCGATGCGGGCCAGGTGACCGCGGAGCACCGCGAGCGCCACGTCGGGGTACATCTGGGCGATGGCGTGGGCGTGCTGCAGGGCGTGGGCCAGCAGCTCGACGTCGGTGACGACCTCGGGCGACAGCCGGTAGCGGCCGACCGGGTCGTCCTGGGCCAGCGACAGGAGGTCGGCGCCGCCGAGCACCTTGCGGGTGCCGTACAGCAGCTTGTTGACCGTGCCGAGGGCGACGGGCCGGTCCCACCACAGGTGGTCGCGGACGTCGGTGGCGCTGGCCGCCCGGCCCGACAACGCCAGGTAGCTGAGCAGCTCCGGGCCCCGGTGGGTGTTCTTGTTGGGGACGTCGGGGTTCTCGCCGTAGCGGAACGAGATCAGCTCGCCCTCAGGGGTCTCGACCATGTGGTCGGCGAAGATCCGGACGCAGTAGCGCCACGGCGGCTCGAGGTAGTCGGGCACCACGTCGACGGCGAAGTCGGCGGGCCGGCCCACCTCGGCGGGCTCGCCGGTATCGCTGTAGGCGGCCGCGATCTCGGGGTCGACGATCGGCGGGATCGGCTCGTAGCGGGGCGGCCCCGGCTGCACGGTGTCCCGGGCGCGCTCGCCGGCGCCGGGCACGACCCACTCGCGCTGGGGCTCGCGGGGCATGTCCTCGGGCTCGTTGCGCAGCAGCTCGGAGACGCGGTACACGTCGTGGCCCTCGAGCCGGGCGGCGTTGACCGTGATGCCGAGCCGGGGGATGTGGGCCCGGCCGTCGTCGGTGACGATGATCCGGGTGGCGCCCGAGCCCAGCGGGCCGAACGCCAGCACGGCGACGCCGCGGCCGCCGGGCGTGGCCGCCGACGCCAGCCGCTCCAGCAATACCGGGTCGGCGGGGGTGGCGCCGCCGTAGGCGACGACGGTGACGAACAGGCCGTCGCGGGCCATGCCCTTGGCCCGGGCGGCGACGGTCGAGCGGAGGCCCTGGAGGTCGAGGAAGCCGCTGGTCTCGTCGGCCGACTGCTCGAAGCGGCGCACCAGGTCCTGGTCGAGGCCGGTGACGTTGATGACGCCCTGCTCGGCGACCGAAGGTGCCAGCTCGTCGATGCCGATGACCGTGAGATCGACGAGGTGGTCGGAGGCCGGCTGCAGCGACAGCTCGGTGACGATCGACTGGGCCAGCTCGGCGGCGACGGTGGGGTCGCCGGCCAGCTCGACCGCACCGAGGCTCTCGAGGTCGACGAACAGCCACTCGTCGGCGTCGGTCTTGCCGACGACCGCCAGGGTGTCGAGCACGGCGACGGCCGGCTCCGGGCCGGAGACGAGGTCGACCTCGTCGAGGTCGTCGAGGTAGAGCTGCCAGCGATCGGTGGCCGCGCCGACCTCGAAGGGCGGGGCCGGGTCGCAGGGCTCGGCGAAGTAGACGGTGACCGCCCGGTTGGGGGCGACGACCACTGCGGTGACCGCGGGCAGGTCGTCCTTGACCGCCAGCACGGCGCCGAGGGCGCGGGAGGTGGCCCAGACGACGTCGAGGACGTCTCCGGCGGCCACGGCCAGGTTGCGCTCGGTGAGGATGTCGGACACCAGGCGGGGCTCGACGTAGCCGCCCGGGCGGATCGACCGGCTGCGGGCCCGGCGGCGGCGGGCCAGGGCGACCAGCACGAGGCCGGCCAGCGCCGCAGTACCGGCGACCAGCGGGAGCGGGATGCCGCTGTCGTCGTCGCCGTGCTCGCCGGAGGCGCCCTCGTCCCCTTGGTCCTCAGGTGCGGTGGTCTCGGGCGGGTTCTCCGTGGTCGACGGCGAGTTCGCCTTGGTGGTGGGCGTGCCGGGGGCCGTGGTGCCCCCGCCCGGCAGGACGGTGGCGGGCGGCGCCGTGGTGGGGCTTCCGCCTCCCGGGGGGATGACGACCCCGCCGGCCTTGGTGGTGGGCGTGGTCGCCGGGGGCCGGGTGGTGGGTGGTCGGGTGGTGGGTGGCGCCGTCGTCGGGGCCTCCGTGGTGGGGGCCTGGGTCGTCGGCGGCGCCGTGGTGGCTGGTTCGGTGTCCGGTGTCTCGGTGGTGGGCGGCGCGGTGGTGGGCGGCGGCTCTTCCGCCGGCGTGGTGTCGGGCGGGCCGGGCGGGTTGATGCCCTGGCCGTTGCGGCCCTGCTGACCCTGACCCGGCTGGCCTTGGCCCGGCCCGGGGGCGCCTGGCGGCGGGGTCGGCGTGTCGGGTGCGGTGAACGTCTGGCCGGGGAAGATGATGTTCGGGTTCCCCGAGCTGATGCGGCTCTGGTTGGCGTCGATGAGCGTGCGCCAGTACGGCGCGACCTCGGCAGCGGTGACCGGCCGGCCCCAGGCGGCCTCGAGCTGGCGCTCGGCCAGGCCCCAGAAGTGGTCGCCGGGCCGCACGGTGAGCGTGCCGACCGGCTGGCTGCTGCTCGCCGTGCTGGCTGCCTCGGCCTCGGCCTCGGCTCGGGCCTCGGCTGACGGCCGGCCGGCAGTCGGCGCCGCGCCGGTGGTGGCGGGTTCGCGGTTGCGGCCACCGTTGGCGCTCTGGTGGGCGGCATCGTTGGCGGTGACGACGAGGATGGGATCGACCGTGGTGGGGGTCGTCCGCGTGGTGGGCGGGGCCTCGACCTCGTCGTCGGCGACCGGCTGCTCGCGGGGCTTGTGCTCCGCGGCCGCGGCGGCGTCGTCCTGGCTGCCGGGCCGCGAGGCGACCGAGTCGCCGACCTCGCTCGTCGTTGCCTCGGCATCCGCTTCGGCTTCGGCGTCGGACCGGTCGCCCTGGTCGGCTCGGGTGGCCCCCGAGTCGCTGTCGGCCGAGGTGGCCCGGGCGTCGTCGACGGGCGGCACCTCGTCGACACTGTCGTCGGGCGGCTGGTTGCCGACGTCACCGACGAACGTCTCGATCTCGGCGTCGGCCAGCTCGGCGAGCTCGGTGCCGGGCGGCGCCGCAGAGGCCGGCGCCGTGAGCGGCTCGGTGAGCTGGGGCGCTGCCGCGCCGGTGGTGGCCGTGGCCGGGAGGATCAGGCGCCAGCCGACGTCGAGCCGGTCGTCGGTGCGGCTGAGCGTGCGGCCCGCGGCGACGGCGCGGCCCGCGTTGCGGTCGCGGATCTCGCGCCAGCGCATGCCGCTGCCGAGGTGCTTCTCGGCCAGGCCCCAGAACGTGTCGCCCCGCTGGACCTCGTAGATCTGCTCGTTGCGGATGGTGGGGGTGGTGGCGCGGGAGGTCGGGGCGCTGGTGGCTGCCGCGGCCGATGTGGTGGCCCGCGCCGCCGCGGGCGTGTCGGTGGTCGTGGTGGTGGCGGGGGCCGTCGTGCTCGTGGTCGTGGTGGGCGGCGAGGTGGTGGTGGTCGCCGAGGCGTCGCCCGTGGTGGGCGGCGGTGGGGCCGGCGGCACGACGAAGCCGGGATCGGCGGCGCGCAGGGCCGGGTCCTCGGGCGGTTCGATCTCCTGCAGGGCGGTGAGCGGGGCCGCCGCGGCCATGCGGACGCCGCCGAGGCTCGACATGACGAGCGCCGCCGAGGCGACGAGGTTGCGGGCGATGAGCTGGGCGCCGGGCCAGACGCGGGCGTTGCGGGCGATGCGGCCCTGCATGAGCGCCATGGTCTCGGCGCCGAGCGCCCAGGCGAGCTGGGCCCAGGCGATCCAGACGACGATGGCGAGGCTGTTGATGATGACCTCGAGCGGGACGCCCTGGCGCTCGAAGGCGTCGCGCAGCTGGTCGGCCGTGGGGACGTGGTCGGGCAGGGGCCAGCCGACGAAGACGGCGAGCGCGATGGGGACGCCGAAGACGAGGCCGACGATGGTCAGGAGGCTGAGAAGCGCCCCGAAGCGCGTCGCCACGCGCGACCAGAGGCTGAGCCCGGGATAGACCCCCGTACGGCCGCCAGCCCGCACTGTCACGCTCGCCACCCTTCCAGTTCGTCGTTGTTTCTCCCATCCTCGGTCGGATCCGCCCGAGAATTCAACGTTTTCGCCCTGTTCACCCCTTGACAGTTCGCGCTCGGAGTTCGCCAATTCGACACGCGTCGTGTCAGTGGACATCACGAACCTCCATTCCGCCCGTCAGAGGATGACGTCCCAGCCGAAGGGTCATCGGCCGGTCTCCACGCCTCTGAGGGCCGTTGCAGATTCGGTGGCGTAGACCCAGCCGGTCATGCCGGGGAGCATCTTTGCGGTCATGCGCAAGCGGACGGTGACGGTGACCGTGTTGCCTTGGGCGGCCACCCGGTAGATGGCGCCCCGGTGGTTCGAGCGGGCCGCGAACTGGCGGGCCCGCGCGGTGGCGCCCGCCGCGTCGACGCGGACGCTGCCGTTGCGGTAGAGGTCCGCCTCGCTGACCGCCTGGGCCGCCGCGCGAGCTGCACCGTCCGCCAGCTGGCTCGCCTCGACGTAGGTGGCGATCTTCGCCCCGCCGTCGACGACCAGCCCGGTCATCAGGATCAGCGACGTGGCGACGATGGCCACGTACGTCGTGACCATGCCCCGATCGTCCCGGCAGCGTCCGAGCAAGCGCCTCATCCCTCGCCCCGGTAGCGGTCGACGACCTCGGTCACCGTTGCCTGGAAGTGCCGCTCCGCCGACGTGACCCGCAACATCGCCAGGTCGCCCGCGCGGACGTTGCACTCGACGGTGACGGTGACCGTCCCGTTCGGCACCAGGTTGCCGGTGGCGACCGTCACCCGGGAGTTCAGGCACGTGATCCCGCCGTCGCTGAGGTTGCGCCGCGCCGCAGCCCGGGCGGCGGCCACCGCAGTGCCGGGGTCGTTGTGCTGGGAGGCAGCCCGTGCCGCGGCATGCGCGGCGGACTGCACCTGCTGCTGGGCATCGGTGGCCCGTCCGGCGTAGATGACGAGCATCAACATGAGCAGCAAGACCGGCGCGACGATGGCCATCTCGACCGCGGCCGAGCCACGGTCCGACCACCGGGCGCGGCTCATCGCTCCGGCTCGGGGATGAACTGCTCGACCGGCGCCGAGGCCGTCGAGCGGATGGTCCACGTCCCGAGCGGGATGATCGGGTCCATCCTCCCCACGACGGTGACCTGGACCTCGCCGCCGCCGACCGTGACGTTTACCCGGGGCCGCTGGCCCCGCCGCCCGATCGGCATGTCGGTGAGGAAGTCGCTGGCCGCCGCGCGGCCGGCTGCCGCGTTCCCGCCCTGCGCAGCAGCGGCTACCGCACCATGGTCGGCTGCTGCGGCAGCCCGCTGCTTCGCGTGGTAGTAGAGCCCCGCCTGCACGATCAACAGGGTGGCCAGGAGCAGCCCGGGCCAGATCATGGCCACCATCAGGGCGTTGCTTCCCCGGTCATCTCGTCGGCAACGCCGACGGCGCCTCGTGGTTACCGCGGGTTGGGTCAGGGCGTCGGGATCCGACCCCGCCAACCCAGGATGTTCGCCGTGAGCCAGACGCCCAGCGCGGCTGCTGCCGTGCCCACGATCGCGGTGATGATGACGGTCTCGGTCGTGACAGCGCCTCGGTCGTCGGAGCGAACCATCTCCCAACGGATGGTCGCCCAGACAGCCGCCCGCCGCTGCAACTCCAGTAGGCGTGCCCTCATATCCCTCCTCCTCTGCTTTCTCTCTCTCGCTCGCGGACACCTCGCTCATGGCCCGCCACCCACGTTGTTGATGGCGACGACCGCGGGGTAGCCGAGGAAGAGGATGAAGCCGAGCAGCAGCAGCGCCACCGGCATCGTCATCTTCTCGGTCGAGTTGTCCGCTTCGGATCTCGTCTCGGCGATCTGCTTGGCCCGCAGCGAGTCCGCTTTCGCCACGAGCGTCGACCGGATGCGGGCGCCCTGGCTGCCCGTGAGCGCGACGGAGGCCGCGAAGTCCGAGAGCTCGCTGATCTCGAGCTCCTTGCCCAGCTCGCTCAGCGCATCGGCGATCGGTCGCTGGCGGCTGCGGGCCGAGGCCAGCGTCCCCCGGATCTCGGCGAACGCCCAGCCGCCGCCGTTGTCGGCCGCCGTGTACAGCGCCTCCTCCGGGCCCGCTCCCGCAGCCAGCATGACGTTGACCAGGTCGAGGTAGGCCCCGAAGGCATGCCGAAAGCCGTTGCGGGCCTCGTTCGCTTCGGAGGTGAGGATCCACTCGGGCACCAGGAACCCGAGCGCAGCCGCCCCCACCGCGCCGATGACGACGATCCCCGCCGGCGCCGGTGACAACACCAGCAACAGCCCTGCGCACCCGCCGAACGCCAGCGCCATCGTCAGCTTCGACATCACGTGCTGGTCGACGCTGCGCCGCGCCACGCGGAGGTCGGCGGACCGGCGGGTGGGGTCGAACCCGACGGCCTGCAGGAAGTCGGCCGACCGGGACACCAACCGCTGCTCGAAGATGCTGCGGGAGCTGACGATCGGCGTCAGCACGGGTCGGCCGGGCGACGCCAGGGTGGTACCCACGTCGGTGAGGCTGGTCCGGGCGCTGATCGCGCGCACGATGAGCCACAGGCCGACTCCGACGCCGGCACCCAGCAGGGTGATCGCGGTCATGTCGGTGCGCCCTGGCGCTGTGGTCGCCGCGGCGTGAACCGCTCGGGCATCTCGATCTCGCTCATGCGGTCCAACGTGATGATGCCGACCGTGATGACTGCGCCCACAACGATCAACCAGAACTGGCCGAATGGCGTGCCGTAGGGCTCGAGGAAGCCCGGCGCCAGCAGGAACAAGAGGGCCAGGGTGGCGAGCAGCACCAGGGTGATGACCCGCGTGGCCGTGTGCAGCTGCGAGCGGCTGGCCTCGACCTGGTGGCGCATGTGCATCTCGTCGCGGGTGACCGAGCTCAACCGGGTGAGCACACCGACGAAGTCGCTGCCCTCGCCTTGGGCGGCCATGGTGAGCGCGCCGACGACGAGGTCGGCGGACGGGTGGTCGATCTCGGCGCCGAACGCGGCCAGCGCGTCGGTGAGCGAGTGCTCGCTGCGGCGGCGGGCGTCGAGCAAGCCGACCTCACGGCGGATGGGACCGGGGGCGATCGGCACGGTGGCCGCGATGGCCTCCTCGACGCCATCGGCCGCGGCCATGGTGTCGCGGAGCATCTCGGTCCAGGTGGCGATGGCGTTCGACTTCTCCAGGAAATCCTTGCGGACGCCCTGGCCGCCGAACATGCGGGGCAGCAACAGCGCCACGAACAGCACCGAGACACCGACCGCGAGCCACCCGGTGACCAGCCAGAGGACTGCGCCGATGGTGCCCGCCAGCAGCCAGCGCCGGGCGTTGTTCCCCGAGGTGACCGTCCGCCGCTTGCCGCGCCCGTCGACCGTCTCGTCCCTCGGGAAGATCGCTTGGCCGCGGGCGCCGGCGATGATCAGGAGGATGCCGATGCCGACGCCGGCTCCGAGGAGGAGCGAGAAGAGGATCAACGACGCCACCAGCCGTTGGGGTTGTCGCGGAGGCTGAGGTCGTAGCCGTTGTCGATGAGGAGGCGCTCGGTCGACTGGCGGAGACGGGTGGCGGGGACGGCGCGCCCGATGGAGTCGGGCGCCCAGATCTCGTTGGAGATGACCTGGTTGCCCTCGGCGCCGACCACCTCGCGGATGCTCTGGACGCGGCGGCGGGACGGGCGGCCCTGGTCCCAAGCCAGGTACACGACGAAGTGCACCGCGTTGGCCACCAGCATGGCGGTGACCTCGGGCTGGAAGCCCTGCTCGGCCATGGCCGCGTACATGGCGAGACGGTCGAACACGTTGGCCGAGCTCATGGCGTGGATGGTGCACATCGAGCCCTCGTCGCCCGCGCTCATGGCCTTGAGCATGGGGATGACCTCGTCGCCGCGGGCCTCGCCGACGATGACCCGGCCCCGCATGCGGAGCGCCTGGCGGACCGCTTCGGACAGGGTGAACTGGCCGTTGCCCTCGCTGTTGGGCGGGCGGGCCTCGATCGACTCGACGTCGGGGTGCAGGTCGGAGAAGCGCTCGATGCCGAGCTCCAGCGAGTCCTCGACGGTGATGATCCGCTCGTCGGCCGGGATCTCGTTGATGAGGCAGCGCAGGTTGGTGGTCTTGCCCAGGCCCTTGCCTCCGCCGATGATCACGTTCATCCCGGAGCGGACGACGACGCTCAGGAACTCGCTGATCGAGCGGTCCATGACGTCGTGCTCTTCCATCTGCGACAGCCGGGTGAACTCGACGAAGTTGTGACAGCGGATGTCGATGACCGGGCGGCCGGTGACCTCGCGCAGGGCGTGCAGGCGGGAGCCGTCGGGCAGCTGCAGGTCGAGCGCCACTTCTTCCCGGTCCCAGCGCCGCTCGCTGCGGCCGACCCGGCGGGCCTGGCGGGCGATCATCTCGATGAGCGTGGCGTCGTCGGGCGCGGCCTTCGGGCCCTTGAACTTGGTGCCGTCGGCCCGGTGGACCCACACCCCGTCATGCCCGCCGACGTGGATGTCGACGACGTCGGGGTCGTCGATGAGCGGCTGCAGCGGGCCGAGCCCGTAGAGGCGGTTGTGGACCTCGCGGGCGAGCGCCTCCTCCAGCGTCGCCGGCAGGGGCAGCCGGCCGTCGTTGTACGCCGACGAGCGCCACTCGGCCAGGACCTCGTTGATGACCTGCATGCCGAGGGCGCGCTCGTCCTCGAAGGGGAGGCCCGCGCCGTCGTCGCCGCGGAGCTCGGTGATGCGCTTGGTCAGGCGTTGGCCTGCGATGTCGTGCAGCTCGTCGGCGAGGAGGTCGTCCACGGCGTGCCCCAACAATCCGCTCATCGCTCACCCCCTCGCCACTGACCCTGGCCCATGCGCAGGTTGCGGCCCCGCGGCGGCGCCTGACGGCCCGCGTGGCCAGGGTGTCCCGGGTGCTCCCGAGGGTGCTCGCCCGAGGTCGGCTGGTGCTGGTGCGACGGCGGGGGCGGCGACTGGAACCCCGGGGTGCCGTGCACGCTCGG
>Ga0075430_100004653_pt1 | contig 11536 bp, 9 predicted proteins | sample RhiMetdeltSRZDD4_FD_75294 | JGI IMG/M metagenome (GOLD analysis project Ga0075430, IMG submission 75294) | Populus rhizosphere microbial communities from Tennessee, USA - Rhizosphere MetaG P. deltoides SRZDD4 | ecosystem: Host-associated > Plants > Roots > Rhizosphere > Soil | place: USA... | reverse complement strand
GGGTCACGTCCTTCGCGGTCGGCGACCGGGTGTTCGGCTTCACCGGGGAGCGGTTCGGCGCCCACGCCGAGTACCTGACGATCCCCGAGGACGGTTCGCTGGCGACCATCCCGACGGGCATGACCTACGAGCAGGCGGCGCCATCGGGTCGGCGGCGGTGCAGCTGCTGAAGGTGCTGGGTGCCCAGGTGACCGCGACCTGCGACACCCGGCGCATGGAGCTGGTCAGGGGCCTGGGCGCCGACCGGGTGGTCGACTACACGGCCGGGGACTTCACCAGGGACGCCCAGGCCTATGACGTGGTCTTCGACGCGGTCGGCAAGAGCTCGTTGCTCCGCTGCCGGCGACTGGTGAGGCCCCGCGGAAGCTACCTGTGGTCGGATCTGGGCCCGATGTGGCAGAACCTGTTCTTCTCCGGAGCGTTCAGGCCGCTCATCGACCGGCGGTACCCGCTGGAGCAGATCGTGGAGGCGTACCGGTACGTCGAGACGGGACGGAGGATCGGCAGCGTCGTGATCGACGTCGTGCCCGCGAGCTCGTGAGCTTGTCGTCGCTCGCTGCCGGCCGGAACGTAAAGGACGGCCTGCCGTCCGGGGGGTCCCGGTAGTCCCCCAACCACCGGTCCACAACCCGGACGGCGCGGCCGTCGCTAGGCGAACGTGCTTCCCGCGCCTCCCGTGTCCTCTCGGCCTAGGCCGAACGGCCCAGGCCGTCCTGCGGGCGGAAGTGGCCCTCTTGGAACGCCCCCCAGCGCCCGGTTGGACCAGCCCCGTGTTCGCCTACCTAGGGTAAGGGCTCGTTGCCGTTCTTGGCTCCCTCGTCGCCAAATCGTTATCAGCCAAAGTACCAGATCCGGTCGACGTGGCCCAGGTCGGACGATGCCGTGCTGGCCGTCTCCCCGATCACCCGCCGGGACGCTCGCCCAGGGTGGCCGAGATGGTGGTCTGGCTCCCGCTGCGGTTGACGGTGACGGTGACCTTGTCGCCGGGCTTGTGGTCCCGGATGGCGGCGACCATGTCGGCGGAGCTCTGGACCGCCTGGCCGTCGATCGCGGTCACCTGGTCGCCGACCTGGAGGCCGGCCTTGGCCGCCGGGCTGCCCGAGGCGACGTCCTGGACGACCGCGCCGTTCTGGCCGTTGGGGGCGTCGCCCACGGAGACGCCGAGGTAGCCGGACTGGACCTGCTTGCCCTGGACGATGGCCGCGGCCGACTTGGCGGCGACGTCGATCGGGATGGCGAAGCCGATGCCGACGTTGCCGTCGGAGTTGTCGCCGGGGCGGATGGCGTCGTTGATGCCGATGACCTGGCCCTGGCGGTTGGCGAGCAGGCCGCCGGAGTTGCCCGGGTTGATGGGGGCGTCGGTCTGGAGGACCTCGCGGCCGTCGTCGAGGACCCGGTCGGTGGCGCTGACGATCCCGGCGGTCACGGTCTCGTTGAGGCCGAACGGGCTGCCGATGGCGACGGCGAGCTGCCCGACCTGCGCCGGCTTGCCGAGGGCGAGCGGTGCCGCCTTGAGGCCGGTGCGGTCGATCTTGACCACGGCGACGTCGCTGCGCTCGTCGGTGCCGACGACCCTGCCGGTCAGCTTGGTGCCGTCGTAGAGCCGCACATCGACCTGGTCGACACCCTGGACGACGTGGGCGGCGGTCATGATGTAGCCGTTGCTGTCGTAGACGAAGCCGGAGCCGAGGCCGTTGTCGTGGCGGATCTCGACGACGGTGGGCAGCAGGGCCTTGGCCACGGCGGCGGCCGGCTCCTCGCCCGAGGGGACGGGAGCGGCGGCGATCGGGGCCGCGGCCGGGATGCCGGCCCCGGCGGGGGTGTTGTTGTCGACCGCCTGGCTGATGCCGTAGCCGGTGGCGAGCAGGACGACGCCGGCCACCACGGCGGCCAGCCACCGGGCCGGCCGGCGGCCACGCGGCGAGCCGGCGTCGGCCGGTGGGGCGCCCCAGGCGGGCACGGTCGGGTAGCCGCCACCGCCGCCCTGACCCCAGCCGGGCTGGGTCTGGTCGGCGGGGGTCTCGGGGCCCCGGGGCTGGGAGCGGGCCGGGCCCTGGTCCGCCTGGGCCTCGGGGCCCTTGGGCTGGGTCCAGGAGGGACCCTGGGCGGCCGGGGGCGGGGTCCAGGCGGGGGGGCCGGCGGCCGCCGGGGCAGGGCGGTCGGGGGCCGCCGGGGCCTGCCCCCAGGACGAGGACGCCTGGCCCCAGGACGGCGGCCAGGGCTGGTCGGACGCGACCTCGGCGTCCTGGGGGCGTGGGGGAAGGGGTCGGGTCTGGGGGTCGGGATCCTGGATGTCGGAGTCCTGGGAGCGCGATGGCTCCAGGCCCTCGCGAGTGGACATCGATCGCCTCCTGCGCTCGAACATGGCAAACCTCGCTGTCGAGGCTAGGCTCCGGTCGCTAAAGCACCAGTAAGGCGGGCCTCAAATCGAGATAAGCGGGCGGGGGCGCCGGGAAGGCCCGGCGGCTACTCCGCCGGCGGCCCGAACGAGGGGCGGGTGCGGGCGCGCTCGGCCGGGGTGGCGACCGGCGTGGGGGCCGGTGAGGCGGGCGGCCGCGGCGCCGGCTCGGGCGAGGAGCTGGCGGCCACCGGGAGCCAGATGACGAAGGAGGAGCCGACCCCGACCTTGGACCGGAGCCGGACCTGGCCGCCGTGGCCCTCGGCGATCTGGCGGACGATGGCCAGGCCGAGGCCGGTGCCGCCGTCGGCCCGGGAACGGCCCTTGTCGGCCCGCCAGAAGCGGTCGAAGACGTGGGGCTGGTCCTCGGGGGCGATGCCCGGGCCCTCGTCGGCCACGGCGATCCAGGCCTGGTCGCCCTCGCTGCCGGTGGCCAGGCGGATGCGGGAGCCTTCGGGGGCGAGGCGGACGGCGTTCTCGAGCAGGTTGGCCACGGCCCGCTTGAGGGCGTCGCGGTCGCCGGTGACGACCACGCCGGGGGCGATGGCCCGGTCCAGGACGATGTTGCGGGCGGCGGCCGGGACCACGAAGTCGTCGCTGGCCTCGGCGACGGCCGCGCCCAGGTCGACCGGCTCGTGCTCCAGGATCGGCTCCTGGCGCCTGGCCAGGGCGAGCAGGTCGTCGACGAGGCGGGCCATGCGGTCGCTGGCCCGCTTGACGACCGTGATGGTGTGGCGCAGGTCCTCGGGGTCGGCGCGCGGGTCGGCCAGGGCGACGTCGACGTTGGTGCGGATGATGGCCAGCGGGTTGCGCAGCTCGTGGGAGGCGTCGGCGACGAACTGACGCTGGGCGGCGAAGGCGGCGTCCAGGCGGGCCAGCATGGCGTCGAAGGTGTCGCCGAGCTGCTTGAGCTCGTCGTCGGGACCGGGCAGCTCGATGCGGCGCGACAGGTCGGTGGCCTGGATGTCGCGGGCCACGGCGGTGATGCGCCCGATCGGCCGCAGCACCCGCCCGGCCACCACCCAGCCGACGCCGAGGCTGGCCACGAACAGCACCCCGAGGGCGCCGAAGGAGTAGTTGCGCAGCTTGGTCAGGGTGCGGGAGTTGACCACCCGCTCCAGCTCCCGGAAGGTGATGGGCTTGTAGCACTGGTCGTTGGTGAAGCAGATGAGCTTCTGGTAGCCCGTGGTGTAGGGCTCGTTGCGCAGCGACATCACCAGCACCAGGTAGATGGCCGCCACCACCACCGCGGCCAGGCCGAACAGCACCGCCGAGTACAGCAGGGTGTAGCGGAAGCGGATCGACCGGGCCCATTCGGGGAGGCGGTCGACCAGCCAGCCGGGCGGGTTCACGGCAGCTCGCGCAGGCGGTAGCCGCGGCCCACGACGGTCTCGATGGGCTGGCTGTCGCCCGCGTCGGCCAGCTTGCGGCGCAGCGTCATCACGGTGACCCGGACGGTGTTGGTGAAGGGGTCGGCGTTCTCGTCCCAGACGTGCTCGAGCAGCTCCTCCTGGCTGAGCACCTGCCCGGGCCGCGACATGAAGTAGCGCAGCAGCGCGAACTCCTTGGGCGTCAGGGGGAGGGGGTGGTCGGCGCGGCGGGCGTCGTGCCTGGAGCTGTCCAGCTCGATGTCCCCGACCCGCAGCACGGCCCCGGAGCGGCCGGCGTCGCGGCGCAGCAGGGCCCGCACCCGCGCCTTCAGCTCGTCGAAGTCGAACGGCTTGACCAGGTAGTCGTCGGCGCCCTCGTCGAGCCCGATGATCCGGTCGCGGGTGGAGTCGCGGGCGGTCAGCATCAGCACCCGCGTCGGCTGGCCCGGGTCGTCGGCCCGGATGCGCCGCACCACCTCCATGCCGTCGAGGCGGGGCAGGTTCAGGTCGAGGCAGACCACGTCGTAGTCGTTGACGCTCACCTTCTCGACGGCTTCGTCACCGTCGTAGGCGACGTCGACGGCGTAGCCCTCCCGACGCAGGCCGCGCGCGATCGCATCGGCCAGGTCGGCCTCGTCCTCGACGACCAGCACCCGCATGCCAGGAATGGTAGTCGCCAGCCATCAAGCAGGCGTAAGGGGGCTGCTTGTTAGACTGCGACATGGCCTCCGACACCCACCGGGCCGGAGCCGGCGTCCTCGTGGCCATCGGCGGTGCGGAGGACAAGCTCGGCCACCGGACCATCCTCAACCACTTCGTCCAGCTGGCCGGCGGCCGGGGGGCGCGGATCGCGGTGATCGCGACCGCCTCCTCGCTCGGCGACGAGATCCTGGGCCTGTACCGGCAGGTGTTCACCGACCTTGGGGCGGCCGAGGTCATGGCCCTGCGGCCGGCGACCCGCGAGGACGCCGAGGCGCCCGGCCCGGCCGAGACCGTGGCCCGGGCCAGCGGGGTGTTCATGACCGGCGGCAACCAGCTGCGGCTGTCGATGGTGGTGGCCGGGACCCGCCTCGGGGAGGCCCTGCTGGAGGCGCACCGGCGGGGTGCGGTGGTGGGCGGCACCTCGGCCGGGGCGAGCGCCCTCAGCGCCCACATGGTGGCCTTCGGTGGCCCCGGCGAGGTCCCCAAGCAGCGCCTGGCCCACATGTCGGCGGGCCTGGGCCTGCTGCCCGGCGCGGTCATCGACCAGCACTTCAGCCAGCGCAACCGGCTGGGCCGGCTGCTGCTGCTGGTGGCCGAGTCGCCCAGCCAGGTCGGCATCGGGATCGACGAGGACACGGCCGCGGTGATCGGCCCCGACGGCGTGCTCGAGGTGCTGGGCAAGGGCGCGGTCACGGTGGTCGACGGGTCCAGGGCCCAGTCGGACGCGTTCGAGGTCAGGGCCAGGCGGCCGGTGCTGGTGTCGGGCGTGGTCCTGCACTCCCTGCCGCCCGGCTACCGCTTCGACCTCGGCGCCCGGGTCCTGCTGCCCCGGCTCCAGGCGCTCGCGACCCCGAGGCGGCAGGCCCGCCAGGAGGCGGCCGAGGAGTGGCCGGCCGGCCGGCCGGCCCGGCGGCGCCGCGCCCGCGGCGGCCAGGAGCAGGAGGCGTCGCAATGAGTGAGGACCTGGCCGGCGCCCATGCGGCGGCTGTCCACAGCCCCCAGCCTCCCCCTCGCCCCCAGGCCGACGACAGCCCCCGGCCCGACCTGACGATCCTGGAGTCCCGGGTCTACCGCGGGCCCAACTACTGGTCGTACGACAAGGCCATCCACCTGCTGGTCGACCTCGGGTCGCTGGAGGCCTTCCCCTCGAACACGATCCCGTCGTTCACCGACGACCTGCTCGCCCTGCTCCCGGGGCTGGTCGACCACACCTGCGGGGTCGGCCGCCGGGGCGGGTTCGTGGAGCGGCTGCGCGAGGGCACCTGGCTGGGGCATGTCGCCGAGCACGTCGCCCTCCAGCTCCAGCGGGAGGCGGGCGGCGAGCAGCGGCGGGGCAAGACCCGCGGGGCCGGCAGACCTGGCCAGTACAACGTGATCTACGGCTACGGCGACGAGCAGGTCGGGCTGGCCGCCGGCCGCCTGGCCGTGCGGCTGGTCAACCACCTGGTCGAGCGCGAGCCCGGCTTCGACTTCGAGGCCGAGCTGGAGCGGTTCATCCTGCGGGCCGAGCGGACCGCCTTCGGCCCCTCGACCCAGGCGATCCTCGAGGAGGCGGCGGCCCGCGACATCCCCTGGCTGCGGCTCAACGACTACTCGCTGGTCCAGCTCGGCCAGGGCATCTACCAGCAGCGCATCCGGGCCACCATGACCTCCAAGACCAGCTCGCTGGCGGTGGACGTGGCCGGCGACAAGGAGCTGACGACCCGGCTGCTGGCCGCCGCCGGCCTGCCCGTGCCCCGCTCGTCCCCGGTGCGGTCGGTGGAGGACGCGCGCACCGCGGCCCGCCGCCTTGGCTTCCCGCTGGTGGTCAAGCCGCTGGACGGCAACCACGGCCGCGGGGTCCACCTGAAGCTCATGACCGAGGAGGAGGTGGCCGCCGCCTTCCCGGCCGCCCAGGCCGAGGCCAGGCGGGGCTGGGTCCTGGTCGAGAGCTATGTGGCCGGCGACGACTACCGGGTGCTGGTGGTCGGGGGGAGGATGGTGGCGATCGCCGAGCGGGTCCCGGCCCACGTGGTCGGCGACGGCGAGCGCACCGTGGCCCAGCTGGTCGAGCTGACCAACGCCGACCCCCGCCGCGGCGTCGGCCACGAGAAGGTCCTGACCCGCATCCGGGTCGACCAGGCCGCGGTCGACCTGGTCCGCGCCCAGGGGTTCGAGCTGGAGGACGTGCCGCCCGAGGGCACGATGGTCAAGCTGACCCTGACCGGCAACATGTCGACCGGCGGGATCTCGATCGACCGCACCGACGAGGCCCATCCCGACAACGTCGAGATCGCCGAGGAGGCGGCCCGGGTGGTCGGCCTGGACGTGGCCGGGATCGACTTCATCGCCCCCGACCTGGCCGAGCCCGTCCGCGAGACCGGGGGGGCGATCGTCGAGGTCAACGCGGCCCCCGGGTTCCGCATGCACACCCACCCGACCGTGGGCGAGCCCCAGTACGTGGCCAAGCCGGTGGTGGATCTCCTCTTCCCGCCCGGCACCCCGTCCCGCATCCCGATCGTGGCCGTGACCGGCACCAACGGCAAGACGACCACGGCCCGGATGATCGCCCACATCTTCAAGGGGATGGGCCGCCAGGTCGGCCTGACCTCGACCGACGGCATCCTGATCGACGAGCGGCTGGTGGTGACGGCCGACGCCTCGGGGCCGCGCTCGGCCCGGATGGTGCTGCAGAACCCGCGGGTCGACTTCGCGGTGTTCGAGGTGGCCAGGGGCGGGATCCTGCGCGAGGGCCTCGGCTATGAGCGCAACGACGTCGGCGTGGTCCTCAACATCGGCGCCGACCACCTGGGCCTGCGCGGCATCGACACCCTCAAGCAGTTGGCCGCGGTCAAGCAGGTGGTGATCGAGGCCGTGCCCCGCGACGGCCACGGGGTCCTCAACGCCGACGACCCGCTGGTCGCCGGGATGCGCCGGCACTGCTCGGGCGAGCTGGTGTACTTCTCCATGCAGGACGGCAACGAGCTGGTCGACGCCCACACCCGCCGGGGCGGGCGGGCCATCGTGCTCGAGGGCGGCCGCCTGGGCGAGGGGATCGTGCTGCGCCAGGGCCGGCGCTCGACCCTGATCGCCCCCACCGGGGCGGTCCCGGCGACCTTCGGCGGCCGGGCCCGCATGAACGTGGCCAACGCCATGGCCGCGGCCGCCGCCGCCATGGCCGCCGGCGCCCACGTCCACGACATCCGGGCCGGGCTGCGCTCGTTCACCACCTCCTACGAGGTGGCCCCGGGGCGGCTCAACCTGTTCGAGGTGGACGGCTACCGGGTGATCGTCGACTACTGCCACAACGCGGCCGGCATGCGCATGCTCGGCGACTTCGTCGACCGCCTGGCCGCCCAGCCCAAGGGCGGCGACGTCATGGCCCGCCGGCGCACCGGGGTCATCGCCAGCCCGGGTGACCGCCGCGACAAGGACATCCGGGAGCTGGGCGAGGTCGCCGCCCGCCACTTCGACGCCCTGATCGTGCGCGAGGACCGCAACCTGCGCGGCCGCCGGCCGGGCGAGGTGGCCGAGCTGGTCGCCGCCGGGGCCCGGGCCTCGGCCGGCGACGGGGCCCGCTGCCGCAGCCTGGAGGTCGTCCTGGACGAGCTGGAGGCCTCCCGCCTGGCCCTCGACCGGGCCAACCCGGGCGACCTGGTGGTGCTGTGCGCCGACCGGGTCGACAGCATCGTGGACGAGCTCCAGTCCCGGACTAGGCCTCCCGGAACCGCTGGCGCAGGGGCTTGATCCGCAGCAGCAGCCGCTCGGACTGGATCGGGTTGCGGTACTCGTGGCCGTGGTACTTCATCGACAGCGCGTCGATGTGGGCCCTGGCCTCGGGGCCGGCGACGGTCTCGACGACCTCGCCGCGCACCTCGGCGTAGCGGTAGGGCTCGTCCTGGTCCCAGATGGTGACCGTGACCCGGGGGTCGCGGCGGACGTTCCTGGCCTTCTGCCGGTGGCGCTCGGTGTTGATCAGGACGTGCTCGTCGTCGCAGTCCACCCACATGACGTGGGTCATCGGTTGGCCGTCGGGCAGCAGGGTGGTGAACGCGGCGAAGTTCTTCCCCAAGGCCAGGCGGCGCACGCCTTCCTCCAGCACGGTGTCCTCCGGGTCGCGGTCGGTGTGAGGTCGGGCCCAGGCTACCCGGCCCGGGCCTCGACGACCCGGGCGCGGAGCTGGTCGGGGTCGAGCAGGGTGGCGCCCTGGGCGGTCAGCCAGGCCAGGATCGGCTCCCGCTCGGCCGGGGCCATGAGGGCCAGGACGTCGCCGGGGCCGGAGGAGCCGGCCAGGGCCTGGAGGCCGGCCAGCTCGCTCGGGTGGGCCGGCAGGTCGGTCATGCCGACCGTGGCCGCGCCCTGGCGCAGCAGCCGGACCAGCTCCTCGGGGTCGCGGCCGCGCAGGTAGCGGTGCTTCTCGCCGATCACGACCCGGTCGGCGCCCCGGGCCGCCAGCTCGCCCAGGGAGCGGACCAGCTCGTCGGAGCGGTCCCCGGCGGTGCCGACCATGGCCAGCACGCGGCCGCCGGGCAGGCGCAGGCCCCTGGCCACCTCGAGCAGGGCGAGCAGGCTGGCCTCGTTGTGGGCCATGTCGACGATCACCGCCCGGCCGCCCAGGTCGAGGATGTTCATGCGGCCCGGGTTCTGGCCGGGGTCGGGGCGGAAGCCGCGCAGGCCCTCCAGCACCGCCGCCCTCGGCAGGCCGGCGGCGATGCCGGCGGCGGCCGCGGCCAGCGCGTTGGCCACGTTGAAGGAGGCCAGGCCGGCCAGGGTGACGGGCACGTCGAGGACCGGCAGCAGCCGGTCGACCCGGCCCCTGGTCAGCACGACCAGGTCGCCGTCGAGCACGGTGGCGGCGCGGCCGCCCTCGGTCTGGGCCTCGCGCAGGCCGGGCGCGTCCGGGTCGAGGCCGAACACGAACGGGCGGGCCCGCGACAGCCGGCGCATGGCCAGGGTGCGCGGGTCGTCGGCGTTGAGCACCACCCAGCCGCCGGCGCGGGTGATGCGCACGATCGTGGCCTTGACCTCGGCCAGCTGGTCGAGGGTGTGGATGCCGCCGAGGCCGAGGTGGTCGGCGGAGATGTTGGTGACCACGGCCACGTCGTTGTGGGCCACCCCGACCCCGCGGCGCAGGATGCCGCCCCTGGCCGTCTCGAGCACGGCCAGCTCGATGCCGGGCTGGGCCAGGACCCGGGCCGCCCCGCCCGGCCCCGACCAGTCCCCCTCCTCGACCAGCTCGCCGTCCAGGTAGATGCCGTCGGTGTTGGACCAGCCGACGTGCAGGCCCGCGCACCGGCCCATGTGGGCGATCAGGCGGGTCACCGTCGTCTTGCCGTTGGTGCCGGTCACCGCCACCGTCGGGATCCGGGGCACGGGCAGCGACGGGCCCGGGCCGGGCTCGACGTCGCGCAGGGCCGCCCCGCGCCGGGCCAGCCGCTCGTCCAGCCCCGGGACGTCGAGGGTGGCGGCCAGCTCGGCCACCGCCCGGCCCAGGGCCTCGGCGGCGTGCTGGCGCCGCCAGGGGTAGGCGACCACCACCTGGGTCGGCTCGGGACCGGGCCGGCTGCGCACGGCCAGCGCCCGCACCCCGGCCGCGGCCGCGGTCCGGCGGACCAGGTGGGCGAGCAGCCTGGTGGCGAAGCGGCGCCGCTGCTCGCCGCCGGGCGGCCCCGGCGACCCGGCCGTGAGGTCGACCTCGGCGGCCACCGCCCCCGCCCGCTCCTCGGGCAGCGACAGGAGCTCGGGGACGTCCAGGGTGAGCTTGATCGCCGGCCGGGGGAAGTACAGGTTGGCCCCGTCGAGCACGCGCAGCTCGACCAGGGTTGGCCCCGCGGTCTCAGCCATGGTCCGGACATTATCCGGTAGGGTTCGGCCATGATCGGGTCGGCGGCGGGCACCACCAAGGTCGCGGTGGTCGGGGCGGGCAGCGTGGGGGCCACGTTGGCCTATGCCTGCCTGGTCCGGGGGATCGGCCGGACCATCGCGCTGTACGACGTCGACGCCGACAAGACCCGGGCCGAGGTGCTGGACCTCAACCACGGGCTCCAGTTCGTCCCCCCGGCCACCGTGATCGGCTCCGACGACATCGAGGTCTGCCGGGGGGCCGACCTGGTGGTGATCACCGCCGGGGCCAAGCAGAAGCCGGGCCAGACCCGCCTGGAGCTGGCCGAGGCCAACGTCGCCCTGTCCCGGACCCTGGTGCCGCGGCTGCTGGCGGTCGCCCCCGACGCCATCCTGCTGCTGGTCACCAACCCGGTCGACGTGGTCACCTACGCGGCCCTGAAGTACTCGGGCCTGTCGCCGCAGCGTGTGTTCGGGTCGGGCACGGTCCTGGACAGCTCCCGGCTGCGGCTGCTGGTGGCCGAGCACTGCGGCGTGGCCGTGCAGAGCGTCCACGCCTACATCGCCGGCGAGCACGGCGACTCGGAGACCCCGCTGTGGAGCAGCGCCTCCATCGGGTCGGTGCCGCTGCTGGCCTGGGACGTGCCCGGCCGGCCGCCGCTGGACGCGGCCACCCGCGACCAGATCGTCCGCCGGGTGATCGGGTCCGCCGGGGAGATCATCCGCGGCAAGGGGGCCACCAACTACGCGGTCGGGCTGGCCGCGGCCCGGATCATCGAGGCCGTCCTCGACGACCAGCGCCAGGTGCTGCCGGTCAGCTCCCTGCTCGACGGCCGGGCCGGGATCGGGATCCACGACGTCTGCCTGTCGCTGCCGTCGGTGGTGGACCGCCACGGCGTCGACACCGTGCTCCCCGGCCCGCTGTCGGAGGACGAGGCCGAGGGCCTGCGCCGGTCGGCCGACACCGTCCGCGGCGTCATCAAGCGCCTCGGCCTGTGAGCGACCCGCGGGCCGAGCCTGCTGGCCTGCTGGCCCCGTTGCGCGAGCGCTACGACCGGCTGCTGGCCGGGATCGAGGGGCTGGTCAACATCGACTCCGGCTCCTACACCGCCGAGGGCGTGAACCGGGTCGCCGACCTGTGCCAGGCCCGCTTCGAGGCCGGCGGGTGGACGGTGGAGCGCCACCGGCACCGCCCGGGCCCGGACTGGGCCGGCCCGCCGCTTGGCGACATGGTCGTGGGCCGGCG
>Ga0075430_100004648_pt1 | contig 11545 bp, 6 predicted proteins | sample RhiMetdeltSRZDD4_FD_75294 | JGI IMG/M metagenome (GOLD analysis project Ga0075430, IMG submission 75294) | Populus rhizosphere microbial communities from Tennessee, USA - Rhizosphere MetaG P. deltoides SRZDD4 | ecosystem: Host-associated > Plants > Roots > Rhizosphere > Soil | place: USA... | reverse complement strand
GCGACGCCGAGGGCAGGCGCTCGCCGGTTCCGGCCGGCGCGCGCGTGCGCTTTCGCGGCGCCGAGGAAGTGCGCGGCACGCTAGCGCCGGACGGCAGCGTGCGCGTGGAGCGCGTGCGCCGCCGCTAGGACGAGGCGCCCGGGCGCGTCACTCGAGGCTGATCCAGCCCGACGCAGGCACCAGGCCGCGCTCGCGCTCGAGCGCGGCGACATAGCCGCCGCGCGCGCCGATGCGCCGGTCGGGGCCGAAGCTCACCGGCGGCCCGTAGCCCTGCGGATCGTAGTTGTTCAGGCTTTCGAGCGCGCGCACGAAGCGCTCGCGGCTCAGGTCGCGGCCGGCGCGCCGCAGCCCTTCCGCGAGCACCGCCGCCGCGCTGAGCGCCGCGGCCCGCGGCGAGGGCGGAACCGAGAGATAGACGGTCGGCTGCCAGCCGGCGTCCGGCATCCTGGCCACGGCGTCGAGGAGCTGCGCCAGCTCCGCCTGGGCGCCGAAGAAGAAGATCTGCTCGCGGCGCGCCTGCTTCAGGCGGCGCACGACCCCGGCGGCGTCGAGCTCGTTCGCGCGCCAGTCGATGCGCACCGGGTCGGCGCAGCCGCGCTTCGCGCACTGCTCGGCCGCGGCGGCGCCAAGGTGCGCGCGATCGTCTGCCGCGAGGATCGCCGGCCGCAGGCTGCCGCGCCGATTGGCGAACTCCACGAGCAGCGCCGCCTGCGCCGCCGGGCTGGAAAAGACGGAGAAGGCGGTGCCGCCCTCCTGCCGGCCGAAGGCCGCGACCGCGGGCAAACCACGTGCTTCGAACTCCTCGCGCAGACTGAGCAGCGCGAACACCGGCGCGTCGTCGTGCGCGGCCACGAGCTCCAGGCGCCGCTGGTGGATGCCGCCCGCGCGGTTCAGGCTTTCCACGAAGCCTTCGAGCGCGGCGCGCACCGCCTGCGCCGCCGCGCTCCCGTTCGGCAGAATCGTGCCGATGCGCAGGCTCGCCTCGCCGATGCCGGGGTCGCGCTCGGCGCCGAGCCGCTTGAGGTGGGCGACGAGGGCGTCGAGCTCGGATCGCGACAGCGCGAACCGCGGCATCGCCCAGTCGAGCCGGTTGCCGTCGGGATCGACGCCCTCGTTCACCGCGCGGGCAAAGCTCGCCGCGGTATAGGCGCGGTGCTTCCGCAGCGCACGCGAATGGCCGTAGGGCTTTGTCAGGTCCTCCCAGGTGAGGTCGGACGGGAACAGCGTGCCTTCGGGCCGGCCGCGGCCGTCGGCGCCGTGGCAGTTGCCGCAGGCGACCGCGTGGCCGGCGATCGGCGCGTTGCCGACGCCCACCAGCGCGCGCAGCGGGCCGCCGGAGGGCGTGACGCCTTCGAGGTAGAGCCTGCGGCCGGCGTCGGCCGGCTCCGCGGCCGCGCCGAGCGCCGCGCCGAAGAGGAGGCAGGAAGCGGCGAGCCTTAGCGCGTCCACTGCGCGCTCTTGCGCGCCTCGGCCTGCGCGGCGACGAGGACGCGCAGCTCCTCGGCGATGATCCGGGGCGGCGCGTCGGGCCGCACTTTCTTCCAGCGCGCCGCGCTCGTCGCGCCGATGATCATCGCCGTCAGGTGCGATTCGCGCTCGGGCGTGAACGCGCCGAGCTTCTGCACCACCCGGTCGACGCTCGCCTTCTCGCCGGTGAGAAACCACCACTCCGGATGCGCGGCATCGAACTTCTGCGCGAAGCGCGCGAGGTCCTGCGGCCGGTCGTTCTGCGGATCGATGCTGATCGACACGAAGCGCACGTCGCGGCCGAACGCCTCGCCCAGCTCCTTCTTCACCTGCACGAGCTGCGCGGTGATGAGCGGGCAGGCGTCGCTGCACTGGGTGAACACGAAGTTGATCAGCACCACCTTGCCCTGGAGCGCATCGCTGTAGAACCGGATCGCGCGGTTGGACTCGGTCCGCAGCACGGTATCGGTGAAGTATTCGCGCGCCTTCGCTTCGCGCTCGGCGGACGACAGCTTCGCCTGCTGCGCATGGGCTGTGCCCGAGAGACATCCAAGAACCAGGACAAAGAGGACTGCTTTGGGTAAGCCGGACATGCCTATTCCTTTCGCGCCGCCTGCAGCGTCTCGATGCGCGCGAGCAGCTCATCGACGGTGGGAAAACCGAACAGGCGCGTCCAGCTCCCCGCGCGCGCGTCGCCGACCAGGACCATCGGCGGGTGGTCCTCGGCGCGCGCCGCATAGGCGCCGAAGCCCTTGAGCACGCTGTCGACGTCGGGCTTCGCGCCGGTGAGCCAGACCCAGCCGTCGCGCGCCTGGTAGCGGCCGGCATACTCGCGCAGCCGCTGCGGCGTGTCGCGCAGCGGATCCACGCTGATGGATATCAGCACCACCTCCCTCCCGACTTTCCCCTGAAGCTGGGCGAAGGTTGCCGAGCTGACCGGGCACACCGTGGTGCAGGTGGTGTAGATGAAGTTCACGACCGCGAGGCGCTCGCCGATCACGTCCTTGGCGAGCCGTACGCTCTTGCCGGAGGCGTCGACCAGCGGCACGTCGCGCAGCGTGACCCTGGCGGGGGCCGCGGCCGCCTCGTGCTGGCGATGCCCGTCGTGGGCGAGCACGGCGTGCGAGAAAGCAATCCCGGCGATCAGACAGCCGAGCGCGGCGGCCTTCATGGCCTCGCCTCGACCATGCGCCGCCGGATCTCGGCCTCGATGTCGGGCCGAGCGGTGCGCAGTCCGAGCGAGCTGAGGTCGCGGTACTCCTGCCCGAGCTTCTGCGACGCCACGTGGATCGAATAGGCGCCGTGCTCCGGAATCCGCACCGTCGCCTGGTACACGCCGGGCTCGACCTCGCGCGCGAGGACCTCCTCGCGCCGCTGTCCCGGCACCAGGAACGAGAGCAGCCGTACGTCGGTCAGACCGGCCTGCGGCTTGCCGCTCGCGTTCGAGAGCCGCACGCGCACCGGAACGCTCGCGCCGAGCTCCACTTCGCGGCTCGCGACCAGGAATTCGGCGACCACGCGCTGCTTGTCCGCGGCGAGCGCCGGGTTCTCCTTCGCCTCGATCGAGAAGCAGTCGATGATGCGCGGCGAGTTCACCATCAGCGCGACGTCGTAGCGCCCCGCCACCGGGATGCGCAGCTTCGACGAGTACACGCCGGGCTCGGTCTCCTTCAGGCTGCGGTCGACCACGGTCACCGCGCGCGCCGCCGCGCCGTAGCTCTGGTAATTGCTCGCCGGCGCGTTCATGCCCTCCATGTAGTAGTACGTCGTGTTGTCGGCGGGATTGACCACCAGCACCGCGGCGTCGATGTTCGCCGCCGCCATCGAGTCGGCGAGCGGCAGCTCGCCCGCGGCCTTGGGCGCGACCGAGCCGGCGGCGAACGACTGCACGATCGGCTTCGCGCCGCGGTCGAGCGACAGCAGGTTGATCATGGTGACGCGCTCGCTCGCGAGCGCGCGCACGTAGGCGAAGGCGCGCGTGAACACGATCTGGAACGGCTGGCCCTGCACCGGGATCTCGTGCAGCAGCTCGTTGCTCGAGACGTCGATCACGTGCACCAGGTCTTCGTGGGTGTTGACGACCATGGCGTGGCGCCCGTCGGGCGTGAAGCGCAGCGGCCCGAGCCCGGCCTTGAGCGCGATGCGCTTCACCGGCTTCGCGTCGTCGCTGCCGAGCACCGTGACCGCGCCCTTGCCGTCGGCGACATAAGCCAGTTTGGCGAGCGGCGAATAGGCGACCGAGAGCGGCTGGCCGCCGACCTCGACCTGGCGCACGAGCTTCAGCGCGCGCACGTCGATCACGCTCACCGTGCCGGCGTCGCGGTTGGTGACGAAGGCGAAGCGGCTGTCGCCGGTGAACGCGATCTGGTGGTGCCCCGCGCCCGTGAGCAGGCTCTTGGCGGGCTTCAGCGTTCCGGCATCGATGATCGTGACGCCACCCGCATCGGCGCTGCGCACGTCGTTGCCGACCCACAGGTACTTGCCGTCGGGCTGCACCGCCACGCGCGTCGGGTTGCGGCCGGCGTCGATGCTGGTCACCAGCTTGAACGTATCGGTGTCGATCACCGCGACCTGGCCGGCCGCGGGCATGCTGACATACAGGCGCTTGCCGTCGGCGCTCTTAGCCCAGTCGGCGCCCGGGCGCGGCAGGACGATGCGGGTCAGCGTGCTGGTGGCCGAGGCGAGCGATACGTTGGGATCGACCACGGAGACGCTCGGATCGCGGTTGAGCACCACGACGTAGTAGCTGTTCAGGTCCATCATCGGCCGGATGCCGACGATGCCGCGCAGGTAGAGCGCGACCTTGTCCTTGCAGGACTTCTCCTCGGCGCCTGCCTGCCCCTGGATCACCTGGCCGATGTCGAGCCACGCGCCGGGCACGCTGCCGCGCAGCGGCTGGCCGCTCGCCTCGTCGGTGAGTCTGAAGCGCAGCTCGGCGAGCTCGCCTTCCATCAGCACCTTGCCCTGCAGCGGCGCGGCGCTGAATTCCATCACCACGCCTTCCCGCGCGTGCTTCTGCTGCACGGCCTCGCCGGCAAGCGCCGCGGCGCACATTCCCAGCGCGCAAGCCGCGCCGACCTTCAGTGCTCTATCCACGATTTCCCCCACAAAAAAACATCGAGCGCGACCCCCTCGTGGGGAGCCGCGCCCGAATCATGGCGTCGTTACTGCACCCGCAGGATGCCCCACAGGCCGCTCGTGTTGCCGAAGCCGCCGTTGTCGCGGAACAGGTAGTCGCCGGGTACGGCGTTGCCGCCTCCTGCGCTCGGCATCTGCCACGTGAAGTGCGCGGCAGGGGTGTTGCTCTCGTTCGCCCCTTCATAGAAGTCGTAGGGGCTGACGCCGATGTTGCGCGAGCCGACCTCGGTCATGGTGCATGCGCCGGTCAGCGAATTGCGCGCCGAGCCTTCGCATACGTACGGCTGCCGCTGGTACACGTGGCCGTGGACGTTGATCGTGCTGCCGCGGCTGGTGCCGAACGGAACCACGAAGTGCATCCGCGCCTCCCTGCCGGCCACCGCCTGCAGCACCGGGGTCACCGGGTCCTGCCCGCCGGTGAGGATGTTGCTGTACGACTGGTGCGAGTTCGGCACTCCACCGAAGCCGCCGGCGACGTTGCCGAACGGCGCCTGCGGCGCGAGCCCGAAGCGGAACCACAGCGGCTCGATACCGTAGTTGAGCGACATGCCGGTCGACTCCTGGCTGTCCTCGGGAATGCCCACCGCCTCGCCGTTGATGTGCTCGACGGGAAAACTGTCGCGGTAGTAGTGGGTGTTCGCCTTGGTCATGACCACGGAGAGGCTGCGTAGCGCTCCGGGCGCCGCCATCGTGCACGGGTTCTGCCCGGCCGGGCACACATCGGCTTGCGCGCGCGTCTCGCGAGTACCGGCGCCGTCCTGGTGATCGAGGTTGGTGCTCGCCTCGCGCCAGGTGGCGCCCTGGCGCTCGACTACGAGCGTGCCGACCAGGGACTTCATGCCCTGCTTGACCTTGTCCGCCGGCATGAGGCCCACGCCGCCGAACTCGATCGGGGTTGCGACGAGCTCGTACTGCCCGCCCACCTTCACCGGCTTGAGATCGCCCGCATACCAGCGCACGACCTCGACCGGAACGCCACCCGAACCGCGCGGCGGCGTGACGCCCGCCAGGCCATTGTTCAGGCCGCGGTCGTTCAGGCCGACCACCGTGCCGTCGGCCCGCGTCGGGTCGAACTGCACCAGCTGCGGATGCAGGCCGATGAACGAGGACGTCTGGACGAGGTTGGTCTGGAACGTGGTGGAGCCTTCCGGGTTGAAGCGGTCGCGCTTCACGACGCCTTGCAGCGTAGTGAAGGTCACGAGCTCGGGGTTGTTTCCCGTCAGCCGGTTACGCATGGTGACGGTGATGCAGTCCCCGGCAGCGGCACGCAACACCAGCGGCTCGATCGGCGCGTTGTCGCGCAGCCGGACCGGGCAGTCGAGGTTGTTGACGCCGCCTGCATTGCACGCCGTCGTTTCGGCGGCATTCTTCGGATCGGGTACGAGATCCGAGGTGCGCATGTAGAGCAGCGCCGTCGGGTCGTGCAGCGGACCCTGGTGCGTCGGCAGGACGATGGTTCCGCCGCCGTCCGGATCGGGAACCGTCTGGCCGCCAACCGTGGTGGTGCGATGGTTGTAGACCAGCGTGCCGCCGTTCGCCTGCGGGCGCCCGCCGACGTGGCCGTTCGGGAACAGATCCTGAATCACCACGTTCGCGTTTGCCGGCAGCACCTTGTTCGCCTCCACCGCGCTGATGTCGTAGCCGCGCACCGGCGCATTGGCCGGGCACACGCCAACGAAGCCAGCCTGGGTCGCCGGCGTGAACACCACCGGCACCTGCGTCTTGGGCAGCGAGACGAGGTTGGCCGCGAGGTTCTGGTGCGAGCGGATGATGCCCCAGGTGCCGTTCCAGAAGCCGTCGTTGCTGTAGTCCATGCTGTACAGGTAGTCGACCTGCGCCTGCGGCAGCTGGTCCTCCACCGGGATCACCGGCGTGGTCAGCGTGAACTGCTCGGAGATGCCTGCCGCCTGCGAGTTCCTCCAGCCCGAGTTCGGCGAGGTGCCGTGACCCGAGCCGCCCTGCAGCCACTTCATGCCGTGCAGCGAGGCGTTGTGCTCTTCCTCGTGCGCGCCCGCCTGCATCTTCACCCGGATGAGGTCACCCGGATAGGTGCGCATCATCGGCGTGAACGGATCGCCGGCGACGACTCCACCCGCGTTGATCGGCGGCGGGAAGCGCGTGCCGTTGATGACCGTGGCGGCCGTGGGCTGCACGTTGAGGGCGTTGATGGCGCGGTCGGTGCGCGACTGCAGCGCGAAGGCGAGATCGCCCCGCTGACCCGCCGCTTGCATGCCCGGCTTGCCGTCCGGACCGTTGCGGTTCGGATCGAACACGCGCAGGCCCACCGATTCCATCCGGTAGTTGGTGACCATCACGCCCGGATCCTCGACGCTGATCGCCTGCGGACACGGACGCGTCGGGCAGCCCGGTGCAATACCGCCTCTACGCTCGACCACCAGATCCGGGAACACCGGATTGATCTGCCCGCGGTTCGGCGGGTTGATGGCGAAGCGGAACGCATCGGCGATGTTGCCGTTGAACTGCGGGTTGCCGGCATTGAGCGCGACCGGCGGCCGGTCCTGGCCGGTGCCCGCGAGCGGACGGCCGTCCTGGCCGGCGCCGACGTACACCCCTGCTTCGTACGCATGCTGGAAGTCGGAATACTCGTGATAGAACTCGCGGAACGCCTCCAGCGTGTGCGACTGCACCGTGTTGCCCGCGATCGGCGCGGTGGGCGGAAGGATCGCCGCCTGCCACGACGTCGGGCCGCCGTCGGCGCGGCCGCCGACGCCGTTCGGGCCGGCGCCGAGCTGCACACCGGTCTCGTTATGCACCCAGCGCGAGCCCGCGGGCTCGGTGAGCACGGTTGCGTACAGGCCGATCTGCTGATGCGTCGACGGCCCGTAATGGTCGTGCGTGAAGATGATGCCCAGGCCGCGGTCCACGCCCTCGGTGTTCACCACCGGGTCGGCGAACCAGCGCTGCATCGTGGTGCGGGCGCCGACCCAGTCCGGACGGCCGAACTGGCCGAAGAACGGGTGCGCCTTGGGCTCGAGCTTCGCCGCGCCGGTCACCGGGCCGGGGGTCACGCCGGGCTTGCAGGAGGCCGCGAAGCCGTTGAAGCAGTTGATGGCTTCGATGCGCTCGACCACCATGCCGGGCGAGAGCGTGCCGTCCTCGTAGTTCCAGCCGTTGGCCGCGCCGTCGGTCGTGGTCAGGTCCCACTTCGGCAGGTGGATGTGCTGGCCGATGATGTCGGTCGGCGTGCGCACCTGGTAGTCGTCGATCTCGTAGTCCTTCGGCACGAGGTTGCTGTGCGAATAGAGCGCGCAGTCGAAGGTGTTGAGGCGCATGACGAGAGGCTCGGGCGGCTTCTGCTTGTTGATCACCGGCACCGCGTCCTCCCACAGCGCGATGATCCGCTGCTGCGGGTAGTGGTAGCCCGTCTTGTTCAGCACCACGTCGAACTGGATGTTCGCGCCCTTGTATTTGCGCGGGTTCTGCGCGCTGAAAGCGCTCGAGCCGCGTGTGGCCAGGCCGGTGAGCGTCTCCCCGCTGAAGAACGTGCCGACCACGCCGGTGTTCAGGCGCACGCCGGTGTCGTCGATGCAGGGCTCGTGGAACGGCGCGCCGACTGCCGGCCCGCCTGAGCCGTTGGTGATGAAATTCGCCGCCACCGCGGTCCTCGCGCCGGTGAGGGGAACCTTGAAGCTCGGATGGTTGCGCACCGCGTGGAACCTCATCGCCACCTTCTCGAGATCCGTGCCTTCCTCGGGGAAGAAGATCGCACGCGCCTTCAGCACTTCCTTGCTGAAGTCGATCGGCGTGGTGGTGGTATGCGCGACGCCGCCGGCGGCGACGCCATGCAGCGCGTGGCGCGGCAGGCCGCCGTCCCAGCCGTCGGCCTGCGCCGGGTCGAGGTTGTTCCACAGCGGGTCGCCCGTTGCCTTGAGCGCGTTCACCAGCGCGGGCGTGACCATGTCGAGCACCGGCGTCGGCGGACGCTGCCCGACGATGTCCTCGATGCCGGCGATCCAGAACGGATAGCCCGGGTTCCTGGTGCGGTCGATGACGTTGGCGAGGCTGCCCACCGGGCGGCCGGTCGCGGTGGTGAACGGATTGGGCTTGACGGTGACCTGTCCGGGCATCACGGCCATGGCTTTGCCCGGCAGCGGCACCAGCGCCGTGATCGGCGTGCCGAAGACGATCTCGCCGTCCGGCAGCGCGCGCGCACCTGCCGCGGGCGTGCCGTCCTTCAACCCCCAGCGCACGCTGTGGAAGCCGGCGCCGCTCACGTGCAGCTTGGTGCCGGCCTCGAACACGTCGTGGTTGCGCCACATGTACCACATGCCCATCGCGAAGTGCGGATAGAAGTGGCAGTGGAAGATCGCGTCGCCCGCGGTCTTGTTGCGGTTGCCCGAGCCGCCGAAGGCGATCTCGTAGGTGAACCCCATGCTGGGCCCGATGCCCTGGGCGTCGAGGTAGTTCGCGTTGTCGTCGCTGGCGTTGAACAGCCACTGGTGATTGTGCAGATGGAAGACGTGCTGCTCCTTGCCGATGTGGGTGTTGCGGAACTTGACGAAGTCCCCGGTGTAGCTGTTGTGCACGTTGACGGGATCGCCGGGGTAGAGCGCGAAGTTTGCCTTCGGTCCGACCACGAGGCATTTTTCGGGGCGGGTGGGCCCGCACTCCTCGAGGCCGAAGTTCGCCGGCACGTCGACCAGCTGCGCGACCTCGCCCACGGTGAAGTGGGTCAGGAAGAACTCTTCGTATGCGCAGTCGAGGCAGTCGTGCATCGGGCCGACGCCGAGGCGGTTGGCGATGATCTCGGAGCCGATGCCGCCCGAGCCGTAGTTGATCATGAAGATGTCGCCGACGCCCGCGAGCACGTAGCGGAACACCGGGTCGTCGCGGAAGAACCCGGGGAAGGCCTGCGCGGTCGCCACCTCGTCATGCCAGACCGAAGCGAAGTCGCGGAACGGCTCGAGCCGGTTCGGCACCGTCGGGTTGCGCTTGCCCTTGCTCTCCAGCGGGTAGGTCGCCGCCGGGAAGCTGCCGTCCGCATTCGGGCCGGCCACCAGGCCGTCGATCTCGGTGTGGACGATCGCCGCGCCGTTCAGCATGTTGAGGATCGGCAGGCCGGCCTTGCCTTCGGCCGCCCAGACCGCGGCGCCGAGGTTGACGCCGTTGTTGCAATTGTTCGTCGGATACCTGGCTTCGTAGTCGATGATCGGCTGGCCGGCGGCGGTCAGGCGCTGCTGGCCGCAGCTCGGGGAGGTTCGAGTCAGGTTCATCGAGGCGAGGCGCATCTCCTCCTCGGTGATGACGCTGCGGTAGATCTTCGAGCCCTTGGGCTCGACGATCACCTGGCCGAGCAGGCCGTTCGCCGAATTGCCCTGCGTGGCGTCCGAGCCGAACGGCCCGCCGAGGCTCTGGGCGAGGAACGCGCCCTCCTTCTCGGCGAACAGGCGATAGACCTTGGTCTGGCCCACGGCAACCAGGCTGCCCGGATCGGTCACGACGCGGCCGACCATGCTCGAGTCGTCGGCGAGGCCGGTGCGAAGCTGCATGCCGGTGACGTGGAAGCCGACGTGCCGGTCGGCCACCTGCTCGTCGACCTTGATTCGGAAAGGCGGCACGTTGTTCGGCAGCGTGTTGTTCGGATTCGCCGCCGCCGCCAGCAGGTTCGTCAGCGTGACGTCGAGGCAGTCTCCCGCCGCGACGCGCAGCACGAGCGGACGCGGCCGCTTGTCGGGACGCAGCGCAACCTGGCCGGCCACCGCGCCTTTCGGGTCCACCGTGAGCGGCACCTGCGTCGACTTGTTCACGACGTCGCGCCGCAGCGCGTACATCATGCCGTTGACGTTGGCCGCGCCGAGGCGGTTGAACATGATCGGCTGGTCGAACGCGATCACGTCCGCGGTCAGCGTGCGCGCGCACGTGATCGCGGCCTGGACCTGCGTGGAGAGCAGCAGCGCGCCGGCGACTGCGGTGAGCTTCCAGTAAGAATTCATGTGATCTCCCAGTGGCACCGAGCGCAATCGAATCCATTGCGCTCGCGGCGAACTTACGCCCGCCGGCCGGATTGCGGAATCAGTCACGATGACGCGCGTCCGTCTGACGCAACTCGCTTTCTCTTCGTGCCCGCGTCATCCTGACGCGGCGCTTCTCTTATCCGTTGCTCCTGAAGCGCGGGGAGCGTTGATCCCGGTCAACGGTTTGCGCTCTGCCACGGAACATATTTCGTTTCGTTCTTGGCATATTCCCGCTTGAAAGCGTGTGGTGGTCAGGGGGGAGTAACAAACGATGGATCCCGCCGATGCGGAGCTCCATGGTGTCCGGACGAAGCGCAGGCTGCTGATCGTCGACGACAACGAGCAGCTTTGCTGGGCGCTGACCCGCGCCTTCGAGCGGCGCGACTACGAGATCAGGGCAGCCACCTGCGTTCCTTCCGCGAGCGCGCTGCTCGACGGCTGGCGCCCGGACTACGCCGTGGTCGACCTGTGCCTGCCCGGGCCCACCGGCCTGACGCTGATCCCGCGCATCAAGTCCGTCGCTCCCGATTCCCGCATCGTGATGGTTTCCGGCTATTCCAGCATCGCCACCGCGGTGGAGGCGATCAAGCTCGGGGCGACGCAGTATCTGATGAAGCCGGTGGATGTGCAGACGATCGAGGCCGCCTTCCACCACGACCGCGCGGATGCCACGGTGCGTCCGAGCGACAATCTGCCTTCGGTCGACCGCGTAGCGTGGGAATACGTGCAGCGCGTGCTGATGGAGAACAAGGGCAACATCTCGGCGACCGCACGCGCGCTGCGCATGCACCGCAAGACTCTGCAGCGCAAGCTGGGGCGGCACCCCGTCGCGCAATAGCCTGCGGGGTTATGCGGTAAAGTTCGCGACTTGTGGAGTCCACGCGCGGCGCGCTATTGCTCGTCAACCTCGGCACGCCCGCGGCCCCTACGGCCCCGGCAGTCAGGGCTTATCTCGCCGAATTCCT
>Ga0075430_100004646_pt1 | contig 11548 bp, 7 predicted proteins | sample RhiMetdeltSRZDD4_FD_75294 | JGI IMG/M metagenome (GOLD analysis project Ga0075430, IMG submission 75294) | Populus rhizosphere microbial communities from Tennessee, USA - Rhizosphere MetaG P. deltoides SRZDD4 | ecosystem: Host-associated > Plants > Roots > Rhizosphere > Soil | place: USA... | reverse complement strand
TCTGAATCAGTCGTACCAAGATCTCCGACAGCGGAACTTCCTGAGCGGAGGCCAGCTGCGGGTGCAGACCTATGAGGACGGCCGTGAGGCAGGCAACTCGTTGCAACATAAGGGGTCTCCTGACGTATGGAACGCCCGACAGCATGTGAGAAACCTGGGCGATTGTCAAATAGCCGACGCCTGGCGCTTACCGGGGCACTGACGTCGATACAGCGTCCGGCAAGGTGGCGTCGAAGACTTCCACGGGTTCGTGCCTGCCGCGCAGCGTGACGGGACCCAATGGCTTCACCGAAAAGGTGTCATCGAGGCGCTCGCGAGTGGCCTTGGAGATGATGATTTGTCCTGGTTTGGCGACCGCCGACTCGAGCCGGGACGCCGTGTTCACGACATCTCCCAGCACGGTATATTCGCGGCGCCGAAGCGAGCCGATGTCTCCGGCGCGCGCCATGCCCGAGTGTATGCCGATCCGGATCTTCAGCGGCGGGCTCGACGACTCCGCGTTCAGCCGGGCCAGCGCCTTCTGCATGCTGTGAGCGGTCTTCACCGCGCGCACGGCGTGATCCGGCTGATCCAGCGGCGCACCGAACACCGTCATCACCGCATCGCCGATGAACTTGTCGAGCGTTCCCTCGTGCTCGAAGACGGCATCCGCCATCCGCTCGAAGAAACCGTTCAGCAGGGCGGCCGTCTGCGCCGGGGTCAGGGTTTCCGAGAGCGCGGTGAAGCCGGCAATGTCCGCGAAGAGCACCGAGACATCCCGTTCCTGCGCGAAGAATGGCGTATCGATGTCCGCCCCCGCCTCGAAGATGCGGTTGACGACGGCCGGCGAGTGATAGCGCTGAAGGCGCTCACGGCGCCTGATCTCCTCGTTCACCCTGGCGGTCAGACGCGCCTGCTCGATCGCGACCGCCGCAAAGTTCGCCAGCGAGGTCAGCAGATCGAGATCGGTGGCCGTGAACCGCTGCGTGAGCGAGGCATCGACGTAGACGACGCCGATCACGTCGCGCACGCCGTGCCACAGCGGGGCGCACATGAACGATCGGACGGATTGTGCCCGCACGCTATCGGCTGACGCCGTCCGGCTGTCGATCTGCGCGTCGGTCGCCAGCACGGCCACGCGCTCGGTCATCACGCGGTTCACGATCGTCCGGCTCAGCGAGACCGACCGGATGTCGGTTCCATCGCGGCGTGACGCGACGCGCGGGACCAGATCACCGCTCACATCGTCGCGCAGCACGAGAAACGCGCGCTCGGCCGGGCAGGTCTCGAATGCCAGCTGCACCACCTGCGCGAAGACCTCGGACGGCGGCCGGTTGGTGACGAGCGTGCGGGCGATCTCGGAGAGCAGCCGGAGTGACCGTCCTGCCGTCGCCGCCTCGCCCACTTTCACGGGCGCACCGACGTCGGTCACCGGTCTGTAGATCGTGCCCGGATCCTCGATCAGCGTGTGTTGTTCCGAGAGCAACAGACGGTCAGCGACGGAGTACTCGACGCTGAGCGGCACCCGGCCGAGCACCACGCGATCGCCGTCGGAGAGATCCGCGTCCGACACCAGCGCGCCATTGACGTAGGTGCCGTTTCGGCTGGAGAGATCGCTCAACGCGCAGCCATCGGCTCTCACCGTGAATTTCGCGTGACGGCGCGAGACGCTGACATCGTCGATGACGATGTCGCAGGCGGGAGAGCGGCCGGCAACGGTTTCGCCAACCGGCAAGACGGCGCGCCGTGGCGACCCTTCCTCCGTATAGGTGATCACGAACACGCAGAGGTCCCTCGAAACTTGTACGGTTTGACGTGTGGTATTGTAACCCTCCCGCCGCAGACTGCGCCCAATGAGGGGCACCGATTCAGCAGACTGCGGGATCCGACGTCTATGCTCACCGCTGGCGGAGCCACTCACGCAGGCCGCATTCGACGCATCAACGAGGACGTTTTCCTGAGCGACCCGGAGCTCGGGCTATTCGTCGTCGCCGATGGCATGGGCGGCCATCATGCGGGCGAGGTCGCATCCCAGCTCGCAGTCGAAACCATCCGTTCGTTTCTGACGCGCACCCGCGACGGTGAGGACGTGACGTGGCCCTACGGCATCGATCCGAACCTGTCATTCGACGGGAACCGCATGCTCACCGCGGTGAGGCTCGCCAACCGGCGGGTGTTCAAGGCGGGTGAAAGCCGGGAGGACTACACGGGCATGGGCACCACGACCGTCGCCGCGCTGATCGCGGGCGGCCGGTTCGTGTTCTCGAACGTCGGCGACAGCCGCATCTACGTGCTCAGCAGCGAAGGGTTGGTGCAGCTGACACAGGACGATACCTGGGTGGCCATGATGATGGGCAAAGGCGAGCCCGGCGTGAACCCCAACCACCCGATGAAGCATGTGCTGACCAACGTGATCGGTGCGCGCGATCAGATCGATTGCCGCGTCACCGAGCGCGAGCTGAAGAGCGAAGAGACCTATCTGTTCTGCACGGACGGTCTCCACGGATTCGTACCCCAGGAGACGCTTGCCGCCTCGCTCCGCCTCGACGAGTCGCCAACCGCCATCGCCGAACGGCTGGTGCAGCTGGCGCTCGACGCCGGCGGCGGCGACAACATCACCGCGCTCGTCGTCCGATACCGGCCTTGACAGAGCAGTGCACGCGCGTCTGCGCTACACGTGCTCGTCGTCAGGCCCTCGATACGCCTTCAGTCACGATCGGCTGAGGCTTGACGTTCCACACGCGATCGCAGTACTCGCGGATAGCCCGGTCTGAGGAGAACTTGCCAGTCCGGGCGGTGTTCAGTATCGACATGCGGAGCCAGCGTTCGCGGTCGGTGAACGCAGCACTCACGTCCGCCTGCCGGTCCAGGTACGACTGGAAATCCGCGAGGAGCATGAACGGATCGCTGTCCATCAGCCCTTGCACGAGCGGGCTGAAGAGCGCGCGGTCGCCATTGGACAACGCGCCAGACGACAGGGCGTCCAGCACGCCGCGGAGCTCGGCATTCCGCGCATAGTAATCGCGCGGCCGGTACCCACTGGCTTTCAGACTGGATACTTCGGCGGCTGTGAGGCCGAAGAGAAAGAAGTTCTCCGCTCCGACCTCTTCCCGAATCTCGACGTTGGCACCGTCCAGCGTCCCGATGGTCAGCGCCCCGTTCATCGCAAACTTCATGTTCCCGGTTCCCGACGCCTCCATTCCTGCGGTCGAAATCTGCTCCGACAGGTCCGCCCCAGGGAATATGCGCTGTGCGTTGGTGACGTTGTAATCGGGAAGGAACACGATCTTCAACCGGTCGCGAACCGCGGGATCGGCGTTTACGAGGGCGCCGACCGAGTGGATCAACTTGATGATGCGTTTGGCAGCCGCATAGCCGGGCGCCGCTTTGCCGGCGAAAATGATCGTGCGCGGAGTCACGTTCAGGCCCGGATTGCCCTTGAGCCGGAAGTACAGCGCGATCGCATGCAGCACGTTGAGGTGCTGGCGCTTGTACTCGTGAATGCGCTTGACCTGCACGTCGAACAGGCTGGCCGGATCGACGATGACGCCGGTGCGCGCCTTGATCTCGGCCGCGAGCGCGTGTTTGTTGGCGAGCTTCACCGCCGCCCATGTCTCGCGGAATCCCGCGTCGTCAGCCATTGGCTCGAGCCGGCGGAGCTCGTCGAGGTTCGCCGGCCAGGACTCACCGATGACGTCTTCAAGCAAGCCGGTGAGCGCCGGGTTGATGAGCATCACGAAGCGCCGCGGCGTCACACCGTTGGTCACGCTCGTGAACCGGTCCGGCCACAGGTCCGCGAAGTCGCGGAGGGTGTCCTGCTTGAGCAGTTCGCTGTGCAGACGCGCGACGCCGTTGATCGCGTGACTGCCGACGCAGGCGAGGTGGGCCATCCGGACGTAGCGCTCACCCGTTTCGTCGATGATCGAGAGCCGCCGGACTCGTCCTTCATCATCCGGAAACCTCGAGCGGACGTCCTGCAGGTGGCGATGGTTGATTTCGTAAATGATCTCGAGCAGCCGCGGCAGCAGCGAGCCGAACAGCGGAACCGGCCACTTTTCCAAGGCTTCCGGCAGCAGTGTGTGGTTCGTGTAGCCGAATGCGCTCCGCGTGACGTGCCAGGCCGGCGTCCAGTCCATGCCATGTTCGTCGACGAGCAGGCGCATCAGTTCTGCGACGCCGATGGCCGGATGTGTGTCGTTCAGTTGAATCGCAAACTTCTCATGGAAGCGATCGAGACCGCGGCCTGAGCTTTTGTAGATTCGGATCATGTCCTGCAGCGAACAGGACACGAAGAAATACTGCTGCTCGAGCCGTAGTCGTTTGCCTTCGATCGCTTCGTCGTTCGGGTAGAGGACCTTCGTGATGTTCTCCGAGCGGACTTTTTCCTCGACCGCGCGGTGGTAGTCACCTTTATTGAACGCCTCGAAATCGAACGACTCGACCGCCTGGGCCGTCCACAGACGCAGCAGGTTGACGGTGTTGACGCGGTAACCGGCGATCGGCGTGTCGTTGGCGACACCCATGACCACGCGATCGGGAATCCACCGCACCTGATAGCGGCCGAGCTCGTCGCGATAAGGCTCTGTCCGCCCGCCAAACTTGACCGGCAGGGTGATCTCTGGCCTGGCGATCGCCCAGGGGTTCCCATAGCGCAGCCATTTGTCGGTGCGCTCGACCTGCCACCCGTCGCGAATATCCTGGTCGAAGATCCCGAACTCGTAACGAATGCCGTAGCCGATTGCGGGTATCTGCAACGAGGCGAGCGATTCGAGAAAACAGGCCGCCAGCCGTCCGAGGCCTCCGTTGCCGAGACCTGGCTCCTCTTCTTTATCGAGAAGGCCAGCGAAATCGAAGCCCAGCTCCGCCATCGCGCCGTGGGCTTCGTCGTACATGCCGAGATTCAGCAGATTGCTTCCGAGCTGGGGGCCGAGGAGGAACTCGGCTGACAGGTAGCAGACGGTTCTGCTCCGCTTCTGCCGGTAAGTCTGAGTCGTGGCCACCCACCGTGTCAGCAGACGGTCGCGCACGGCAAACGCCAGCGCGAGGTACCGATCGTTCTCCGTCGCAACGGGCGGATAGGTGCCGACAGCGTAAAGCAGACTGTCGGCAAACGCGCGCTGGAACGCTTTCACCGACGCGCCGCGGCGGATACTGTCGTTCTCGTCAGCGTCCAGCATGTCTCGTGTGTCCGATCTGGCCGCCTCCCGTTGCGCGGGTGTCGCGCCGGACAGGCAGGCCGCCAAATTATAGGCGTACAACCCACTGCTGATCCCGCCGTCGAAGGAAAAGGTTCGTTGTCGGAGGTCTTGGTTCGTGCCCGCGGGCTATACTGCGCGCACCATGGCCTGCGCAACGAGATACGCCACTCGAACCTTCCTGCTCGCTCTGCTCGTCGCCATCGCAACGCAGGTGGCGCACGCGGACACCTACCCTCGGCAGCCAGGCGTCGACGCCATCCACTACGTTTTTCGTCTGTCCTTCACCGACAACATCGACGAGATCGCTGGCGACGCGACGGTGACAGTGAAGCTCGCGGCCGGCGTTTCAGAGGTGGTCCTGGACTTGATTTCTGCGGCAGGCGGCAAAGGCATGAGTGTCGCTGCCGTGACTGTCGGCGGCAAGCCGGTGCAGTTCGCTCATCAGTCGGACCGCCTGCGGGTGCCTTTGCCGAAACCTTCTACCGCCGGCGAGGAGATTGCCGTCGGCATCAGCTATCGCGGGATTCCAGCCCAGGGACTTCGCATCATCAACAACATTCACGGCGAGCGAACCGCCTTCAGTGAAAACTGGCCGAATCGTGCGCGCCACTGGCTGCCGATGATCGATCACCCCTACGACAAGGCGACCGGTGAATTCGTGGTCACGGCGCCAGCCCAGTATCAGATCGTTGCCAACGGCCTGCTCGTCGAGGAACTGGATATGCCGGCCGGACAGCGCCGCACGCACTGGAAACAGTCCGTGCCGATTGCCTCCTGGCTTTACGCGCTTGGGATGGCCCGCTTTGCCGTGCACCACTACGACGTGGTGCGCGGGATTCCGCAGCAGGTCTGGGTGTTTCCCCAGGATCGCGACAAGGCCTACGCGCTCTTCGAGGCGACTGGCCGGCGTGCGTTCGAGTTCTTCAGCGACCTGGTCGGTCCGTATGCGTACGAGAAGCTCGGTCACGTCCAGGCAGCCGGGCTCGGCGGCGGAACCGAGCACGCCTCCGCCATCTTTTACGGTGAAAAGGGCGTGGCCAGCGGACGAGCGCCGGTCGTGCACGAAGTGGCGCATCAGTGGTTTGGCAATGCAGTGACCGAAAAGGACTGGGATGACGTGTGGCTCAGCGAGGGGTTCGCCACGTACTTCACTCACCTCTACACGGAACAGTTCGAAGGCCGCGAGGCCATGGTCCGCGGGTTGAGGAACGACATCGGGACCATTACGCAGGCCCAGCTGAAGCTCCCAGACCAGCCGATCATCCACCGCAACATCTCGGATATGAGCGGCGTGCTCAACCGTCTCGTCTACCAGAAGGCGGGCTGGGTCCTGCACATGCTGCGTGGGATCGTCGGCGCGGACAGGTTCAGGGCGGGAATCCGCGACTACTATCAGCGCTATCGCAACATGAACGCGTCGACCGACGACTTCCGGCAGGTCATGCAACAGGCCGGAGAGACCGACCTCACGTGGTTCTTCGATCAGTGGCTGAAACGGCCAGGCCTGCCGAAGCTGAAGGGAACCTGGCGCTACGATGCGTCTGCGAAACAGGTTCAGATCGATCTCGCTCAGGTCCAGGCCGGCCCACCGTTCCGAATTCCCCTCGATGTGGGCGTTGCCGAGGGTGGCGCTCAGCCACGCATCCAGCGTGTCGAACTGTCGCAGGCGTCGGGGCGCTTCACGATTCCCTTCGATCGCGAACCAGCGTCAGTCGTCCTGGACCCGAACTCGTGGGTGCTTATGGAGGCGGCTGAGTTCACCAGGCAGCAGTAACGCAACTCCAATCAGGCTCGGTGCGCGCCTGGTCGGGCAAATGTCACCTGGCATGAGAGTGGACCGAATCAGCCGACAGGGGCCACGACCATCCGCTGACGAAGCCCCGCTTCCGCCTCCCCCCCCTCAACGAGCAGCGGCCATGCCTGATCCCTCTGGGTGAGATCCAGCGGCGGCAGCGGCCAGGCGATCGCCAGCCGGGGATCGGAGTAGCGAAGGCCTCCCGCGGCTGACGGCGTATAGAACTCCCCCATCAAGTAGGTCGTTTCCGTGTTGTCGTCGAGCACCTGATAGCCGTGCGCGAACCGTTTCGGCACGTAGAGCATGCGACGGTTCTCGCCGGTCAGCTCGACGGCGATGTGCCGAAGGTAGGTTGGCGACTCCGGACGCAAGTCGACGATGACGTCGATCATCGCGCCGCTCGTGCAGCGCACGACCTTCGTTTCGGCGACGGGCGGGTACTGGAAGTGCAGCCCGCGAAGCGTGCCTTTCTTGCGGTTGAGCGACGTGTTCGCCTGAGCGATCGACGGATTCAGACCATGCGCGGCGAACTCGCGCGCGCAGAACGTCCTCGCGAAGAAGCCGCGGTCATCGGACCGCAGCTCGAGGTCGATGACGAACGCACCCTTCAGCGTCGTTTCACTGAATATCACCGCGGCCCCCGGGCAGTCCTGCCACTGCCGCGGCAGCTGGCCGATTGACCCACTCGAGCCGGTCGTTGAGCAACCCGGCCGCCTGCAGCTGATCGAGCACGTGAAGACGGACGAAGGATGACATCCGGAGATCCGCCGTGTTGTCGCGAACCATTTCCAGGCCGCGCCGCAGGTCGTCCACCGTCTGACTGAGATTCAGCTGCGGCTGGTGGTTCGGCGCCAGGCCCCTGAACATCGAGAAGTCGACACGGTACGAACGCTTGTCGGGCTGGGCCTGCTGGTTGATCGACACTTCCGTTCCGGGCAGCGCTCGGGCGACGGCCTGCGCGAGATCGCGCACCTGGTAGTTCCACTCGTCGCTGCCGGCATTGACGACCAGAAAGTTCCCACCCGCGCTCTTGTCGCGCTCGAGGGCCCACCCCAGGGCCCTGGCCATGTCCTTCACGTTGATCAACGGCCGCCACGGAGAGCCGTCGCTGAGAACCGTGATCTTCCGCTTGAACACTGCCGACGCGACGAAGTCGTTCAGCACGAGGTCGAGCCGGAGGCGATCGCTCATGCCGCACGCGGTCGCAAACCGGAGGCACGACACGCGAAACGAGTCGTCGGCCAGCCCAGAGAGCGCTTCCTCCATGAGGACTTTCGACCTCGCGTACGCGGTCAGCGGATCGAGGGCCGAGCGCTCCGTCCGCGGAGCATCCTCGGCGAAGCCGTAGACGCTGCAGCTCGAAGCGAAAACGAACGTGCGCACGCCGGCATCTTTCGACTGCCTGGCCATCTCGACGCTGAAGCGGTAGTTCACATCGTTGGTGACCGCCTCGTACTTCTTGCCCATCGGATCGTTGGAGATCGCAGCAAGATGGACGATCGCGGTGACACCCGAGAGGAGGTCACGCGGCGGTTTCCGGATATCGACGAAATGCTGCTCGTCGAGGAGCGTCTCCGGGAGGTGCGAGGCGTCGGTCAGGCTGTGGGCGAAGTAGCCGATATCGGCACCGACGAGCCTGGCCTCGGGATATCGCGCGCGCAACTGACGCGTGACCCAGGGCCCGACATAACCAAGATTACCGGTAATAAGGATCTTCATTCATCAACGCTGGAAGGGCGCGAGTTGGCACGAAAGGCTATCGCGCTCCGTTTCGGGGTCGGCTGGGGAGTCGGTTATCTCGATGAAAAGCATCGAGATAACCATATTATATGAAGAAATGGGCCAGCCCAGCAAGGCTAGTGCTCCGTGCTACGTGCTACGTGCTACATGCGAATTGAAAAAAGTAATGTGCCGATGGATCTTTCTGATATTCCCCAATCGGCTGGCGCACATAGAATCGGCAGCACAGGAGCGCCCATGAAAGCAGCCGTCGCCGTCGCCCTCGTGGCCTTGAGCCCGTTCGTGGCGGCCGCCCAGTACTATCAAACAGATTTCAACGCTGAGGATTTCCGGGCGCGTCACGCCGGGGTGCTCGAACAGATCGGGACCAACGCGGTCGCGGTCGTCCAGGGCATCCCGCAGACCGAAGGTTTCACGTATCCGCGACAGCACAACTCCTTCTATTACCTCTCGGGCATCGAAACGCCGGGCGCCTATCTTCTACTCGACGGCCGCACGAAGAAGGTCACGATCTACCTGCCGGCGCGCAACCCGCGGCTCGAAGCGGCAGAGGGACGCGTGCTCTCAGCCGAGGACGCGGACCTGGTCAAGCGCATCTCCGGCGTCGATGACGTCAGGCCGCTCGCCGAGATGGTCGGGACGAACTGGCCGCTCATCCCGACGGCTCCACCGGGAACCGACGGTGCCAGCGGTCAGCGCGGCGGCGGACGCGGCCAGCCAAGCGCCGCCATCTTTGCCGAGTTCAACCCCGCCGAGAATCAGGGCCAGAGCCGTGGCGAGCTCGTGTCTGCCGAAACGGCTCGTGTCAACGACTACTGGGACGGCACGGGCACGCGCCAGCGGCGATTCGTCGAGCTGATCCGCGCGCGCGCGCCGCGGGCCGAGATCAAGAATCTCAACCCGATTCTCGACGAGATGCGCAGCACCAAGAGCCCGCGCGAGATCGCGCTGGTGCGGCGCGCGTCGCAGATTGCCGGCCTCGGACTCATGGAAGCGATGCGCAGCACCGAGCCGGGCGTCACCGAGTACCAACTCGATGCGGCGGCACGCTACGTGTTCGCCCTGAACGATGCGCGGCAGGAAGGGTATCGATCGATCACCGCGACCGGCACCGAGAACATCAACAACATGCACTACTTCCGCAACACCTCGACGCTGAAGGATGGCGACCTGGTGTTGATGGACTACGCGCCCGACTATCACTACTACACCAGCGACATCGGCCGCGTCTGGCCGGTCAACGGCAAATACAACGCCTGGCAGCGGGAGCTCTTGCAGTTCGTCCTCGAGTTCCACAAGGCCGTGCTGGCGCGCATCCGCCCTGGCGTGACCGCGACACAGATTCACGACGAGGCCAAAAAGGCGATGGAACCGGTTTTCGCGCGCACCAAATTCTCCAAGCCGATCTATGAGGCGGCCGCGCGCAGACTCGTCGAAACCGGCGGCGGCGTGTTTTCACACACCGTCGGGATGGCGGTGCACGACGTCGGCAGCTACCGCAACGGCCCGCTCAAGCCGGGTCAGGTGTTCTCGGTCGACCCGCAGCTTCGCGTGCCCGAAGAGAACCTTTACCTGCGCTACGAGGACACCGTCGTCGTCACCGAAACCGGCGTCGAGAACTTCACGGATTTCATGCCGATGGAGCTCGACGATATGGAAAAAATGGTGCTGGAGAAGGGCGTCGTGCAGAAGGTACCGCACGTCCCGGAATCGGCGATCAAGAAGCGGTAGGATCGTCCCCGGCGGCATCTGAGCAAGCCCGGACGCGACTCGCGATAACTCTTGGAGCGTGCACTATGGACCTGCTGCAGCTCGAACACTTCCTCGCCGTCGTCGAAGAACGCACCTTCACGCGTGCCGCCGAACGCGTCTGCCGCACCCAGCCGGCCGTCAGCCAGAGCATCAAGAAGCTGGAGGACGAAGTTGGCGCTCCCCTTTTCGCGCGCGACGTGCACGAGGTCTCGCTCACGGAAGCCGGACGAGTGCTCGCCGACTATGCGCGGCGCATGGTGAACCTGCGGAACGAGGCGATGCACCAGGTGTCGCAGCTCAAGGCGCTGAAGGCCGGTACGCTCGGGATTGCGGCCCACGAGTCGGCAGCGGTCTACCTGTTGCCTGCACCGCTGCGCACCTACCTGCGGAAGTTCCCTGACATCAGGGTCGGTATCTATCGCAGCCGCCTCAACGAGATCCCGCGTCAGGTGATGGACCGCGAGGTCGACGTCGGCTTCGTGAAGGACGAACCGGCGTTCCACGAGCTGCAGTGGGTCGAGGTCCATGCCGACGAGATGATCTGCATCGCATCGCCGAGGCATCCGCTCGCCGCCCGGGAATCAGTGACGGTCAGGGATCTCAGTTCCGAACAGTTCGTGCTGCATCACCTGTGCGGCACCACCTCGGACATGGTCTTCCGGCTCTTCGATCAGCACGGGGTGCGGTGCCGGATCGTCGCCGAGTTGTGGAGCTTCGAGAACATCAAGAGCTTCGTCCAGGAAGAGGTCGGGATGGCCATCGTGCCGGGCGTGACGGTCCGGCAGGAGTTGCTCGACGGAAAGCTTGTCCGGCTCCCGCTTCGCGAGCTGTCCATTCCGCGGCGGACGCTGATGGTCTATCGGGAGCAGGGCTACCTCTCGGACTCCGCCCGCGAGCTGATCAAGATCGTGCGCGCGTTCAACTGGGAGCTCGGCGATCCGCGGCCCGCACGCGTCCGCCTCGGCTTGTCGAACGACGTCGAGGCCGTGCCGATCGCCCCGGCCTACAACGAGGCGGCTCCCCGCGCCACCCGGCGCCAGCTTCGACGCGGACCGTGGGTCGAGCCGGCGCGAGAACCGTTGGC
>Ga0075430_100004641_pt1 | contig 11555 bp, 14 predicted proteins | sample RhiMetdeltSRZDD4_FD_75294 | JGI IMG/M metagenome (GOLD analysis project Ga0075430, IMG submission 75294) | Populus rhizosphere microbial communities from Tennessee, USA - Rhizosphere MetaG P. deltoides SRZDD4 | ecosystem: Host-associated > Plants > Roots > Rhizosphere > Soil | place: USA... | reverse complement strand
TGGCGTACGCGTGGTGCAGCAGGTGGTCGAGCACCTGCCCGGTGCAGCCGCGCGCGGCTGCGACCTGCAGCACTTCGGACATGCCGTCCTCCAGGTAATAGACGTACCAGCCGATCGGCTCGCCGCCGTCGCGCACCAGCTGCCGCACCAGCGTGCCGCGCGTGCGGATTGCCGCCATCTCCTGGAAGACCCATTCGAGGAACTGCTCGTCGTAATCGGGATGGCAGCGCAGCGAGGGCGTGACCGCCGCCATCTGCTCGAGCACCGCGCGCGGCGTGAGAAGCTCGGCGCTCGCCTGCGGCGCGGCCGGCCGCAACCGGCGCGGCGTGACGAGCGCGTCGAGCGGCCGCCACAGCGGGCGCAGGCGGCGCGCGAGCGCAGGCCGGCGCAGCTTCTTCAGCGCAAGATCGGCGGCGAAGCGCGCCGGGCGCAGCACGCGCGTCCAGCTGATCGTCTTGAGCGGCGTGGTCTCGCCGCCGCACACCTGCCACATCTGGCGCGCGGTCTCGTTCGCGCCGTCGGCGATGGTGGCGGCCTGCGGGCCGAACAGATGTGCGCGGAAGAGCTTCGCGCCGATCGCGCGGCTGCGCGCGGCCGGATCGGAGATGAGCTGGCCGCCGCACACGATGCGCAGCGGGTGGCCGTCGAGGCGCACCCGGCGCACGTGCACGCCGAGGAAACCGGCGATGCGGCCGTCGTCCTCCTCGAATACGAGCGGCGGGATCTCGGGGTCGGCCCAAGGGCAGTCGAAGAACGTGCGCTCGAAGTATCTTGCGAGCTGCGGCGGAGGGATGCGCGTGCCCGAGCGCATCACCGCTTCGTACAGGGCCGCGACCTGGGCCAAGTCGCCCTTTTCGAATGCGCGGATGCCCTGCTTGCGCGCATGCACCTTGCGCACAGCCGTAGTCGCGCGGAACATGTCCCAAGGTTACCGGCGGGTGCTTAAAGGGCTGCCCCCGCCGCGTGCGCCGATCGGCCTAGAACCCCTGCGCGATGCCGCCGGAGCGGCCGCGCTAGGCTCAGCCGATTCGATGATCGTCGCGATTCACCAGCCGCATTTCCTGCCCTGGCTCGGCTACCTGCATCGCATGGCGCAGGTAGACCTGTTCGTGCTGCTCGATCACGTCCAGTTCGAGCGGCGCAACTACCAGAACCGCACCATGATTCGCATGGACGGCGAGACGCGCTGGCTCACCGTGCCGGTGGTGCAGAACTCCCAGAAAGAGCGGATCGTCGACAAGCAGGTCGATAACCGCCTCGACGGCACGAAGTGGTGGTCGCCGAACCATTTCCTCACGCTGAAGCACGCCTACCGCGAGGCCGGTTTCTTCAATGCCTATGCCGCGGAGATGAAGCGCCTGTTCGACACGCGCTGGGAGCGGCTGGTCGACCTGAACCAGGTCGCGCTCGACTTGCTGCGCGACGCTTTCGGCATTCGCACGCCCCTTGCGCGCAGCTCCGAGCTCGCGGTCGAAGGCGCGCGCGGCGACCTGATCCTGGGCATCTGCCGCGCGGTCGGCGCGCGCACGCTGCTCGCGGGCTTCGGCGGCTCGCGCGGCTACCTCGACGAGCAGGCGTTCGCGCGCGAAGGCGTGGCGATCCAATTCCACCAGTTTGTCCACCCCGAGTATCCCCAATGCGGACCCCAACCCTTCGTAAAGGGCCTGTCGGCGATCGACCTGCTGTTCAACTGCGGCCCGCGGTCGAGCGAGCTCCTGCTCGGCCGGACGCCGGTAGCGAAGGCGGCGTGAACGCACCGCTTCCCGCGAAGGCGTTCCAGGCGCGCAGCATCTCGCTCGCCTCGCGCTACGGCGGGCGCACCGTGCTCGCGATTGGCGCGCACCCCGACGACCTCGAGCTCGCCATCGGCGGCACGCTCGCGCGCCTCGCGCGCGAGGCGGTGCGCGTAGTGATGGCCGTGGTCTCGATCCCGGCCGACTACGCGACGCGCGAGGCCGAGGCGCAGCGCGCGGCCAAGATCCTCGGCTGCGAGCTGCGCATCCTGGTCGAAAGCAGCTGCTGCCGCATCGACGACATGAAGCCCTACCAGCTGGTCGGCATGCTCGACGCGGTGGTGCGCGATACGCAGCCGGCCGCGGTGCTTACGCACAGCTCGAACGAGTTCCATCGCGACCACATCGCCGTGCACAACGCGTGCCTCTCGACGCAGCGGCTCAAGTCCTTCGACTTCTTCCACTTCAGCCCGACCATGACGCGCGCCGTGCCAGTCACTTTCCACCCGCGCGCCTACATCGACATCAGCACCACGATCGAGCTCAAGATGCAGGCGATCGAGGCGCATCTCTCCCAGTTCGGCGGCCGCGGGCTCGACAGCGAGATGTACCGCGACCTCGCGCGCCTGAACGGGCGCATGGTCGGCGTGAAGTACGCCGAGGGCGTCGACGTGAGCCGCATGCTCCTGGCGTGAGAGTTTTTTTTCTCGCCGCCGTCGTGCTGACCGGATGCGCGGCGACGCCGCACGCGGCTGACTCGGGAGTTGCGGTGGTATGGAACCGCGTGGAGGATCCGCACGCGGTCTGCGAGTCGCTCTCCGGCCGCAAGAACTTCTTCAACATCCTCGGCTGCTCGCACCGCATGGAGCCGGCGGTGGAGGGCGGGCCGCGCATCTGCGCGATCTACGCGCCAGCGCCGCGCAGCGAGCGCGACGTGCAGCGCTTCGCGACGCTCGGCCACGAGCTCCTGCACTGCTTCGACGGCAACTGGCACGACCGGTGGGGGCGGATGCTCCCGCCCGAGCAGAGCGCGGCCGCGGGCGGCACAAAATAAAAGAGGGCGCGACCGCTAGTCGCGCCCTCCGTGCAACACTTCCTCAAGCGGCGATCGCAGGTGACTACACGGTGTTTGGCCCCGAGGGGCTGTTAACAAAGTGTCGGCCAGAGCCCGATCGTGTGTAGAGGTTCCTCTACACAGTTCCTACTGTGTTACTTGGCGCTCGACTTTGCAACGCCAGGGGATAGTCCGGGCGGACTATGGATGAATTTCCAGTCCGCGTATTTCTCGGCGTCTTCAAAGGCCCGATTCTTCGAGAGGAAGTTTCCGGTCTTGATCGGCTCGGTTTCGGAGCGGCTATGCACGCCCATCACCCCGCCGCCCCCCGGTACCTCGACCACGACCCAGTCGGCGGCGCCGGTCATCGGGTCGCTGTAGAGCTTGCGCAGGTGGCGCACCGGCATCGGGTAGCGCTTGTCCTCGAGCAACTGCTCGAGCGACTGCGGGTAGCGCTGCTCATTCCGGTAGTAGGAGCCGATCGCCTCGCGATACTGATTGCCCCGGAATAGCAGCTCGGCCTCTTTCTCGCGCTGGGCCGCGTGCGACGCGAACTCCGCGTACGCCGCGAGCCCGGCGCCGGTGATCGCCACCGCGATCAGGAAGCCGACGTAGGTAAAACCCTGGTTTTCCCTACCAGCGCTCATACCCCTTGGCCGCGCTGTGGATGTCGAACACGCCGCCGCTCTTCGGATCGGCCGGCGGCACCGGGATCCAGGTCGTGGCGCTCTGGGTGAAGGGGTCCTTGGGGATCGAGCGCAGGTAGCGCTTCGACACCAGGTCCTCGATCGAGGTCGGGTACTTGCCGGCGTCGGCGTAGTGCTTGTCGAGCGCATCGCGCATCAGCGCCAGGTTCTCCTGCAGCACCGCCTCTTCCGCGCGCTTCATGCGTCCGAAGTAGTCGGGCACAACCACCGAGAGCAGCAGCGCGATGACGGTGAGCACCACCATCAGCTCGACCAGGGTAAAGCCCATTTTCTTTTTCAGGTTCATTCTCCCTCCTACCATTCCCGGTAGGGCACCTTGTTGAGGCCGAGCTGCTCGCTCTTCGAATAGACGTCGTAGACGTCCTTCCCCGGCTGCGGGTCGTCGGCCTTGCTCGCATAGCTGCGCAGTCCCCACTCCTCGCCGCCGCCCACCGGATCCTTCGGGATGCGGCGCAGGAAGTAGATGCGGCGCTTGTCGGGGTTGTTCTTTTCCTCCGCGCCCTCCACCAGCGCCGCGAGCGTCGGCGGATAGCCCGACGCGTCGGCCTTGCGCTCGATGCGGCCGTCGTCGGCGGCGCGCTTGTAGCTGTCGATCGCCTCGCGGATCTCGCGCAGCGCGCGGCGCAGCTCCTGCTCCTTGCCGCGCTGGTAGCCGAGCTCGGCGAGCGGGGCGGCGATCGAGGCGAGCAGCGCCACGATCGCCACCACGATCAAGAGCTCGATGAGGGTGAAGCCTTTCACGGCTTTTGCGCCGGCTCTTTCTGCGCCGGCTCCTTGGGCTGCGGACCGGCCGCCGGCGGCCGGGGGCCTTCGATCGCCGGCTGCTTCTCGATTTGGGGCTGCGACGTCACCGGCACCGGCGAGGCCGAGCCGCCGCGCCCGATGTCGTACTCGGTGCCGGAGTTGAACTCTTCCAGCCGCGCGCCCGGGCGCTCGATGTTGCGGATCACGCGCGGGGTGATGAGGAGCACGATCTCGGTCTTGTTCACCGTGTCGTTGTTGCTCTGGAACAGGCGCCCGAGCACCGGCAGGCGCGATGCGCCCGGCACCTTGGTGGCGTTGCGGCGGTCTTCGTCGTTGATCAGGCCCGCGAGCACCTGGGTCTCGCCGTCCCTGAGGCGCAGGGTGGTGGCGGCGTTCCGGGTTCCGACCTGGTAGGCGACGGTGCCGCCGGTGGTCTTCACCTCGTTCGAGATGTTGCTCACCTCGAGGCCGACCTTGATGCCGACGTCGTCCTCCAGGCTCACGATCGGCTCGACCTCGAGCTTCAGGCCGACGTCGAGGTAGTTCACCGACTCCGACACGAAGCCGGTGGCGCCTGCCGTGGTGGTGATCACCGGCACCTTGTCGCCGATGTGGATGCGCGCCTTCTCCTTGTTCTTCACGCGGATGCGCGGGTTGGCGAGCACGTTGGTGCGGCCGGCCTGCTCGCGCAGGTTGAGCGCGATCAGCGGATCGGTGACGCTCAGCCGGAACAGCCCGCTGTTCAGGTTCTTCGCCTCGGTGCCGGTGAGCCGGCCCGGGATGCCTTCGGCGCCCTGCACGCCGAGCGCCACCCGGCCCGGCCACTCGACGCCCGCCTGAGTGAGCGTGGTCTGCCCGACTTCGAGCACCTCGACCTCGAGCATCACTTCGGCCTCGCCCAGGTCCTGGTTGGCGATCAGCTTCTCGACCATCCGCACCGCCTCGGGCGTGTCGCGCACGATGAGCAGGTTCAGCTTCTCGTCGACGTAGAGGTCGCGCGTCTTGGCGAGGTTGCGCACCATGTTGGCGGTCTGCTTCACGTCGGCGTTGGCGAGGTAGAAGCTCTTCACCGTGAGCTCGCGGTAGGCCTGCGCCTTCTGCGGCGTGTTCGGGTAGATGAGCACGGTGTTCGGGTTGAGCACGCGGCGCTCGAGCTGGCTCGTCACCAGCACGAAGCGCAGCACTTCCTCGATCGTGGTGTCGCGCACGAACACGGTGATCCGCAGGTCGGGCGGCACGTCGCGGTCGTAGACGAAGTTGAGGCCGCTGCGCTTGGAGATCAGCTCGAACACGCTGCGCACCGGCGCGTCGCGCAGCTCGAGGGTGATCGTGTTCTTGAGCGCGGCGGCAAGCTGCGGGCTGGTCGCCTCGGCCTTCACCTTCTGCTCCTCGGCCCTGCGCAGGATCGCGCGCGCGTCGCGCTGCGACGGGTTCGCGGCCAGCACTTCCTTGGCCTTGGCGAGCGCGGCCTCGTTGTCGCCGCGCTTCATGGCGTCCTGCGCTTCGCGCACCAGGCCCTGCGTCGCCCGCTCGCGCGCCACGAAATCGAGGCCGGCCTGCGCGTTGGTGTTGTCCGGATCCAGGCGCTGCGCGCGCTGGTAGGCGACTTCCGCCGCGTCGATCGCGCCCGAGGCGCGGGCGTTGTCGCCGGTCTGCAGGTAGCGCTGGACCGCCACCGCGCGGTTGCGCAGGTAGTAGTTGCGCAGCTCGGTGTCCTTCGGATTGGCGCGCACCGCCTCCTCGAGGCGGATCAGGCCCTGCTCTTCGTTGCCGGACTCGATCAGGTCCTGGCCCTTCTGGAGGGACTCGGAGCCGCCGCAGCCGGCGATGAAAACCGCGATCAGGAGCGTGTGGATTTTTTTCATTGGGTCACCTTCGGCAGTTCGAGGGTCTGCGGCATCTTGAGCGGCAGGTAGGTGAAGCTGATGCGCGATTCGGCGACCTGGTCGACGCGGTAGTCGCCGAGCTTCTGGCCGGCCGCGACGCTGAGCAGCTCCTCGCCGCGCATCACGAAGACTTCGGTCTTGCCGTTCTCGGTCAGCCGGCCGAAGTACTGGAACGGCAACGGCGGAGCCTCGGGTTTCGCGGAAACGGTCGGCATCGCGGCCGCCTTGGCAACGCCGAAATTCTGCGCAAACGGATCCTTCTGCGGCAGGCTCGCCTCGCCGCGGCGCAGCTTGTCGAGGTCGATGCCGTCGTCGAGCGCGACCGCGGCCGCGCGCGACGGGATGATTTCGATGGTCGGCCGCTCGCGCCCGGCGACTACGCCGACCACGAGGACTGCCGCTCCGACCGCCAGGGCGAGGCGTCGTTTCGTCATGACTTCACCATGTGAAGGGTGAGCCGCATCTCGGCCTGGACCAGGCCGCGGTTCGCGCCGTCCTTCGCCAGCTTCACCTGATCCACCGACATCACCGGAATCTCGGCGCGCGCGCGCTTGAGAAAGTCGCGGATCTGGCCGTAGCTGCCGGTCGCCGGCAGCACGATCTCGTAGCGCTCGATGCGGCCCTCGCTCGGCTGGCTGCGGTAGGTCGCCGACCTGAGCTGCACGCCGGTCGCGGTGCCGATGCCGTGCAGCTTCGCCAGCCAGTCGGTGGTCTCTTCCGGCTTCTTCAGGTACTCGTAGACCGCGGCGACCTTGGAGGCCCCCCTCAGTTCTCCTTCCGTCGCCGCCGGCGCCTTGCGCGACAGCCGCTCCTGCATGAGCGCGCCGCGCGCCTCGAGCGGCCGCAGCACGAAGCTCGAGAACGCGACCGCCGCGGCGAGCAGGACCAGTGCCGCGACGCCGGTGATGCCGACGTGGTCGATGAGGCGCTTCATTTCCCGCCCCACGCGGCGGACACGGCGAAGCTCACGGCATTCTCCTTCTGCTCGTGGCGCACGAGCTGCACGCGCTCGAGGCCTTCGGTACGGCTCAGGTTGGAGACGTAGCTCAGCGCGGCGAGGTAGTCCTTGCCGTCCGCGGAGATCATCACCGTGCCCTTCGCGGCGTCGGGCTCGATTACCGTAAGCGCGACCTTGTCGCTCGCGGCGCTTTCCAGCGCCGCGAACAGCTCGTCCCAGGGCAGCGCGAGACGCTGCACGGTCTCGCGCACCGCGGCGAGCTCCTGCGGCGACACCTTGAGCGCAGGGCCGGGCGCGCGGCGCTCGAGCCGGGCCTCGTTCTCGCGCATCGACCGGGCGAGGCTCCAGTAGGAGAGCCCGGCGTCCAGGCAGATTGCCGCCGCGACGGCGAGCAGCAGCTTCCCGAGCCACGGCGATCCGCGGCGCGTGCCGCCGAAGTCGATGTGGATTTTCTGCATCATTCCCAGGCGAGCGCGAGGTCGCGGTAGCTCATCGCCTGGGCGCGCCAGGCGTCGTGGATCTGCGGGTCGAACTCGCCCTGCGCGCACACGATGACGCGGGTGCACGGCCGGTCGAGGCCGAGGAACGCGCCTTCGCGCTCGAGGATCTCGGGCAGCGCCAGGCGCCAGCGATCGTCGCTGCGCCGGCTGCGGATCGCGACCCACGCGCCGCGCTGGATGAGCGCGAGCGTCAGGCGGCCGGGCTCCTCGACCACGATCCAGCACGAGCCGTTGCCCACCGTCTGGCGGATGCGGTTGAACGCTGCCACCAGGAAGGGCTCCACCGACATCAGCTTGACGTTCGCGCCGACGAAAGCGAAGGCCAGGGCCTCGATCAGCTCGCGGTCCACCGCGCACGCGAGGCGCGCGCCGAGCGGCGCGGTCTCGGTCACCTTCACCTCCCACGCGGCCGCCGCGGCGCCGTGCAGCGCCGAGAAGCGATGGCGCGCGAGCGCGAGCCACTGCTCGCGGCTCTTCACCGCCTGGCTCCACGGCAGCAGCGCGTAGCGCACGAACTGGTCGGCGAGCACCACGCTCGCCTCGCGGCTTGCGTGCGACTTCAGGATCGCGGGCAGCGCCTCGAGCGCCGCGCGCCAGCCGTCGACGGCCTCGACCTCGACCGCTCCCAGTTCGATCCCTTTGGTGCCGGAGACCATGACGCGCTTCGCGCCTAGGCCGATGCGCAGGTGCTTCCTCTTAAGCCACGAAAGTGACACGGTTGATCTCCTCGAGAGTGGTTTCGCCGGCCTTCACCAGCGCCATCGCGGCATCGCGCAGGGGCACGGTGCCCGCCGCGCGCGCCGCGTCCTTGAGTTTCCTTGCCGGGGCGCGCGCCACGATCAGCTCGCGCAGTTCGTCGTTCAGCACCACCAGCTCGCCGATCGCCTTGCGCCCTTTGAATCCGGTGGCCCGGCACTCGGGGCAACCCTTGCCCGCGCACGGCTTGCACAACACCCGGACCAGCCGCTGCGCGAGCACGCCGTTCAGCGCGGACACCAGGTTGTAGGCGTCGACCCCCATGTGCTGGAAGCGGCCCAGCACGTCGATCGCGTTGTTCGCGTGCACCGTGGTGTAGACCAGGTGGCCGGTGAGCGCCGACTGCACCGCGATCTCGGCGGTCTCCGGATCGCGGATCTCGCCCACCATGATGCGGTCGGGGTCGTGGCGCAGGATCGAGCGCAGCCCGCGCGCGAACGTGAGGCCCTTCTGCTCGTTCACCGGGATCTGCAACACGCCCGGCAGCTGGTACTCGACCGGGTCCTCGATGGTGATGATCTTGTCGAGGCCCTGGTTCGCTTCCGAAATCACCGCGTAGAGGGTGGTGGTCTTGCCGCTGCCGGTCGGTCCGGTCACGAGCAGCATGCCGTAGGGCTCTTTCGACAGATCCGACAGGCGCCGGCGCATGTCGGGGTCGAAGCCCAGCACTTCCAGCGACAAGCCTTGCACCTGGTCGGTGAGCGCGCGCCGGTCGAGAATCCGCAGCACGGCGTCCTCGCCGTAGACGCTGGGCATGACCGAAACGCGGAAGTCGATGTCGCGGCCTGCCTCGGTTCCGTTTCGATGCCGGGCCTTGAAGCGCCCGTCCTGCGGCACGCGGCGCTCGGCGATGTCGAGCTCCGACATCACCTTGATGCGCGAGATCACCTGCTCGGCAAGCTCGGTTCCCGGCATGGTGCCGGCGGGCGTGAGCACCCCGTCGACGCGGTACTTGATCGCGAGCCCGTTGGCGGTCGATTCGAGGTGCACGTCGCTCGCGCCGGCCTTGAGCGCGTCGTAGAGCGTCGAGCTGACCAGGCGAACCACGGTGCTGTCGGCTTCCGCTGCCGCTTCGAAGGAGATTTCCTCGGTTTGCGGGCCCGCGCCCGCCTCCGGGCGGTCGGGGTTCGACGTTACCCCGTCGAGCGCCTTGAGGCCGGCTTCCTGCTGGGCGAGGAACGCTTCCACGTCCTCGCGCTGCGCGAGGCGATAGCGGAAAGGCGCCGCGAGGCGCTCTTCCAGCCAGTCCTGCGTGTCGAGGTCGAACGGATCGCCGAGCGCGATCGAGACCGCGCCGTCGGCGTCGCGCAGCGCGACGCACGCGCGGCGCGCCGCCTCGCCGTAGGGGATGAGGTCGAACGCCGGTGCGCACTCCCGCATGGCGTCGATCGAAATGCAAGGCATGTGAAGCCGGGTGGCGAGCTCGGCAATCATCGGATGCTCCCCGCGAGCTCGAAGATCGGCATGTACATGAGCACCACCACGCCGCCGATCGCGATGCCGAGCACCGCCATCAGCACCGGCTCGAAGGCCTTGGTGAACCACTCGATGGCGCGCGCCACCTCGTCGTCGTGGAAGCGCGCGATCTGCGCCAGCATCTGGCCCATATCGCCGCTGCGCTCGCCCACCACCATCATGCGCGCCGCCACCGGCGTGGCGAGGCCCACCGCGCCGAGCGCCGCGGACATGGCTTGGCCTTGCTCAATAGAACGCTTTGCTTTCATTAACTGCGGACGTAGATGCGCGTCGAGCAGGTCGCGCACCATGTCGAGCGCGCGCACCGCGGGTATCCCGGCGCGCAGCAGCATGCCCGTGGTGCGGTAGAGCCGCGCGAGCTGGTACACCTTCATGCGCTTGCCGAGCGCCGGTACGCGCCAGAGCTGCAGGTTGAGCCACGCGCGCACGTCGGCGCGAGACAGTGCCCAAGCCGCACCGCCGACGAGCCCGGCGAAGGCCATGGCGAGAACCACGGCGTTGTTGCCAATGAAGCCGCCGAACGACAGCAGCAGCTTCGAGAACAAGGGCAGCGTGCCGGCCATGTCCTCGTACACGCGCGCGAAGCGCGGCACGACGTAGAACATGAGGAACGCGAGCACCAGGCCGCCGACGCTCATCAGGATCGCCGGGTAGATGCTGGCGGAGACGATCTTCTTGCGCACGCGCTCGATCTCTTCCTGGTAGGCGATGTAGCGGCCGAGCGCCTCGGCCACGTTGCCGGTGCGCTCCGCGGCCTTGATCGTGGCGACGTAGAGCGGCGAGAAGTGCTGCGGCAGCGCGGCCACGGCCTGCGAAAAAGGCTCCCCGCGACGGATCGAGGCGAGGATCGCGGGAAGAACTTCGTTGTTTTCCTTGTCCGAGAGCGTCTGCAATGCCTCGACCAGGTTGAGGCCCGCCTCGAGGAGCGACAGCAGCTCCATCGAGAACAGGGTCGCCGGAAACCGGGCTTTGCGACCGGGGAGACGGAGGCCTTTGCGTTCGAGGGAAACGACATTCAAACCCCGCGCGCGCGCCTGGTCGGCGGCGAGCGCTTCGCTCGCCGCCTCCAGATTGAGCGCCACCACCTGCTGGCGCGAATCGACAGCCAGGACGTTGAACTGCATGGTGTTGCTAGTTCCGGAGCGAGACTTCGGAGCCGGCTTGCGTGCCTACGCCGATGTCGGCGTCGTCGCCCGTGCCGCCGGGCTTGCCGTCGCGGCCGTACGAAAACAGCTCGTACTCGCCGCGCTGCCCGCCCGCGCGGTACACGTAAGGTCGGCCCCAGGGATCGTTCGGCACCGCCTTCTTCAGGTACGGCCCGATCGCCGAGAGTCCTTCCTCGGCGTTCGGGTAGCGGCGGTGCTCCAGCCGGTACGTATCGAGCGCCTTTTCGAGCGCGTCGATCTGCGCCCGCGCGACCTGGGTCTCGGACTTCCCGACCTGCGAGAAGTAGCGCGGGGCGACGTAGCCGGCCAGGAGGCCGATGATCACGATCACCACCAGAAGCTCGAGCAGCGTGAAGCCGCGTGAACGGAGCATGGCGTGGGTCCTTATTGCGCCGCGCACTCGATGGTCGAGCACAAGCCGCCGCTCGTGCCGCCGGTCGTGCTTCCCGCGACCACGGTGCTCGAGCTGCTCGAGCCGCCGTTGACCAGCGCTCTCAGCTGGTCGTGCGTGTAGGTCGAGCCGGTCGGATCGGCCACGATGTGCGGCTCGCGCAGCATGACCTTGCGCGGGACCG
>Ga0075430_100004636_pt1 | contig 11566 bp, 7 predicted proteins | sample RhiMetdeltSRZDD4_FD_75294 | JGI IMG/M metagenome (GOLD analysis project Ga0075430, IMG submission 75294) | Populus rhizosphere microbial communities from Tennessee, USA - Rhizosphere MetaG P. deltoides SRZDD4 | ecosystem: Host-associated > Plants > Roots > Rhizosphere > Soil | place: USA... | reverse complement strand
GAGTTGGGAGCGCCGCCCTCGACCATCCAGCTCACGACCTTTCCGTCCGGGCCTTTGACATCCATATGAAGCCACGCGTGGGGATTGATCCAATCCATCTTCGTGACCGTTCCGGTGAGCGTGACGGGCTTCGAGCCGTCGAACTCCGCTGCAAATGAATGATGTGCTGCGAGTGGCGCCCCGGCCGCGAGGACCGCGAGCGTTGTCGCGAAAAAGAGAGGCGTTGTCATCAACTTACCTCCTGGATGCAAACAGGGCCTCGAATTCCATTCGCGGGCGATAGGTGACATGTCCTCCGGCAAACCGGCTCGGCTCGCGGCACCTCAGTTTCTCAGGGGCGTATCCAGCTTCGCCTCGCACTTACGTAGATCACGGTTTGCCTGCGGACACGTCACCCATCGCCCGCCGCCGGCGCGGTGTCCGCCGCTATCCAAACACGTACACGCGGCCGTCCTGCGCGCCGATGACCAGGCGGCCTGCCGCGATTGCAGGAGACGCTGTCACACCGGCGCCGATCTCGAACTCCCAGATCTTCTTGCCTGAGGCTGCATCGAGCATGTACAGGCGGCCGTCAGTCGATCCAACGAACACCCGACCGCCGGCGACCACCGGCGACGAATCGACGCGTGCGCGCGTGGCAAACGTCCAGAGCCGCCGGCCTGTGCCGGCGTCAATCGCGTGCACCAGCTTGTCGCGGCCGCCCACGATCAGACGACCGCTGTCGAGCGCAGCAGACGAATAGTACGGAAAGCGTGACTCCGGATCGGAGTAGCGCCACTCGATCCGCCGCTGCTTGAGGTCGACGGCCAGTACTTCGTAGTTGAACGTGCCGAAGTATGCGCGGCCGTTGTCCAGCACCGGCGAGGCGCCGGTGTACGCGCCCGACTCGACGTGATACGCCTCCGTGCCGTCTGCCACGCGAATGGCGCGAAACACAGCATCGCAGCCCGCGACGAATGCGAGTCCATCCTGGACGGCAGGCGTGGCGTGCACCTGCCCCTTCGTCGCCACTTTCCACCGCAGCTTGCCCGAACGCGCGTCGAGAGCGTAGAGGTGCGTATCGTACGAGCCGATGAGCACCACGTCGTTGATCAGAACAGGGGAAGACTTGATCTCGGCGCCCGTCTTGAACGTCCACAGCGGTTTGCCGTCGCGCAGACTCACGGCATGTACCAGCCCGCCAAGATCACCGACGAACACGGTGTCGGTTCCGACAGCCGGCGACGACTCGCCAATCAAATTGCCAGTCGCGTATTTCCACAGCAGCTTGCCCGACGCCAGATCGAGCGCAAGCAGGTCGCCGGTGCCCGCACCTACGTACACTACGCCGCCGCTGATCGCCGCTGACGAATCGATTGGGTCGCCCGACTCGTAGGTCCAGAGGAGCTTCGGGGTGGAAGGAAATGGCGAGGACGAAACACCTCGGAGTTGCGGAGAGCCGCGAAATTGCCTCCATTCATGTGCCGGCGCGGAGTGTGGTGCCTGGCCGACGAGGGGCGTCATCGCCGAGGCCAGGATGAGGGCGACGGCAACGGGCCACGGAGTCACGGAGACGCGGAGGTAACGAAGGCAGGACTTTCTTCGTGTGTCTGTGTCTCCGTGGCTCGGGATCATTTCACTGAAATGGCAAACAGCTGGCTGCGGTTGTTCAGGAACAGCGTGCCGTGTGCCGGCACCGCGCTCGCATAAACCGCGCTCCCCATGTTGATCTCGGTGAGGACCTTCGCCTCTTTCCCCTGAGCCATGATGACGACGTCGCCGTCCTCGTCACCGAGATAGACCTTGCCGTCGGCCACGAGCGGCGACGCCCAGATGGCGGCGAGCATGTCGTGCGTCCAATAGAGCTGCCCCGTCTTGGCGTCGAGGCAGTGGAAATAGCCGCTGAAGTCTGGAATGTAGACCAGTCCGTCAACGATGGCGGCCGTGGAGATCGAGCGGCGAATCTTGTCGAAGTGCCACACGAGGCCGCTCTTCGTGATGTCGCCCCGCTTGGTCGGATCGATTGCGTAGAAATGCCCCGTACCCTCGCCGTGCTCCGGGTCCTGCCCGTTGCCGATGTACACGCGGTCTTCGTAAATGACCGGCGTCCCGATCAGCTCGTTGCGCGTGCGCGGCCAGACCGCGTCCTTGGGATTGGTGTCGAACTCCCACAGCTTCTTGCCTGTTTCCGCCTCGTAGCCGCGTACCCAGCCGTCGCCCTGCGCTGATATCACCTGCAGCACGCCGCCGACTCGGCCGACCGTTGGCGTCGACCATTGGCCGTGCAGGATCCGGTCCTCGACCGAGTTGTCCTCCCAGACGAGCTCACCGGTGTTCTTGTTCAGCGCGATGATGGCGGGCGCACGCGGCGACGGAATGTTGACATGGCTTTCGTCCTGGCCGTTCGACGTGCTCACGTATATGAAGTCGCCCCACACGACAGGCGAGGAGTTCGACATGTTGTGGGGGTACGACCCCACCTGTTCCATCATGTCGAACGACCAGATGACGTCCGCGTCAGACTGGCCGGTCAGTTTCTCGTCCTTGAACGGCCCATCGTTTTCGTTGTCGCGGAAACCCTGGATATCGAGGCAGTGCACCACTCCGCGATTGCTCACGTAGTACAGCCGTTCACCTTCCACGAGCGGCGAAGACGCGACGCCCTGAAACGGCCAGTCGTTGGCCCGCCCGGACTCGAGCTTCACGTGCGTCTGCTGCCACAAGAACTCCCCGTCCGATTCGCGGAACGCCATGAGCACCCCGCGATCGCCCGGTTGTTTCGGATCGCGCACCAGTTCGTTGTTGGTGCCGACGAACACCATCCCGCCTGCCACGACCGGGTTCCCGTAACTCTGTGAGCCGAGGTTGGCCACCCACTTGATGTTCTTTTTCGTCTTGACGTCCCACTCCGACGGCAGCCCCTTCATGGCGGACACCATGTTCCGGTCGGGTGTGCCGCCCCACATGGGCCAATCGCCCGTTCCCGGGTCGGAAGCTGACAGTTGGACGGAATGGCCGACGAGGGCACAGACCATCAGCGCGAAAAGACAAGACAGCAAGCGGGTATGCATCGTTATCCCTACTGGTTCTTGGCCAGCACGAGGTTGTCGTAATAGGCGCCGAACTGCGCGTTGATGAAGAAGCCAGGCGCCCCCTGCCGGTTACCGATCGGATCGACCTTCTCGATGGTCCAGGCGGCCGGCTCGGGCTCACCGGCCGGCCACGCTTTGCCGCGCGCCCGCACCTGTCCATTCGGGAGATTCTCGACGCGAAGCTTCAGCCGGTACCACGCGTCGGGTTTCCAGGCAAAGGGCACGGTCACCGTTCGAACGGTTTCTGGTTCCCACGGCTCGATCTTGAGCCGCTGCGAGTTGCCGTAGAGCACGAGCGAATACCGCTGCGCCGTGATGCCCACGTCGCCCATTTGCCGGCGGCGCGTGTTGGCGCGCACATCAGCCTCGAACGTGTAGTCCGACCACGTCACAGGGCCGATGAACGCTCGACCGCGCATGAAGATCGTATCGACCGGCGCTTTCTGCAGGACCTTCTGCCCGTCGAGCGTGGTGACTGACATCGCGAGCGCTTGTGCGTTTACCCAGCCTGGTGGGATGCCTTTGTCCTCGTAGCTGTCGAAGGTTTCCTTCCACGGTAGCGGATGCGCCACACGCGCGCGCGCTTGACCGGTGAGCGTTCCTACCGTTGCCTTGATGACGCCAGCCTGCTCCACAGTGTCGCCGGCCGGCGTGAACGTGCCGTTCGCGACGGTGCCTTTCAGTCCCTCGAGGGCCCAGGTGGCTGCAGCCTCTTCGCGCAGAAACCGGCCCTTGTCGTCGAACAGGCGCGCACGAAGTCTGACCATCTGACCTGGTTCCAGTACCAGCTCGGTAGGCATCACCTGCAGGTGCGCCGGTTCACCCTGACCGACCGGCGCCGGTTCGTCCACGGCGAGCCCGGTCACAGATTTGGGCTGCTTCGACCCAATCGCATACACCGCATCGCTCGACACGAAAAAGATGCGCCCGCGCGAAACCGCAGCACCCGCGAGAATCTGCTCCGGTGTCCCCTCAGAGCCGCAGCAGCTCATGACGCTGTTCGGCAGCTCCACTTTGCTGAGCATGTCGCCGCGGTCCGCTTGCGGGCGGATGATGTGAAACGTGCCATTGTCGGTGCCGACGTAGATCTTCCCGTCAGCGAAGATGGGCGCCGCCTTCTGAGCGGTGCCAAGCGCGAGCTCCCACAACTCCTTGCCGCTCGCGATGTCGAACGCTTTCAGGTGAGAGCCGTTGTCGATCTGATAGATACGCGAACCATCTACGACTGGCGGTGAGTAGGTGAACTCGATACCTTTGACCGCCCACTTGGTCGTCTTGAGATCGCCGGTCTGCGTCCCGTCAATCGCGGCAATCAGCCCCAGCTCGTTGCCCTCGAGATTTTCGTCGCCGTGCGACACGAACACGTCGTTGCCGCGAACGACCGCGCCTGTATTGATGGCGCGCTTGGACATCGGGAAGCTCCAGACCTTCTCGCCCGTCTGCGTCTTGATTGCGTGAACGCCTCCATCGCCGAGTCCGGAGATCAGCAGGCGCATGCCGTTGATGGTGGCGATGATCGGCGACGCGTACGCCGTGTCGTAGGGTCGGCCGCCGGGATTCGAGACGTACACAACGTCGCCCGTGCGTTTGTCGAGTGCCATGAAGCGATGGCCGCGAAGCGCCGCCGTTCCCCAGTTGGATACCGGAGCGCTGACGATCACGAGATCGCCGTCAACCACCGGCGCCATCGTCCGGCCGCCATGCGTCGTGAACGCGGCAAACTCTTCGCCGAACGATCGGGACCAGAGCAGCTTGCCGTCGCGGCTCAACGCGATTGCTTCGGCGCCGCCGCTGAATGCATAGATGTTCCCGGTTTCGGGGTCGGCCGCCGGCGAAGCCCAGCCGATCCGATGCGCCGGCACATCGCTCTGGTACAGATTGAACTTGTATTCCCAGACGACTTTGCCGCTGTCGGCGTCGAGCGCCATGACGCGCTCCTGCAGGTTCACGCCGCGGCCCGAAGGGTTCTGGACGTACACCCGGTTTCCCATGACGATGGGAGCCGACCGGCCGCCGTATGGCACTCGCCAGAGGAAGTTTTCGCCGTTGAGTGCCCATTTGTCGATCAGGCCCGTTTCGCGCGAGATGCCGTCGCGGCTGGGCCCGCGCATTTCAGGCCAGTCGCCGACCGCCACGCGGCGGGGCCCCTCGGCTGTAACGGAGATCGACGCGGCCAGTAATGCGGCCGCTACGACGCAGGACTTCATCTTCGGCATGGCGACAAATATACGCCGTCCGGGGGTCGTATTGTTTAACGCATATCGCAAAGGCGGCGGACCCGGCAGAAAGGCATAATGACGCTCATGTACAAGCATCTCGAGGGGTGGGTTGCCATCGTTGCGGGACTTTTTGTATGGGTTTTTTTCCCGGCCGCCGTGCGCGCCCAGGATCCGACACGCCCGCCTGTGGGTCCCATCCAGTTGCCAACGGTGACGGTGACGGCACAAAAGGAGCCGGCCGACCCACGTACTCTGCCAGTCAGCGTGACCGCCGTGTCGCAGGAGACCCTTTCTGGCGGCGGGGTACGCACCGTGCGCGAGGCGTCGATTTATGCGCCGAATACCTACTTTTCGGATTTCACGGCGCGCAAGCTGAGCAACCCGCGGTTCCGGGGAATCGGCTCGAGTCCCGCCAACCCGGCCATAACGACGAACTTCGACGGTGTTCCACAGCTCAACTCGAACACGTCGAGTATCGACCTTTTGGATGTCGAGCAGATCGAGTTCATTCGCGGACCACAGAGTGCGCTGTTCGGGCGGAACACACTGGCCGGCGTGATCAACGTCGTCAGCGCTCGTCCATCGCTCAGTAACTGGGCGTACGGGGCATCGGTGCCGCTCGCGAATTTCGACGGGCGGGAGCTTCGCGCCGGCGTGTCTGGACCCCTTGCGGCAGGACGGGTTGGTGTCAGCGGCGCTATCGCGTACGGCCGCCGCGATGGATTTACTCGGAATGTCGTGACGGGCAAGGATGTCGATAGTCGGTCTGCCTTTGCGGGCAAAGGACAGCTTCTCTGGATCCCGTCAGCCGCTTGGGAAACACGCGTCATCGTGAACGGAGAACGGGCGCGCGACGGCGATTACGCACTCAACGATCTCGCCGCCCTCCGTGCAAATCCGTTCGAAGTGGCGCGTGATTTCGAGGGGCACACGGATCGTGATCTGGTGGGCACGACCATCCTCGCACGACGGGCAGGAGGGCGGATCAACCTGTCGACGACCACCGGGTTCCTGAACTGGAAGACTTTCGATGAGACGGATCTCGACTACACACCGCTCCCTCTCATCAGACGCAGCAACACGGAGGAGAGCTTTCAATTCACGCAGGAGGTCCGCGTCGGGTCGGCTGCGAATGCACCTTGGCGCGCTTCTGCCAACGTGCCCATCAGATGGCAGGCCGGCGTGTTCCTGTTCACGCAGAACTACGAGCAGGATGCGATTAACTCGCTCTCCCCGTTCGTGCTTTCTCCGCTGGTGAGCTTTCCGGTGGCACAGCATTCGCCGCAGGCCACGCTCGATGACACCGGAATCGGCATCTACGGGCAGGCGACCGCGACCTTCGACGACCGGCTTGATGTCACCGCTGGCGCTCGCGTCGATCACGAGAGCAAAGAGGCATCGCTCAATACGTTCTTCGCGCCGGCGATTTCGCCTGCCCGCCTCGTCGAAGCCGAGGAGGGTTTTTCCAACGTATCGCCCCAGTTCTCCGTGGCATACCGGGTCGACCCAGCCGCCATGGTGTACGGCGTCGTCGCGCGTGGATTCAAAGCAGGCGGATTCAACGCAGCTTCACCGCCTGGTTTTGAGTCGTACGCCGAAGAACAGACGTGGAACCTCGAGGGCGGCGTGAAAACGACGTGGATGGGTGGCCGTGTAATGGCGAACGCGGCAGTCTTTCGTATTGATTGGGACGATTTGCAGCTCAACTTGCCGGATCCGTTCGTCCCTGCGCAGTTCTATATCGCGAACGTCGGGCGCGCGCTCAGCCAGGGAGTGGAGCTCGACCTCAACGCGCGTGTGCAACCCGGTATCGATGTATTCGCGGCCTTTGGGTACACGGACGCCACATTCAAGGCGGGCAGCATCTCCAGCGGGGTGAACGTGGCCGGTAACGAGATCCCCAACACGCCCGACTATACCGCCACGTTCGGCACACAGTTTTCGCGAGCCGTTCGAGCGGATGCGACGGTATATGGACGCGTCGATGTCACCTTTTACGGCGCGTTCCAGTACGACGACCTGAACAGGGCCGGGCAGGACAACTATTCGCTGACCAACTTTCGCGCCGGCCTCCAGAGGGGGCGTCTGTACGCCGAGGGATGGATAAGAAACGCCTTCGACACGCACTACGTTCCAGTAGCGTTCGCGTTCGATCCCCAGCTGGCCCGATCGGGGTTCCTGGGGGAGAGCGGCGCGCCGCGTACGTACGGCCTGAACATCGGGGTGCGTTTTTGAATTGACGAATTTACGGATTTACGAATCGACGAATTTTTGACTCGACCACAAAAGAGGAACCACGAATGGGCGTTACAAGCCACAGAGACGCAGAGTCACAGAGAAAACCTTTGGGCCGTTTGAGCCTCTGTGTCTCTGTGACTCTGTGGCCCGTGGTGATCTTCGCGCTCCTCGTGTCGTTCGTGGTTTCGCTCGCAGCCCAGGCGCCGGTGTCCAGCGACTGGCCACAGTGGCGTGGCCCTGGGCGCTCGGGACTGTCGCCCGAAACGGGTCTCCTGCGTGAGTGGCCGGCATCCGGGCCGCCGCGCGTGTGGTCCACCGCCAACCTGGGCGCGGGATTCGGTTCGATCGCCGTGCGCGGCGATCGGGTTTACGTGCAGGGAATGCGGAACTCGCAGAGTGTCGTGTCGGCGCTCAGTCGAATGGACGGCAAGCTCCTGTGGGTGCACAACATCGGCAGGGCGGTCGAGAACTATCAGGGTCCTGGCCCGAGAGGCACGCCAACCGTGGACGACGATCGCCTGTACGTGCTCACCGAGAACGGCGATCTCGCCTGTCTGCGCGTCCAGGACGGGACCGTCGTGTGGCAGCGCAACATCCTGCAGGATTTCGGCGGCCGCAACATCGGGTGGCTGATCAGCGAGTCGCCGCTCGTGGACGGCAACCAGGTTGTGGTCACGCCGGGCGGGCGTGGCGCCGGCATGGCCGCGCTCGACAAGATGACCGGCAAGACGATCTGGACCAGCAAGGAATTGAGCGACCAGGCCGGCTACGCGTCGCCTATCGTCGCGGACGTCCAGGGAGTTCGCACCATCATGACGTTGACGTCCGAAGCAGGCGTCGGTGTGCGCGCGTCGGACGGAAAGCTGATGTGGCGCCACCAGGCGGTCGCCAACGACACCGCCAACATCGCGACGCCCGTGTTCGCCGACAACAAGGTGTTCTACTCGTCGAACTACGGCACCGGCGGCGCGCTGCTCGCGCTTCGCGCGGACGCGGGGGAAGTGCGGGCACAGGAGGTCTACTTCACACGCGAGATGCAGAATCACCATGGCGGCCTCGTGCTCGTGAACGGCTATCTATATGGCTTCAACAATTCGATCCTGACGTGCCTGGAATTCGCGACTGGGAAGGTGATGTGGCGCCACCGGAGCGTCGGCAAGGGGTCGCTCGCCTACGCCGACGGGCGGCTGTACCTGGTCAGCGAGAACAACGTCGTTGGCCTCGCCGAGGCGACACCGGCCGGCTACCGCGAATTGGGGCGCTTTACGATTGCCGATCAGGGCTGGCCGTCATGGGCTCATCCCGTCGTAAGCGGTGGGCGTCTCTACGTGCGGAATCAGGGTATTCTTACCGCGTATAACGTCCGGGCGAACTAGCTGTAGTTGGTAGCCGGAGGCCTTCAGGCCTCCGAGTGGCGGGCTACCAAGCACCAATCACCAAACGTAAAGAGGAGACAGTATGCGGCGTGCATTGTTCGTGATCGCGTTGGTTGGCGCCCTGGCGACGGTGATGGAGGCGCAGCAGGCCGCGACCGATGTGACGCAGTGGCGCGGCGCCAATCGCGACGGGGTTGTGACCGGCTTCACGCCGCCGGCAACCTGGCCCGAGAACCTCACCCAGCGCTGGAAGGTCGACATCGGAACCGGCTATGCGACGCCGCTCGTGGTGGGCAACCGTGTGTATGTGTTCTCGCGACAAGGCGAAGACGAGGTGATGAGCGCTGTCGACGCCGCCAGCGGAAAAGTGCTGTGGCGCACGGCGTATCCCGCGTCGTTCGAAATGAGCAGCGCCTCGAAGGTGCACGGGCCGGGGCCGAAGTCGACGCCTGTATTCGCCAACGGGCGCCTTTATGCGATCGGGATGGCCGGCGCTGTCACGGCGTACGATGCGGCCAGCGGCAAGCAGCTCTGGCAGAAGCCGGGCTCGACGCCGCTCCCGATGTACACGTCGCACTCCTTTTCGCCGATCGTCGACCGCGGTCTCGTGATCTTCCATGTCGGCGGCCACGATAAAGGGGCGATCACGGCTTTCGACCTGAACACCGGCGCGGAGAAATGGAGCTGGAACGGCGACGGTCCGGGTTACGGCTCGCCGATCATTGCGGACTTCGGCGGGGTGCGGCAGCTCGTCACGATCACGCAGTCGAAGCTCGTCGGGGTCGATGTGGCCACGGGCGCGCTGCTATGGGAGAGGCCGTTCGCCAGCTCGAATTTCACCAATTCAATCACGCCGCTGCGCTTCGGCCAGTCGGTCGTCGTCTGGAACAACAATGGGCCGATGCGCGCGGTGACCATCGCCCGGCGCGACAACAAGTGGGTCGCAGAGGAGACGTGGACCAGCGACGACGCGCCCAACCGGTTGAGCAATACGGTGCTCGATGGCGACGTGATGTTCGGCATGACCCAGCGGAACATGGGTCAGTACTACGCGGTGGACTTGAAGACCGGGAAGACGCTGTGGGCGTCGGAGGGGAGGCAGGCGGCTAATGTCGCGGTGGAGCGCGCCGGCGACATCATCTTCAGCATGGAGAACGACGGCGAGCTCGTGATCTTCCGCGCGAGCCGCACCGGATTCGAGCTGGTCAAGCGCTACCGGGTCGCTCCCGAAGAGATGTACTCCACCTGGGCGCAGCCAGCGATTTCCGGCAACCGGATCTTCGTCAGGGACGCGTCGACGCTCGCGCTCTGGACGTTGAACTGAGAAGCCTGTCGTTCACGCTTCTCAGTTCTAAGTTCTCGGTTCGTGTTCAGGTTCGACCCGAACTCTGAACTGGAACCGAACGTGAACACGAACAGAGAAGAAAGAACCCAGAAGTGTGAACGACTGCGTTCATGGGCCGCCGAGTATCTGCTTCGCAATGGTCTGCAGCTGCAGGTTGGACGTGCCCTCGTAGATCTGCCCAATCTTCGCGTCGCGGTACAGCTTCTCCACCGGGTAGTCCTTGACGAATCCGTACCCGCCGTACAGATTCACCGCCAGCGACGTGACGCGCTCGGCCACTTCGGACGAGAAGAGTTTGCACATGGCGGCCTCCTTCACGAACGGCTCGCCCGAGTCGCGCAGCCGCGCCGCGTTGTAGACCATGAGGCGAGCTGCTTCGAGCTCGGTAGCCGCGCGTGCCAGTTCAAATTGCACGCCCTGAAATTCCGCGATCGCCTTGCCAAACTGCTTGCGATCCTTCGTGTAATGGACCGCGTGATCGAGCGCGCCCTGCGCGAGGCCGATCATCTGCGCGCCGATGCCGATTCGTCCTTCATTGAGCGTCTCGATCGCCACCTTGTATCCTTTGCCGAGCTCACCGAGCACGTTGCGTCGGGGCACGCGGCAATCCTCGAGAAGGATCTCGCACGTGCTGCTGGCTCGGATACCGAGCTTGTCCTCCTTCTTGCCGACGACCAACCCTGGAAACCCGCGCTCTACGACAAACGCCGTGATGCCACGGTAACCTGCTGCGGGATTGACCGTCACAAATATGATGAAGACCTCCGCTTCAGCGGCGTTCGTAATCCACAGTTTCCGCCCACTGAGCACAAAATCGTCGCCTCGCTCGGACGCGCGCGTTGCCAGCGCAAACGCGTCGCTTCCCGACCCTGCTTCGGAGAGCGCATAGGCGCCAACCGCACCGCCTGCGAGCCGCGGAAGGTATTGTTCCTTCAGGTCGGACGACGCGTAGCGAATCAGTGCATTGATTACCAGTGTGTTCTGGACGTCGACCAGGACGGCAACCGAAGGGTCGACCCGCGACAGCGCTTCAACCGCCAACACCGCGTGGAAGAACCCGGCGCCCGGTCCTCCTTGCGCTTCGGGGACCTCGATGGCCATCACACCAAGCTCGAACAGCTTGTCGATGAGCTGGCGTGGAATCTTCGCCTGCTCATCCATCTCCCGCACGCTGGGACGGATCTCGCGGTCGGCAAAGTTGTACACGCTGTCCCGGAACAGCGCCTCGTCCTCCCGGAGGGCGGTCAGTCCCGGGAGAGTTTCAGCCTGTCGCACGTTCGTCTGTTGTGAATCCGTCAGAATTCATAGCGGGCACGG
>Ga0075430_100004633_pt1 | contig 11568 bp, 8 predicted proteins | sample RhiMetdeltSRZDD4_FD_75294 | JGI IMG/M metagenome (GOLD analysis project Ga0075430, IMG submission 75294) | Populus rhizosphere microbial communities from Tennessee, USA - Rhizosphere MetaG P. deltoides SRZDD4 | ecosystem: Host-associated > Plants > Roots > Rhizosphere > Soil | place: USA... | reverse complement strand
AGCCTGAGCGACTGTCGCTCGGCTCAACTGCATGCAGGAAGATCAGAGCGGAATCGTCGGATCGACACTGACGCGACTAAGCGGTGGGCTAAGCTTCCAGACGTGCGGCAGTATACACGCACCGAGTTCCAGTTGTGCCAACTGGCCCGAAAGTCCTTATTTTTCAGCGATCTAGTGATGAGGTTGGCGAGAAAACGTGCACTCCGCCTACCTTAGGATGGCAGTCGGAACCGCCCGTCGGGCGTTTGCCTGAGGAAACCTTCCTGAACGAGCCGGCTCAGCAGACGACCGCACTCGTCGGGATTGATCTGAAACAAGCGCGCGGCCTGCTGAATGGTGGGTGAGAACCCACGCATCTCGACGAACTCGCATCGCACTCGCGCCTCAATGTCGCGCTGCACTGAGGGCGCCAAAGCTCGGCGATAGTTCAGGGCAGGAATCGAGAGCGGCTTCGGAGTGATATCGAGCGAATCGCTACGACGTCGCGTCGCCTTCGGAGCATTAGAGGACATGGCGCTTCTCCGAGCGGGCTGAAACTCTTGAATCGACGATACGCCTCGACGCCTATCCCGTCAAGTAACACTTCAGTGTGAGATCAATGAATTCCTGGAGGCAGCGGTGTCTTTTCGGTGGCCTCCGGCGCGTGTGGGGCAGTTTCATGCACGCCCAGCAGTGCCCGTAGCTCGTCGCCTTCCATGACTTCGATGTCGAGCAGACGGCGCGTGACCCGTTCGAGGAGATCGTGCTTCTCGGTGAGGATGCGGCGCGCGTTGCCATGCGCTTCGCTCATGATGCGTTTCACCTCGGCGTCGATCAGGCGCGCGGTGTCCTCGGCATACGCGCCTCGTTCGGGGCCCACCGGAATGTCAAGAAAGCGGCTGCGCTTCGGATTGTCGTAATGAATGGCGCCCAGCGCGTCGCTCATGCCCCACTCGGTGACCATCGCGCGCGCGATGTCCGTTGCGCGCTGCAGATCGTTTTGCGCGCCGGTGGAAATCTCGCCCAGGGCGAGTTCCTCAGCGGTGCGTCCGCCGAGCAGGACGGCCAGCTGCGACAGCAGTTCGCCCCGTTGCATCAAGTAGCGATCCTCGAGGGGCAGTTGCATCGTGTAGCCGAGTGCCCCGAAGCCGCGTTGCACGATCGAAATCTTGTGGACCGGATCCATGCCCGGGATCGAGGTCGCGACGATGGCATGCCCCGACTCGTGGTAGGCGACGATCTCGCGCTCGCGCTGACTCATCACCCGTTTTTTCTCGAGTCCCGCGATCAGCCGGTCAATGGCCTCGTCGAAATCCGACCTGTCGACCGCGGACTTGTCCTTCCGCGCGGCAAGGAGGGCTGCCTCGTTGACCAGGTTGGCGAGATCGGCGCCGGCAAAGCCGGCGGTACGTGCGGCGATCACCCGCAGCTCCACCTGCGGCGACAGCTTCACGTTCTTGGTGTGAATGCTGAGGATTTCCTCGCGCCCCTTGACGTCGGGCTTGTCGACGAGCACTTGCCGATCGAAGCGGCCCGGACGAAGCAGCGCCGGGTCGAGCACCTCGGGCCGATTGGTCGCGCCCATGATGATGATGGCCTTGCGCGAATCGAAACCGTCCATCTCGGCGAGCAGCTGGTTGAGCGTCTGCTCCCGCTCCTCGTGCGATCCCATCGGGCTCTGTACGCGGGCGCGGCCAAGCGCGTCGAGCTCGTCGATGAAAATGATGCATGGCGCTTTCTGCTCCGCCTGCGAGAACAGGTCCCGCACTCGCGCGGCGCCGACGCCGACGAACATCTCCACGAACTCCGACCCGCTCAGACTGAAGAAGGGCACCTTGGCCTCGCCGGCAACGGCTCGCGCCAAGAGCGTCTTGCCGGTGCCAGGCGGGCCGACGAGCAAAACGCCCTTCGGGATGCGCCCGCCGAGGGTCGTGTACTTCTTCGGGGTCCTTAAGAACTCGACGATCTCTTTCAATTCCTGTTCGGCCTCGTCAACGCCGGCGACGTCCGCGAAGCTGACCTTGACGTCATCTTCGGCGAACACGCGGTGCTTGCTCCGCGCGAACGACATGACGCCGCCCTCGGCACCGCCGATGCGGCGCGAGAAGTAGCTCCAGATCGCAAAGATGAAGAGCAGCGGCAGCACCCAGCCGAGGACTTCAGGAATCCACCGGCTGACGAATTCGCCGGTGTACTTCACACTTGCGGCATCGAGCTCTTCGAGCAGCTTCGGATCCTCGATGCGAGTGGTCGTGAAATGCTTGGTGCCGTTGACCTCGGTCTTGTACGTGCCGAGGATGGTCTGCTCGCCGACCGTGACGTCGGCGACACGCCCGCCACGAACCGCTTGCTTGAAGTCGCTGTACGAGACCTGGGATCCACCAGACGACAGGAACCACGTCTGCACGAGGGCCAGCAGCAGAAGGGCGCCGAGTACGTACCAGATTGGCCCGCCCGGACGGCCGGTTTGTCCCAGAGCCCGTCGATCGCCGGGACGCCGGTCCCGCGGATTCAACCCCGGTGGGGTTCTAAGGTTAGCCAACTCGCCCTTTGACCTTTGCCTTTCGACTAGGCCGCTACCGCCTTGGTTTTGTCGAACCTCAGTCCATTCTCTCCTACATCGACGGCGACGTGGTCGCCTTCGCCGAACTCACCCTGGAGCACGCGGAGCGCCAGTGGATCAAGCACCTCCCGCTGAATGGTCCGTTTGAGCGGCCGGGCACCGTAGCGCAGATCGTAGCCTTCGGTAACCAGGTACCGCCTTGCCGCATCGGTGAGGTCGACGTGAATCTTCCGATCCTCGAGCCGTTTGAGCAGCGAGCGGATCTGGATGTCGATGATCGACGTCATGTGCGCCAGGCTCAGCGTGTGGAAGAAGATCACTTCGTCGATCCGGTTGAGGAACTCCGGGCGGAAGTGCTGCTGCAGGGTCTCCATGACCCGACGGCGCACGCCTTCGGGCAGTTCGTCAGATGCCTCGGTCATCGACGATGCCTCGGCGATGTACTGGCTCCCCAGGTTCGACGTCATGATGATCACCGCGTTCTTGAAGTCCACGGTGCGTCCCTTCCCGTCGGTCAGGCGGCCGTCGTCGAGCAGCTGCAACAGCACGTTGAGCACCTCGGGATGGGCCTTTTCGATCTCGTCGAACAGTACGACGCAGTACGGCCGACGCCGCACGGCTTCGGTGAGCTGGCCGGCCTCTTCGTAGCCGACGTATCCAGGCGGCGCACCGATCATCCGCGACACGGTGTGCTTCTCCTGATACTCCGACATGTCGATCCGGATCATCGCGTGCTCGTCGTCGAAGAGGAATTCGGCGAGCGCGCGGGCCAGTTCGGTTTTCCCGACACCGGTCGGGCCGAGGAAGATGAAGCTGCCGAGCGGGCGATTGGGATCCTGCAGGCCCGCCCGTGCACGGCGGATCGCGTTGGCGACGGCGCGCACCGCCTCGTCCTGGCCGACGACGCGGGCGTGGAGCCGTTCCTCCATGTGAATCAGCTTCTGGACTTCGCCTTCTATCAGCCGGCTCACCGGGATGTTCGTCCACTTGGCGACGACCTCGGCGATGTCCTCTTCGTCCACTTCTTCCTTGAGCATCCGATGCGTCTGCTGCAGTTGCTGGAGCTTCTCCTCCTGCTCGCGGATTTTGCGTTCGAGCTCGGGAATGCGTCCGTACTGCAGCTCGGATGCCTTGGCGAAGTCACCTGATCGCTCGGCATCCTGCTTCTGACGGCGCGCTTCCTCCAACTGCTCCTTCAGTTCGCCAATCGCGCGAATCGTGTCCTTCTCCTGCTGCCAGTGCGCTTGCAGACCCGTCTGCTCTTCCTTCAGGTCGGCGAGCTCTTTTTCGAGCTTGGCCAGCCGCTCGACCGACGCCTTGTCGGTTTCCTTGCGGAGCGCCTCGCGTTCGATCTCGAGCTGCATGATGCGGCGCGCGACTTCGTCGAGCTCGACGGGCATGGAATCGATCTCCATGCGCAGCTTCGACGCCGCCTCGTCCACGAGATCGATCGCCTTGTCCGGCAGGAAGCGGTCAGTGATATAGCGGTTCGACAACACGGCCGCCGCCACCAGCGCCGAATCCTTGAGACGGACCTTGTGGTGGATCTCGTACCGTTCGCGCAGGCCGCGAAGAATGGAAATCGTGTCTTCGACCGATGGCTCGCCGACCAGCACCGGCTGGAAGCGGCGTTCGAGCGCGGCATCCTTCTCGATGTGCTTACGGTACTCGTCGAGTGTGGTGGCGCCGATGGTATGCAGCTCACCGCGCGCCAGCATCGGCTTCAGCATCTGCGACGCATCCATCGCGCCTTCGGCCGCGCCCGCGCCGACGACGGTATGGAGCTCGTCGATGAAGAGGATGATCTTGCCATCCGATTCGGCGATCTCTTTCAGCACGGCCTTCAACCGCTCTTCGAACTCGCCGCGATACTTCGCGCCAGCCACGAGCGCACCCATGTCGAGCGCAAAGATCTTCTTGTCCTTCAGCCCCTCGGGGACGTCCCCCCGCACGATGCGCTGGGCGAGACCCTCGACGATGGCGGTCTTGCCGACGCCGGGCTCGCCGATGAGAACCGGATTGTTCTTCGTACGTCGAGAGAGCACCTGAATGACCCGCCGGACTTCTTCATCGCGTCCGATCACTGGATCGAGCTTGCCCTTGCGCGCGAGCTCGGTCAGATCGCGTCCGTAGCGCGCCAGCGCTTCATAGGTCGATTCCGGATTCTGTGACGTCACACGCTGGTTGCCACGGACCTGCGTCAGCGCCGCGTAGATCGCGTCCTTGGTTGCGCCATTGCGCTGCAGCAACTGGGCGGCTGGGGAGCGGCCGACCTCGGTTGCGAGCGCGACGAGCAGATGTTCGGTGCTGACGTAGTCGTCCTGCAGGCGCTTGGCTTCAGCCTCGGCCGAGTCGAAGATCAACTTCGTGCGCGGCGAGAGACGAACGTCGCCGCCGTAGGCCTGGGGCAGGTTCTTCAGGAGCGCCCGTGCGTCCACCTTCATCTTCGCGGGCTCGATGTTCATCTTGCGAAGGATCGATAGAACGATGCCGCCTTCCTGTTCGACGAGAGCGACGAGCAGATGCTCGGGAGTGACCTCCGAGTGGTTCTGCTCGCTCGCCAGGGTCTGCGCCGTGATGACGGCTTCCTGTGCTTTCTCCGTGTACTTGTTGAGATTCATGCCTTACGCAGCGCTATTCTTCGTTGCGCCGCCTCCGCTCAGTCGCCGAAGCGCGTCGTAGTGTTCTCGTTCCTCAGCCGACAGTTGCGTGGGCAGCTGTACCTCGACACGGGCGTACAGATCGCCCTTCTCGTCGGGTTTGCCCACTGCCGGCATGCCGTATCCCTTCAACCGGAACACCTGTCCATTCTGAGTCAACGGCGGAATGCGAAGTCTCGCTGGCTTGCCGGACAACGTCTGCACATCCGCCTCACCACCGAGCACGGCCGTCGTGAGGGGTACGTGCACACGCACGTGCAGGTCGCGATCCTTCAGTTCGAAGGTCGGATGCGGTTTAAGACGCACGCGGAGATACAAATGTCCCGCCTGGCCGCCGCCGACGCCTTGCTCGCCCTCGCCGCTGACACGGACGCGCGAGCCGGTCACCACGCCGGCGGGGAAGCGGACGTCGACCGTGCGCCGGTGGCCGTCCTGCGTCAACGCGAGACGCTGCGTCGTGCCGTTGTACGCCTCTTCGAGTGAGAGCTCGATTTCGTTCTCGACGTCGCGGCCAGGACGCTGACGCACCCCTCCGCTGCCACCTCCGCGAACGCCGCCGCCGGCACCGCCGCCGAAGAACGTCGTGAAGAAATCGGAGAAGGGGTTCGCGTCCCCGAAGAGATCCTCCATCTCCTCCTGCGTCATCGTGCGGAAGCCGCCGCGGCCTCCCGTTCCGCCGACGTTGAAGCCGCCGGCGAACGGTCCTGCGCCTGGCTGTGCACCGGCCTGCTCGTACATCCGCCAGTTGGCGCCGAGCTCGTCGTACTTCTTCCGCGTGTCTGGATCGCCGAGCACTTCGTAGGCTTCGTTGACTTCCTTGAAGCGCGCTTCGGCGGTCTTGTCACCAGGGTTGACGTCGGGATGGAGCTTGCGGGCAAGCTTGCGGAATGCCTGCTTGATCTCCTTCTCGGTCGCCGTCTTCGCGACGCCCAGCGTCTTGTAGTAGTCCTTGAATTCCATCGGCCTACAGTCCGATCGCCTCGTTGAGGCGGCGAATCTCGTGGACGAGCTGCCGGCGGCCGGCACCGGTCGTGAGCGCGTGCTCTTCCATGAGCGGGCGAATCCGCTGCATGACTTCGGCCACTTGCAAGAGACGTTGCACGCCCGCGAGATTGATCCCCAACTCGTCCACGAGACGTTTGATGAGCCTCAAACGCTCCAGTTCCTCACGGTCGTAAACGCGCATGCTGCCCATCGTGCGCGTCGGCCGCACCAGTCCGAGCCGCTCGTATTTGCGGAGCGTCTGCGGGTGCATTCCAAGCATTTCCGCCGCCATGCTGATGAAATAGAGTCGCTGTTCACTTGCCATAGGTGCTGCACCAGCCGGTGAAGATATGCCTCAACTTGATATAAGACGAGTGTAGGGCTTGATACGATCCGTGTCAACGTTGGTGGTCGGGTATGTTGAGTCAGCCGGTGGGTCGGCTACGATGGACTGAGCGTCTTGGACATCACCGGTCCCGATCTCGTCACGATTGGTCTCCTCGTTGCCCTCGAAGGCCTGCTCAGCGCCGACAATGCGCTGGTGATGGCCATCATGGTCCTTGGCCTTCCACGAACTCAGCACAAACAGGCGCTTCGCTACGGGTTGATTGGCGGTTTCGGGTTCCGTTTTCTTGCCACCCTCCTGGCTGTCTATTTGATTCGACTCGCCTGGGTGAAGCTGGCCGGCGGTGCCTACCTGCTCTATCTCACCTACTCGCACTTCTTCGGACAGGAGGAAGGTGTCGATCGGCGTCAGGCGCCCCGCGCCAAAGGGATGCTCGGGCTGTCGGCGTTCTGGGCGACGGTCGTCAGGGTCGAGGTGATCAACCTGGCATTTTCGATCGATTCGATCCTGGTCGCCGTAGCGATGTCGCCGAAGCTCTGGGTCATCGTGACAGGCGGAATCCTGGGCATCGTCGCGATGCGGCTGGTGGTGGGGCAGTTAATCGTCCTCGTTCAGCGCTACCCGGCGCTCGTCGACGGCGCGTTCGTCATCATTGCCTGGGTCGGTTTCAAGCTCGGTGTCGAGTATCTGCACGACGCCCACTACACTTCATTCGAGATTCCGCGATGGCTGTCGCTCGGCCTGATCGTCGTCATCTTCACGATCGCGTTCGTCTACGCGCGCATGCAGGGACCTGTCGAGGACATCGATCCACTGACGGAGGCAGGGCAGATCCTCGGTCCTGAAACCGTCAACGATACGCAGCAGAAGTAGGGCGAACCTTCAGGTTCGTCTTGGAAGACAAACCTTCAGGTTCGCCTTCGAACAACTGCCTATCGGCGCGCGCCCGGAGTGAGCGTCGTCTCGCGCTTCTCCGAGCCTCGCATGTACACCACCTTCACCGACTGATCGATCTTCAGCAGCTCGAGGGCGTAGGTGTAGTCGTAGATGTTGGCGATGGTCTGACCGGCGATCTCGATGATCACGTCGCCCTTCTGAAGCCCCGCCTTTTCGGCAGGTCCTCCGCCGACCACGCCGCCAAGCAGCAGTCCCTTGGCGTTCGACGTGTAATCGGGGACGGTTCCGGTAAAGACACGCACACCGGTCCTTCCGGCGGTCTGCGATGACTGCTCGACCTTGGCGAACTGCGGCGCCTCGTCCATCTCCATCAAACGCCGCACGACAGCTGACGCGAGCGTGGCCACGCGATCGAGGTCCTCGTAGTTGATTTTGTCCGCGGTGTCCGACGGCTTGTGATAGTCCACGTGTGCACCGGTTGTGAAGTTGAGGCTTGGCACACCCGCCTGATTGAACGTGGCGACGTCGGTTGGCTGATACGGATCTTCTTGGAGCGTCAGATCGAAGCCGGCGGAGACGTTCGCGCGCTCGAGAACGCTGGCCCACACTGGACTCGTTCCCGTCGCCTGCACGGCGAGCTTGTTGTCCTGCATGCGTCCGACCATGTCGAAGTTCAGATACGCCGCCAGTTGATCGACGGCAACGGGGGGTGCATTCACAAACGCGGCCGAGCCCACGAGGCCAATCTCCTCGGCCGACCACAACGCGACGATGAGATTCCGTCTCCGCACTGGTTGTTTGCCGATCGTCTCGGCAATCGCGAGTACGGCAGCGCTGCCGGACGCGTTGTCGTCGGCGCCGAGGTGCGGCTTGCCGGTCTCGTCCTTACCAGCCAGCGAGTTCCCGTTTCGTCCAAGCCCGAGATGATCGTAGTGCGCGCCGATGGCGATCCACGGCTTGGCTATGGCGGCGCCTCCCGTCGCGGGGAAGTAGGCCACGACGTTGCGGCCGGTCTGTGTCTCGCGCACGAGCGACGTCTTCAAAGACAACGCGATCTTGTCCAGGGGAAACCCGGCGACGTGCGGATTGCCGCTGTCCAGTTCCTGCTGGACCGCCTGAAGTGACTTCGATGCGCCGGCAAACAGCGCCGCCGCCACCGCGCCGCTCACGCTGGCCGCTGGGATGCCGGATCCAGCGAGCGCCGTGTCGAAGGACATCGGCACCGTCTGTCCCGCGTTCGGTGAACGCGGGCCGGTGATCACAACGAGCGCTCTGGCGCCGTGCTGTCGGGCGGCCATCGCTTTGTAGCGAAGATCGGAGTATCGCGCCAGGATGCCGCGCGTCTGCTGGTCCGCGTCTTCGGGGAAGTAGCGGAGCACGACGACGATCTTGTCCTTGACGTCGAGCGTGGCGTAGCTGTCGTAGCCGAAGTTCTGCGTCTCGGGCACCACGATGCCGTATCCCGCGAACACGACCGGTGCACTGACCTCGCCATCGTCAGAGAAGGAGAGTGCGATCACGTCCTTCGCCGTGTCGAAGGTCGTCGAGCCGACAACGGCGCGAGAGCCGCCGTCGCGGCTGCCGGCGGTAAAGGTGAAGGGGACGAACATGTCGCTGCGCCCTGGCAGCGGCCGTGCGCCCATCCGCGTCAGCTGCGAGGCGATGTAGTCGGCAGCGAGGCGCTCGCCCGGTGACCCGGCCTCGCGGCCGGCGAACTTCTCCGACGCGAGTGTCTCGACGTGGGCTCGCGTCGCTGCGGTCTGCGCGGCAGCGGGCATCGCAGCCGCGAGAGACAGAACGGCGGCAAACAGACGCGATCGTCGTGCGCTCATTTCGGGCCCTTTCGCGGTGGTGCGTTCTTCATCACGTCGAGCGCCTTCTGATGGTTCCACTGCGCGAGGTAGATCTGACCTTCGCGCCCACCGCCGCGGCTCGACGTCCACGCCAGCTGAGTGCCGTCCGGCGACGGCACGGGAAGTCCATCGAAGCCGTCGGAGTACGTCACGCGCACCGGCTCCTTCTTTCCGTCGATGTCCACCATGAAGACTTCGAAGTTCTCGAAGCCAAGCTTGTTGGACGCAAACAGCACATACTGACCCGACGGATGAATGTACGGGGCCCAGCTCATCGCGCCGAAATCGGTGATCTGTCGCTCGTCGGTCCCATCCAGGTTCATCGTCCGCACGTCGGCGATGAGGCCGGCCTCATCGAATCGCCGCCAGATAATCCGCTTGCCGTCGGGAGAGAAGAATGGCCCGCCATCGTAGCCCGGCACCTTGGTCAATCGCTTTGGTCCGGAGCCGTCAGCGTCGGCGCGCATGATGTAGATCTCCGCGAAGTAGCTGGGATCGGTCTCGAGCTGCTTCTGCTCGGCCGCCGAGAGCGGGCGATCGTACGCGTCGCGTGTCGACGAGAAGACGATCCACTGACCATCGGGGGAGTAACTGGCCTCCGCGTCGTAGCCGCGCTTGTTCGTCAGACGGCGGAGCGTCCCCGTTTTTGCGCTGCGCACGTACAACTCCATCTCGGGGTCGTAGTCCCACGAGTAGCGGCGTTCTTTGCCCGAGGCGCGAAACGCGAGCTCTTCGTCCTGCAGTTGTTTCGAGCGCGGATCGTGATGCGTGGAGGCGAACAGCACGTCGCCGGTTTCAGGATTGATGAACGAGCAGGTGGTCTTGCCTGTGCCAGGCGAGACGCGCGTGACGTCACCGCTCGCCATATCCATCAAGTAGATCTGGTAGAAGGGATTACCGGGCTCGCGCTCGCTCTGAAACACGAGTTGGCGGCCGTCCTTCGACCAGTAGCCTTCGCCGGCGCGACGCCCCTCGACCGTCAGGCGACGAATCCGCGTCAGGAAGTCGCGTTCGGCGAGCGGGGCTTGAGCCTGGACCACGGCGAACACGCCGCCAGCCAGCAGGGCCGCACCCAGCACGCAAACAAACCACGGCAGCGCACGTCTAACAGAGAGGGCCATCAGTATCCATAATTTATTACCATTCATACAGGTGCGGCTGCCCAAACTCACTCTGCCGTCAATTCCCCGCTGGCCCCTGCCGCGCTGGGCCGTGCCCCGCTGGCTGAAGATCGCGCTCGCGGTCAGTGCGGCGGTCCTCCTGGTCATCGTCGGCACGTGGACGGTGCGGCATGGCTGGTCGATTTACCGACTGAATCGCGGTGTCGGCGACACGGTGTTCTACGATGCCGCCGGCCGGCCCTGGTTCCGGCTCGATGAGCAACGCCGCGACGTTCCGCTCGAACAGATCTCCACGTACTTCAAGGACGCGGTCATCGCCGTCGAGGATCACCGGTTCTATCTGCACCCCGGCATCGATCCGATCGCGCTGACGCGCGCTACGTTCTACAACCTCCGCTCCGACGAGGGCACGCAAGGCGGCAGCACGATCACGCAGCAGCTGGCGCGCACGCTGTACCTCTCGAACGCCAAAACATACGGCCGCAAGGCGCAGGAGGCCGTCCTGGCGGCGATGCTCGAACTGTTTCTCTCGAAGCGGGAGATCCTGCAGCTGTACCTGAACCGGGTGTATCTGAGCGGTGGCATCTACGGCGTCGAAACGATGTCGCGAAAGGTGTTTCGCAAGCCGGCGTCCAATCTCACGCTCGGTGAGGCGGCGCTCATCGCCGGCATCATCCGCGCGCCGGCCTCGTACTCCCCGTGGACGCACCTCGACGCGGCGCGACGTCGCAGCTACGTCGTGCTCCAGCGCATGCGCGAGGAGAAGAAGATCACGCCCGCCCAGGAACAGGCAGCGCGTGCCGAACGCATCCAGATCCAGCCGCTGTCGTCGGTCTCGAGCGCGCGCCACGGCTATGCCAAAGAGTTTCTGCGGCAGCAGTTCCGCAACGTCTACGGCGGCGACAACCCGCCGGACTGGAAAGTCCACACCACGTTCGTCCCCGAGATCCAGGATGCGGCGGAGATCGCCTTGCGCGATGGACTGAGGCGAATCGGGCAACGCGACCTTCAGGCTGCGCTCGTGGCGATCGATCCGCAGTCAGGCAATCTGTTGGCCATGGTCGGCGGATCCGACTTCAGCGTCACGCCGTTCAATCGCGCCATTCGCAGCAAGCGGCAGCCGGGCTCGGCATTCAAGCCGTTCGTGTACGCGGCGGCGCTCGAG
>Ga0075430_100004632_pt1 | contig 11570 bp, 9 predicted proteins | sample RhiMetdeltSRZDD4_FD_75294 | JGI IMG/M metagenome (GOLD analysis project Ga0075430, IMG submission 75294) | Populus rhizosphere microbial communities from Tennessee, USA - Rhizosphere MetaG P. deltoides SRZDD4 | ecosystem: Host-associated > Plants > Roots > Rhizosphere > Soil | place: USA... | reverse complement strand
TCCAAGTTCGCGCGCTCGGCGTCGGTGGCGGCCTTCGATCTCATGACCCGCGGCGTTCTGGAGGCCGATGCGGCGGCACCGCAGCTGCCGAGCCTTGCCAATGGCGGCCCCTGCGAGCCCGCCGGCAAGCTGCCGCACATCGTCATGGTGTTCGACGAATCGAGCTTCGACGTCACCATGATGCCGGACATCAAGGTTCCGCCGAACTACCGGGAGCGCTTTCGTTCGTTCGACGGCAAGCAACGCGGCTTCGTGGTCGAGGGCGCCGCCGGCCCGAGCTGGTACACCGAGTACAACGTGCTCGCCGGCCTCTCGGTGCGCTCCTACGGCCGCTTTGCCGAATCGGTCACCCGGCTGGCCGCCGGCCGGGTCAAGCGCGGCCTGCCTCATGCCCTGCGGAATTGCGGTTACAAGACCTACAGCCTCTATTCCTGGTTCGGCGCCTTTGTCGGCGCCCGCGGCTTCCAGACCACGACCGGCATCGAGCATTTCCTCGATGCCAAGGAACTGGGCGCCGGAACGGCGGATACCGACGGTTTCTACTACGATCACGCCGTGCGCGTGATCGCGCAGGAACGCGGCAATGGCCCGGTTTTCGTCTTCGTCTATCTGGCGACCAACCACTTCCCGTGGAGCTACCGCTATCGTCCCGATCTGATGCCGGAGTGGGTGGACCCGGGAAACTGGTACGACATCGATGAATATTTGCGCCGCCAGGAGATGAGCGTGCGCGACTATGCGCGGTTTCGGGAGCGTCTTGGTCGCGAGTTTCCGGGCGAGCAGTTCCTGCTGGTGCGTTTCGGCGACCACCAGCCGCATTTTGCCAAGTATTTCATGGAGCCCGGGCTCGATCAGACGGCGGTCGCCCAGCGCATCCTCGAGCGCGACCCGCGCTATTTCACCACCTACTACGCGATCGACGCGGTCAACTTCCGGCCGGTCGACCTGTCGTCCGCGCACGACCCGCTCGACGCGCCGTATCTCCCGCTGGTGGTGCTGGAGGGGGCAGGGGTGCCGCTCGACGCCTCGTTCGCGGAGCAGAAGAAGATTCTCGAGCGTTGCCGTGGTCTGTTCTATCTCTGCGCCAGCGGCGCCGAAGCCAGCCGCTTCAACCGCCTGCTGATGGATGCCGGTCTGATCAAGGGGTTCTGATCGCGACCGTGACCAGAAGATAGGCGGAATGAACCGATATTAATCGGCGCACCCTTTCGGTTTGGCGCTTCGATGCCGACCGGCACAGCCGGGCGCCCAAATTGACGATATTTCATCGATCACGTGCCGCATCGGCGTTCGTGACCTTGAAATGACAAAATTAATGCAGTCATATGACGGTGGTCCGTGTGCCGGACGTCTTTAGGTGATCATTGCCGGGCACGGGCGCCTCGCCATGCCGCCCTCCCTGTCATTTCTGAGGTGCCGCCGGGCCGCGATCGACGCGGTCGCCCGACCCGACGCCTTGCGCATCCTGCTGATCGCGGCGCTGCACGCAGCGGCGCTGGCGCTGATGGCCTGGAGCGAAGTGGGCACCGTGTCGAAGGCGGTGTTTCTCCTGGTCTGGGGCCTGTTCAACTTCTTCTGGCTCGCGCTGTTGCGCCGCCCGGCGGTGTCGGCCGCGCTGTCGCTGGCGATGATCGTCGCCCTGATCCTGCTCTCGCGGCTCAAATACGACATGATCTGGATGACCGCGACCTTCCTCGATCTGTGGATCGTCGGCGCCGACACCATCAGTTTTCTGCTGTCGGTGATGCCCGACCTCCATCGCTGGCTTGCCATCGCGCTCGCCGTGGCGCTGCCGGCGCTGGGCCTGATCTGGTGGATCGACAGCTTCCGGGTGCGGCTGTGGACCGCGGTGATCGGCTTCGTCGCCTGCCTCGGCGGCCTGATCGGCGTGTCGCTCGCCTTCCCGCAGGAGGAATGGGAAGGCTTCTTCGGCGACAGCTACGTGTCCAAATTCTCCCGCTCGGGGATCGCGGCGATCTCCGTGCTGCTGACCGACGGCTACATGCAATCCGACGCGGCGGTGACCGAGCGGCTGAAAATGCTGCCGGACGCGACCTGCGTGCCGACCGGCAAGCCGCCGCACATCATCATGGTGCATGACGAGTCGAGCTTCGACATCCGGGTCGCGCCGGGCGTCAAGGTCCCGCCCGCCTATGGCCGTCACTTCCGCTCGTTCGACGGCAAGACGCGCCACTTCATCGTCGAAGGCGCCGGCGGCCCCAGCTGGTACACCGAGTACAACGTGTTTGCCGGCCTGTCCGCGCGCTCGTTCGGGCGCTTCGCCTACTACGTGACGCAGATCGCCGCCGGGCGGGTCGAGCGCGGCCTGCCGACGGCGTTGCGCCGCTGCGGCTATCGGACCTTCTCGCTCTATCCGGCACGCGGCGCCTTCATGAGCGCGAAGAGCTTCCAGACCACGACCGGGGTGCAGACATTCGTCGACCAGGACGTCCTTCGTACCGACCGCATCGAGCCCGACCGTTTCTACTACGACGCCGCGCTGCGGATGATCGAGCGCGAGCGCAGCCGCGGGCCGATGTTCATGTTCGTCTATCTGGCCGCCAACCACTATCCGTGGACCTATCGGTGGCGTCCCGATCTGGCGCCGGAATGGAAGGATCTCGGCAATGCGCCGCAGGTCGACGAATACCTGCGCCGGCAGACCATGGGCTTCCGCGACTACGCCGAGCTCATGGCCCGCCTCAAGCGCGATTTCCCGGGCGAGTCCTTCCTGCTGGTGCGCTACGGCGACCACCAGCCCGATTTCGCCTCCAGCCTCATCGAGCCGTCGCTCGACGAGGTCGAGGTCAACCGCCGCCTGATGACGCGCGATCCGCGCTACTTCACCACCTATTACGCGATCGACGCGGTCAACTTCAAACCGCTCGATCTGTCCTCCGCGCTGCGCACCATCGAGGGGCCGTATCTGCCGCTGATCGTGCAGGAGGCCGCCGGCTTGCCGCTCGATCCCTCGTTCGCCGAGCAGAAGCGAATCCTCGATCGCTGCAAGGGGCTGTTCTACGGCTGCAACGACGGCGCCGAGGCGCGGCGCTTCAACCGACTGCTGATCGACGCCGGCCTGATCAAGGGGTTGTAGATTGTAGGTTGGGTCGAGCACCATAAGGGCGTTCACGCCCGTCTTCTCGATCTAATGCGAGACCCAACGACAACACTTCGGCTTTTCGTTGTGCAATTGTTGGGTCTCGTGAAAGAACTCGACCTAACCTACGGGCTCGACCCAGCCTGCGGGCAGCCCGCCGGCCGCGCATGAACATCCTGTCGATCCAGTCGCACGTCGCCTACGGCCATGTCGGCAACTCCGCCGCCGTGTTCCCGCTGCAGCGCATCGGCGTCGAGGTGTGGCCGGTGCACACCGTGCAGTTCTCCAACCATACCGGCTACGGCGCCTGGCGCGGCCGCGCCTTCAGCGGCGAGGCGATCCGCGCGGTGGTGGAGGGGATCGACGAACGCGGCGTGCTCGGCGAGTGTGACGGTGTCATCTCCGGCTATCTCGGCTCCGCCGATATCGGCGAGGCGGTGGTCGATACCGTCGGCCGGGTGAAAGGCGCCAATCCGGCCGCGCGCTATTGCTGCGACCCGGTGATCGGCGACGTCGGGCGCGGCGTGTTCGTGCGCCGCGGCGTGCCCGAGCTGATCCGCGAGCGCGCGCTGCCGATCGCCGACTTCGTCACGCCCAACCAGTTCGAGCTCGATTTTCTCACCGCCCGCACCACGGCCACGCTGTCCGAGGCGCTCGGCGCGGTCGACGCGTTGCATGCGCTGGGGCCGCGGGTGGTGCTGGTCACCTCGCTGCGGCTCGACGATACCCCGGCGGACGCCCTCGACCTCGTCGCATCGGACGGCATCGACCGCTACCGGCTGCGCACCCCGCTGCTGCCGCTGACGATCAACGGCGCCGGCGATCTGATCGCGGCGCTGTTCTTCGCTCACCACCTGAGCACCGGCTCGGCCGCCGAGGCCTTGTCGCTGGCGGCTTCCTCGCTGTTCGGCGTGCTCAGCCGCACCGCCGAGCTGGGCTCGCGCGAGATGCTCTTGGTCGAGGCGCAGCAGGAATTCGTGACGCCGCGCCGAATCTTCAAGGCGCGGCCGATCTAGATTATCCTTTGGACGCGTTTTCTGGCAGAAAGCGTCCCGGAGGAGGCCGATGCGCCGGCAATTCGCAACGCTCGATGTGTTCGCCGACCGGCGCTTCGCCGGCAATCCGCTCGCCGTGGTGCTCGACAGCGATGGTCTCGAGACGCAGGCGATGCAGGCGGTCGCGCGTGAGTTCAATCATCCGGAGACGGTGTTCGTGTTTCCCCCGGAGCATTCGGCGCATCGTGCCCGCGTTCGTATCTTCACTCCGGCGCGCGAGCTGCCGTTCGCCGGCCACCCGACGGTGGGGACCGCGGTGCTGCTCGGATTGCGCGACGGCGCCGCCGCCGGCCGCGAGCTCGTGCTGGAAGAGCAGGTCGGGCCGGTGCGTTGCACGCTCGAGGCGATGGACGGCCGGCACGGCGGCGCCCGCTTCGCGGTCCCGCAAATTCCTGCCGAGGTGGGACCGGCGCCCGACGCCGCGACGATCGCCGCCGCGCTTCAGCTCGCGCCGGCGGACATCGGCTTCGACCAGTTCCAGCCGTCGCGCTGGTCCGCCGGCAACCCTTGCACCTTCGTGCCGGTTGCCGGCCTTGCGGCGATCGCCCGCTGCGGTCCTGATCCCAACAGATTCGACGCCGCCTTCGGCCAGGGCGGCATGGTCTATGTCTTCTGCCGCGAGACGCGCGAGCCCGGCCATGGCTTCCACGCCCGCATGTTCGCGCCGGGCCTCGGTATCCGGGAGGATCCGGCCACGGGCTCGGCCGCCGCGGCCTTCACCGGCGTGCTGGCGCGCGACGGGCGCCTGTCCGATGGCAGCCATGCGATCACGATCGAGCAGGGTTACGAGATGGGCCGCCCGAGCCTGATCCGGCTGGCGATGGTCACGCAGGCCGGCAAGCTCGCTTCGGCTTCGATCGGGGGCGACGCCGTCGTCGTGACCGAAGGCACGCTCGAGGCATGAGCGATATCGCCATCGTGCGCGTCGAACGGCTGGAGCTCGCTTACGTGCCGCGGCCGTGGCCGTTCGCCAGCGAGCGGCGCGTCGAGATCGATCGCCATTTTATCGAGCTCAAGCGGCGCCATCCGGGCGTCTGGAACGGCCGCATGCTGCTGCTGCACGACCATGCGATCGGCGAGGGGATCTTCCGCGGCGCCTATCTCGAGACCGATTTCGCGAGCTTCGTCGCCTGGCGCGACTGGGGCTTTCCCGACTCGGCGGTCAGGAACTGCTTCGCCGCCGGCGCCATTCTCGGCAGCGATGGCGCCTTCGTCCTGGGCGTGATGGGACCGCAGACCGCCAATGCGGGAAAGATCTATTTCCCCGCCGGCACCCCCGACCCCAGCGATGTCGTCGGACACGAGGTCGATCTTGCCGGCAGCATTCGGCGCGAGATTGCCGAAGAGACCGGACTTAGGCCCGGCGACTACGAGACCGAGGACGGCTGGCATTGCGTGCTGGCGCAGCCGCGCATTGCCATGATCCGAATTTTGCATACGCGTGAGACCGCTGGCGGCTTGCGGGCCCGCATCCGTGCTCACCTCGCCCGCGCGCGGGAGCCTGAGCTCGCCGATATCCGCGTCGTGCGCGGCCCTGCCGATCTCGACCCGATGATGCCGCCGTTCGTCACCGCGTTCCTGACCGAGGTGTGGAGCCGAGCCGCGCCATGACCGCCGCAAGAGCTCTCCGGAGATATCTGCTGGTGGCGGCGATCCTCACGGCGATGCCGATGGCGCTCGCGCGGGCGGACCAAGTGCTCGAAGTCGATTCGCGCGGCCAGAAGATCCGCGCGCTCCTGCTCAAGCCGGAAAACCCGGTGGGCAGCGTCATTCTGCTCGCTGGCGGGCACGGCAGGCTCGATCTCGGCGCCGATGGCCGGATCGGGTGGGGCGCCGGCAACCAGCTGGTCCGTACCCGCGCCGCCTATGCGCGAGCCGGCTACCTGACGCTCGTTCCCGACATCGCGCCCGATCTCAAGACCGCGACCGGCGTGCTCGACCGCTATCGCTATGGCGCGCCGCACGCGCGTGATATCGGGGCTTTGGTCCAGCATCTGCGCGGGCTCAAGCCGCCGGTGGCGCTGGTGGCGACGAGCCGCGGCGCGGTCTCCGCGGGCGCCGTGCTCGCCCATACGTCGGGCCTGAGCCGGCCTGATGCCGTGGTGCTGACCGCGGCCATGCTGGTCTCGGTTGGCGAACGCGCTCCGCATTTCCGGATGGCGATCGGCGACGATCCGCGGCGGGCGCGGCTGCCGCTGCTGGTCGTCGGCCACAACAAGGACACCTGCAGGTTCACGCACCCGTCGACCATCGAGAGGTTCAAGGCTTGGCACGGCGGCAAGGTCGACGTGGTCATGCTGGACGGCCCGGCGGGCACCGGCGATCCCTGCGAGGCAGCATCCGCGCACGGCTTCATCGGCGTCGACGGCGCGGTGGTGACGACGGTCACGCGCTGGATCGCGATGCAAAATCTTTCCGCCCGCTGACGAGGCGGAGAACCGGATTGCGCCGCGCTCCATCCGGGCTACGATCGAGCCCGTCCACGTCCCACCACGCGAGGTGCCCTATGCCTCCCTTCGCAAGACTTGCTGCATTGACCGCGCTCGGAGTGCTCGTCGCGCAGGCGTCGATGGCGCAGAATCTCGAGGTCAAACGCTACAATCCCTCGGAATGGACCAAGGGCCGGTTCAGCGAGGTGGTCACCGTCAACGGTCCCGGCAAGACCATCTATCTTGCGGGCGTCGGCGCCGAGGACGAGAAGGGACCCCCGGGACAGAGCGCCCCGATCCTGCATCTGGGCAATCCCTACGAGCAGTGCCGCTACGCCTACGACAAGATCAAGCGGCTGCTGGCGGCGCACGGCGCCACTTTGGCGGACGTGGTGAAGCAGGTGGTCTACGTCACCGACATTCGCTACCAGGCCGATGTCGGCAAATGCCGGCGCGAGGCGTATGGCAGTGGACCGATCCCGGCGAACACCTTTCTGGTCATCAACGGCCTCGCCATCCAGGGGATGCTGCTCGAGATCGACGTCACCGCGGTGGTCGCCAAATGATCGTCGACCAGTCCCGCAAAAAGGTCAGCGGTCCTGTCTCATGCGGCGCTGGCGGTAGTTCGGTCTTGCGAAGCAGACGCTTTTTCCGTTAGAAGGAGCCCGGTCCGGCGTGGATGATTAACGCGGAATTCATCTTGTTCCGCGACGCTGCGGACCGTGACGAGGGCGAAGTGATGTCGACGCGCCGCGATTTCCGCGCGATCACCCGGGGGGCCGATACGGCCCGGCCCGGCGCCGCCCTCATTCTCGGCGGGCTCCTGCTGCTTACCGTCCCCTGAGGGCCGGCTGGGCGTTTGCGCCTGGGCACTCAGGGGGTGACCGAACCACGGAACCCACCGGCGCCCAGAAAGACCGGGCGCGAATCTCCAAGGACCCGTTCCCATGACCACTCAAGTTCAGTCCGAGCAGGACCGCGTCGTCATCTTCGACACCACCTTGCGCGACGGCGAGCAATCGCCCGGCGCCACCATGACCCACGAGGAGAAGCTCGAAGTCGCCGAGGTGCTCGACACGATGGGTGTCGACATCATCGAGGCCGGCTTCCCGATCGCCTCGGAGGGTGATTTCCACGCCGTCCACGAGATCGCCAAGCGCGCCAAGAAGGCCGTGATCTGCGGCCTCGCCCGCGCCGGGCAGAAGGACATCGACCGCGCCGGCGAGGCGCTCAAGCCCGCCAGGCAGAGCCGCATCCACACCTTCATCTCCACCTCGCCGGTGCACATGAAATGGAAGCTGCAGATGGAGCCGCAGCAGGTGTACGAGATGGTGATCGCCTCGGTGACGCGGGCGCGCCACTTCACCGACAATGTGGAATGGTCGTGCGAGGACGGCACCCGCACCGAGCACGATTTCCTCTGCCGCTGCGTCGAGGCGGCGATCAACGCTGGTGCCACCACGATCAATATTCCCGACACCGTCGGCTACACGGTGCCGGAGGAATATTTCAACCTGATCCGGATGGTGCGCGAGCGCGTCCCGAACGCCGACAAGGCGCGCTTCTCGGCGCATTGTCACGACGATCTCGGCATGGCGGTCGCCAACTCGCTCGCCGGCGTGCGCGCCGGTATCCGCCAGATCGAGTGCACCATCAACGGCATCGGCGAGCGCGCCGGCAACGCCTCGCTTGAGGAGGTGGTGATGGCGATGAAGGTGCGCAACGACGTATTGCCGTACTGGACCAACATCGACACCACGATGCTGATGCGGGCGTCGAAGCTCGTCTCCGCCGTCACCTCGTTTCCGGTGCAGTACAACAAGGCGATCGTCGGCCGCAACGCCTTCGCCCACGAGTCGGGCATCCACCAGGACGGCATGCTCAAGCACACCCAGACCTACGAGATCATGACGCCCGAGACCGTGGGCGTGAAGCAGACCTCGCTGGTGATGGGCAAGCATTCCGGCCGCCACGCCTTCGTGCACAAGCTCGACGAGCTCGGCTACCGGCTGGCCTCCAACCAGCTCGAGGACGCTTTCGTGCGCTTCAAGACGCTCGCCGACCGCAAGAAGCACGTCTACGACGAGGACATCGAGGCGCTGGTCGACGAGGAGATCGCGCACGCCCAGGACCGCGTGAAGCTGGTCTCGCTCACCGTGATCGCCGGCACCATGGGGCCGCAATCGGCGACGCTCACCCTCGACATCGAGGGCAAGCACGAGACCGTGCAGGCGACCGGCAACGGGCCGGTCGACGCCACCTTCAACTGCATCAAGCGGCTGGTGCCGAATGAGGCGCTGCTCGAGCTCTACCAGGTGCACGCGGTCACCCAGGGCACCGACGCGCAGGCCGAGGTTTCGGTCCGGCTCTCGGAAGACGGCCGCTCGGTCACCGCCAAGGGCGCCGATCCCGACACGCTGGTGGCCTCCGCCAAGGCCTATCTCGGCGCGCTCAACAGGCTGATGGTCAAGCGCCAGAAGGGCAAGCCTGAGCCGCTCGTCTCCGGGCGCCGCGTTCATTCGACGGATGCGGGGTAAGCGGACGACAGAGAACGGACGACGGTCGCCGGATGGTGTTTTATCCGTCCTCTGCCGGCCGCCGTCTGTCGTCCGCTATCCGATGTCCCGCCTTGCTTCGGCGAGCAGCGGAGACAGCTCGTCGAGGGAGGGCGCGGCACTCTCCGGCGCCCGCAATGGCGTCTTCGGCGGGGCGACTACGCTGTGACGCCAGATGCCGAAGCCCGTTGCCAGCAGCACGACGACGGCGACCGCCGCCGATACCGTCATATTGGGGTGAAACATCGTCACGAAGGAGACTGCCGCGAGTAATACGCGCAGGGCGATGTCCCCGGTCGGGTTCTCCAGGCATCTTCCGAACATCGCGAATGTGATGCCGCACGTGCTGATGAGCACCAGCACGGTGTCCGCGATCTGCCACCAGCCCGGATTCACCACCATGTTGGGGCGGGTGAAGATCGCGAACGTCATCAGCGTGATCGGCGCGCAGATTTTCAGCGCCTCGTACATGGTCTTCAGGAATGACGCATTGGCGATGCGCGCGGAGACGGCCGCGGTCAGCGAGGTCGGCGGCGACAGCTCGCCCCAGACCGACATCAGGAAGACGAAGAAATGCGCGATCCAGGGGTTGATTCCGAGCTCCTGCATCGGCCGGACAATGACCACTGCGCCGATGATGTAGGTGGCGGTCGGCGGCAGGCCGGCGCCGGCGAGCCAGCCGAAGATCCAGGCCATGAAGATCATCGCGATCACGTTCCAGGCGCCGAGGTCGAGCAGCATGGCGCCCATCCGGTTGATGAAGCCGGTGACGGTGAACAAACCGATCATGATGCCGAGCGTTGCGAGCAACAGCGTCAGATATGACGTCATGTCGGCATGCGTTTCGACGGCGCGCCGGACGTTGCTGAACAGCGTCTCGTTTGCGACGGCGGGGTCCTTTCGCACGAACTTGAAATAGATAAAGGCCGCGACCAGCAGTCCGAGCATGAAACCCGCGGTATAGAGCGCGGCCAGCAGCTCGCCCTTGCCGACGAAGCCCAGCAGATAGATGAGATAGAGCACCGACGAGAAGAAAATGCAGGTCTTGACCTTGTCGTAGAGCGGCACCTGCGGCTTCTCGATGGCGTCGCGCGGCAACAGGCGCACGCAGAGCAGATAGACCGCGAGTCCGATCGAAACGTAATAGACGAAGGCAAGCGCAAATCCGCGCAGCACGACGTCCCAATAGGGCACGCCGAGAAATTCCGACATCAGGAAGGCGCCAACCCCCATCATGGGCGGCATGATCAAGCCGCCCATCGAAGCCGAGGTCTCGACCGCGGCCGCGAAGGTGCCGGGCACGCCGTAGCGGATCATCAGCGGAATAGTGATGGTGCCGACCACGGCGGCGTTGGCCGAGCCCGAGCCGCTGATCATTCCGATCGCGCTCGATCCCACCACCGCGGTCTGCGGGATCAGCTGCCTCGATCGGCCGGCGATCAGCCGCACGACGTTGATCATCGCGCGCTGGGCGTCGAAGCCGTTGGCGACGCCGGCCAGCAATAGGAAGGCGGCGATCAGGGTGAGGGCGAGCTGGCCGTAGAGGCCGTAGATGCCGGTCGAGAATTCGACCGTGCTCGAGGTCACGACGCGATAGAAACTCGTGCCGGGATGCCAGAAGAAATCGATCGGGCTCAGATAGCCCCAGAGCGTGTAAACGACGAGGACGACGTTGGTCCAGAACAGCACCGGATGGGCGAGCCGGGACAGCTCCATCACCAACAGGAACATCAGCAGACCGACGATGAAATCCTGCCGCGTGTAGGAACCTTGCGCATAGATCGCGATGCGCTCGAATTCGAAATAGAAGTAGATGAAGGAATAGACGCAGATGGCGATGTAGGCGACGACCAGGATGTGATTGATGATCGGCGGCAGCCGTTTGTAGAGCGGGCCCTCCTGGTACATGAACAGGATTTGCAGGATCAGCGCGATCGACAGCACGTGGGCGACCAATTCCTGCGCGCCGCCCAAGCCGGTGTAAAAAAACCAGATCAGCCAGACGATCTGGATCAGCGCGAAGAGGAACGTCAGATTTTTGAGCGTGGCGTATTGCTTCAGCGCTGCCTGGGTCATGGCCTATCCTTCGCGACGGCCGATGCGTGCCGTTCGCGGCTGCGTGCGCCCAGCGTGATTGGAAATGCCTGCCTCAAGCGGCTTGCCCGACGGCGGTTTGGTCCACCCTGCCTTGAAATACACCGGGGCGGGAACCGGCGCCAGCGCGGTCCCGCCCCCGTGTGAACCGTTCAGGCCATCAGCTCGCGCTACCCGAAACCTTCCACTTGTCGTTCCAGGCCTTGTGCTCCTTGAGGAACTTGGCCAAGCCCGGATGCACCGGCACCTGCGGATTGGCGTTGATGCCCTGCACCTGCAGGCCGACGAAGTCCTTGGCCATCACCGAGAAGCCCGGATCGACCTTCACCAGCTCGTC